>Ga0193726_1000391_pt1 | contig 48361 bp, 31 predicted proteins | sample H2c1metaG_FD_144928 | JGI IMG/M metagenome (GOLD analysis project Ga0193726, IMG submission 144928) | Soil microbial communities from a riparian zone of the East river system, Colorado, United States - H2c1 | ecosystem: Environmental > Terrestrial > Soil > Riparian zone | place: USA: East River... | reverse complement strand
GCGAGCGAGACGTCGATGGGGCGGTGCGGCCCGGGGCCGTCTTCGGATCTGTAGATAAAATCGCCGCGCAGGCGCGCGATCGCCGGCGGCATCTCGCGTGGCGGCTTGAAGTCGATCTTCTGGCTCACCGAGAGCGAGGCAGGGTCCGCCGGGCGTCCGCGTACACGCACGTCGATCGTGGCCGAGCCAAGGTCACGGCTTGCGCCGGGCGCCATTCCCAAGCTATCAGGCACCGCGAGCCCGGATGCACCCAGCAGTTGCGCGAAGTCCAGATGCTGCATGCCGAGTGCGAGATCGACAACCGTATCGGTGTCAAGATCGCGCAGTGTGATCGAGCCCGACAGGGCGGCACCGGCCACCGTCGCGTGGATCTCGGGGATCTCGATCGTGCCCGCGATCCGGTGCCAAGCGCCATCGAATCGTATGGTCACATCCGTCGGATCGCCGAGTTGCGGCTCGTCGGCGGCGTTGTCTGCCAGCGCTCCCAAGCGCGCGCCGCGCGCGCCCATGTCCACGTGGAGATGGAGCGCATCGGTGCTGGCCTGAAGGTCCACGCGGCCGTCCGCGATACCACCATCGAGCAGCGGATGGGCGTCGCGTCGCACGTCGAGCAGACGGCCCACGTCGAGCCCACGTGCCTCGATGCTCCACGCGCTGCCCACCGGATACGCCAGTTTGCGGATTGACAGGCCCGCCTGTGGCTCCACCAGCGTGAGCTGGAGGTCCTCGCCGAAAATGCCCGCCATGTCCCAGGCAGTAGCCGGCGATCTGACCATGACCCCTGCTGGCCCCGCGAGAGTGGCGGCGCGAACTGCGAGTCGCAGGCGGCCGGGCCACGTGGCCGCGATCATGTCGGCGTGCAGTCGCACTCCAGACCTAAGGTCGAGATCGAATCCCTCCAATCGCAGCAACGGCCAGACGCCGACGTGTGCCACACCGATTCGGGCAACTGCGCCATGGCGCACGGCCGCGGACTCGATCCGCGCTCGCACCGCGTGCTCGAGCATGGGACTCAGCAACAGCGCAGCCAGGCTTACGAGCAGCGCCGTGGCGATCGCTCCGAGCCACCAACGTCGCCTGCGGGTTACAAACGTAAACATCCACGCAAGGATGCCACAGCCGGATCGCGCGCCGGCGGTTAGACGGCTGCGGGTCGCCGACGGCGTCGAGGTCGACAGCGGTAACTTAAATATGTTGCCGCACCGCAACTTTGAATAATGCCCAGTGGGCAAAAGTTAGTCGCAGCGAGATTCCGACGATAAGGCATAGCGTTTTGGCTAGCGTGTTCGACCGAAGGTGCCCGTCACATTGATCTCGCCCTCGACGTCAATGTCGGCAAACGGGGTGTTGCTGTGATATCCGGCCTGGATCAGCCTGGCGCTGAGGTTCGTGATTTTTCGCGTCGCTTTTACGAGGTGATCACCGTCATCCATCCAGGAGTAGAGTTTCAACTCCTCGCGGCCCTTCGCTTGAATGGTCGCTTCGTCGGGAATTATTCCCTGTCCCTGGCCCGACGTGGGAAACGCCAGGATGAGGATCGAGCCATCCGCGTTGCCGAGGAGATCCACCGCGCGCGTGGAGATTTCCCCCATTCGCGGCGTGGCGGCCTTCGAGTCGGCGTACACGGCAAAGCAAAATTTCATGGTCTGCAGATCGACGAGCAAGCAGTAGCATCCGGTCTTCAATCCGATCCTGTGCATGGAACGGCGGGAGTTGGGTAGTGCGACATAAGGAATCTTCGTGGCATCGGTCCAATGCCTGACATCGTCTTCAGCCGGGTAGCTGCTGTCGATCAGCTTGGTCGTCGAAATCATGTAGTTTTTGTACGGCTGCGCCGGATTAGGTTTCGTCGGCGTGCTGCCGACCTGCTCGATCGGGGTTCCGTTCTTCTTGCGGGTGTTGGTCACCACTCCCCACCAGTTTCCGGGATGGCCGCCATTGGCGAGATGGTCGTGGGGGCTTATTCCCGGGTGCTTGTGCTTGTTGCCATAAGCCATGGGATCGCCGTCAAAGTCGGTGGTGATCGCGCCGATGGTGAAGAACGCGTCGTCCGGCAACTCTTTCAGGACCCACACATCGCCGGTGTCCAGAGAGTCGATGACCTTGAGGTTTGCAGTGTCGACAGGAGGCTTTCGACTCATTGCGATTTCCTTTCGATAGCAGCGACGATCTCAAATCTTGGATCGAGGGGCAGGTTCCGATTGTCGCACCAGGGATCGCATGAGGGTAGCGAAGTTGCGATGATGGTGCAGCTAGTCTAACGCGCGCCCGGTAGGCCTCCTGTCGATATCAGTATTTTTTGGCCAAAATGTCAGCAATGCAGGGCCACTCAGCCGCGTAGGACCGGGGTGGACATGCTAGGACTGGGGGTTTAGCCAACATTTGCTGCGGTGGCGCCGGCGTATTTGATTTCCTGTCTCGAAATGCGCCGATGCGCGATGTCGCGACGATTTCGTCCGGAATGACTCACCGCAGATCCGGCGCTTACTACGCGGGCTCAAGGTTCTGACGCAGGGCCCGCCCCGCGGCCCACGCGGCGCCGATGAGCCCCGCGCGATCGCCGAGCTGGCTGGGTGCGATGGTAATGGGTCGTGAGAAGAGGGCCGGAAGGGCGTTTCGGACTCGCTCATACAGCTCGGGACGTACGCCGATGCTTCCCCCGAATACGATGAGCTCCAGATCGAGGAGCGATTGCAGTGTCACGACAGCGAGGGCCACCGAGCGCGCCGTCGTGTCGAGCACCGACGCCGCCACGTCGTCTCCTTGCTCGAGGAGCCTGAAAATGTCGCGGACCGTGGCGGCCGCGGTGCCACCCTGGCGCCGGTATCGATCGACGATGGCGAGTGAGCCTACCTCGAGTTCGAATGTACTGCCGGCAGAGGGGATCTGCGAAGTTGGATCGCGCCCGATCGGCAGGTCCGCGATTTCCCCCGCCGAGCCACTCGCTCCCCGAAACAGCTTGTTATCGATGAGCAAGCCGAGTCCAGCACCTGTTCCGAGAGATAAAAAAGCTGCGTTGCGGCAGCGACTCGCGCACCCGAGCGCATGCTCGCCCAGCATCGCGAGGTTCACGTCGTTCTCGATCGCCACATCCGGTCCAAAGCGGCCGCGCAGAAAGCCGAGGATATCGAAATCCTCCAACCCTGCGATGTTGGGAGTCAGGGAAACACGGCCTGTGCGAGGATCGATCGCTCCAGGAATGCCCACCATGACATGGCGCGCCCGCGTGACGTCGATCCCAGCGCTCTGCGCCAGCTTATCGGCGCAGCCGACGATTTGTTCAGCCACGAAGGGTGCGCCGCGCGGGTCGGTGGGCTCGGTCAATTCCGCCACGATACGGCCATGCTCATCCGCAATCGCGGCGGCGAGCTTCGTGCCGCCTAAGTCCGCCGCAAAGCAATAATCAGGTTCGCCCATCATTGACGCGCGCTACGCTGCGCGGGCGGCGGCAGAGGAAGCGCCGACGCGAACTCCGCGACGCCGAAGAATTCATCGTGGAGGCGGCGCAACGCGACGGACAAGGCGCCCACGACGCCTGCTCGTCTGCCCAAGGTGCTGGTGCGAATCTCCACCGGCCGCGCCGAGAGCTGCAACAGCACGCTTGCGACCTTGTCCGCAAAATCCGGACGCGCGCCGACCGAGCCACCCAGAACGAGCAGTTGTGGATCCACGGTGGCGATGACCGCTGCGGCCGCCAGCGCCGTCAGCCGCGCCGTCTCGTCGACCACGGAAGCGGCAATCGCGTCGCCCGCCTGCGCTTGCTCAAAGACCTGTCTCTCCGAATCAACATCGGAACCGCCGGCCTCCCGGTAGCGTCGCACGACCCCGGTTGCGCCCACCTGGTACTCGAGGCAGCCCTGCAGGCGGGACTCGGCTTGCAGTGGATCGCCGCCGATCGGCAGATAGCCGATCTCACCGGCGGCGCCGTTCTCGCCGCGAGCCAGCCGGCCATTGATATAGAGTCCCAGTCCAACGCCGCTGCCGAGCGCGAGGAACGCCACGTTGTCGACGTTTTGTGCGCAGCCGTGCCAGATTTCTCCGAGCAGCGCGAGATTGATGTCATTTTCAAGGACGACGGGACTGCCGAGTTTCTCACCTAGTAGGCCGACGACATTGAGATGATCCAGGCCGGTGATGTTGGGTGCCATCTCGATGGCGCCGCTCTTGGGGTTGACCACCCCGGGGGTGGCCATCACGATGGAGCGAATTCGACTGGGGTGGGTGTGGTTGTCACGCGCTAAACGGTCCGAGAGCCGGGCAATCTGGTCGAGCGTCCAGGCGCCGCCCCGGCTGTCGGTGGCCTCGTCGGCCTCAGCGAGGACTCTGCCGGCAATATCAGCGAGGGCGACGGTCAATCGTCGAGCTCCTAAGTCGATGCCGAGTACGTGACCGCCCTCTGGGCTCAATTCGTACAACACCGCCGTGCGTCCGACATTGCCGCTGGTTCTTCCCACCGAGCGAACCAACCCCTGCTGCTCGAATGCGTCGATGACTTCCGACATGGTCTGTTTCGACAGCGAGGTCACCTTGGCAAGGTCGGCCCTCGAGATGGGGCTGCGGTGCAGCAGGGCTTCGAAAACGCTCCGTCGTGACAGTTGGCGGGTGACGCTGGTGATGGGTGGGGAAGGCATAGGACTGCTCATTTGATTCGTCACCTCTCCGAACAATCATAGCTGTATTCACCGATAAAGCCACCAATACTTGACGGAAGGCGCACATCATGCGAGATTGATTCGTCAATCGACCGAATAAATAGACGCTGTTAGAACACAGTAGCGGGGTATCGGTCATGGGGATTCGACCAGCGACGGTCTCGACGACGCCATTGTCGACGGCGGATGTCGATGGCGCGTGAAGCTGAAAGAGGCTCGTCATCCGTGCGTTTGCGGAACGCGCACCGCAGGGCATCCGAGATCCGGACGATAACAATCTAGAGGGAAAGGCCGTGTCAAACGTATATCGCAAACACCCCCTGTCAATTGCCATCTCCATGGCGTTGCTCGCCGCCGCAGCGGCGTCAGCCATGGCGGAGACCGCTGGGGCGCCGGACCCCGCGCAACAGGACGGACCGACGACACCCGCGCCCGACGCCAAGAAAGCCAAGGACGCAGACGACTTGCAGGAGATCACCGTCGTCGGGGTACGCCAGTCGCAGATACGTGCCATTGAACTGAAGCGCCTGGCTCCGAACATCCAGGACAGCATCTCGGCCAATTGCCCGACGTGACCATCACGGATGCTCTGCAGCGCATCACCGGCGTACAGATCAATCGCGACGCGGGCGTTGGAACCTCGGTGGACGTACGTGGCCTGCCTCAGGTCGGCACCATGCTAAATGGTGAAGTCTTCATTACGCCGGATCAGATTGACTCGCAGCAACCCGACTTCACCTCGCTGCCAGCTACTCTGTTCAATCAGGTGGACGTCATCAAGTCGCCCATCGCCAGCCAGACCGAGGGCGGCATCAGCGGTTCACTCAATCTGCACACCTATCGGCCCTGGGATTTGCCGCATGGTTTTACCTTCAGCTACTCCGGCGACGGGGAACGGGGAGACGCCACCAAGAAAAACGGACCGGAGGCAAGCGGCCTCATCGCCTTCAACGACGATGGTCGTTGGGGTCTGCTGGTGTCCGGTGATTTTTCCGACACCACGCGGATGAACTCAACCGAAGGCCTCGACCAGTACGGCGTGATTCTCCACGGCGAGAACGCGCCAAGCGCCGGCGCCTACAACGGCTTCTTGGGGGCGTGGAACGGCGCGCCGATTCCTTCCCAGATTCGGCAGAATCCCGACGGCAGTGTCGATGTGAACGGTGACGGAAAGTCCAACGGTGTCTTCATGGGCAGCCAGAACATCGGTTTGTACAACACCACCACCGAGCGCAAGCGCGAGTCCGGCAATGCCTCGTTGCAAGTGGACCTCGACCACGGGCTCAAGTTGACCAGCGATTTCTTTTACGCGCACCAGACTCAATACGATCGCAACTTCGGCATCCAGTTCAATTCCACCAATTGGCAGGGCGCGACCTACATACCCTTGAAGTCCAGAGACACCGGCAGTACCGCTCTCAGTCAGTACAACACGCCGGGTGACCAGTACGCCGCGGCGTGGGCGGGTTCCCACATCTACACCACCCAGGTGTACGAAAAATGGCCGGGCGATGTTGAATCGTTCTCGCAGGTCGTCCGCAGAGAATCCACCGCGCAGAACCTCAATCTGCAGCTCGATTTCGACAATGGCGGCCCCTTCAAGGGCAGCCTGCGCGGTATCCGCGAAACGGCAAAGCAGGAGTACATCGAGACCGACGTCAATATTTCCGATTCCGACGGCTGCCTGTGGGCTGACCCAAATAGCGCACAGCCCTGCGGGACCTTTGTCTATCCTACGCAGCTGGGCGGCAACCGCGTTTTCAACGCCAACGGCATTCCCCAGAATACGCTTCCCATCACGGCGGATTTCACCGGCCGCAATCTGCAGATCGGCATGCCGGCCGCACTCGCGAACGCCTTCGCCAATGAAAGTGGCTGGACCATGAAGACGCTGGAATCCAATGACGATTACAACCGGCAAACGGGAATCACCGCGCTGCGCTTCGATGGACACTACGACTTCAATGATAATGTCCGCCTCGATTTCGGCGTGCGCAACAGCATCCGCACCGCCGACAACGATGGGTACACTCTGGTCGTCCCTGTGTACGCGGGAATGGGTGCCAGCGACCCGAACGGCTGCCTGGTGCGTTATGTCGGCTCCGATGTCATCTTGAGCGGCAATGCGACTGACACGACCCCTAGTACGTGGTGTACGGCGGGCAACTCGCAGGGGGCCTTTCGCGCCGGCCCATTGTCGTCACTGCCGATGGCCAATACCGCGGGGCCGCTCGCCAACAACTTCCAGAAATACACCAACCTGCTCGGCTCGGGGATCAACTTCTGGGCGATCAATCCCAGCGCCATGGACAATCCCCTGGCGTACTGGAAATCGCTTTATCCCGATACCACGACACAGGCGGCGCCCGGAATCACCTGGGGCGTGTTCATGAAGGAAACGTCCAGCTATCTGCAAACCGATTTCAAGGGTCACGTGGGCAGCATGACGTACGCCGGTAACGTGGGAGTGCGCCTGATCCACACTGACCTCAAGGTGACCCAGGACTTGAGCGGCGATCCGGGCCAGTACGGGACGGAGCCCGCCGAGGCCGGCACCTCGGTCACCCGGCGCAGCTACAACGATGTCCTGCCGGCGCTCAACTTCTCGCTGAATATGACCAACAATCTGACCGCTCGCCTGGCCGTCTCCAAGAACATGATGCCGCTGGACTTAAGCCAATGGGGCGGTGGCCTGCAGCTCAACTACTCGCTGTTGGAAACCAAGACCGGCCCGATCTACCAGGTCGCAACGGGCAGTTCGTCGGGCAATCCAAACCTCAATCCGTGGCGCTCCACGAACTACGGGCTGTCGTTCGAGTACTACATCAACGCCACCAGCATGGTCGGACTCGAGCTGTTCCGCATCAACGTGCAGAGCTTCATCAAGAACGGCAGCGTGACCAATTGCACCCTGCCGGACGAGGACGGTGTCGTGCGCAATCATTGCATCGCGATCACCGAGCCGATTCAGGGCACGGGCAACAGCATCCAAGGCGCGGAGTTCGACTATCGCCAGGGATTCACGTTCCTGCCGGGCCTTCTGTCCAATACCGGCATAGAGTTCAATGTGACCTACGCGCCCAGCAACACCGGAGAAACCGATCTGGCCGGGAACAAGATTCCGTTCCAGGACAACTCCACTGAGTCGGGGAATTTCATCCTGTGGTACCAGAGCAAGCGATTCCAGGCGCGCGCCGCGTACAACTACCGGTCGAAGCGAGCGGTGTCGGATAGCGTGGGCGGCATCACCGGCATGGAAGAGTATGAGGCGCCGCAGAAGTACCTCGACGCGTCGATCGCCTACAAGGTCAGCAAGTACGCCGAATTGTTCGTGAACGGCACCAACCTCACCAACGAAGTTCAACGGTACTACCTCGTATGGACCGACCAACCAGGGCACACGAGCTTCTCCGAACGCATGTACACGGTCGGCGTCCGCGGGCAGTGGTGACCCGAATCCGGGCCCTCTCCGCCCTCCGGGTGATGGCGGCGCTGACGGCACTGGCAGGCTCATCGCTCGCCTGCGCCGACAACGCCTTCGCCCCCACGCGCGTGGGGGGCGATGCCGGGTCTGCAACGGCCATCGCCCATTGGCAGATTCAATCGAGCGCCAAAGCACAGCAAAGCGGCGCGGAAGTCTCCTCTGCCGGTTATGCAACCCGCGGCTGGTACCCGGTGAGCGGCCGCGCGACGGTGATGGCGGGGCTGCTGGAGAACGGCAAGTACAAGAACGTGTTCTACGGCGACAACCTGCGAGCGGCCGAGGAGCCCGATTCCAGCGGCAACCTGTTCGTGATTCCCTGGTGGTATCGCACCGAGTTCACCGTGGCCGACGCAGGGCGGGCAACACGCACGCTGCTGCGGATCAACGGCATGATCGCGAGCGCCGATGTTTGGTTGAATGGGAACCTCGTCGCCGAACAGGCAGCCGTCGCCGGCGCCTATCCCGTGCACGAACTCGACGTGACCCGTTGGGTGCACGCCGGCACCAACACTCTCGCCCTACGCGTGCATCCGGGCGATCCGAGGTCGAGCCTGTCAATGGGTTGGGTCGACTGGAACCCGACGCCACCGGACAACAACATGGGTCCGTGGCGGGGCGTGGACATCGTGCGCAGGGGGCCGGTCGAGATCGGTTCTCCGCAGGTGACATCGACGCTGCCGCTTCCCGATCTGTCTCGCGCTGCGCTGACCGTGACCGTGCAGGCGCGAAATCTCGATGCATCGGCACACGACGCCACGATCACCGGGGTCGTGGCCGGCGTCTCGCTCAAGCGAACGATACACCTGGGTCCCGGTCAGACGCAGACCGTGTCATTTTCCCCCAAGAGCGATCCCGGCCTCGATCTTAAAGGTTCGCAGGTCTGGTGGCCGATCGGTATGGGCGCCCATCCGCTCTACAATTTGCAGATGGCCGCGGCCGTTGACGAGGTGGTCTCCGACCGGGCCAGCGCGACGTTCGGCATCCGCAGCGTCAGCTCCCATCTCACCCCGCAGGGCTATACCCAGTTCGTCATCAACGGCAAGCCTGTCTTGATTCGCGGCGGAGGCTGGGCGCCTGACATGTTCCTGCGTGAGGATCCCAAGCGCAGGGAGGCTGAGTTCAGTTATGTCGTGAACCTCGGGCTCAATACCATCCGCAGCGAGGGCAAGCTCGAGGATGAGCGATTCTACGACCTCGCCGACCGCAGCGGCATCATGATCCTCGCCGGCTGGGAGTGCTGCGACAAATGGGAATCGTGGGCCAAGACGGGCGGTGCGCCCTGGGACGCTGCTGACGAGAAGGTGGCTCAAGCCTCGATGGCGAGCGAGGCGAGACTGCTGCGAAACCACCCGTCCGTGATCGGATTTTTGATCGGCAGCGACAACGCGCCGCCGGCTGCGATCGCCAAGATGTACGTCGACACCTTGCATGCGGAGAACTGGTCGCTGCCGATCATCGCGGCGGCCGTGGCTGGGGCCACGGCTGAAACCGGCCCGTCCGGCATGAAGATGGCCGGGCCCTACGCGTGGATTCCGCCGGCGTATTGGTATGCCGACAAGCTGGGCGGCGCCTTCGGGTTCGACTCCGAAGTCAGCGCAGGCGCCTCTATTCCGCTGCTGGAGGACCTCAACCGCATGCTCTCACCGCAGGAGCTGGAGGCGCTGTGGAAATACCCCCAGACGCGACAGTTTCACGCGTCGGCCGCCTGGTCGGTATTCGCGACCATCGAGTCGTTCGATACTGCGCTGTCCAAGCGCTACGGGCCGCCCAAGAGCCTGAGCGATTACGTCGCCAAGGCCCAGCTCGACAACTATGACAACGCCCGAGCGCAATTCGAGGCGTTCAACGCGCACATGGATGCGGCCAAGCCCTCCACCGGCGTCATCTACTGGATGCTCAACAACGCCTGGCCCTCGCTGCACTGGCATCTGTACGATTATTTCTTGAATCCGGCCGGCGCCTACTTCGGCGCCAAGATCGCCAATGAGCCGGTGCACATCCAGTATTCATACGATACGCGCGCGATCATATTGGTCAATCACACGCTTGACCGTGAGCATGGATTGCGGGCGGTCATCCGCGAACGCAACTTGGACGGCAGCGTCGCCTACGAGAAGCGCCTGCAGGACCTCGATCTCGACGGCAACGGTACCCGACCATTGACGACGCTGCCGGCGCCGGCCGGCTTGTCGAGCGTCTACTTCATCGAGCTCGAGCTCGCCTCCGCCGACGGCAAACCGATCAGCCGCAATGTCTATTGGCTGTCCACCCAAGCCGATGAGCTCGACTGGGCAAAGTCGAATTGGTACCTAACACCCGTGACGCGATACGCGGACCTGACCCCACTGCAGGCCTTGCCGAGCGCTACAGCTGAAGTCCGGGCAACGATGCGGCACGAGGGAGCCGAGGACATCGCCACGGTCACCTTGACGGTACCCGCAATCTCCAAAGCCGTGGCGCTGTTCCAGCACGTGTCGATCAAGCGATCCGCGGGCGGCGAGCCGATGGCGCCGATCCTGTGGAGCGACAACGACGTCACGCTGTGGCCCGGCGAATCACTGACCCTGACGGCGCATTTCGCGACGACAGGAGCGGCGACGCCGGTCGTCGAGGTGAGTGGATGGAACGTCCCGACGCAGAGCGTTCCCTTCGCTGCCGAGAGTCGGACGGCCGCTTCGCCGGAGAGGAGTCATTGAATTCGCCCGGACTCTCGCGGCGACTGTGCGCACGCCCTAGGCCGGACCAGCTATCATCCGCAGGACGCCCCCGTTTGGGGCGGTTTTAAGCGAGGAACCCATGCCTGCGGTACCCCACGTCGCGAAGTCAGCCCGCAAGTTTCACTTCATTTCCGGGATGCCGCGCTCGGGCAGCACGCTCCTGGCCGCCATCCTCAACCAGAACCCACGTTTCCGTTCAGGCATGACCAGTCCGCTGGCCGACATCATGGGGGTGGTCATGGCGGAGACGAGCAGCAAGAACGATTTTTCGTTCGACGTCTCCGACGAGCAGCGCGTTGCCATGCTGCGCGGCCTGGTCGAGAACTTCTACGCGGCACAAGCGGACGCCGGTGTGGTGTTCGACACCAGCCGCCTGTGGTGCAGCCGGATGCAGTTGCTGGAGACCCTGTTTCCGGAGGCAAAGGTTATCGCGTGCGTTCGCCAGTTGTCCTGGGTGTTGGATAGCATGGAACGGCTGGTGCGCCGGCAACCGGTCAACGTCAGCAAGGTGTTCCGATTCGACACCAATACCACGGTGTACTCGCGTGTCGAGGCGCTGACCGATCCTCGCGGCATGGTGGGGTTCTCCTTCCAGGCCACCAAGGATGCGTTCTATGGCCAATATGCGCCGGGGCACTTGCTGCTGCTGACCTACGAAAGCCTGGCGCGCAATCCGTCGGCCGCCATGCGCGCGGTCTACCAGTTCATCGGCGAACCTTGGTTCGACCATGACTTCGACCACATTGCCTACAACGCGGACGAGTTCGACGCCCGCGTCGGCATGCCCGGCCTGCATACAGTGCGCCCGAAGGTGGAGCCGGTCGAGCGCACCCCCATCCTGCCGCGCGAAATCTTCAGCCGCTTCGTGAACGAATCGTTCTGGATGGATCCGAAAAACAATATCAGCCAGGTGCCGGTCGTGTAGTGAAGGCGCGACCCGCCGGTATCAACGAGGGACGATCGAATGACAATGACATCCGTGATGCGCGTTGCAACGGGGGGCAGAAGCCGATTTCTGGTTGCGGTCGTGTTCTTCGTGTTTTTCGTGATCTCCTTTCTCACGAACATCCTCGGGCCCTTGGTTCCGGACATCATCACCGACTTTCACGTGTCGCTCACGATGGCCGCGATCCTGCCGTTCGCGTTTTTCATTGCGTACGGCGTGCTGTCGATTCCGGCGGGCTTTGCGGTGCAGCGCTGGGGAGAAAAGAGACCCATGGTCGCGTCCTTCGTCGCGGCGACCGTAGGCGCAGCCAGTTTCGCGGCCTTCCCCACGTATTCAATGGCCGTGACGTCGCTCTTTGTGATCGGGGCGGGGATGGCGGTACTGCAGGTGGCGATCAATCCCCTGTTGCGGGTGGCCGGAGGGGAGGAGCACTTTGCATTCAACTCAGCGTTCGCGCAGCTCATTTTCGGCGCCGCGTCCTTCGTGAGTCCTCTGGTCTATTCCGATCTGGTGAGGCACCTCGATCCCGCGCATCGCGATCTGACGGGCATCTACGGAGTCCTCGGCAGCATTACGACTCCCGCGCTTCCGTGGGTATCGATCTATTGGATATTTGCCGTGGTTGCCGGCGTTTGCGTGGTGCTGATTACCTTGCTGCGCTTACCCAAGGTGGAGCGGACGGAGGAGGAGTCGGCGGGCACTCTGTCGATGTACCGACAACTGCTGCGCAATCCCTACGTCTGGCTGTATTTTCTCGCGATCATTGCCTACGTCGGCTGCGAGCAGGGCACGGCCGATTGGATGTCCCCGTTTCTCGAGCGCTACCACCATGTCGATCCCCACAAGGGAGGTGCGGATGCGGTGGCCTACTTCTGGGGACTCATGACCGCCGGCTGCCTCCTAGGCATGGGCTTGCTGAAGCTCTTCGACAGCCGCCGCGTCTTGATCGGATTTGCGGTGGGTGCGCTGTGCATGTTGTCGTTGGCCCTGTTTGGCTCGGCCGAAGTATCCCGAGTGGCCTTCCCGTGCATCGGTTTCTTCGCCTCGATCATGTGGCCCACCCTGGTGTCGCTGGGCTTGAACTCGGTACCCCAGCACCACGGCCCGTTCGCCGGGATCCTGTGCTCCGGAATCATGGGGGGCGCGCTCGTGCCCTTTGTGATTGGCTGGCTCGGGGATCTGTTCGGCCTGCGAATCGGAATGTTGTTTCTGTATCTCACTTTCGGATTCGTCTTGAGCGTCGGCATATGGGCGCGACCGCTCATTCGCAACGCCACCAGGGGCGGTACGACCGAAACCTAGAGCCTCATCGATGCATAAATACATTGCAGGGTTAGTGATAGCGACATTGGCGGCCACTGCGCGGATCAGCGGCGCTCAAGCGCCATCAGGCCCTCAAGTCAATGTGCCGCCGGCGGCCAGTGCCGCAAGCGAAGCGCGCGATGAGAGTGATCCTTATGAATTTGCGGCGGCAGACAGTGTGACCCAAGTCATCCGACTGTCGAGAGTTGCCGACGGCGTGCGCTTCACCTGGCCGCGCACAGCCGCTCAATGGGACACGGCGTTGCTCGCGGTGCGCAGCTGGGGCGCAGAACAAGACCCTTACGTTGAAGTGTCAGTCGGCGAGTTTCGCATTCAACAGTATCTCGATGCCAATGCGGTGGGGGTGCGTTGGTTGAACTTAAGCGGCTTGCGTGAGCAACTGGCCGTTGGTGCAGAAGTCATCATTCGCACTCATGCAGTGACGCTCCAAGCCGAAACCGCCACGTTACGTTTATTCGACAATCATCTCGACTTGCAACAGCGCATCTTAGTGGTTGCGCCTCATCCCGACGATGCCGAAGTCGCAGCGTTTGGTCTGTATGCCGATCGGCAAGCCAGTGTGGTCACGGCTACCGCGGGCAATGCCGGCGACATGAACTATCGCGCCAGCGTCAGCGACCCGTCGCAGCATTACGCCCTCAAAGGCTATTTGCGTGCGGTCGACAGCGTGACTGTTCCGTGGCAGGGCAATATTCCGCCGGAGCGCACCGCCAATCTCGGTTACTTCGATGGGCAATTGGATGCCATGTATCTGGCGCCCAAGCAAACGATTCCCGAAGTCTATAGTGCCAATACCGACGTGGCGCCCTATCGGCGCGCCAACTTGAGCAAGCTGGTATCGAGCGCAGCGCGCAGTAACAGCTGGCAACATATGGTGGAGGATTGGGTGGAGGTGCTGCGCAAGGTGAACCCGGGGATTGTGGTGATGCCCGATCCCCGACTTGACGCTCATCCGGATCATGAGTTCACCAGCGTGGCCCTCGTCCAAGCACTCGAGCAATGGCAAGGCAACCCCATCTTTCTGCTTTACACCAATCACACCGACAGCGACCATTATCCTTATGGACCCGCGGGCACCGTGGTGTCGCTGCCGCCCGGCGAACGGCAGCTCAGCATGCAGAAGATCTATTCGCATCCCACCGCGCACGCCCTGCAGATCCGGAAATTATTTGCCTTGGAGTCCATGCATGACTTACGGCTTTCTCCCGATGAACAGATGACGTGTAGTTCGGCAACCATTGCGCACCGTCCGGACTATCCGCGCATCCCAGAAGTAGATTATTTTCGGCGCGCGCCGCGCGCGAACGAATTGTTCTTCGTGTTCGATAAAGCCGGCGTACGCGCGGCAATTCAAGAGTTCCTTGCGCACTACAATGCGGCTCAAGGCACACGAGCCGGGCAGCAAGCACATTGAGCTTGGCACGCTATTGCTGTCAGCCGTCAGAGCCTGCGACTTCGTTACTCGGTTGGCGGGACCGGCCTCCTAGGTCACAGTTTCCGCAAAAATAGTACCCTTATAGGGCGATTTATGGCGAAATGGCGCCCATAGCTAGGGAGGCTAAAGCGATGTTCGCCAAAATCTCGCGCAGTTGGGCTCTTGCGGGTGAGTGCTGGGACGTTCTCAAAGAAGACCCGGCTCTGCTCATTTTCCCACTGCTGTCCTCGGTCGCCATCCTGCTTTTGTTGGCGTCCTTCGGCCTTCCGGTCTGGGCGCTATACTACAACCTTCCAGCAGCGCTCGCCGACGGATCCACGACGCGCACGACGAGGCTGTTATCCTTCGTGGGAACGTATGTGTTCTACGTGATCTGCTACTCGATCGTGATGTTTTTCAACACGGCGCTCATCGCCGTGGCTCTGCGACGGCTCGATGGTGAACCGGCTACAGTAAAAGAGGGACTGCAGGCGGCAACGGCCAATCTGCCGGCCATTCTGGGGTACGCCCTGATCGCCGCGACGGTCGGATCGATTCTGCGTGCCATCGAGCAACGGGTCGGTATCGTCGGCCGGATAGTGACGGCGATAATCGGGGCTGCTTGGACACTCGCCACCGCGATGACACTACCAGTATTGGTCGTCGAGAACGTAGGGCCCGTCGAGGCGATCTCTCGTAGTCTCGATTTGCTGCGCGAAAACTGGGGTGAGAACCTCATCGGCAACGGAGGCATCAGCATTGGGATAGCGGTAGTGTCAATTCCGCTTTTCATGCTGGCGGGCTTTTTCATGGTGTTTGCCATTTCCACCAAGCTGCTGGGAATGATCGTGTTAGCGGCGCTTGTGCTTCTAGTGACGCTCATTGGCGTGTCTCTGGTGGGCGCTACCTTGCACGCGATCTATACCGCTGCGTTGTACCGCTTTGCGACGGGTAGTAAGGAGAACGGCGGCATTGGGCGGGACTTGCTTGCCGGAGCCTTTCAAGCCAAATGAGCTGGGATTAAAGCTGAACCAGACTAGCGTCTCCGAATATTGCGCAGGACCATTTTACGGCCAGTCGTAAAATGGTCCGGACTATTCTACGATTAGTCGTAAAACGGTCCCTATGACAAATGACCTCCCCAGCACCGCTCGACTACGTTCGCCCCTGGTTCACCAATGTCACCAAGGCGCTGCGCAAGGAGCCTAAGTGGTTCCTGCGAGACTGGTCGGGAATTGACGACCCCGGCCAACGTGCGGAGACCTTCATGGCCTGCCACCTACTCAAGGCGGTGGAAGGGTGGACTGACCTCGGATCGGATCCTTCGAGCTGCGGTACTTGCGCGACAAGCTCAAACGCGAAGTTGATTTCTTAGTCGTTCGTGACCGCAAGCCTTGGTTTCTGGTTGAGGTCAAAACCAGCGATACACGATTATCAGACTCCTTGGGCCATTTTCAGCAACAAATTCGCGCCAATCACGCCTTTCAAGCCGTGTTCGATCTGTCCTTTGTCCAAGCCGATTGTTTTACTCGAAGCCATCCCGCTGTCGTGCGCGCACGTACCTTGCTCAGTCAGTTGCTCTAATCCGCGCAACTGGCGGGCCGCTGAACGTCCGCAATCTCCGTTAGCCGGCCTTTGTGATCAACGTCGGGGGCGAGCGATCAGCCGCCAAATCGAAGCGAATTTCCTGCAATCCATAGTCGATCGACACCCTCTCGAACTGCCGCAGGAGGTTCATGCCGATCAACAAGGCCGGACGTTGACGCAGTCCCCATGCATCGAAGACCAGAAAATCCGCAATCACTAGAGGGCAGTCGGTGAACGTCAGGGCTGAGGTCAAGCGGATCTTGTTGACGGTCGCTACCTTTCCCAAGATCTCGCCGCCGGTAATGTCGATCAAGCGAATGCTGTCCCTCTCCCCGAAGAACGGATTGCGCCTCGCCAGGGCAGTCAGCAGCGGTTCGTTGGCGGCCGACACCTCGGCGCCTGAATCAATGAAGGCAGTCGCGGGTGCGCCGTCGACCATGCAGTCGAGCGCCTGCAAATGCCCAGACGACCCCGACGCCCGAATGCGCGCCTCATTCTCGCGCACCCAGTTCGCGCTGAATCTGGCGCGAGGCTCGCTCACCAGCAGTTGATGATTGTGGAAATCGAAAGTCACGCGGTGACCATCGAGGAAGTCGAGACCGAGATAGCCGTCGGCGTCCAACAGCGAACGGGAGAGGGTCGGCACCATCAATTGTCTTTTGGTGATCGTCCCAAATGTCATGGTGCGGATCGACACGGTCTCGGTGAGGACGGCGCGAACCACGCCTTTCAGCATGACCTCTTCGCCGTGAGCAAGACCCAGCTCGGCGGCGACCTCACTGGCCAAAATGGTGCGATCGGCACCGGTATCGACGATGAAATGATACGGCCCCTTGCCATTGATGTGCACAGCAACCATCAAGTGACTCGCGGCATCGGTCGCCGCGTTGATCGGGGTCGGCTCCTGCTCCGGGGCGGCGGTGCCGGCAGATCCCACGCTATCGAGCGGCGGCGCCACCGTCTGCGCCTTTGCCAAGATCGACGCCATGGCCAGCGAGGACGCGCCGTATTTGACGAATCGCCGCCGCGACCATTGGTTTGGTGTTGCCAACGGGTGGCCCCTTGCTTGCAATCTATCGCGTACCGCTCAGCAGATGCGCCAAGACCGCGGTGAACTGTGCCGCTTGTTCCGGCGAGAGGCTGCCGAGCAGTCCGCGCCGCTCATCGGCGATGTGTACGGCCGGATCACCGTGAACCTGAAAGACATAATGATCGAAAAAGTTCTTCCACACGTCCCGCTGTGGTCCAGGCAAGTTCGCAATGGCAATCATGCCATGAAGCAGGCTGTGGAACGGCGCGACCGTCGGCCGGCGCACCGAGTTCCACCAATAGTTGATCAGGATGTTGAACGGGTCCAGAGAGCGAACCGAGTGCCACCACATGTAGGGAATGAAGAGGGCGTCGCCGGCCTCGAGGTCGGCAACTTGGGCCGCGGCGGCGGCCTGCTCGAAGCGCGGGTAGCGCGCCAGGTCGGGATTGTGGACATCGACCAGGCTGATCGGCACCCCCTGTGGGGTGAATTCGAGGGGCCCGACATAGAGGTTGTCGAGCTGCTCCGGCGGAAACAGCATGCAGCGGCGTCGCCCATGAGCCACGCAGGCGATGTTGTCATTGAAGTCGAAATGCGCTGCCACCGTCGCTGCATTGCCGATCCACATCGTGGCCTGCGTTCCTGGTGGCGGTAGATCAAGCCGGTGCTGAAGATCAAAGTGCGGCAGGTGAACCGATACGGGCAGCGCCTGCAGTGCCAGCGCCGGCGGCGCCGGATCCGCGACATGTCGCAACAGCAGAGTCAGCGCGTCGGCGAATGTCCCGCGGCTGCGGCGGAAATTCATGCCGTTCATCGCATCATTGTAGAAAAAGCGGCCGTTTATCTTCGGGTCGCCCGCCAGCCACTCCACCTGAGTGCCCGGATTGAAGGTTCTCAGGTACTCCGTGATCGCGGCCGCCGAGTCAGCGCGCCGTTGCACCAAGGGCCAGTGATCGGCAACCCCTTTGAATACCGCCGGCCTGCCGGCGGGCAGGATCTCGCGCTCGAATAGGTCTCGATCGACCTTGGTCCACTGGGGAATGTCCGTAGGCATGAGATGGTTTCCTGGACGCCGCCCCGGCGTGCCGCCACTCGATTCTGGGGGCGGCAGCGAGCGCTAAAATACGAAAGGGATCAGGCGTTTGACCCGTTGACTGTACTGAGAATATTCAGCCGAGAACTCCTGGCGCATGAACTTCTCTTCGGCGGCCGACTTCCACAGGAAGGTAGTAAACGCGAACCCCAGACCAATGAATGCGCGGATCTCACCCACGGCGATCGCAGTTCCGGCGAGGGCGAGCAACAATCCCGTATAAATCGGATGCCGCACCACCGCGTACGGCCCGCGCAGGATCAATTCGTGATCTTGCTTGACCGTAACCATGGAACTCCAGTTCGATCCCAGAGTCGCCCTGGCCCAGATGGCGAACGCGCAGCCGGCCATGGTGACAGCCAATCCCAGCCAGGCGACCCAGTCAGCATATGAAGTGAGGCGATGGCCTAGAAATCCTTTCCCGGTGGCGGGATCCCACACAAATAGCACGGCTGCGCAGGCCAGCACTAAGTGCGTTGCTCTGGAAGGAATCGACTCAGTCCTGAGCGTCGGTTTTGCGAGCACCATTCCCACGACCCAGTAAATGGCGACAAGGCCCCAAACCGCATTGATGTAGTGCAGGACTGCCGGCCGCATGAAAATTCCCCCTGAATCCACGCTCTATCGATCGGACTTGGCTGTGAGCGACAACCGTGACTTGCCGCGTGGATCGTCGAGGGTCACGCTCAAGACGCCGTCGCGCACTTGCGGATCCGCGATGTGTTTGCGGTCGAGGGATGCCTGCGCGCCGCCCGCCCAATGATGCACTCGCACCGTCACTTGATGCCACCAGGGCTGAAATCGGCCCTCGCGCGCATCAAAGTCGATATCGATTCCGGCGGCAGTTTGCACGCAGTGCACTCGTTGCCGAAGATAGTCCTGTCCGGTATAGGCCATGCTGTGCCCATCGTCGGCATAGATCGTCCCTTGGCAGTCATCGCCCGGGTAGACATCCAAGGACAGCGGACCTTGCGGCGTCTCAGAGGTGCTCTGTACCAACGCCTGACCCGGCAGTATCGCTCCGGCGCGGACGAACACCGGTAAGCGGCCGAGCGCCGGGGTCACACTCAGCATCTGCGCCGCCGGCGTGCCGTTCACGGCCGGGGTCGACGTCACGGCAGCCGGCTCGCCGGTCCAATAGTCGTACCAGTGTCCGGCAGGTAGGCAGATCGAGTAGGCCTGCGGTGATTCCAAGGTCGGGGGAGGGGCGATGAGCAGTCGATCGCCCAGTAGAAATGCGTTGGGTTGGTCGCAGGGCATGTCGAGGGCGTCCGGAAACTCATAAACCAGCGGCCGCATGAGCGGCGCTCCGGTTCGCGCGTTCTCATCGGCAAGCGCGTACAGGTAGGGCATCAGCCGATAGCGTTGCTCGATGAACTGCCGGCGAATACCCAGTTGCGCCGCACCGTCCACCCACAGTTCCTTGCGCGGCGTGCCCTTCTCAGAGTGGGCGCGAAAGATCGGGGTAAAGGCAGCGATCTCGATCCATTTCGTCATCAGCTCCGGACTCGGCGCACCGATGAAGCCGCCGACATCGGCGCCGCTGTACGCGAAACCGCTCAAGCCCAGATTGAGCAGCATGGGAATCGACAGCTTCAGGTGATTCCACGTCGAGCTATTATCTCCCGTCCAGGTGGCGGCGTAGCGTTGGCCGCCCGCATAGCTGGCGCGGGTCATGACGAAGGCCCGCTCCTGGGGCGCGAGTTGCCTTTGGCCCTCGAAGGTTGCCCGTGAATTCAGCATCCCATAGACGTTGTGGATTTCTGCGTGGGTCGCCGTGCGCGGCGCAAAGCCAGGCTCTGCAATACGATGCTGCGTATCGAGCGGCATGGTGCTCGTCGGCGTCTCGAAGATCGAGGGTTCGTTCATGTCATTCCAGAAGCCCGCGACGCCTGCCGCCACGAAATCGCGGTACAGCGAGCCCCACCAAGCACGTGTCTCCCGACGGGTGAAATCGGGAAACACCGACGCGCCGGGCCACACTTTCCCGACGTACAGCGACCCATCGTGCGCTTTAAGGAAATGGTCGCCGGCCATGCCGCTGTCGTAGGGCCCATATCCCTGATTCGGCGCCGCGGCGATATGCAGGTCGGTGATGACCACCAAGCGCAATCCCTGTTGCCTCAAATACCGAGTCAGTTCGGGCAAATTGGGAAAAGTAGCCGGATTGGTGGTGAACGGTCGATTGCGGTCCTGGAAATCGATGTCCAACCAGATCACATCGGCGGGAATGCGTTCGGCCCGCAATCGGTCGGCGATCTCATGCACTTCAGCCGCGGACATGTAGCTGTAGCGCGACTGTTGGAACCCTAAGGTCCATGCCGGCGCCAGGGGCGGCTTGCCCGTGAGATCCGTATACCGTTCGACGACGCGATGAACGGTCGGTCCATAGATGAGATAGTAGTCGATCGATCCGGCAGACGCGCCGAACGCCAGCGTTTGCGGATCCTGCCTACCGAAGTCGAACCAGCTGCGCCAGGTGTTATCGAGCAAGATTCCGTAGCTGCCGCCGGGCCCGCCCGCGGACAGGAAGAAAGGAATGCTCTTGTAGATAGGATCCGTCGATTCCTGAAAGCGGTATGCATCGGTGTTCCAGAGGGTGAACGCCTGACCGCGGCGATCCAGCGGACCGGCCTTGTCGCCCAAGCCGAAAAAGTGCTCTTTCTGTGTGAGTTCCTTGCGCAGCATAAAGCCGCGGTCCACTCCCTCGAGCGCCCGGCCCGGGGCATCGGCAGAAATCACATGGCCCGCCAAATCCGACACGATCAGGCGCAACGGCGAGCGTTCGATTCGAACCGCCAATGTCGCGGTCTTGAATTCAACACCGTCGGTATTTTGCGTGACGGTGACATGGACCGAGCGGCCGCGCATGTCCTGCGGCACCGCCCAGGAGGCGTCTTCGGGCAAATCCCCGGCCGCCGCCGCGCGCACGCGCACGATGTCATCGGCCAAGGCCGTGACGCGCATCATCCAGGAGCCGCTGCGAATGTCCGCACCGTCGCTGCGCACGACGATATCGGTGCCGGCGGCCTGCGCGGCCGTCGCCCACAGCAGAGAGCAGCCCAGAAGGGCTCTCAAAGTGCTCAACATGACCGCCTCTCGTCGATTCGTCATGGCCCCTTCAGAATGGAGGTCTTGAGCTTTTGCTTCAACGCGTTGCGGACTGCGGAACTCATCGTTCCGAGGACGCCGCGAAGATCCGCACGAATGTGCTCGACGGCACTCCCGTCGGTTTGGAACACGTAGGTATTGAACATGGCCTGCCAGTAGGTCCGTTCCGATGACGGCAGATCCTTGAGCGCCAGCAATGCAGTCAAAAAGCAGTCGTAAGGATTGCCGAGCCCCTGCGCCTGCGTGCCCCACCAATAGTTGACCATGGCATTGTAGGGATCGCGCGACGTCACATGGTGCCACCAGTGCCGGGGCATGAGCAGCGCGTCGCCGGGCCCCAATTCAGCGGCCTGTGCAGCCTCCAAGGCCGTGGCAAAACGCGGATAGCGCGAGAAGTCCGGCGCCTCCAGATCCACGACGGACAGCGGCGGCGGATTGTCGATCGGGCCGATGTAGAGGTTCACCACCTGTTCGGGCGGAAACAGCACAAAGCGGCGCCGGCCGGCGATCACACAGGCCAGATTGTGATCGCGATCGTGATGGATTTGTGTCCGGACAGGACCGCCCAGCCACAACAGCGGCGCGACCTGGGGAAGCAGGGGCATGGGGTTTTGGTGGACGAAGTCCGGCAGGTGAGTGGCCAGCGGCAACATCTGGATCGCGATGATGGATGCATTCGGTAGATCCATCTGGCGTTCGATACGATCGAGGGTCTCGCTGATGCCTCGCTGGCGCGTGGAGAAAGTGAATTCGCGAAGATCACTCTGGTACCCGAAACGTCCCTGAGTGCTGGCGGGCGCCTCCATGACGGGGGCGGGAATACCGCGGTCCATGGATTTGAAGTAGTTGCCGAGTGTCGAGGGTGACGCTCGGCCCGCGGCGAGTGCCGGCCAATGCTCCATCAGCCCACGCAGGACCAATGGCGTCGACGCCCTGACGGCCGACTCCAGTTCCGCCGCGGTCTTGATCGATGCGCTCGGTATCTCGGGAAGCTTGCTCAGGAACGCCTCCTGCGCAGCAGCGGACGAACCCGCGCCGGCGGCCATCACGCCGCGGAACTCCGCCCTAGGGTGTCAAGATAGCCGTCATGCGTCGGTTGCTCGAGCACTTTCCCTTTGATGAACTCGAGCGTCCGGTGAAATTCTTCTTTGAAGCGGTTTGGCGGAATTCGGTCGATGGTCGGCGGCCAGCTCTCGGGCGTGACACCGAGACCTGTGAAAATGGCCTGCCAGCTATCCGGCAGAAAAGTCTCGTCTTCCATGGGCGCAATCTGTCCGCGCGCGCGGAAGGTGTCGATCTTGTGCGACAGGGCCGGCGGCACGGCTTGACCCCGGGCCTGCTGCCAGAAGTTGCCGTCGAAGGGTGCCAGTGCGTAAAAGGCGCACTGGAAATCACGGATGCGCTCGTATGACCGGCGCATGACTCGGTTGTACTCGGCTCGTTCGACCGCGAACTGCCCAGTGACCGGAAACACGGACAGTAGGTGCACGAGGCCCAGTTGCAGTGCATGGCTATCAACATCGTGGATGGGATCGAGAACGCAGGCGGCTCCGCCCACCGCCACACAATTGCCGTCCCACACTCGGGAACGGACGCAGGTATTGACGGCATGAAAGGACACGTCAGCGAGTTGCGCATTGGCTGCAGCGGACGCTGACCGGAGAGCGGCCTCGTCGCTTAAGCAATCGCTCGAATAGGCGTGCAGGACACCGGTGGTGGCCGGGGTCGGATGAAGCGCCGTCCAACCGCCGCCGGTGATGCGTATTTCCGCGAAGGGCGGCGTCTTGGTGAACGCCGGCGCGCGCGCCGACAGCACTCGATCGACGCTGAAATACTGCCGCCAACAGTCGGACGGGACATCGAGCGACTGGCCGATGAGGATGGCCTCCGGGCCGGTGGCGTCGACGAACAGCTGGCCCTCGATCCGCAGTGAGCCGTCGAGGATGAGCGCCGCAATCGATCCGCTGTCATCGCGCTCGACCAGTCCTTTTTGCGCCTGGTAGATCTTGACCCCGAGAGTTGCCGCGGTCGACTTGAGATAGCCGGCATAGGCCATCGTCTGCAGGTGATAGCCATAGTCGGTTCGGCCAAATGCCGTTGTCGCCTCATCCGGCAGCAGCATGCGGCCGTTGGTCGCCGCCACGGCGGTGAGGCAAAAATCCTGAAAGGAGACTTTCAAGCCGTAGCGGGCCGCCTTGAGCCAGCAGGGGAAAAATGCACTTCCATCGATGGGTGCCCCATAGGCACCCCAGGCGTGGAAGAAAGCGGGGTTCCGGCCTGCCCTTGAACCGGCAATGAAGTTCTGGCCGAATGAGAAGCTGCCCGCGGTGGCGCGAATCAAGGACGATTCCTTGATGCCGAGCTTGGCGTGGAAGGCTTCGAGCGGGGGCAGAGTCGCGCTGATGTCAGAGGGCTTCAATCGAGTCGGGAGCTCGATCGCAATCACAGTCACTCCCGCCGGGCCAAGCGCCCGGCTGATGGCGTTCACGCTGAGCCATAGGTCGACGTCGCTTCCTAAGACCACCACGCGCGACAGCGGCTGACAGATGTTCATGCCACCGCAGCCTCGGCGTTGGTGATCTCCATCGCTGGGGCATAGTTTGCGATGAAGGCGTCATGCGATGGCATGGCATCGACATTGGTCTGAATTCGAGTCCGAAATTCGCTCAGCCGCTCGTCGAGCGTGGACAGCGGAAATGCGTCGGCCAGTCGATCATAACCGGTCGCGGCAATTCCCTGGCCGACGAAAACCGCGAGCCAGCTGTCGCGAGCGAACAGACCGTATTGGTGGCTCGGGAGAGCGGCTCGCGAACGAAACAGTTGAAGCTTGTGAACCAGGCTGTCCGGCAACGGCATGGATCGCGCATAGTCCCACAGGGGTTCACCGACCCGTCGATTCGCGGTGTAGTGAAGAATCAGAAAATCACGGATACGCTCATACTGCATGTCGTTGAGGCGGTTGAACTCGTTGACCAGCCGCGGGTCGACGCCGGCCGATCGCGGCCTTGGCATGAGAGCGATGAGATCGGTCACCGCTGCCTGGATGAGGTAAATGCTGGTGGATTCCAGCGGCTCCAGGAAGCCGCTTGCCAGACCGATCGCCACACAATTGCCGCGCCACGCCTGTTCGCGTCGCCCGGGTGAAAATCGCAGCAGACGCGGCTCCCCTTGCGCAGCACCGTCCAGACCTGCGAGCAGAGTGTCGCAAGCCTCGCCGTCATCAATGAACTGGCCTGAATAAATGTAGCCATTGCCGGTTCGATGCTGCAGAGGGATGCGCCAGATCCAGCCCGCCGAGCGAGCCGTGGACCGGGTATAGGGAGTCAACGCACCGACCCTCTGGCAGGGGACAGCCAGCGCCCGATTGCAGGGGAGCCAGTGCGTCCAATCCTGCCACGCAACGCCCATGACTTTCCCAAGCAGGAGCGATCTGAAGCCAGAACAGTCGATGAACAGGTCCCCGGCAACATGCTCGCCGGATTTGAGCGTCAGGTCGACCACATCGCCGGTCGTGGGGTGCCGACTGACATCGCACACCTGACCTTCGATACGACGCACACCCCGCTGCACTGCCCAGGAGCGCAAGTAGGCGGCGTAGAGGCCGGCGTCGAAGTGGTACGCATAGGAGTAAGTCGAGCGGATCGATTTACTGTCCTCGTTGGGGAACTCGAAGGCGTTGTTCCGTGCCGCGACCACGGAATAAGAATAATCCTCGAGAGGAAACTTCGAGCGTCCCTCCCTCTGCGCCTTAAGCCAGTGGTGCTGAAACTCCACGCCGCCCCAGGGTTCACCAAAGGCGCCGAACGGGTGAATGTAGCAATCGCCCGGCTGATCCCAATCGCGAAACTGAATCCCCAGTTTGAACGTGGCCCGGGTCTCGCGCATGAAGTGCGCCTCGTCGATCCCGAGCATGTCGTTGAAGATCTTGATGTGCGGCAGGGTCGCCTCACCGACGCCGACGGTGCCGATCTCATCGGATTCAATGAGAGTAACGCTGTAGTCCTTGGGGTCGAGTTGACGCCGGATGGCGGCGGCGCTCATCCACCCCGCCGTACCCCCGCCCACAATGACCACTCGGAACGGCGCCGGCCCGTTGTCACCCCGAATCGCTTCGCCCATTGACCCCCCTTGCCACCGGTGCACTGCTTAGTGAGAGCAGGGCAGCCATGTAGGAGCGACTATCATAACTTGGCGCGGATCCCGAGCTGGTAGCGTCGATCGACCCGAGACCATCCCGAATCCATGTAAACCGGTCTGGCTCCCGGGGTCGCCGAGGTATCACCAAATATTTGCTGCTCGTACTGGGTCTTGGTATCCAGCAGATTCGTCACGTCGAAGGACAACTCGATGTGGGAGCCGAGGGAGTATCGAACCGAACCGTCGAGGAACCCCGCCGCCTTCTGGAACACCGGTAAGCCGATGCAGCAATCCAGATTGTCCGTGAGGTACATGGAACGCCAGTTATACGCCAGGCGGAACCCGATCGGCCCCTTTTCATAGAGTCCGACGACATTCGCGGTATTGGTGGACACTCCGGCCAAGCGGTGGGAGTCGATCACGACCCCGCCGACGGCCTCGACTCCCGCACCAAACGAGCCCACGCCGCCGGTGGTCAGTGCGCCGGCGTCGATCAGATTGGAGTTGTGTATATCGATTTGATTGACGTAGGTGTAGTTCACCTGCATTCCCAACCCGCTCCAGAGCCCGGGCAGGAAGTCAAAGAAGGTCTGGTAGGCGAACTCGGCACCTTCGATCTTACCGCCATCCTTGGTATTGATCGGGCCCAGGATCTGCGCGGTTTCCGTGACGCCGTTGTTGGTGAAGGGGCGGGTGTAGTTGGCCTCTGACAGAGTGTTCGACAGTTTCTTGTAGAACAATCCGAGCGTCAACGAACTGGTCGGCCCAAAGTACCGTTCATACGACAGATCAAACTGGTCGGCCGATTCCGGCAGCAGGCCCGCGTTGCCGGCCGTGGAATTGAACACGAAATTATAGCCGACGACATTCGCGGCGACGTGGGCCGCCGTCGGTGAACTGTAGACCACATAGGGCGAATCCGGTCCCGTGTTGATGAACGGCGAGTTCATCTGGACATAATTTCGCAGCAGGCCGACATCCGGACGGGAGATGGCCTTCGAGTAAGCAAACCGGATGAAATCCTTGGCGTCCAATCCGAAGCGCACGTTGAAGCTCGGCAGAGCGTCGGTGTGCGTCCCGGTGAAGGTGTTCGGTGCACCGTTGGCGCCGTTGGAGAAGGCGAGAATGGCGGGGGTCAGATAACAGGCCGGATTGACCACGTTGCCGGCTCCAAGCGGGGTGCCGCACGGGGCAAGCGCTGCGAGATTCGTCGTGTCTGGATAGGAGACACTGCCTGAACTGATTTCCTTGGTCTGAACGACGCGCACACCGGCATTGCCCACGACATTGACTCCAAAGATATCGGAGCCTGGGCCGCCGAAGTTCAACATGACGTAGGCGGCCTTGGTCTGTTCCTCCAGTTGCTCCACTTCGGAGGGCAGGAAGCAGGTGCCTAGCTCCACACCCGTTCGATCGCAGATGGAGGTGTATCCCGGTGCGATTGGGGAGTTGGTGTTGGCGCCACCCAACGCCTGCAGCACGGCCAAGGTGTTGGTGATGGTGCCCCGATTCATAAACACCAGATTGCCGTTGGGGTAGACACCGGTGCCATAGAAATTATTGAAATTGGTCGTGCCCCAGATGCCGGCGCCGTAGCCTTTGAAATCCGGATGCCCCGCCGCGCAAGCCGGGTAGGCGCCCGGTGAGGTATTGTCGATATTGAAGCCGGGGCCGTTGCAGTTCCAGTTCGCGGCGATCGGCGTCCAATTGAACGTCGAGTAGCGCGTGGTCTGGTTTCGATCCGCATAGCGAACACCGGCTTTCAGAGAATCCAGCCATCCGCCCTTGTCGATGTCGTATTTCGCATCCATGGCAAACGCGGTTTCCCGGCCGCCGTCGTCTTCTTCATGCCCTTGAATGAAAGGTATCCAGTAGTTGTGCGGATTCGACAGATCCCCCGGCGCATAGTTGACGTTGGAACCCGGCAAGAATTGGACCTGGGGGACGCCATTGTTGCCCGTGGAGTATTGATAGTTGGCCATTGAACCCGTGGCCACCAGCATGTCGTGGTTGACGACCTGCGAATCAATGAATTGAGCGTCGAAATTGCTATGCAGTCGATCGCTGATGTCCCACTTCACGTGCGCCGAGACTTCCTTGGTATCCTCATTGTGGTTGAAATCTCGAGTCTCATTCTGAAAGTACAGGCCATCCCGGTTGGTGGCGCAGGTAAAGCCGGGGCCGCAACTATTGACGAAGGGCACGCCCGGCACCGCCGAACCCGTGTTGATGGCATCTTGCAAGTTGGCCGAGTAGCTTCCGGCCCAGCTGCCGTGCGGTTGCGTCAGAAGTCCCGACTGCAGCATTCCGTTCGAACCGAAGACCATCCCCGATGAGCCGGCCAGAATCGAACTCGCGCGCGGGTCGAACGCGGGTGTGCCGTAGTACGTGCCATCGAGTATGGCGTGACTGGCATCCTCGAGCCAGGCATTGTGATAGCTGGAGTCCGTGTATTGAAGGGTCGCGAGCAGGGTTTTCGAATTGTTCTCGTACTGAGTCGCAACGGTGCTGCCGATCCGATCGCGGTCGTAGTCAACCTGCGAATAGCGAATGCCGTCAGGAGCGAAGGCCCAACCCGAACCGCCGAACACGTTGGACGTGCAGGGAATGCTGCCGTCGGCACTGACGATGGCATGCGCCACCGTTCCAAATCCGGACGAACAGTAGGTATCGATCTTGTCGTCGATCACGCTTTCGGTTCGCGTCACGACGTGCGAACGCGAGTAGTCCACGAGGAATCCGAACCGGCCGAATTCCGTCCTGATCGAATCGCTGGCGAGCACAGAATAGGCAGGCGTCAACTGATTCGACAGGCTGCCGAAATCACCTTGGACTGAACCGACGAGAACATGACCCTCCTGATCGAAGGGCAGCCGCGTTCTGAGATCGACCGTACCGGCAATGCCGCCTTCGATCATGTCGGCTGTCTGGTTCTTGTAGACGTCGGCACGGCTGAGCAATTCCGGTGAAATGTCGTTGAAATTCAATCCGCGGGCGGAGTCGGACGTAAACGTGTCGCGGCCGTTGAATTCAGTGCGTACCTGCGTCAGGCCGCGAATGAGAATATTCGTGGGTTCGCCCGAGGGGTGCGTGCTGTCGTCGTTCGACTGCAACCGATTGACGGTGATGCCCGGGACGCGCTGCAATGCGTCGGATGCCGACTTATCGGGGAAGGCACCGATGTCGGTCGCAGTGATCGAATCGACGAAGGTGCTGGCCTCTTTCTTGAATTCCTGCGATGTCGCCAGTGCTTGTTTCACCCCGACGACGATGATTTCCGACAGGGCGCCCGGCTGGTCTGCGGTGCTGGGGGCAGCGCTGCTTTGTGCTGGTTGCGCGCCCGGCCCGGCCTGAGCCAGCAGGATGGATCCCGTTCTTGGGTCCGCCGTGGAAGTCGTCGGCGGCGCATCGGCGGCAACCGGCTTATCGCCGGTGGCGCCGGCGCTCTTGGTGCCCGCGCCTGCCTTGTCCTGCGCGGAAATAACGCGAATAGTCGCGGTATTCTTGTCGCTGTAAACAGCTTCCAATCCCGTTCCTTGCAGCAATCGGTCCAGGGCCGCGTGCTTCTCCAGTTGCCCGGCCACAGGGGTCGCGGTGGCATGGCTGACGACATCAAATCGATACAGGAGCTGCATCTTCGCCTGTGCGGCGAAATTCTTGAGCGCGCTGGGCAGCGGTTGCGCGGTGATGTCGAACTTCGCCGGATCCGCACTCGCACTGCCCGGTGCGGCGAGCATCAGTCCTGAGGCGCAGGTCAACGCTTGCAATACGGCCAGCCGAACCAACCTGTTATTCGATTTCATGAGCTCCCCTTCATTGTTCGCCGTGGCTCGTTTTGAACCATCTGGTAACAACGACTCTCAAGGGAGGGAAAACCCCCAGTCGATATCAGAACTTGACGCGGATCCCCGCCTGATAACGCCGATCGACGCGCGACCAACCCGCATCTCGGTAAACCGCGGCGGCGCCGGGGGTCGCCGGTGAATCACCGAATATTTGTTGTTGATACACCGATTTGGTATCCAGCAGATTGGCCGCATCGAACGACAGCTCAACATGGGTGCCTATCGAATAGCGCAGCGAGCCGTCGAGGAACCCCGCAGACTTCTGGAATACCGGCAAACCGATGCAGCAATCGAGATTGGCTGTCAGGTAGCGGGAGCGCCAGTTGTAGGCGAGACGAACTCCGATCGGCCCCCTCTCATAGAGGCCGACGAGATTGAAAGTATTGTTGGAAACTCCCTGCAATTTATGGGAATCGATGACATCGCCGGTAACGACAGGAACACCGGCCCCGACGGCACCCACCCCGCCGGTCGATGTTGCGTCGATCAGATTGGAGTTGTTGATCCCCGTGGGATCGACATAGGTATAGTTGGCCTGCAGTCCCAAGCCGCTCCAGAGCCCGGGCAGGAAGTCGAAGAACGCCTGATAGGCGACTTCGAAACCCTTGATTCGACCGCCATCCTTTTCGTTGACCGGGCCTCGGATTTGCGCAATCTCGGTGACCCCATTATTGGTGAACGCGCGGCCGAAATTAGCGTACGAGAGACTGTTCGAGAGTTTCTTGAAGAACAGATCGACGGTGAACGCACTGCTCGACCCAAAATAGCGTTCGAACGACAGATCGAATTGATCGGCCATTTCCGGCAGCAGCGCCGCGTTGCCGGCATTGGAGTTGAAGACGAAGTTATAGCCAACGACGTTAGCGGGGATATGTGCCGCGGTTGGCGATTTGTACACCACATAGGGCGAGTCGGGTGACACGTCCAGGATCGGTGTGTTCATCTCGACATAGTTGCGAAGATAGCCAATATCCGGCCGGGACATGGCGCGCGAATAGGCAAAGCGTATGAAATCCTTTTCATCCAGTCCGAAGCGCACATTGAAGCTTGGCAGGGTGTTGATGTGCGACGCTTTGTAGGTGTTGGGCGCGCTGCCGCCGTTGGCAAAGGCAATGATGCTTGGCGTCAAGTAGCAGCTGGGATTGACGACGACGTTCGGCGGCAAGGGGCCGCTGCACGCGCCGTAGGTGAGTAGGCTCGTCAGAGTCGAGGCAGGCGGATATCCGACGCTGCCTACGCTGGTTTCACCGGTTCTGACAATGCGCACACCGACATTGCCCACCACGTTGACGTGCCCGAAGATGGTCGTGTCCTTGCCGCCAAAATCCAGCATGACGTAGCCGGCATCGGTCTGTTCATCGACATGCTCGACTTCGGACGGGGTAAAACAGTCCACCGTGCCGGTCCGATCGCAGATGGGGACATACCCGGGCGCAATGGGCGAGTTGGTGGCGGCGCCGCTCAGTCCCCGAGTCAGCCTCGAGAAATTAGTAATGGTCGCATTGTTGAGAAAAACCAGCGATCCATTCGGATAGACACTGCCGTTGTAAAATGAATTGAAATTGGTCGTACCCCAGATTCCCGCGCCGTAGCCCAGGAAGTTCGGATGTCCCGCGGCGCAAGCCGGATAGGCGCCCGGCGAGGTGTTGTCGGCATTGAAGCCGGGGCCGTTGCAGCTCGAGTTCATGGCGATCGGCGTCCAATTGAACGTCGAATAGCGCACGGTCTGGCTCCGATCCGCATAACGAACGCCGGCTTTCAGCGAATCCAGCCAGCCGCCCTTGTCGATGTCGTATTTCATATCCACGCGAAACGCCGATTCGATGCCACCGTCGTCCTCTTCATGCCCTTGAATGAAGGGAATCCAGTAGTTGTGCGGGTTCGACAGGCCCCCGGGCGCGTAATTGACGTTAGAACCGGGCAGCAGTTGGACCTGCGGCGTCCCGTCGCCGTTCACACTGTACTGATAATTGGCCATTGAACCTGCGGCCACGAGGATATCGTTGTTGAAGACGCGCGCGTCGACGTACTGGGCGTCAAAGTTTGAATGCAGCCGCGGGGTAATATCCCACTTGAGGTTTGCCGAGATCTCCTTCGTATCCTCGGTGTGGTCGAAATCTCGGGCCTCATCCTGGAAGTACAGACCATCCCGGCTGGTCGCGCAGGTGAAGCCGGGGCCGCAATCATTGACGAAGGGCACGCCGGGCACGGCCGATCCCGTGTTGATGGCATTCTGCAGGTTGGGCGAGTTGCTCCCTGCCCAGCTGCCGTGCGGTTGCGTCAGCGTTCCGGATTGGAGCATGCCATTCGAACCGAAGACCAGCGGCCCGGTGCCGGTGGCCGGGCCCAAAATCGTCGAGCCCCGCGGATTGAAGGCGGGGGTTCCGAAGTAGGTGCCATCCAACATCGCGTGGCTGGCGTCCTCCAGCCAGGCATTGCGGTAACTAGAATCCGTGTATTGCAGGGTAGCGAGCACGGTCCTGGAATTGTTTTCATATTGAGCCGCCGCCGTACTGCCGATCCGATCGCGGTCGTAATTGACCTGTGAATAACGGATGCCATCGGGGACGAACGCCCAGCCGCTGCCGCCAAAGGGGTTGGAGGTGCAGGGAATGCTGCCGTCAGGGTTGACGATGGCGTGCGCTGCCGTCCCATATCCGGACGAGCAATAAGTGTCGATCTTGTCCATGATCACGCTTTGCGTTTGCGTGATCACGTGCGAGCGCGAGTAGTCCAACAGCAGCCCAAACCGCCCGGCCTCCGTCGTCCAAGTATCGCTGGCCAGAACCGAATACGCGGGGGTCAGCTGTTTGGAGCGGTCTCCATAATTGCCTTGCAGGGAACCCACGATGCTGGGGCCATCGCGATCGAACGGCAACCGGGTGCGCAAATCTACCGTGCCGGCGAGGCCGCCCTCGATCATATCGGCGGTCTGGTTCTTGTAGGCGTCGGCGCGGCTGAGCAACTCCGGCGAGACGTCGTTGAAGTTCAACCCACGTCCGGAATCGGCCGAAAAGGTATCGCGCCCGTTGACTTCGGTGCGCACCTGCGTCAGGCCGCGAATGAGGATGTTGGTGGGTTCGCCCGACGGGTGGGTGCTGTCGTCGTTCGACTGCAGGCGATTGACGGTGATGCCCGAGAGGCGCTGGAGCGCGTCGGATGCGGACTGATCGGGGAACGCGCCCAGGTCGGTCGCCGAAATCGAATCGACAAAGGTGTTGGCGCCTTTTTTGAATTCCTGCGACGTCGCCAGTGCCTGTTTTACCCCCACGACGACGATTTCCTGGACGGCGCCGGGCTCCACGGGGTTATCGGCACTGGCGGTTTGATCCGCCTGTGCGTTCGCAGTTGCCTGAGCCACCCTGAGGTATCGCGGATTCGCATCTACGGCAGTGGAACCGGTCGGAGGCGCAGTGGCTGGACCGGACTTGTCGCCGGTCGCGGCCTTGGTGTCGGTGCCTGTCTTGTCTACCGTGGAAATAGCGCGAATGGTCGCGGTATTGTCGTTGCTGTAAACCGCCTCCAAGCCTGTGCCTCGCAACAATTGGTCCAGGGCGGCGTGCCGTTCGAGTTTCCCGCTCACCGGGCTTGCCGTCGCGTGGCTGACGATGTCGTAGCGGTACAGCAGCTGCATCTTCGCCTGTGCGGCAAAGTTCTTGAGGGCGGTGGGCAGCGGTTGCGCGGCGATGTCGAATCGCGCCGGATCGGCGCTTGCTTTGCCGGGTGCGGCCAGAATTGCACACGCCAACGCGTGCAACACCGCCATGCGAACCAAGCAGTTGTTCGACTTCATCTCCCCCCGCAAGAATTGTTCTAGTTATGCGGCTCTTTTGCAGAACCGTCTGCTATCACGAACTCCCGAGAAGAATAATCCCCCCCCGGACGATTTATCGGACTCGTCGAATTATCATGGTGAAGCCCTGAGCCAGTCCAGAGGCTGAGCAAACACTACTTGGCAGGTCCTTCGATGTAGACGTGGCCTTGGTTGTCCCGCCGGATGGTGGTGCCAAACCCGTCGTGCAGCATCGTCAGCAGCGCTTCCACCCCGTCAGGGTTCGTCTGAAACGTGCCTCCGACGGGCAGCGATCGTAGCGAATCATCGTCGAACTCAATCCTCAGCGTGGTGTAGCGCATCATCTCATTGACAACGTCGCCGAGCGGCTGATCCTGGAAGTACAGGCTGCTCTTTCTCCAGCCTAGCAGATGGCTGATCTGCGCCGAATTGAGCTCGTGGATCACTTGGGCGCGATCGTGTACATCGGCCTGCTCACCGGCGGTGACGGCTGCCGCGAACCCCGTGAGCGCGGCATCGGAAGGAGGGGGCTCATTCGCTGTGGCATGGACGACTTTGACGGTGCCTTCGCTCACCGTCACTTCGACTCCGGTCGGCCTCAAGTAGACATTGAACGCCGTGCCGACCGCCCGGACCCAATAGTCGCCCGCGCGCACCCAAAATGGCCGTTGCGTATCGTGGGCCACCTTGAAAAAGGCTTCACCCCGTTCCAGTCGGATGACACGCTGGCGGTGGCTGTAGTCGACCCAGATGCGGCTATCGGTATTGAGATCAAAGGACGAGCCGTCAGGCAACGCTACCGCGGCCTGCTCACCAATCGCCGTCTGAAAGCGGGTCTCTACCTTCTGCCTGTATAGATTCCAGGTGACACCCAGGGCCAGGGCCGCGACTCCGGCGGCCATGGCGGCCACCGCCCAGCGCCGGCGCCGCGCAGGCGGCGACGCGGCCGCATTCATCACTTGACCGAAATAAACTGCGCGGACGAGAGGACCGGATTCCACGAGTTCCTGCCAGGTAGCAGATAGCTCCGAATAGGCTTTCGCATTCACGGCATTGGCGCCGAGCCAGGTTTCAAAGCGAGCGCGATCGTCCGGCGTCACATCGTCGGCGTTCATTCGAGCAAACCACGTGCTGGCCTCGTGCTCGGCATCGTCGGTGCTCGGCAGCCTGTGAACTTTACCCATGGTCCCGTCTCGTGGCGCCATATCGCCGGGTTACGTAGCGGTGAGTCTCGTGAAGACCGCGCGCGATATGCTTTTCAACTGTTTTGGCCGAGATTCCGAGGCGCTCCGCAACCTCCTTGTAGGAACACTCGTGAAATACCCGCAGGGTGAATGCCGCACGGCACTGCGGAGGCAGCCGGTCGATGGCCTCCTGTATCAGCCGATTCCGCTCGTCTCTGAGCAATTCCACCTCCAGCGATTCACGCTCAGGTTTGACCCGCGAATCGCTGAAATCCCCCATGGTGCCTCGCTCGGTAATCCGCCGATGACGGTATTCGTTCGCGGCAAGATTGCGCGCCGTCGAGAACAGAAACGCCCGCAGCGTCGTCACGGAATCGCGTTCCCGATAGGTGCGTAGAAACGCTTCCTGCACGATCTCTTTCGCCGTTTCACTCGAGCCGACGAAGCGGCGAATGTATCGATGCAACGCGTGGCGGCTCTCGGCGAAGAGCTTGGTGAAAATCTCGGTGGGAGACTCAGAGGCTGTCGGCATCGCCGTATTGACCGTTTGGACGTACGGTACGCCAACAGGCGGTTGCACGGCAACTTTCACAACTCGACTGGGGGATTTTATCTTCCCAGGTGTCGTAGGCTTCAAGATGATTCCGCTTAGGTCCGGTACTTTAAGTCGATTGCTTGCGGCAGGGTTGACGGTGGCGTGGCTCGGGAATGTCGCCTTGAGCGGGCAGCCCTCGGCGGCGACCGTCGTCGCTTTGGATCCTGGCGTCACCGCTGGGGTGGGTGCACCGTTGGATGTTGCGGAATACGAGGCCGAGAACGGTGTCACCAACGGTCGCATGGTCGGGCCGGACCGTACTTTCGCCACCCTCGCGTCCGAGGCCTCCGGCCGGCGGGCGGTCTTGCTCGACGGGCAGGGGGATTATGTCGAGTTCACGCTGTCCGCCCCTGCCAATGCCCTGACGGTCCGCTATGCCCTACCGGACAGTGCCGAGGGCAAACCCGTCGATGCGACGCTCGGCGTGTATGTACAGAGCCGCCGGCTAGCGGACCTTGCCGTCACCTCCCGCTACTGTTGCTACTACGGCCACTATCCTTTCACCAAGCACGTCGTGGACGGTAAAGGTCACCACTTCTTCGATCACGCGAGGATTTTGCTGGACGAGGTGCTGCCGGCGGGTACGGTCGTGCGCCTGGCCCGCGATGCCCGGCCCCAGGCGTGGATGGCGATTGATCTGATCGATTTCGAAAGAGTGCCTGCGCCGCTACGTCGACCCTCGCGCGCGTTGTCGGTCGTGGACTTTGGCGCCGACCCCTTCGGGAAATCGGACTCCAAAGAGGCGTTTGCCAAGGCGATCGCAGCGGCCTCCGCGAGCAGGCGGCCGGTCTGGATTCCACCGGGGCACTTTCGCCTCGATGGTCATGTTCAGGTCGATCGCGTGGACATTGCCGGCGCAGGGCCGTGGTATTCGGTACTACAAGGCGACGGCGTGGGGCTTTATGGGCGTGATGCGCCGAATCCCTCACAGGCAGTCGACATTCATGATTTGGCGATCATCGGGCAAGTCAATGAACGCGATGATCACAAGGCCCTGGCCGGAATCGGCGGCGCGCTCGGCGGCGGCAGCCGCATCCACGACGTATTCATTCAGCACGTCAAGGTTGGACTGTGGCTCGATGGCCCTTTTGACGGATTGAATGTCAGACACATCCGAGTATTGGACACCACCGCCGACGGACTCAACTTGCACCGCGGCATTTCGCATGTGATCGTCGAGGAGAGTTTTTTTCGCAACAATGGCGACGACGGGATTGCTTCATGGGCCGAGAACCTCGCGAACCATGACATCATCATTCGGCATAACACGGTGGTCGCACCCATCCTGGCGAACGGCGTGGCGATCTACGGTGGCCATGACATCGCCGTGAACGACAATCTCATCGCCGATACCCTCACTGAGGGAGGCGGCCTGCACTTGGGCAACCGCTTCGGTGCAGTGCCGCTCTCGGGCAAAATTTCCTTGAAGGGAAATATGGTCGTGCGCGGAGGCAGCATCGATCCCCGCTTGCAGATGGGTATCGGCGCCGTTTGGCTATTCGCTCTGGATGTGCCGATCAAGGCGCAGATCGAGCTGCGGAACACGACTCTATTGGATAGCAGCCACGAAGCAGTGCTGCTGTTTGGCAGGCGCATCGATGGATTGGCCGTCAACGGACTGCGCATCGATCGCGCCGGGGGCAGCGTCATCGAGCTGCGTGCGGACGGCAGCGCGACCCTTTCAGGGGTTCGGGCAACCGGCTTCGTGGAGCCGGCCGTGCGTCAGTGCAGCGACTTCCAGCTTGAATGGAAAGGATCGCACAACGGGCTTAGCAGTTCGAGCGCGCAGGGGTGCTGAGCAGGCCTAACGCGTGCCCACTAACCTAGGTTAGCCATTGCATCCGAAATCGCCCAGGCAGGCATTTTGATGTCCGCGCTGCCGCACAGACGCTCCGCCATCGCGCGGTGAGAATGAGAATCGAGGATTCTTTGCCCAAATCGCGAATTGTGTCCTCTTATAGCGTATACATATGAATGCAGGCGCTCCATGCGCCTTGGCCGGGCGGACATTTAAGGATGGACGTCAAGAGCTCTGCCGCCAATAACGTCGTCCGTGGCAATTCGCGGTCGCCACCTCGGCCGCATTTATGACGCAGGTCCCCATCGAGTCGATGTACGGCTCCGTTCGTGCCAAGGATTTGCGTCCTGCTCGTCCACGGGCAACGACAAAGATTGGCAGCGTGCATCAAGCGCTCCGAGCCGCCACGCGCGACGATCATGCATCAATCGATCGCATGCTGTTGTCGTTCGACTTGAGTAAGGCTGAGGACTATCGGATATTCTTGAGCATTCATGCCGCCGCGCTTGTAACTATTCAAACGGATTGGAGGCTGCAAGACAGCGACGACTTCGAGCGGATGCTTCGTTGCGTCCGGGCGGACCTCAAGACCCTGGGATGTGCGGTGACTACTCCGCCGTCCTCGCCTCGCCCATCGAGTCTTGCCAAGGGACTGGGGATAGCCTACGTGGTTCGCGGCTCACGTCTGGGTGCAGCGGTATTACGTCGTGGAGTCGTGGGCAACCTTCCGACCTCCTATCTGGACTTTGTGCCGTCGCTTTCCTGGGCGCTATTTCTGACAGAACTTGAACCCCTGGCGGACGATCCGAATGGTAAGGACGAAGCGATTGGCGCCGCCCGCGGCATATTCAATACATTCGTTACAGAATTCACCCGGGCTAGTTTGTCGTGACTCAATGGGTGTCCGAGCCCGATCTGAGCATCTGTGATCTGGAACCGATCACCCGCCTGGAGCGTATCCAATCCTTCGGCTTCCTCCTCGCCATGTCGCGCAACTGGATCATCATTCGGGCATCCGCCAACTTGGCCGAGATGCTGGGCGTTGAGGCACGTGATGCGCTCGGAGCGACGATCGATACCTTGGTGGATGGTGAGTCGTTGCACGAAATGCGCAATCGTATGACAGGCCTATCGATAACGGGCGGCGTGGAGCGTATATACGGGGTGAAGCTGGTTGATGGGCGTCCACCCTTCGATATTGCCATTCACTATGCCGGTGATCTGATTGTTTTGGAAGGTGAACCGGCGGGGCTCGACAGCCGCATGGATGCCGCCTCGTTGGTGCGTAAAATGGTGGCGCGCCTCAATACGCTGACTTCCCTCGATGCTTTCCACCGCGATGCCGCCCGACAAGTGGGTGCGCTCACCGGCTTTGATCGAATTATGATCTACCGATTTGCGGCGGACGGCGTTGGCGAAGTGATCGCCGAGGTCGCCAAATCGCATATGGAGAGTTATCTAGGACTTCACTACCCCGCATCGGATATTCCTGTTCAAGCAAGAGAGCTGTACCTACGCAATTCATTTCGAATCATTGCGGATGTCCGCGCGGCAACGGTTCCTCTTTTGTCCTCCGGGAAGGAAGTGGCGGAGCCGATCGACCTCTCTTTGGCGGTGACCCGGGCCGTTTCGCCGGTTCATATCGAATACTTGAACAACATGGGCGTGGGCGCATCGGTGTCCATATCCGTCATCATAGACGGGAAGCTGTGGGGCTTGATTGCCTGCCATCACCCTACAGCCAAATTGCCCACCTTCGTTACGAGAACAGCGGCGGAACTGTTCGGCCAAATGTACTCGATGACCCTTGAGAGTCGCCTGAGGCTATCGTTCGGCGATCAAGATCGCCATGGACGTGATGCAGTAGCCAAGATGCTCAAGGCAATTGCCGGAAACATGGCGCTGCTGCGGGATGCCGGTTGGCTGCATGACGTCATCCGGGCACTGATTCAGTGCGACGGCGTGGCTGTGGGAATCGGTGCTCAAACGTTTGCTTGCGGCGCCAGAGAAGGCAATTGGTGCGCTGGCAACTCTTCTCAGTGAACTCTCGCCCGGTGAAGTGTTTGTCACCAGCAATTTAAGTGCCCTGCAGCCGGAGCTGTTTAAAGATCTCGAGAACGCCGCGGGGGCTCTTTACATCCCGATTTCATACAGTCGTGGGGACTATCTCGTTCTGTTTCGATGTGAGCAGCTGCGCGACATACGATGGGCCGGAGAGCCAGGCAAATCGGTGCTCCTCAGCGAGGACACGGCACGAGTCTCGCCGCGAAAGAGTTTCGCCGCATTTGTAGAGTCCGTTCGCGGCCAGTCCCGACCGTTTAGCGAGGCGGAGCAGGGATTGGCCGACTCAATTCGTATCGGCCTAATGGACGTCACGTCGCGTGGATCACACGATAGCTTGGTTGAGCAGGCTCGTGCGAGGGGGCGACAGGAGCTTCTCATCGCGGAGCTCAATCACCGCGTTCGCAACGTGCTGGCGCTCATTCGCGGCTTGATCAGCCAAACGCACGGCGATGGCGGTGACTCCGCGAAATATGTGGATTCCCTGAACGGTCGAGTACAAGCTTTGGCGAGGGCGCACGACCGGGTGACCCGCCAAAACTGGGGACCCGGCCGTCTGAACGCGATCTTTGATGATGAAATAGCCGCGTACGTACCGACGCGCCGTGATCGATTCACGATCAGCGGGCCGCGCGTGCTGCTACAGCCACAGGCCTATTCGACCATGGCACTCGTTATTCATGAGCTCGTCACCAATTCTTGCAAGTATGGTGCTCTTTGCGATAGCGGTTGCGTCGAAGTGAACTTGAGCCTTCTAGCGGGCGTCGGATTACTCTTCAAATGGGTGGAAAAAGGCGGTCCCACGGTACAGAAGCCCTCTCGGCGCGGCTTTGGATCCGTCATCATCGAACGCGTAGTCCCCTTCGACCTTCAAGGTACGGCAGCAGTGTCCTATTTACCGGCAGGATTCGAAGCGGAGTTTTTCATTCCAGAGCGCTACCTGGCTGCCGAGCTTGCAGAAATCGAAACGCTACCCGCCGACCGGCTTTCAAGCTCAAGCCCGGTCGGATCGGCGATGGAGAGTGGCCCCCTGCTGGGTCGCCATGTGTTGCTGTTGGAAGATAACCTGATCGTCGCGTTAGAGGCAGAAGACCTATTGCGCGCACTCGGCGCAGCATCGGTCATTGCCGTTTCTTCGGTTGCCGGCGCGATTGGTTTGTGCGACGCCAATTCTTTCGATTTTGCCGTACTCGACATCAATCTTGGATTTGAGAACAGCTTGGACTTTGCTCATCGGCTACGTCGCGCAAAAGTGCCTTTCGTATTCGCGTCGGGTTATGGCGAGCAAAGCATCTCGGGAGAGTCCCGAATATCCGAAATGATCGTAGCCAAACCCTATGACCGCGAATCGCTGAGTTCCGCCGTCGCCCTTACTTTGTGCCGACACGCGTCGGCACTCGAAGGCGCGTAGGCAGGCGGCTACATCACGCACGGGACTTCCTCCCCTAGTCATTGCCTGTCTTGCGTGCAACGCTTGCCGCGTCTTCTTAACACCGCTAGTTGGCCAGGCAAATGCTCCCGCACACGCCGCGCTGGTAGCCCGACTGCACCCTGCAGCTTTGATTCGATTAGGAGTTAGGCATGGCTACAAGAAAGCGTCGGGCCAAAGCGCCCATGCGCGCAACCCACAAGGCCAGAAAGCCAACGGCAAGCGAGACGGCCGTAGGGACCACGGCCAGTGGACCATCGAATCGGACCGCGAGCCTGACCGAGCTTGGCAATCATGCCGCGGAGCAACAAGCTCTCGCAGAAGCGACGCCATTCAACTCGGCCAAACCTGCGGAGTATGGTGCATCGCCAACTGCGCCGCCGCCGCAGGGGCCGCATCGGAGCATGCCCTCTCCCACCACGGCAGCGGGAACATTGAGCGAGAAAAATGCATCGCTCAAGAGCGGGCCTGCGACGCTTGAACCTCAATCGCTCGAGGGATCGCTCGCGAGCAAGCGGGTGAACTCGGAAGGTCAGATGCTGACGACCAATCAAGGCGTGCCCATATCCAATAATCAGGATTCTTTGAAAGCCGGGTTGCGGGGTCCGACACTCCTCGAGGATTTCGTCCTTCGTGAAAAGATCACTCACTTTGACCATGAACGCATCCCCGAGCGCATCGTCCATGCACGGGGTTCGGGTGCGCATGGGTATTTTGAGGTCTACGCCCCACTGACTGACTTAACCCGAGCCGCCCCCTTCAGGGAAGCTGGCAAGCGGACCCCTGTATTCGTGCGTTTCTCGACCGTCGCTGGAGAGCGTGGTTCCGCCGATACAGCGCGCGACGTGCGCGGGTTTGCGGTCAAGTTCTATACCGATGAGGGCAATTGGGATTTGGTCGGCAACAATATGCCGGTCTTCTTTATTCAGGATGCGATGAAATTTCCCGATTTGATCCACGCGGCGAAGCCCGAACCCCACAACCAAATGCCGCAGGCGGCGACCGCACACGACACCTTTTGGGACTTTGTTTCCTTGATGCCTGAGTCGACCCACATGCTGATGTGGGCCATGTCGGACCGGGCGATTCCCCGCAGCTATCGCATGATGCAAGGCTTTGGCGTTCATACCTTCCGGCTCGTCAACGCTCAAGGCAAGTCCACCTTCTGCAAATTCCATTGGAAGCCCCGCCTCGGAACGCATTCTCTGGTCTGGGACGAAGCAGTCAAAGTTATGGGCGCGGACCCGGATTTTCATCGTCGCGATTTGTGGGAGGCGATTGAGTCGGGCAACTACCCAGAGTGGGAATTGGGACTTCAACTGTTCTCGGAGGCCGAGGCGGAGAAATTCAGCTTCGACGTGCTGGATTCCACCAAGTTGATCCCGGAAGAACTCATTCCGGTTAAAGCTGTTGGCCGAATGGTGCTCAATCGCAATCCGGATAACTTCTTCGCTGAGACCGAACAAGTCGCCTTTTGCACCGCTCACGTGGTGCCGGGTATCGACTTCAGCAATGATCCGTTGCTGCATGGGCGAATCCATTCCTACGTGGATACGCAGATCACCCGCTTAGGGGGTGCCAATTTCCACGAGATCCCCATCAACGCGCCCATCGTGCCAGTGCACAATAATCAGCGCGATGGTTTTCACCGCCAGGCGATTGCTCGTGGCCGAGTGGCCTATGAGCCCAATTCGTTGGGTGGTGGATGTCCTTTCCAGGCGGGCGCCGCAGGCTTTGCTTCCTTTCCGAAGGCTATTGAGCCCAACAATAGCCCTGTGGATAAGGTGCGAGGCAAACCCGAGAAGTTCGCTGAACACTACGCGCAGGCGAAGCTCTTCTATGCGAGCCAGACCGAGGTTGAGCAAGCGCATATCCGAGGCGCATTTCGCTTTGAGCTGAGCAAGCTGACGGTGCCGGCGATCCGCGTGCGCATGGTCTCATCGCTCCTCAATGTGTCGAAGGAACTGGCGACGGCACTGGCCCAAGATCTTGGGATCGACCTTCCCGAACCGATGCCTCGAGCGGTGAAATCAGTGCCGAAATCTGAAATTGCGGCCTCACCCGCCTTATCCTTGAAGGCACTGCCGGGTGACGGCGGGATCGCAACGCGCAAAATCGCAATTGTGCTGGCGGACGGGATCGAGTCGGAGGCGATCACCGATTTGATCGAGGCGCTCAATGCCGCCGGCGCAGTCACCCGTCTTCTGGGCACTCGCTTGGGCAGTGTCAGCAGCGACGATGGCGAGCCGTTGGAAATCGATGCCACGCTCGAGAACTCGCCCGCCGTGCTATTCGATGCACTGGTGTTGCCCGGTGGCGGCAAAGCGGTCGACTCTCTATGTCTCGATGGACACGCGCTCGAATTCGTCAAGGACCAATACCGGCATTGCAAAACGATCTTGGCGCTGGGCGATTCATCGAGAATTCTGCTCAAGGCAGGCATCCCGTTGGCGCGGACGTCCGATCCCGGGTTACTGATCGAGACTCAGGACGGCAGTAAGCCAAGCGCACGGTCGTTCATTGCGGCGATTGAGCGGCATAGGCACTTCGAGCGCGACCGAGACCCGCCGCTCGTCTGAGTCAGAGGAATCTGGCGCAGTCGCACGCCGAGGAGTGAAATATCACTGCGCTGAAGCGAATTCGTGTCGGCATCGCCGGATGGAGCAATCCGCCGACAAGGCAAGCGGATCGCGGGCAAGATCAAACTCATTTGGCCTACTATGCAGATCACTTCAACTGCGTTGAGATCAACTCCTCTTTCTATCGGCCCCATCGTGGCGCGACTTATGCGCGTTGGCGGGATGAAACACCGCGGCAATTCCGCTTCTCCGTGAAAATGCCCCGCAGCATTACCCATGAAGGCGGGTTGCGCCACACCGCCACCGAGGTGTCGCGCTTCTACGATGAGATTGGCCATCTGCAACCAAAGCTCGCTGTCGTCCTGGTGCAGTTGCCGCCGACCCTGGAATTCACCGCAATGACCGTCCGTTCTTTCTTCAAGGGGCTACCGCGCCTCGAAGGTATCGTGGTGACGTGTGAGCCGCGGCACGAGAGTTGGTTCTCGCGGGCAGCCGACGACGCACTGCGCCGCGTCAACGTATCCCGAGTCGCGGCGGACCCTGCCCGTTGCCCGAGTTCCGATGTTCCAGGCGGGGCGCGCAACTTTGCATACTTCCGTTGGCACGGCGCGCCGCGGATGTACTATTCGAGGTATGCCAACAGCCGGCTCGCGAGCTTCGCCACGACAGTAGCAAAAACCGAAGCAATGGACTCCTGGTGCATTTTCGACAATACGGCGCGCTATGCCGCATGGGACGATGCGCTCCGGTTTATCGCCCTCGTTGGTTCCGCGACACGCCGGTCGAGAACATCCATCGCTGATCCAGACTCATGAAACAATACACCTCTCGGTTGACACTGCAGACCCACGGCCAAGGGCTCATCGATTTTACGGCGCAGGTCGAGTCATGGCTGGCAGATAAGGCCATCAATACAGGGATAGTGACCGTGTTTTGCGTTCACACCTCCGCCTCGCTGGTGATTCAGGAGAACGCGGCACCGGAGGTGCGTGCGGATCTCATCGCCTTTTTCCATCGCATCGCACCCGAGAAGCCGGGGCTTTATGCCCACGATGATGAGGGCCCGGATGATATGCCCGCGCATATTCGCTCCGCGCTCACGCAAGTGAGCCTGTCGATTCCCGTGATCGAGGGCAGGCTGGTGCTAGGTACGTGGCAGGCCATCTATCTCTTCGAGCATCGGCGCCGGCCGCAGGAGCGCTCGGTGGTCTTACACTTGATTGGCGAATAGCCACTGGTTAGTCAATCAATCCGCAAGTTCAATCCACGTGGGCGCATGATCGCTGGATTTCTCCCAACCGCGCACCTCGCGATCGACGCCGGCGCTGGTGAGGCGCGACGACAGGAATGGATTGATGAGCAGATGGTCGATCCGCAATCCCGCGTCGCGGCCATAGGCGTTTCTGAAATAATCCCAGTAAGTGTAAATTCGTTCACCGGGATGCGTCGTCCGAAGCGCATCGGACCAGCCTTGTTGCAGTATCTCATGGTACGCAGCACGCACTTCGGGCCTAAACAGAGCATCGTCCACCCAACGTTCCGGCTTGTACACATCAATGTCCGTGGGTATTACGTTGTAGTCACCCGCGAGCACGACTGGCGCCGGGAGGTTGGCGAGTCCTGCGGCATGAACAGCGAACCGCTGGAGCCAGCCGAGCTTGTAGTCAAATTTCGGCCCCGGCGCGGGATTCCCATTGGGAAGATAAAGACATCCCACGGTCACCTCGCCGATCTTCGCTTCGATATACCGACTATGCGGATCTCCCGGGTCTCCCGGCAGTCCGCGCCGTGCCTCGACCGGCTCCCGGCCTCGCGCAAGGATCGCCACCCCGTTATAGCTCTTCTGGCCGTGCCAAATTGCGCCGTAACCGGCATCGCGGATCGCCTTGTCGGGAAATTTGTCCTGCGGCGCCTTGAGTTCCTGCAAGCAGACGATATCCGGCCTCGCCTCGCTCAACCATCGCAGCAATACCGGGAGGCGAGCGTTGACGCTATTGACATTATATGTCGCGATTTTCAATTTCGCGCTCGCTCAATGAAGCAGCTCAGTCGAGTCACTCGTGGCCGCCGGCGCCGACCGCCACCCACGCAAGATCCGCGTTCGACACCGACTCGAGCTTGAACTTCTTGGCAGCGGCCGCCATGCGTGTCAGCGCTTCGGCCAGCGGCATGGGCGGCTTGTTATCGCCCTTCTTCATCTTATGGAAGCGCACCGGATTGATGCGCGCCACCACGTAGTTGCGTAGGTAGGGGGATTTGAAACCCCGCTTCTGCAAGGTTTGAATGATGCGTTTCGTCTGCGCCTCGATCTGCAGCAATCTTGCGGCGAACCCTTCGCGCTCGCGCAGACTCGCGGGTAGCGAGCGCTCGCTGAACCGATCCACTTTCTTCAGAAAGGAGCTGTAGGCGCCGCCCGCGAAGCGGGATGACTCTTCATACACGATGCCGAGCGTCAGCAATTCGGCGGATTCGAATTCTTTGGAATAGTCGACCTCCTTGGACGCGGGATGGCGCTTCGCGAGACTTCTAGCCATACGAATGACCTCGAGGCTGCGGTCGCGCAGGTTGTGGGCCTTCTCCGTGTTGAGGGCAAGGATGCGATAAGCCAGCGTCTCGTCGGGGGAGATCAACGCTGTAATCTGCTTCAGGCCCAGGACCTTCGCGGCAGCCAAACGATGCCGGCCATTGGGCGTCCAGAACCGGCCATCCTCACCGCGCACGACGATCAGTGGATCCAAAAAGGCGGCTGTCTCGTCGATTTTTTCCGCCAGTCGCTTCGCGTGGGTTGGCGAGAGATCTCTCTGGAAGGGCGTCGGCTGCACCGCGGCCAAGGGTAGGGAGGCGAGCACCAGCGGCCGCCCGCCCAGGGGATCCCGATAACTGCCGATGAGCGCGCCACCAGCGCTCCGTATCAGCCTGACAACATCGCCGATTTCTGCGCTGTCCATGGCAATGACGACATCGGCGGCATCCAGCCCTCGGGCGTTGGCGCCCGGAGCGAGCTTTCCGCGGCCGCGCTTCGGTGTCACCGATTTGCGCCCGCGGGCGATTTTTGAACTGACCTTTCTGGTTGCCATGGCACTGGACAATACTCCCTAAGGTTCAAGGCGTTCAATGAGACGATGAGTAGTTGATCACGCATGAAAGGATCAAGTACTATGACCTCGTTGAAGGTGCCTGCCCGTCGTTGACGGGTGGGAGAATTTGGGAAGCCGGTGAAAGTCCGGCGCTGCCCCCGCAACGGTAGTGGAGTGTTGAACTCGGCAATGAGCCACCGGCCCGTCATAGGGTTTGGGAAGGCGCCGAGTCAGTTCGAGCGCTGAGCTCGGGCTACTCCAGAGCCCGGAAACCAGCCTTCAGCAGTAGGCCGTCGGATCGCGGTGGGCGATCGCAGGGCGCGATCGGCACCTGTCGGCTCACAAGACCGCACGCCGTTCCCACCTCTGCTCCACCCCATCGCTGTCCGCGGCAATGTCTCGGCCACATCACGGGGAGTGAAGTTATGACGACAGCGATGAAGGTGCTCCGCCGCCTGCGCACGCGCGCGCCGGCGACCGGCCTCACCCGAGAGTTCTATACCGACGACGATATCTTCGACCTGGATCTGAATTTCATCTTTTATCGAGAATGGCTGTTTGCCGCGCATACAGCCGAGCTCCCTCGACACGGCAGTTATGTGACCTTGCAGATCGGCGCTTACCCCATTGTTCTGGTGCGCGCTGCCGATGGGATCATCCGGGCATTCATCAATAGTTGCCGCCATCGCGGATACCGGTTGTGCCCGGACGCGCAAGGCACAGCGTCGAAACTCGTCTGCCCCTATCATCAGTGGACATACAACCTCGACGGGCGTCTGTTCGCGGCACGGCAGATGGGTTCAGGGTTCGATCGCAGTTCGTTGGGACTGAGGCGGGTGCACTGCGAGAGAGTGGCCGGATATATCTTCGTCTGCCTCGCCTCGGAGGCGCCGGACTTCACGCCGACCCGCAACCAGCTCGAGCCCTATCTGGCTCCGCACCGCATAGCCGAAGCCCGCGTAGCCTTCGAATCGACGATTGTCGAGGAAGGGAATTGGAAACTCGTTTGGGAAAACAATCGCGAATGCTATCACTGTGCGGCGAACCATCCGGAGCTTGCGCGGACGTATCCTGATACACCGACGATTACCAGTGTGAGTGGGGCCGCCGGCGATCCGAAGGTTGTGGAGCACTGGCGGCAGTGCGAGGACCTGGGTCTGCCGAGCAGGCTTCATCTGTCCGACGATGGGCAACTGCGAACGGCGCGAATGCCGTTGCTGGGAGCCGCCGTCAGCTACACCCACTCCGGGCAGCCCGCCGTCAAGAAGCCTCTCAGCGACGACATTCCACGCGATGCCAACATCGGAGCGCTGCTGGTGTTCCACTACCCGACGACGTGGAATCACTTTCTCGGGGATCATGCCATCAGTTTTCGTGTTTTGCCGCTCGGGCCGACCCGTACGCAACTTACGACGAAATGGCTGGTCCATCATGATGCGGTGGAGGGAATGGACTACGACGTTGAGGAACTGACCCGGGTCTGGCTCTCCACCAACGAGCAGGATCGACGCATCGTTCACGAGAATCAGATTGGCATGAACACGCCGACGTACGAGCCTGGGCCGTTCTCTCACATGGAGGAAAGTGGGGTCGGTCAGTTTGTAGACTGGTATTCAAGGCTACTCGAACGACGCCTGTCCGCGGAGGTGCTCACCGATGTCGCGTGAATTGGCGCGTATGCACTGGGTGGCTGCAGAGAATCGGCGCGAACAGCGCTGCGACAGCGCCACGGCGGCCGCTTGCCCACTTCCATCCCCGGAGAAGGTGTTCGCCGACTGGCTTCGATCAGTGCCGCGCGGCGCTGATCTTTGCGCCGCTGCCCGAGAGCAGATAGCACTCATTGATCGGCGTGCCTCGCCTCATCCGGACCTTCAATTCTTGCGCAGGTTACTGGCCGCCGTCGCGGGCGAGTGCACCTGGCGCAAGCCATTCGCAAATCTATAAGCGGAGAGAAATCTATGCCTGCAACTCAATCGACATCGAAGCCCGGTTTGCTCGAACGGCTCGACACCGGACCGGTCATCTGCGCGGAAGGCTATCTTTTCGAGCTCGAACGCCGCGGATACCTTCAGGCCGGCCCCTTTGTGCCGGAAGTCGTGATCGAACACCCGGAGGTCGTTACCCGTCTACACGAGGATTTTGTCCACGCCGGCAGCGACGTGGTGGAGGCCTTCACCTACTATGCGCACCGCCAGAAGCTCAAGGTCATCGGCCGCGAAGATATTCTGGAGTTGATCAATCGTCAGGCGCTGCGGATCGCGAAGGATGTCGCTGATCGTCACGGCTGCCTGATGGCCGGCAATATCTGCAATACCAATGCCTACGAAGCCGATGATCCTAAGACGCACAAGGCCGTCCGTGCCATGTTCGAAGAGCAGATCGGTTGGGCTGTCGAGGAAGGCGCCGACTTTCTGATTGCCGAAACGATCGATTGGTACGGCGAGGCGGCAATCGCCCTCGATGTCATGAAAGCCACGGGATTGCCCACCGTCGTAACGCTCTCGGT
>Ga0193726_1000390_pt1 | contig 48387 bp, 45 predicted proteins | sample H2c1metaG_FD_144928 | JGI IMG/M metagenome (GOLD analysis project Ga0193726, IMG submission 144928) | Soil microbial communities from a riparian zone of the East river system, Colorado, United States - H2c1 | ecosystem: Environmental > Terrestrial > Soil > Riparian zone | place: USA: East River... | reverse complement strand
CGCCCACCCGCACATATCGCGCGACGGGATCGCCATCGTGCACAACGGGATCATCGAGAACCACGAGACGCTGCGCGCCGAACTCAAAGGCATGGGCTACCGCTTCACTTCCGAAACCGACACCGAAGTCATTGCCCATCGCATTCATCACCACCTAGGCAGCTCCGCCGACCTGTTCGCCGCGGTGCGCAAGACGGTGGCCGAACTGCGGGGCGCCTATGCACTGGCCGTGGTGAGCGAGTCGGATCCGGAGTGCGTGGTCGTGGCTCGCGAGGGCTGTCCCGTGGTCATCGGTCTCGGCATCGATGAGAACTTCGTTGCCTCCGATGTCGCCGCGCTGCTGCCGGTCACGCGCCGCTTCATGTTCCTGGAAGAAGGCGACGTGGCAGAGATCCGCCGCAAGTCGATCACCATCCTGGACGCCGGGGGCGCGCGCGGTGTGCGTGCCGTACGCGAAAGTGAACTTCCCGCCGATGCCGTCGAGCGCGGCCAGTATCGGCACTTCATGCTCAAGGAGATTCACGAGCAGCCGCGCGCCATCGCGCAAACCTTGGAGGAGCGCATCGCCGGCGGCAAATTGCTCGATGCGGCTTTCGGCCCGGCCGCCGCGCAAGTTTTCAAGAAGGTCAAGGCGGTGCACATTGCAGCCTGCGGCACCAGCTTCCACGCAGGATTGGTCGCGAGCTATCTGATCGAGCACATCTGCCGCATACCGGCGCGCGTCGAAATCGCGAGCGAATATCGCTATCGTGATCCCGTGATCACGCCGGACACTCTGTTCGTAACCATCTCGCAGTCCGGCGAGACCGCCGACACCCTGGCGGCGCTGCGCAATGCCAAGCGGGCGCAGTATCTGGCCACGCTCACCATTTGCAATGTCGCCGAAAGCTCCATGGTGCGGGATTCAGATCTGGTGCTGCTGACCCGCGCCGGGCCCGAGATCGGCGTGGCGTCGACCAAGGCCTTCACGACCCAGCTCACCGCGCTCGCCATGCTCACCGTGGCGCTGGCGAAGAATGGCCGGGCGGCGGCGCAGGAGCGAGACCTGACGTCGCAATTGCTGGAATTGCCGGGACTGGTCGAGAAGACCTTGAAGCTGGATGCCGCCATTGCAGACCTCGCGGAAGTGTTCGCCGACAAACGGCACGCGCTGTTCCTCGGCAGAGGATCTCTGCATGCCATCGCCCTGGAAGGGGCGCTGAAGCTCAAGGAAATTTCCTACATCCATGCCGAAGGCTATGCCGCCGCCGAATTGAAGCACGGTCCGTTGGCGCTGGTCGACGAGGACATGCCGGTGGTGGCGGTGGCGCCCAACAACGAACTGCTCGAAAAGCTCAAATCGAATCTTCAAGAAGTGCGGGCGCGCGGCGGCAAGCTCTACGTGTTCGCGGATCCGCAGGCCGGCATGCACAGCGAGGACGGAGTGACGGTCATCGAGATGCCCGCAACCACTTCCGCGCTGCAAGCCCCGGTGGTGTTCGCCATTCCCATGCAGCTGCTCGCCTACCACGTGGCCGTGCTCAAGGGCACGGACGTCGATCAGCCGCGCAATCTCGCCAAGAGCCTGACCGTCGAGTAAGCACATTCGCGTGCCGCTGCGCGCGACCGCTTGGCGCGACCGCTTCGCGCAGATGTCCTACTCTATTTTATTGGGTACGCCTACAACCAAAAATGCCGGGCGGTGCGATGATCTTTGCGTTAGGACCGGCCGTCGATTGCGTCTCGCCCCCGGATCCTTGAGCGGAAATATCCGCTGATTGCTTTCGACGATGAGTTATACGCAGCGGCGACCGCTAAGGCGGTCGGTGCTCCGAGCGATTGCCCGACAAGATCACCAGGACATCATTTATGGACAGAGCATTCTCCAAATTCGCGCTGGCGCTGCTGGCGACCACCGCCGCCGCCGCCGCCGCGTTCGCCGCCAATCCCATCGCCGACGAAAAAATTGCCGTAGCGAAGGCCTCGATCGACCGCGCGGAGCAATCCGGGGCGCCGCAGGCGGCGCCGGTGGAGCTCGCCGCCGCACGCGACAAATTAGCCCGTGCCGTGAAGGCCAACGCTGATCATGATCGAAAACCTGCCGTCCTGTTGGCGGATCAGGCCAACATTGATGCCCAGGTGGCGGAAGCCATGGCCCTGCAGGCACGTTCCAGGAAAGCCGCCACGGAATTCGACGCGAGCATGCAGACGCTTCGTCAAGAATCGACGCGCGCCGCGCAACCCGCTCAATAAGGATACTCATGAACACCAAACTCTTGACTGCCATGGCTCTTGCGCTGTCCTTTGCCGGATGCGTCAGCACGCCGAAAACCTATCCCGCGCTCGATACGGCGCGGACCGCGGTGCAATCGGCCGAGGCGGACCCGAACGTCAGTAAGTACGCGGCATTGGATCTGCAAGCGGCGAAGGGCGAGCTGCAGGCGGCCGAAGCGGCGGCCATGAAGCACGACGAGCCAGGTATTGCTCAACCGGCCTATCTGGCGGCGCAGACTGCACGCCTGGCGCAACTCAAGGCGTCCGCCAAGGCCGATGATGCGCGGGTCGCCGCCGGACAAACCGACCGCAACAGGATTCAGTTGGCGGCACGCACCACCGAGGTCGACACCGCCAAGGAGGCGCGCGATCAAGCGAACCTGAAGGCGAGCGGTTTGCAGGCGGAACTGGATGCACTCAAAGCAAAGCCGACGGATCGAGGCTTGGTGCTGACGCTGGGAGATGTCTTGTTCGACACGGGCAGGGCGGAGCTGAATCCGGGCGCGGCGCGTAATCTCGATCAATTGGTGCAATTCCTGACGGCACATCCTGATCGACGCGTTGAAATCGACGGCTATACCGATAGCGTCGGCACCGACTCGTTCAATCTGGACCTGTCGCAACGCCGTGCCGATACCGTCAAGTCGGTATTGGTCACGCGCGGGATCGATTCTTCACGAATCGCCAGCCGCGGCTACGGCAAGGAATTCGGGGTCGCCAGCAACGCGGATTCCGGCGGGCGGCAGCTCAATCGTCGAGTAGAAATCGTCATCGGCGGCGAGAACGGCGAGGCAGTGGCGGCCCGAGGCCGCTCCTAAGTTTGAACCTACGGGTACGCCGCCGGCTTCAGCGGAAGCAGGCGGTCGTACTCCTTTTTCACCACCGCATAGCACTCGCAGCTGCGTTTTTCCAAGCCGCTCCGGTCGAGCACCGTGATCTGACCTCGCGCGTAGCGAATCAAGCCGGCGCTCTGGAGTTTGAGCGCGCTTTCGGTGACGCCTTCGCGCCGCACACCGAGCATATTGGCGATCAATTCCTGCGTCATCACCAGGTGATTGCCCTGCAGGCGATCCAAGCTGAGCAGCAGCCAGCGGCAGAGTTGCTGATCGAGCGAGTGGTGACGGTTGCACACGGCGGTTTGCGCCATCTGCGTGATGAGCGCCTGGGTGTAGCGCAGAAAAAGGTGCAGCACGAAACCCGCCCGATCGAACTCGGCCTTCATCAGGGGAGCATTGAGACGGAGTCCCTTGCCGGCACTTTGCACTACGGCACGGCTCGGCGTCGATTCGCCGCCCATGAACAACGAAATACCGACAATACCCTCGTTGCCGACCACGGCGATTTCTGCCGAGGAACCGTCCTCCATGACGTACAACAGCGACACGATGGCGGTTGTCGGAAAGTACACGTGGCTAAGCTCGCCGCCCGACTCGTACAGGACCGACCCCAGGGGCAGATCGATGATTTCGAGATGCGGCGCCCAACGCTGCGACGAGTCAACCGGCAGTGCGGCCAACAAGTGGTTGCTTTGAAAATCGATCACCGCGGCCATCACTCAATACCTCGGGGCGCTGCGCCCGTGCCAACTATGAACATGCGTCAGTAGCGCCGGCGCTTGCGGCTCCCTCATTACAGCGTGTCATTATCGCATTGTATGTTCGTTACCGCACATACATCTCGCGAACTATGTACGTTGCCAGACGGTTGCCGGGCGGCGGCTCCCCTACACTCGCGCCCATGGCCAGCGGCGTGAACCACCTGATCGAATTGTTGCCGCGCAATGACCGTACCCGTCTGCTCGGCGCCTGCGAATCGGTCGACCTGCTCCTCGAGCAAGTGTTGTCCGCAGGCGGCAAGCCGGCCCCCTATGCCTACTTCCCCACGAGCGCCTTCATTTCCCTGGTGGCGCCCATCGACGGTAAGCCGATGTTGGAAGTCGGCATGGTGGGCAGCGAAGGCATGCTGGGGGCGCATCTCGCCCTGGGGGTACCGGTGGCGCCGTTCCATTCGATCGTGCAAGGAGCGGGTGCGGCATGGCGCATCGGGTCGATCCCGTTCAACAAGGAGCTTCGCCGCAGTGCGCCGCTGCAGCGTTGCTTGAATCGCTATCTGTATGTGCTCATGTCGCAGCTGGCAGCCTCGGCCACCTGTCTGCGCTTTCATCAAATAGGCCCGCGCCTTGCCCGCTGGCTCTTGATGACTCAAGACCGGGCCCACGCCGACGCCTTCCGCGTCACCCACGAGTTCCTGTCGTACATGCTCGGTGTCCGTCGGGTCGGCATCACCGAAGCCGCCGGCGACCTGCAACGGCGTGAACTCATCCAGTATCACCGCGGTCAATTGCGGGTGCTCGACCGCGCGGGACTCGAAGCCGCCGCCTGCGATTGCTACGCGCTCGAGCGCCGGATATATACCCAATTGCTCCGCTGACATCAGTCGGCGGCGTTCGGCTCCTGTGTCTGGTACCGCACAGACCGCCGGCTTTGTAAACCTTACGCTACTCACCTCTGCCCACGAAGGGGTACCCCGTGACCGACGCGTACGTCTACTTTTTTACCGTGTCGAACAGCCCGAGCGGCGAACACGGCATCTCTGCGCGACCGGCGACCCTGGAAGCGATCAAGGGCAAAGGCAGACCCATCATGGAATCGCAGATCGTGGTTGACCGGACTGAGCTTGATGACGATGGCTTCCTCAGGGCCGCCGCCGGCAATGGCTCATTGGCGGTGAACGAATTGTCTGCTCAAATCAGGTCGGTCGAACTCAGGGCGGGATCGCGCGATCGTGAAGCGCTCACGCTGAACGACTCCACTGAGGGCCAGGACAAGTACATGCTCAGCTTGGAAAGCCGCGAATTGCGCAAGCAAGGCCGCAAGTTGACGCATCAACGTACCGAGACCATGAACAGCGAGATCCACAGTGCGGCGCTGCTCGGCGCCGAACTGGCCACCGAATAGAGGCGCTGCCCGGCGCCCGGCGTCGCCCAATTCAATGGCTTGACGCAGCCGATGCTTCTGAACTAGCTTGGCGCCCGCTATGTTAGTTCAATCGGGATTGGCCACTCTTGCGCAAGCATGCCTTCGACTCCGCCTACTTCCGCCGATACTATTTCAACGCCGCCACCCGGGTCACCACGGCGGCGGAAATGCGCGGCCGCGCGCAGCTGGTCAGCGCCATCCTGCGTCATGCCAGCATCCCGGTCCGCAGCATTCTCGATGCCGGCTGCGGCATAGGGCTGTTGCGCAAGCCCTTCGCGGAGGCGATACCGCGCGCGCGCTACCAGGGGCTGGAGGCCAGCGAGTATCTCTGCGCTCGATACGGCTGGGTTAGGGGCTCTGTCGTTGATTTCGCTGCGCGCACGCCGAGCGATCTGGTGGTGTGCTACGACGTGCTGCAATACCTCGACGATCGTAGTGCGGCCCACGCCATCGCGAATCTCGCCAAGCTCAGCCGCGCCGCCGTCTACGTCTCCGCATTGACCCGCGAGGATTGGCGTGAGAACTGCGATCGGACGCGCACCGACGGCGCCGTGCATCTGCGGCCGGGCGAGTGGTATCGCCGCCGTCTGCGCCGGCACTTCAGCTATCTGGGCTTCGGCGTCTGGGTGCGCAAGGATGTCACTGCGATACTTTGGGACCTGGAACGGCCCTAAATCTAAGGGCAGGCTCAAAGGTTGTCGAGAATCCAGTTCACCAGCGCCGCGTGCACCGGCTCGCCGGCGCCAAAATCCGCGCGCGGATGATTGACCAGGCACACCAGCACATAGGAATTTCCGGCGGCGGTCGTGACATAGCCCGCGACGCCGCTGACGCCGTCGATGTGCCCGGTCTTCAGACGCACTGCGCCTTGCGGAGTGGTCTTCATCCGCGACCGCAAGGTGCCGTCGACTCCGGCCAGGGGCAGGGACGCCAGAAATTCCGGAGCGTAGCGGCTGTGATAGGCGGCGCTCAAGATCTTCGCTAATTGCAGGGCGGAAATATGGGTGCGGCGCGATAGTCCCGAGCCGTTGTCGATGTCCATTCCCGTAAGATCGAGCCCGCGCTCGCGGCCCCACTCCTCGATGGCGGCGGCGCCTTTGTCGAGCGTCGCGGGATTGCCGGAACGCTCCTGGCCCAAAGTCAGCAGCAATTGGCGCGCCATGAGATTACTGCTGAACTTGTTGGTCAGGCGCACGATCTCGCCCAGCGTCAAGGAATCGAAACTCAACAGCGGCTGCGCATCCGCCGGTGATACCTCGACCCGCAGTTTGCCGGAGAATTCGCCCCCGAGTTCCCGCCACAACTCGACGAAGGTGCCGAAGGCATAAGTGGCCGGCTGCAGCAGCACCCGGGTGAAACTGCGTTCAGTGCAGTGCGGCGACAGGGCGCCGCTGAATACCACCCGGTCCCAACGCTCGGATGCCACTTTGAAATCGACCCTGCCGGCCGCACCGACGCAACGGCCGGCGGCGAAACGCACCTGATTGTCGATGGTCAGATTGACCGGCGCCGGACTGGCGACGACGTCGATGCGCCGCGCGGCGGCGTCCGGCACCACGCGAAATTCGATGGATTGGAAGTTCACCATCAGCGCATCCGGCACCACGTTGTAAGTGCGGTTCGGCCGGCCGTCGAACTCTCCCGGGTCTTCAGCGGGCAGCGAGAACGCCGTATTGTCGATGACGATGTCGCCGTGTATCGCCTTGAGTCCATGGCTGCGCAGGGTCTGCGCGAAGTTCCACCAGCGCTCCAGCGGCATGTAGGGGTCGCCGCCGCCCTGCAGGATGAGATCTCCATCGAGCACGCCCCCCTCCATCTCGCCGCGAACCGCGGCCCGCGTGTGCCAGGTATAAGCCGGCCCCAAAAGATCCAGTGCCGCAAACGTCGTCAACACTTTGATGGTGGAAGCGGGACTGCGCGGCGTATCGGGATTCTGATCGAGAACCAGGCGGCCGGAAGCCAGGTCGAGGACCGCAACGCTGACTGCGCCCAGCGGCAGTCGCTGCGCCGTAATGACCTGCATCACCGGCGCCGGCAACCCTCGCCCGGTGCTTGCCCATGCCAAAGGCGGCAGGCTCAACATCAACACCAGCGCGGCACATCGTCGACCCATGAACCTCCTCATGTTAGCGGCAGTGCGATGCGCTGCCAGGCGCCGGACCACCAACGGACGTACAGCATCAACCCCAGGCAACAAACATAGGTCAGGGCGGCAAACCAGCCGCCGACCGCGCCCAGTCCGAATTGCGGCAGCCAATCCACCCAGCCCGCGCCCGGCGCAAACGACAAGCTGTGAGCCAGCGGCACGAACAGCAGCCACGATAGCGCAAGAACCATGACGGCCGGAAGCCGGACGTCGCCGGCGCCGCGCAGGCACGCGCTGCTGCTGATGTTGAAGCCGTCGAACAATTGATACCCCGCGGCAATCCACAGCAATACGCAGCCGCGCGCCGCCACGCCGGGTGCATCCGGATCGGCGCGGTTGGTAAAGAAGGGCATCACCCAGGGGCCGGCGGCCGCCAGCAGCACGCCGATCGCACCCATGTAGATCACCGACATCCAAATGATTCCGTTGCCCACCTTGAACGCCCAATCGCGGCGGTGCGCGCCGATGGCCTGCCCCACCAGCGTGGTGCCCGCCATGGCGATGCCCACGGCGGGCATGTAGCAGAACGAGGTGAGCATCATGACGATCTGTGTCGCCGCGCCGTCCACCAACCCTAAGCGCACCTGCATCAGCTGGAACAGCGCGAAACCCAAAATATCCGCCGCAATCAGCAAGCCCATCGGGAATCCCAATTTGAACTGCCGCAGCAGCGCCCCGCCATGCAAGCGCATGGTGAGCTGCGGGCGGTAGCGCAGCCGCATGCTCTTGGTGAGGAAAAGTAATCCCGCAGCAACGATGCCGATCAACTGGGCCACGTCGGTCGCCCAGCCGGAGCCGGCGATCCCTAGACCGAAATCGAACATGAACAGCTGATTCAGCAGCGCATTCGCCACGGCAACGCTCAACGTCACCCACAGCGTGATGGCGGGGCGGCCGATACCGTTGAAGAAACCGAGCAGCGACCAGAGGGCTATCCCTAGGGGCCCGCCGAGCATGCGCGGATACCAGTACTGCAGGGCGAGGCGCAGAGTCTCATCGGGAATGCCGAAAGGCGCGAACAGCCAGGAGCCGATGAGACTCAGCAGGACGAACAGTGGAACCGTGAACAGCGACGCCCACAGCGCGGTCCAGGTCGCCTGCGAGGCACGCGTGTAGCGGCGCGCGCCATAGGCCTGCGCCACCAAGGTCTGCACGGACAAGCCGATACCGCCGAACAGCAGCACCCACACCAAGATCGGCCAGTACACCGCGCCGACGCCGGCCGTGGCGGCCGGCGACAGCCGTCCGATGAACCAAGTGTCGGTCGCGTTCAGCACGGCTTGCACGGCGCTGTTCAGCATGAAGGGAAAGGCCAGTGCCGCGACCGCACGGATGTCGATGCGCAGGCGGCCGTCGGCACTCAGTGCCTGTCCCGGGAGTAGTTTCATCGGCGCGTCCATCCCGCTAGGATGAAGCAATGAAACCGAAGATGCGACGCCATTTACCTGGAAAATTTTTGGCCCGGCGGCTCGGCGACGGCGCCTGGAGCCTGGCGCGCGGCGGGGCGGCGCCCGCCGACATTTTCCTGCAGGGCGCGCAGTCGCGCACGGCGAGCGTGCTGCAATCCGCGGATCTCGCCGACATCGACATCGACTGGCACGAGACGGCGGTGGAGTTGACGGTGACGGCAGCCGGCCGGCGCACCACCGTCGAGGGTCGAAGCGCCATCGTGCACGAGCCGCTGGCGCGGCTCTACGAGACATTGCCGCTGGCCGCTCTCGATGCGAAGGCGCGGCGCTTTTGGCGCCGCATCTTTTGGCTGGTACGGATTCCCGGCGGCCGCCGCCTGCTGGGCGCCCTGGCGCGCCGCAGCCGCGCGCGGCATTGAATCCGCGATCTGCATCACAAGAATACGCCGTTATTGTCAAGCCGCTCCCGCAGGGCGCGTAGGGGTTACGCTGAACTGCGACTCTCGTCAACGCTGACTTGCCCTATTTTCCAGCACATTGATGCGTGAAGTTCCCAACCTCGAACCCGCTAGGATGGCTGCAGTGCTGGAAATGAAGTCGAACGCCATCGAGACCCCTGCTGCGGACGCCTCGTTCGACCCCTACGGCCGCCTGCTTCGAATGCTCATGCCCAGCCTGCACGGCGTGGTCGTGCACGACGGCTTTTCCAACCTGGTGTGGGCCTCGGACGAATGGGATCTGGCCGACGAGCCCGACATCATCAAGGACACCATCGCGACGGCGCTTTCGGACACCAGCGAGTTCGCCGGCTTGGTGCGCACTTTGGACGCCGACCGCGCCGTGTACTCATTTGCCATACGCGGCGAGCACATCGAACTGCTCGGTGTCGTCAGTCTGATCGCGCGCTTGTCGGGCAGGCAGTCCGAGGCGCGCCCTCTGCAAACCGTGCGACAGTTGGTGCAGCCCGCGTTGGAATGCCTGCGGCGCGAATTGTCGCTGCGCTCAAAACTGGGATCGCGCGAACGCGACCTTGACGTGCGCGAGCGCGACCTCGACTTGATGCTGGAAATTTCCTCGCATCAGTCGGCGGCGACGAGCGATACCGACGAATTCGGCCTCATCATGAAAACCGGCCTCGAGCGCATGGGGTGCGCGCTCGCGGCCTTGTGGGTGCCCGACAAGAACATCACCCTGTCCTTGACCCGCAGCGGCCAGCCCATGTCGGCGGAATCCCTGCAGCGCGCCCAGCATCACTTGATGGCTTGGATGCAGCTGCAGCAGCGCACCATCGTGGTCAATCATATTTCGAAGGTCGCGAGCGATGTCGCCGCTCCCTACAAGATTCTCGCCTGTCCGGTACGTCATCCGTCGGAACGGGTCATGGGCGTGCTGGCGCTGTTCAATCCGCCGAGCGCCCCGGATTTCGACCTGCACCAGACGCGCATCGCCGAAGTATTGGCGAAGCGCGCCACCAGCATCATTCAGGCTCAATACGATGCCAGCACCGGCTTGATGACCCGTCAGGCATTCGAGCGTCAAGCCTCCGCGCTTCTCGGGTCGACGAATTCCGCCGAGACGCACATCATCCTGTACCTCGACATCGACCGGCTGCACGTCATCAACGAAACCTTCGGCATGCACGTGGGCGACGATGTGATCGTCAATGTCGCCGAATGCATGGCCAAATCGCTGCCGGCGGGAGCACTGTCGGCACGCATTTCCGGCGATCGGCTGGCCGCGCTCATCCCCAATTCCAGCATGGACAAGACTGCGGTCGTCGCGGAGAAAATTCGCGCGGCCGCCGCCGCCATCGTGCCGCGCCCCGGGCAGGGCTCGTTCGAGGTCTCGGTCTGTCTCGGCGTCGCTCCCATCATCCGCTCGGAGAACCCGTTGGCGCACGCATTGGCGACGGCGGAGATCGCCTGCAAGGCGGCCAAGGATCGCGGCCGCAATCGGGTCGAGATGTTTCAGGACTCGGATCAGAGCATCATCCGGCGGCACACCGACATATTGGTGATCGGCAAGCTGCGCGATGCGCTCAGCAATGACAGCTTCCGCCTCGATGCGCAGCCCATTCTGCCGCTGCGCGGCAACTACGGCCGACCGCGCTTCGAATTGCTGATCCGCATGCTGGGCGACCGCGGCGAAATCATCCCGCCGGGCAAATTTCTGTCGGCGGCCGAGCGCTACCAGCTCATGCCCACGGTGGATCGCTGGGTCGTGCACCGCGCCTGCCGGCTGCTCGGCGAACACAGCGCCTCGGTGGGCGAGGAAATCGCGCGCTTTGCCATCAATCTCTCGGGTCAGTCGCTGCAGGACGAATCGTTCCTGGAATATGTGGTCGACCAGATCAAGGAGAGCGGCCTGCCGCCCGGGGTGCTGTGCTTCGAATTGACCGAAACCGCGACCATCGGCAATCTCGTCAAAGCGCAAAATTTCATGCGCCGCCTGCAGGATCTCGGTTGCCAGTTTGCTCTCGACGATTTCGGCACCGGCGTGAGTTCTTTGGCCTACCTGAAGGACCTGTCGGTCAACTATCTCAAGATCGACGGCAGCTTCGTCCGCGATGCGATCATCAACGCCCGTTCGGAATCGATGATCAAAGCCATTGCTCAATTGGCGAAGGTCATGTGCATGGAAACCATCGCCGAATATGTCGAGACCGATGTGCTGCGCGCGAGAATGGCGGATTTGGGCGTCGATTACGGCCAGGGCTTTGCGATGGGCAAGGCACAGCCGCTCGAGGATCTGCTGCGCGAATTGGCCATATACGAGGCGACCGTCAGCGATTGGAGCGCGCCCGACGCCGGTGCGGATCAGATCCAAGCGCAGAGATAGCGGCTGCGCGAGTCAGCGCAGTCCTACAAAAGCTCGCAGAGAAACGCGCATACCGGGTCCTGGCTCCGTATGCCCCAATAGCCGCTTACATAGAGCGGAGTCTCTTCATGCTGATTCTCACTCGGCGCACCGGTGAAAGCCTGCGCATCGGCGACGATGTCGAGGTGACCGTGATGGCGGTGAACGGTTCGCAGGTGCGCATCGGCATCAAGGCGCCGCGCAACGTGGCGGTCGATCGTCAGGAAATCGCCGAACGCAAACAACGCGAGCGCGACACGACTACTCCTTAGGACGCGGTCAATCGCCTAACTCATCGCCGCGAAATCCGCAAGGATTGGCGGCGAACTTTGTCGTGCCCCTTGTAATTGATCCCTGCTTCGGGCACACAATAGCTCCTTCAGACTCCATCCAAAAAAACCAACGAAGGGAGAATTCGCCGGTTCCCGGCGCGCTCGGGCTATTCATGACAAATTCAACATACGCGCACGAACTGCTCGCGCAGACTTGGTTCAACACGGACAAACCGCTGCTGCTGTCGGCGCTGCGCGGACGGGTGGTGGTGCTCGCGGCATTTCAGGTGCTGTGCCCGACCTCGGTCGGCGCCGGGGTTCCGCAGGCGCAGAGAATCTTCGAGACTTTCGAGCCGCAGGATGTGACGGTCATCGGTCTGCACGCCACATTTGAACACCACGATGCATTCAGCACCGCGGTGCTCAAGGCCTTCATCCACGAATACCGCCTGAAGTTTCCGATCGCGCTCGATCAGCCGAATCCGGCGAGTCCGATTCCGAACACCATGGAGCGCTACAAGATGCGCGGCACCCCGAGCCTGGTGTTGATCGATCGGCACGGTCTGGTGCGCAAACACACCTTCGGTGCGGTCGACGATCTGCGCATTGGGGCCGAGATCGGCGCGCTCGTTCAGGAGTCCGACGCCGGCGCGTTGAGCCGCAGTTCAGCGGCCTGAACGCGCCGATTCAGGCCAGTGTGAAGCGGATGCGAATACGCGCGCGCTGCGGCACGGGCTTCGCGTCGCGCACCACGGGCTTGTAACGCCATTGCAATAGCGCGCCGGTGGCCGCCGCCTCGAACACGCCCGGCGTGTTGGTGGCATGCACGGCAACATCCTTCACGCTGCCGCTCTCGGTGACGGTGAAATCCAATTCGACCCAGCCCTCGACCTTGCCCGCCTCGGCCTTCGGCGGATATTTCGGCTGCACCGATTTCACCAACGTGAGCTCGCCTGCGGGCACGATGTTCGCCAGAAATTGCTGGCCGGCCAGAGCGGCATCCAGATCGCGCCGCGCCGCCGCGGATTCGGCGGACCCAAAGCCGATCGCGGCCGCTTCATCCAGCCAGCTGCGCGCCGCGTCATACTGCGCCAGCGCCAGGGCGCGGCGTGCCTTCGCCGTCAGCCGCGCTCCCAGATCCGCCGTCGCGGCGGCGAGTCCGGCGTTGTTCGGGTCGAGGCTGCGCAGCGTCATCAAGTAATACTTGGCATTGTCGTTGGCCGGCTCGATCAGCCGATCTTGCTGCAGGCGCTCGTTGGCGTTCTTCAGCAATTCGCGCCAGGCGTCGGCGTCCGCTTCGCGCTGCGCCTTCGCCAGCAATCCGGAAACGGCCTCGATATTGGCCGGCGCGGCGATGCCCTTGGCGGCCTCGAGCCAGCCGGCCGCATGGGCGAAATCGCGGCGATCGACGGCGCCGCGCGCTTCGCTGAGCAGGCGCACCGCGAGCGCTTGTTCGGCCTCCTGCGCGGCGCTGCTGTTGGGATCGACCCGCAAGGCCTCCCGCACATAGTAAAGCGCGCTGTCCTGCGGCGGGTCGATGAGGTGCGTGTCGTTGCTGCGGCGCGCAGCCAGGTCGAGCAGGGACGACACTTTGTCCTCATCGGCCTTGGGTGCGCCGCGGGCGCGCACGGCGGCCTGCGCCGCTTTCACCTGCTCGCGCGATTTCGCGAGTTGCGCCGTCAGGAAAGCGATGCGGCCGTTTTCGACGCCGGACTGCCGCGCGGTCTCGATGGCTGCCGCCGCCTCATCGAGACGCTCTTCAAGCAATGCGTTTTCCGCCCGGGCGAGCAGCCGCTCGCGCACTTCGGCGACGCCGGCGCGGGCTATTGGATCAGCGGGATTGGCCGCGAGCGCCTGAAGATAAAGTTCGAGCGCATTGTCGCCGGCGGGCTCGGTCAGTCGATTCGCCGCGAGCGCGGCCGCGGCATTGGCCAGCAGCGGAGATTCTGCCGCGGCCGGATGCTGCGTGAGGCCGGTGCGCGGCGCGCCGACCTCGGCCTGGCCGTTCTTGTACAGGGTCCAAGCAGCCACGGCGATCGCGCCGCAGATGCCGATCACCGCGGCGATCAGCCAGGTGCGATGCGGCTTGGAGCTGCGCTGCGCGGGGATGCTGGTGGCAATGCGCTTTCGCTGTTCGTCATATTTTTTGACCGCGGCGTCCGCGAACAGCTTTGCCCGGCCGGGCGACATGGGCTTGTGGATGAATCGATAGACGATTCCCGCACTGATCAACCCGGCGAGCGAAGTCTCCGTGTCCCGATTGCCGGCGACCACGACCACGAGATCGGGGAACTGCCGTTTGATCTGTCCGATGAAGACGCCGGGAGGTTCGTTCAAGACATGCACATCGAGAACTAGGATACCGACTTCGCCGGCGACCAGGAGATCGCTGACTTTGTCGGCCGATGCAACGTGCCACAGGCGGCGCGCGCCGCCCACTGCTTCGCGCAAAGTCTGCAGGAATGCCTCATCCGAGGTCAGCACCACGAGCTCGACAATGTCGCTCGCGAGGCTGAACCTCAACGCATCCAGTGTGCCGCCTTCTTCGTCGGAGGCTAGCACCGGTTGTTTCTTTTCATGAGAGCCTACCGCACTGCAGCAACCGAATTAACGCACATGCCCTTAGGCTAGTGTCATTCCGTGGGCGACGCTATACGATACGGAGTCTTGGGCAGCAGACAATGTCTGTTGCAGTGCGTCAAGTAAAATCTGTGACTGGACACTCATTGAAGGAGCGAAGGCGCTCTTGGCGGGGAGAGCATTGAGCGGTTCAATCGGGATCACGTCGAAATTACCAGTAGACCAGCGCACTGCGCTGGAGCAATTACTGTTCTTCAACGTCAATCAACACCGCGTGCGAGTCGGGATCCAGCAATCCATCGAGACCTATGGAGTGCCGGAGATCTACGAAGAAGACGGCGGTTTGCGCGTGCGGGTCGGCGACATCGCCGGCGTGCAGACCCTGTTTGCGGTATCCGACGCAGGCCGGCCCGTAGGGGTCGCGGTATTCGTGCGCTCGGCGCATGAACGCTTCGCCGTGCTGCATCTGGGTCTGGAGCCGCGCCTCAGTCTCACGCCGGAGCTCAACACCCGGGTGCTGCTCAAACTGATGCACGAAATCCGCAGTGCCGCGCGCCGGACGCACGGAGTCGACTGCATCGAGTTGGTCTACAAGGATCGACACGCCGTGCGTCTGCACGGCTGACTCGCGCCTGCTTCCGATGGCGAGCCAACCACACCGGCGAAAACTGGGAGCGCAGCGGCATGCCGACGGCAAACTCCGCTGCGCCTGGTGCTCGACGGACCCGCTGTATGTCGCGTATCACGATACCGAGTGGGGGCGGCCACTGCATGACGACCGGAAGCTCTTCCAGATGCTGTGCCTGGAAGGCGCGCAGGCGGGCTTGAGCTGGCTCACCATCCTGCGCAAGCGTGACGCCTACATCGCGGCTTTCGACGGCTTCGACGCCGAGAAAATGGCGCGCTACGGCCAGCCCAAGCGCAAGCGCCTGCTGCTCGACGCGGGCATCGTCAGGAACCGGCTCAAAGTCGACGCCTTCATCGGCAATGCCAAGGCGTATCTCGAGATTCGCACGACGGGACAGTCCTTTGACGACTACCTCTGGCAGTTCACGGACGGCCGCGTGCTGCGGCGCCGGCCGCTCTATCTGGGCGACATCGCCCAATTCACGGCGCACAGCGATGCCATGAGCAAGGATCTGAAGCGCCGCGGCTTTCGTTTCGTCGGGTCGACCATCTGCTATGCCTTCATGCAGGCCGTGGGAATGGTCGATGAACATCAACGCCATTGTTGGGTGACTCAAAGGAATTCGGCATGAATGATCATCGAGGATTGCGCATTGCGGCGGCCATCGGTCTCTGGGCACTGCTGGCGCCGGGGTTCGCGCAAAGCGTCAAACCCCCCTTGCAGCCGCTCGATGTCTTCGGATTGCAATGGGTGGGCGACCCGCAGGTCTCGCCCGACGGCCGCAGCATCGCTTACGTGCGCATGAGTTTCGACATCAAGACCGATCGGCCGCGCGGTGTCATCTGGTTGGTCGGGGCCGACGGCAAACATGCACGTCCCTTGTCGAGCGCCGCCTCGAGCGGCTCGCCGCGCTGGTCGCCGGACGGCACCCGGATTGCCTACTTGGGCAAGGCAGCGGATGGGTCGACGCAGCTGTTCGTGTACTGGGCCGAGAGCAATGCCACCGCGGCCATCAGCAATTTCACCGAATCGCCGGCGGGCGTGGTCTGGTCGCAAGACGGCCGCTGGATTGCCTTTACCATGCCGGTGGCAGCCGAACGCAAGCCCCTGAAAGTGGAGTTGCCGGAGGCGCCGAAAGGCGCCAAATGGGCGGAACCGCCCAAACTCATCGACAGAATGATTTTTCGGATGGACGGCGAGGGCTATCTGCCGAACGTCTTCAGCCAGCTGTTCATCATCGGCGCGGACGGCGGTGCGGTGCGCCAACTCACGCACGGCGATTTCGACCATCAGGGCACGCCCGCCTTTACGGCGGACGGCAAGAGCGTGCTGGTCGCGGCCAATCGACGCGCCGACGCGGATTACGAGCCCCTCGACACGGAAATCTACCGTGTTGATCTGTCGGACGATTCCATTCATGCCCTCACCGATCGCCGCGGCCCCGACCATCACCCCGTCGTGTCACCCGACGGCAAGCACATTGCCTACTTGGGGTTCGACGACAAGCGGCTGGGCTATCAGGCGACGCAGCTGTACGTCATGGACAGCGACGGCACCCACTCGCGCTCGCTGACCCCCGCTCTCGACCGCGACGCCGCGAGTCCGCATTGGACCGGCGACAGCCGGCAGCTGATGTTTCAGTACGACGACCACGGAACCATCAAAATCGCGGCGATCGATCTCGGGGGCAAAATGCAGGTGCTGGCTGCCGATGTGGGCGGCAGCGACGTGACTCGGCCCTACTCGGGCGGCTCCTTCTCGGTGGCTGCGGCGGGCAAGGGCTCGGGCGCCCGGTTCGCCTATACCAAGGCCGCGCCGCAGGCTCCCGCCGCGCTCGCCACCGGCACCTCGCCGCGCGATATCGCAACGCTCACCGCGCTCAGCGACCCCTTGTTTGCGGAGAGAACCTTGGGCGCGGTCGAGGAAATGTCATTCGACTCCGCGGTTGACCATCGCCGCATTCAAGGATGGATCGTCAAGCCGCCCGGCTTCGACTCAGCCAAGAAGTACCCCTTCTTGCTCGAGATTCACGGCGGGCCCTTTGCGAGCTACGGGCCGAGTTTTGCCGCGGAAATTCAGCTGTACGCGGCGGCGGGCTACGTCGTGCTGTATCTCAATCCGCGCGGCAGCACCGGATATGGCGAGGAGTTCGCCGATTTGATCCATCACGACTACCCCGACAATGACTTCGGCGACCTCATGTCCGGTGTGGACGCGGTGCTCGGCCGCGGTTATGTGGATCCGCAGCGCTTGTTCGTCACCGGCGGCAGCGGCGGCGGAGTTCTCACGGCGTGGATCGTCGGCCATACCGACCGGTTCCGCGCCGCCGTGGTGGTCAAGCCGGTGATCAACTGGGCGAGCTTCGTGCTGACCGCCGACATGACCAATTACTTTTACCGCTACTGGTTCGAGGGCTTTCCGTGGGACGACGTGCAGTCCTACTGGAAGCGTTCGCCGCTCGCCTATGTGGGCAACGTGCATACGCCGACCATGCTCATGACCGGCGAAGCCGACTACCGCACGCCGTCGAGCGAGGCCGAACAATTCTACGAGGCGCTGAAGCTGCGCAAGATCGACACGGCCTTGGTCAGGGTCCCGAATGCCTCGCACGACATCTCGGCGCGGCCCAGTCTGCTCATGGGCAAGGTGGCCTATGTGCTCGCCTGGCTCAAGTCGCACGACGTCAAGACGCCCTAAGGTCAGATCTTGCCGATGTTCCGCGCCGTCTGACCGAAGAGAATCTTCCGCGACTCGTCGGTGACAGTCGGATTGGGGTTGATCGCCGTGCCGCGTTCATACGCGCGCACGGTGGCGGGCCGGTTCTTGATGGCCAGGAACCAGCGCTTCAGGTGCGGAAAGTCGTCCAGATTTTGGTTCTGCGCCTCGTACGGCACGATCCACGGATAAGCCGCCATGTCGGCGATGGAGTAGGCGCCGGCGAGGTACTCGCGGTCGGCGAGGCGATGGTTCAGCACGCCGTAAAGCCGGTTGGTTTCGTTCACATAGCGTTCAATGGCGTAAGGAATTTTCTCGGGCGCATGCCGGGCGAAATGATGGTTCTGGCCGGCCATCGGTCCCAAGCCGCCGACCTGCCAGAACAGCCATTGCGTCGCTTCGACCCGGCCGCGCAGATCCTTGGGCAGGAATTGCTCGCTCTTCTCCGCCAGATACAACAGGATTGCGCCGGACTCGAACACGGAGATCGGCGCGCCGCGCTCCATCGGCGCGTGATCGACGATGGCCGGCATGCGATTGTTCGGCGAGATCGCGAGGAATTCCGGCCGGAATTGTTCGCCCTTGCCGATGTTCACCGGAATCAGGTTGTAGGGCATCGCCGTCTCTTCGAGCAGCAGAGTAATCTTGTGGCCGTTCGGGGTTGGCCAGTAGTACAAGTCGATCACGGGTGCACCTCCGGTGGATCCAGCGCCACCTTGTGTTCCTTCAGTATCGCGATGCAAACATCCTCTTCGCGCGGCAGGGCCCGCATTTGCGCAAGGCGCGCGCGGGCGCGCGCGTTCTTGGTCCACGGCAGCAGCGGACTGTCGAACTTGGCGGCCTCCGCGACGCGCCACTCCAGAACGCGCCGGCGTTCGGCGATGTTGCGCGCCTCCTTGCTGTCCGGCGCGAGCAAATGCCGGGCCAGACTGAAGCCCGCCAGCTGCGCCGCCACGGTGTCGCTGCGCTGCATGGTCTTCGATAACTTGAGGCAGGGCTCGCGGCGCTCCGGGGCGCTCGAATCCCGGCAGGCATCCACCAGGGGCGCGAAGGGCGGAATGAACTCGCCGCTCGCGATCCCGGTCACGGTGCTGAGCCGCGCCGAGTCCGACGAGGCAAAGCCGCTCGGCAGATCGTAGCCCGCGGCCGTGAGAGCATCGACCATCAGCACGACGATGCGGTTCCAGTAAAAATCGAAACGGGCGCTGACGGCCATGTCCGCCAGGATCCGGTCGACGTCCGTCGTGTCCCTGTCTTTTTGCGCGGCGGCCAAGGTCTGCAGCCAGGCCGCGCCGTTGTCCGCGTCCACCCAGCGCATGACGGTGGCGACGTCGCGGATGTCGCAGCTGGGAGTGCCGGCGCACAACTGCAGGTGCAGCCAGCCGATGCTCGCGCTTTGCGGGGCCAGATCGCCGGCGCGTGCCGCCAGCTCCAGCGCCGTCGGGTTCGGCTTGGGCGTTCCCGTCCCCGCCCTGAGGCCGGCCGGTCCGGCATAGCGCAGCGCCGCGGCCGTCGCCAAGGAATTCGCATCGGCGCGCGCGATCAGAACCGCCGCAGCCGCGTTTCTCCATGCCTGATACTTCGCGGCCGCGGCGCGCGAGTTGGGCGGGGCCGGCGACGCGCCCGGCGGTCCGGCGCCGATCGCGGCCGCGGAGTGAGCCGCCAACAGGGCAAGTACCGGCAGCCAGCGCATAACCTGTGAGTCTATCCTTGGGGGTCAGCCGTCGGCGCGGCTGCCGGCGGCCGTGAGGCCCGCGGTGATCGCCAGCCGCATGGCGTCCTCGACCGAAATGTCGAGAGGCTGAATGCGGTCGCGCGGCAGGTAAAGGGTGTAGCCGCCGAAGGCATAGCTCATGGGGAAGTACACGGTGACCCAGTCATGGCCGCCGTGCGCGACCAGGACGGTCGGTACGTCCTCGCGGGTGACGAAGCCGATGGCGTGCACATCGGCGAATCGCGCCAGCACCACGCGCTGCAAGTCGCGTTTCTCGCCGCTGCCGGAGGGCAGCAAGCTGACGACGTCGCGAAAGCCGCCGTACAAGGTCTTGACGAAGGGTATGCGGCCCAAAAAATCATTCCAATACTTGAGGAAAATCCTGCCGGCATAGGCGTTGACCAGGCTGCCGACGGCGAGCAGCAGCACAAACCCGGTCATGAGCCCCAGCCCGGGCCAGTAGTGCTCAGGGCTCACGATCCCCACCGCAATCAGCGCCCGCCGCAGCCAGCCCTCAACCGTGTTCACCAGCCACCAAATCACATAAACCGTCAGTGCCAGGGGCAGCACGGTCACCAAGCCGCTCATGGTCAGCCTTAAGATCTTGCGCATGGGCCAATCATCGCATGATCGGGCTCAGCCTGCCGCAACCGCACAGAACGCTTGCGCAGGGCGCTGATATTCGACGCCCCGCATCGGCGCCGCGCGCTTCTGGCTCCACACATAGTATTGCGTGACCACCGCGCTGCCGCGCACGCGGGTGACGCTGAGCAGCCGGCTGTCGCGCCGGAACTGCAGCGCTTCATCGGGCCGGCACGGCAGCGTCGCCTGGGTCTCGTCGCTCGAACCCTGCGGCGCCAGCTCGGAAACCACACCGTTGCGCCAATCGATGAGCACGATGCGGCCGCAGGTGAGCCCGCAGCTCGTCAAGCTGAGCGTCACATGCCCGGCAAAGTTCGGGCCGCCGGCGAGCGCCTGCCGCGCGATGTCGCGATCCTCATCGGATAGTTCGCCGGCGGCGGATTCGATCTTGGGTGCGGCGCCCGGCTCGAACGCTTCGCTCGGGTATTCCGAAAATCGCGGGGCACTCAAGGGTTCCGCGGTGCCGCGCGCGCCGCCTGCGGCTGCGCCCAAGAGATGATCGATTTGCGCCGCAGACTCGTCGGTCAGATACCAGTCGTCGATGGCGACGGCGACCCGCGCAGCCTTGGCAGCGACGGTGACCGGAATCAGCGTGTGGTCTTCGCATTGGCCGTCGACACCATGCGGGGAGCACAGGCTGTAGCGGGTGTATGCGCCGTAGATGTCGGGCGCGCCGGGCTCATTGGGCGCCAGAAACAACAGATATCGGCCGGGCGGCACTTCGATGGTGAAGTTCGCCTGTCCGCGCGCGAGCCGCGCCGTGTGCACCCGCGCGGAATCGAGTTCGGCGGCATACACCGTCATCGCCGGCACCACTTGACTCGGAAAAGTAACGGCGCCCTCGATCGTGCCCGCGGCGGCGCCGGCGCTCAAGGCGAGCGGCGCCAACACCGCGAAGACCAGGCGCGCGACAGCAGGGTGACCCATCGCTTGCATGTTAGCGACGCGCAATGCCAAGCTCAATGATCGAGATCAAGAGGAACCGCACAATGTCATCAGTCGCACGGGTTACGGAAATCATCGCGTCATCGAAGAAGAGTTTTGACGATGCTCTCGAGAGCGGCGTGAAGCGCGCGACCAAAACGCTGAAGAACGTCGCCGGCGCCTGGGTCGCCAGCCAGGACGTCGTCATTGCCAAGGGCAAGATCACCGGGTACCGCGTGCGGCTGAAGGTGACCTTCGTGCTGGCCGAGTAGCCGCCCGCGGCGCGGCGCTCAAGGCTGGCGCGGCAGGATGAATTTGACTCCCTGGTAGTTGAGCACCACGCCGTCGCGGCGGATGCGCTCAATCGTTGGACCCTCCTGCAGCGCCGCCCCCTCGTGATACTTGCGCATGTTGATGTACACGAAGCGGTCGGCCGGCCGGGTCGCATAGACATGGACATCGAGATGCAGCTCCGGCAGGGCCTGCGCGCCGGTCAGATTGAGCTCGTTGATCGAGGGCAGGACTTCTTGGTCTTCGGCTTGAGTATCCTCGTTGGCGAGGACCGGATCCGGGCGGCGCGCGGCATGCGCGACCGGCTTAACCGGGGCGGCGCCGGCCGGCACCGGGATTTCCGGCGCGTACACCGGCGAGGGATCCAGGGGACTGAAGTGCTCCGCCGGGGGCGGCGCTGCGCCGGCTGCCGACGGCGCGTTTCCCGCCGCTGAATCCGCCGGCCGCGCGGCATGCGGCGCCGGCGCACTCTTGTTCCACAGCACGAAGGTCAACGCCAGCAGGTTGATGACGAGCAGCACGCAGACCGCCGCAACCCAGACGGGCAGGCCGGTGCGCCGCTCCTTGTAGCGTGTGTCCATCAATCCCGGCACGCTTTGGCGCTGCCGTTCAATTTCCGATTTCTTCAGGGCGTCGAGAATGAAGGACATGATGACCTCAGCCGCCGCGCGGTGCGTTGGGCAGCAACAGTGGCGAGCCGGGTTCGGCCAGCGCGGTATCCAGCACGACTTGCGTCTGGATTCCCGCAATGCCGTCGACGTTGAGCCGATGGTCGCGTTGGAAATTCTGCACCGCAATCGCCAATTCCTCGTCATAGACGTCGGCGCGTTCCGGATCTGATGCGGCGCCCTGCAGGGCGTTGAGGCTGCGCCGCAGCCAGCGGACCTCGTCCCCCTTCATGCCGAGCGATAACGGCTTGGTATTGGCGGTCTTGGGTTTCCAAACCACGGTAAATTCGCCGAACCAATCCCGCGACAGTTCATCGAGCGTCACCCGTTCATTGTGTTCACCGAGGTCGAGGGTCGCGAATTGATCGTCGAGCGCCGACAACACCACGCGGTGCCGTTGTCCGTGATCGTCGCTGAGGGTCAGGATGGCGGGTCGATTCAAGGCTCGGACCTGCGCCCAGGAGCCGCGCTGATCCAGACAGGACAATCCGGCCTTGGCCGCCTGGCCGCAGGGATTCTTGTCGTCCGCCATGGCCGTTCCCCACAAGGACAGCAGGCGCCGGAAGGCAGCCGCGTCGCCGGTGTTCGCGCTGTTGGCGGCGAGCAGGGTGTTGAGGGAAACGGCTGGCGCGGCCGCATGCCCGGCAGCCGGCGGCTTGACCGCGGGCGCGGCGGCCGGCGCCGCCAAGGACGGGGTCGCAGAGGACGGGGTCGCAGAAGCGGCGGCCGGCGGTGTCTTGGCAGCGCCGGCGGCGTGCAAGTGCAGCGCTTGCCGATGCCACAATTGCCAGCCGACGAGGGCCGCGCCGGCGACTCCGACGAGGCCGAGGGCGCCGACCACCCAGCCCAGCCACGGCGGCAGAAACCGCCGGCCGTAGACCTCGCCGGCGGCGCGGCGTACCAGCGCCGCGGTGACCCTGCGCGTTTCTTGCGTATAGCCGCCCAGCAGTGCGCGGTCGCAGGTCACGTTGATCACGCGCGGAATCCCTCCCGCCAACCGGTGAATCTCGGCCAGCGCCGCCGGCGGGAATATCTCCCCCGCGGCGCCGGCCACCTTGAGCCGGTGGCGCACATACCCCTTGGTTTCCTCGCGCGACAGGGGTTCCAAGTGATATCGGCCGGTGATCCGCTGCGCCAGCTGCCGCAGTTCGGTGCGGTCGAGCAATTCGCGAAGTTCCGGTTGGCCGATCAGGATGATCTGCAGCAGCTTCTGCGTGGGCGTTTCCAGATTGGTGAGCAGCCGGACCTGCTCCAGCACCTCGGCGGACAGGTTCTGCGCTTCGTCCACGATCACGATGATGCGCCGGCCTTCGGCATGAGCCGCCAGCAGACGCCGGTTCAAGGCATCGACCAGCTGTTTCACGCTGTCGCGGTCGGCGTCGGCGATGGCGAGGCCGAGCTCCTCGCAAATGGTGAGCAGGAACTCCACCGGCGTCATCCGCGGGTTCAATATCACCGCGACATCGGCATGATGCGGCACGCGCGACAGCAGTGTCCGCACCACCGTGGTCTTGCCGGTGCCTACCTCCCCCGTTAGCTGGATGAAGCCGCCCGATTCATTGATGCCGTAGAGCAAATGCGCCAGGGCCTCGGCATGGCGCTCGCTCAAATAGAGATAGCGGGGGTCGGGCGTGATGGCGAAGGGCTTTTCGCTGAGACCGAAGAAGCTCGTGTACATGGCTGCGCTAGAATACCAAGTCTAAGGACCGGAGCCGCCGCCGGCGTTTCGCGACAGCAGGCTGGCCCGGGTCAACATGTTTCTGCCGAAACGGTCGCGGATGCCGTCGATGACGGCGTCCAGCCGGGCACCCTGAACAGCGCCGTCAGCGAACAAGTCCGCCTGCTGCAACATCCGAAGATCGCCCACCCCCACCCCGAGCAAACGTACCGCGGCATTCGGCTGGGCCGCCAGCCAGCCTTCGAGCAGCAACTGGGCCACGGCGGACACCGTCGCCGTGTCCTGGGTGGGCGACCCCAAGGCGCGCTGGCGGGTGAACGTGGTGAAATCGCCGCGGCGGATCTTCACGCTCACGCTGCCGGCGCAGAGATCGTGCGCCCGCAGGCGCGAGGCCGCCCGGTCGGCGAGGCGCAGCAGCTCGACGCAGAGCCGCGATCTGTCCTTGATGTCCACGGCGTAGGTTTCCTCCGCGCTGATGGACTTCTCCTCGCGGTCCGGCTCCACCGGCCGGTCATCCAGTCCCGAGGCGCGATCCCGCATGGTTTTGCCGTGCTTGCCGAAGACGCGCCACAGCACCTCGTCGCCGGCCCTGCGCAAATCGCCGCAGCTGCGAATGCCCGCTGCCTGGACCGCCGCCAGGGTGCGGGGACCGACACCAAATAATTTCTCGACCGGCAGGGCGTCCAGGATGTCGCGCGCGTCGTCCGGGCCAATGGCGTACATGCCGTCGGGCTTGTTCAAGTCCGAGGCGATTTTGGCGAGCAGCTTGTTCGGTGCGATTCCGACCGACGCCGTGAGCCCCGTTTGCTGCTGGATGCGGTGCCGGATTTCGCTGCCGATCGAGGCCGCGCTGCCGAGCAGCCGCAGACTCTGCGTGACGTCGAGAAACGCCTCGTCCAGGGACAGGCCTTCCACCAGCGGCGTGAATTGGTGAAAGATGGCGAACACCCGCTGCGAGACCTCCTGGTAGCGCGCCATGCGCGGCGGCACGCACACCGCCTGCGGGCAGCGGCGCAAGGCTTCACGCATGGGCATGGCCGAGCGAACCCCGAAGCGGCGCACCGCATAGCTCGCGGCGGCCACCACGCCCCGGCCGCTGGTGCCCCCGACGATCAAGGGTTTGCCTTTGAGCTCCGGGCGATCCTGCTCCTCCACGGATGCATAGAAAGCATCCATGTCGATATGCAGTATCGCCCGCATGTCATTTCACGGTGATGGTAATTTTCTTCGAGTGCAGCGGCGGATCGAAGGACTGGTGCAGGTAATCCGCAAATACGATCTCGAGCGTGTGCTTGCCGGGAGGCAGGGTCAGCGTGGTCTCGGTTTGACCCTTGCCGAAATGCAGTATTTTGTCGGTGGCCGGCATCGGCGCATCGAGTTTCAATTCGCTGAAGTCGGTGTCGACCAGAAGATGATGGTGCCCGGTGTTGTCGAACTTGACCCCCGCCGGCGCGATTCCCATTCCCTTCAATCCAAAGCGCACCGTGACCGGTCCATGCACGGTGGCGCCGTCGCGCGGCGCGATGAAATAAACCTCGGCATTGGCGCCGGGGGCGGTGCGCTCCTGCGCCGCAGCGAAGGCCGCCAGCACGGTGAGACCCAAGGCGAGAAATACACGATTCATGCGGTTCTCCTCAAAATGGGGCGGTCAACAACGGGATCTGCGGGCCATCTTACAGCTGCAGCACGGCATACACGAATACCCCGGCCAGGGTGATGAACATTACGACCATATACGCCACCAATAGTGCCGCGGCCTTGAGCAGGGTGCGCGTCCAGCTTGCGCCGAACACCCGCCGCATGGCGAGCACGGTGTACAGCGGCAGGGTCCACAGCAGCAGCGGCACGACGATATCCGACACGCGAATCAGGACGGGCGAGGCGAGTCCGGCGCGCGACGTCAGCACCGCGAGCGTAATCACCGAGAAAAAGAACGCCTGCAAGTGCAGGAAGAACAGCAGGTGCTCGGCATATCGATAGCGGGGCCGCCAGTACAGCAGCATGTGCAGAAATGCCACCAGCGGTAGGAAGATGAACATGGCCTTCGGCGCGGTGGAGAGGCCGACGTGGAACAGATTCGCGCCGTTGTCGCGCGCGATTTCGCTGCAGGCGTGCTTGACGCGCGGGGCCCAGTCGCGGCCGAACAGGGAGACCTGGAATGGCGTGGCATTCAGTTTGGCGCATTCCGGCTCGGACACTCCGGTCACGGAGGTCGTGTCGTCGAAGCGCACGATCTTGACGGATGATGGGTTCGCCACCGATGCGATCAGGAAAAAGACGATGCTCACGATCAGGTACAGGCGAAACGGCGGCAGGTACGAGGCGCGCCGGCCCGCCACGAACTCCTGGGTGAGTTTGCCGGGCTTGAACCAGAGTAGATAGAGAGAGCGCCATAGTCGCGAGTCCGAATGCGTGATGCCCTCGAGGGCGTCGTGCAGGAGCTCCTTGGCGCTCGGCACGTGGACGTCCGCAGCCTGGCTGCAATTCGCGCAGTAGTGCCCGGTCAATACCGCGCCGCAGTTCAGGCAGAGACGGGCACTGCCTTGCACAGAAGCCATCGTTTCGGCCATTAGCCGGCGCCCAATTCGTGCGGCGCAAAATCATCGACACTGATGAGATGCGAGACCTTGGCATCATAGTCGCGCAGCACCGTGGCCTCGGCGGGGCTCAAGATTCCCTGAGCCGCCGCCTGGGCGATCTGCCCGGGCAGATCCAAGGCGGTGACCCGGCCGGTTTTAACGCCGTCGACGCGAATGCGCTTCTCGAGAGGCTCCGCCATGGTCGAGAGGATCAGCGCCTCTTGCAGCAGCCCCAGCGGATTGTTGTCGGCTTGTGTCTTGTAGATAAACCGGCTCAGTCTCTCGCGGGCCGCCGTCGGAGTCATGATCAACTCGACGATGCGCCGCCCCAGGCGGTCGCTGGGCGCAAAGTAGGTGAGGCCGCGCGGAAAGATCAGCAGCCGCATGAGTGCCGCCAGCGGGCGGTTAGGAAAGTTGCGCAGGAACAAATGCAGTTGTTCCTGGGCCTGATACAGCAGGCTGCGGCACGCCCATTCGACCAGCGGCAGATCCGCCGCCTCGCGGCCCTGGTTCTCATGATGTTTCAGCACCATCGACGCCAGGTACATCATGGACAGCACATCCCCCAAACGCGCCGACAGAGTCTCTTTTTTCTTCAGATAGCCGCCGAGCGCGAGCATGGCGATGTCGGTGGCGAGTGCGAACGATGCGCTATAGCGGTTGATGTGCTGAAAATAGCGCGTGGTCGCGCCCACCTGCGGCACCTTGGTGAAGCGGGCGAGAGTCAGGGCCATGACCAGCGAGCGCGCCGCGTTGGAAATCGCGAAGCCGACGTGTCCCATGAGCGCCCGGTCGAATTCGGCGACGCCGGCGTCGCGGTCCGGATTGCGCGCCGCGTTCATTTCCCTGAGCACGAAAGGATGACAGCGCACCGCCCCCTGGCCGAAAATGATCAAGCTGCGCGTCAGTATGTTGGCGCCTTCGACCGTAATGGCGACCGGCACGATCTGGTATCCGCGCCCCAGGTAGTTGTTCGGACCGAGGCAGATGCCCTTGCCGCCGTGCACGTCCATGGCGTCGTTGGCCACCATGCGGCCGAGTTCGGTGGCGTGATACTTCAGCATGGCGGACGGCACCGAGGGCTTTTCGCCGCCGTCGATCGCACCCGCCGTCACCGAACGCGCCGCGTCCATGATGTAGGTGCGCGCCGCCATGCGCGCCAGCACCTGCTCGATTCCCTCGAAACGGCCGATGGGCATGTTGAACTGGCGGCGAATCCGCGCATACGCGGCGGAGGCGTACACCGCCGCCTGCGCGGCGCCGGCGGCGCTCGAGGGCAACGAGATGCAGCGGCCCACCGACAATTGCTCGACCAGCATGCGCCAGCCCTGCCCCGCCATGGGAAAGCCGCCGATGATGGCGTCGATTGGCACGAACACATCGCGCCCCTGAATGGGTCCGTTCTGAAATGGGACATTGAGCGGAAAATGGCGCCGGCCGATGGCGACGCCGGGCGTATCCCGGGGGATCAATGCGCAGGTGATCCCCAAATCCGTCTTCTCGCCCATCAGCTGGTCGGGATCGAACAGCCGAAAGGCGAGCCCGACCACGGTGGCGACGGGCGCCAGGGTGATGTAGCGCTTCGAGAAATTGAGCCGGATGCCGACGACTTCCGCGCCCTGCCATTGGCCCTTGCAGATGATGCCGGTGTCGGGGATGGAGGCGGCGTCGGAGCCGGCGCGCGGACCCGTCAAAGCGAAGCAAGGCACTTCCTCGCCGCGCGCCAGGCGCGGCAGATAGTGATTCTTCTGCGCGTCGGTTCCATAGTGCAGCAGCAATTCCGCCGGACCAAGGGAATTGGGCACGGCAATGGTCGAGGATGCCGTACCGGAGCGCGAGGCAATCTTGATCAATACGCAGGAATGCGCGTAGGCCGAGAACTCCAGGCCGCCGTAGCGCCGCGGAATGATCATCCCGAAGAAGCCGCGCGACTTGATGAAGCTCCACACGTCGGACGGCAGGTCGGCGAGCCGGTGGGTGATATCCCAGTCATCGAGCATGGCGCAGAGGTCTTCGCAGGGACCGTCGAGAAAGGCCTGTTCGACGGCGGTGAGAACCGGCGCCTTGGCCGACATGAGCTTCTGCCAATCGGGGCCGCCGGTGAACAGCTCGCCGTCCCACCACACCGTGCCCGCGTCCAGCGCCTCGCGTTCCGTCGCGGACATCGACGGCAGCAGGCGGCGATAGCCGCGCAGAAAAGGCCGGGTGACGAAGCGCAGCCGCAGGCTGCGGACATTCAGCAGCAGCAGCAAGGCGTAGGGAACGCAGACCGCCGCCTTCCACCATGGCGGCGCGGTCGACAGCGCAAGGTAGGCGAGCAGCAGCACGCCGAGAACGAAGGAACTCAAGATAAGACTCGCGCGCCGGTAGGCGAGCAGCAGAATGACTCCCACGAACAACACCGCCCAGGCCGCGAATACGCCTGCGCTCAAGGCCGCGTTATTCATGGGCAATACGCATTCAGATCAGGTCTTTCACGCCATCCCGCTCTTCCAACAATTCACGATGCGTCGCCTGCATCTTATCGCGGCTGAATTCGTTGATGCTCAAGCCCTGCACGATGCTGTAGTCGCCGTTCTTGCAGGTCACCGGATAGGAATAGATCACGCCCTCCGGAATCCCGTAGCTGCCGTCGGAGGAAACCGCCATGCTGACCCAGTCGCCCGGCGGCGTGCCGAGCACCCAGTCGTGGATATGGTCGAGCGCCGCCGCGGCGGCGGACGCCGCCGAGGACGTGCCGCGAGCCTTGATGACGGCGGCGCCGCGCTGCTGCACGGTGGGGATATAGGTATCCTTGAACCAGCTCGTCTCGAGCACCGACAGCGCGGGCTTGCCGGAGACGGTGGCATGGTGCAAATCGGGGTACTGGGTGGCGGAGTGATTGCCCCAGATGATGACCTTTCTGATCTCCGCCAGCGGCACGCCGCTCTTCTCAGTGAGCTGCGCCAATCCACGGTTATGATCCAATCGAGTCATCGCTGTGAAACGATGCGGCGGCAGGGAAGGCGCATTGCGCTGCGCGATCAGCGAATTGGTGTTGGCCGGATTGCCCACCACCAGCACCCGCACGTCGCGGCTGGCGACCGCATCCAGCGCCTTGCCCTGGGCGGAGAAAATCTTGGCGTTCTCCAGCAGCAGATCCTTGCGTTCCATGCCGGGGCCGCGCGGCCGCGCGCCGACCAGCATGGCGAAACTGCAATCCTTGAAGGCGGCGTTGGCGTCATGAGTCGCCGTCACTCGATTCAGAGTCGGGAAGGCGCAGTCGTTCAGTTCCATCACCACGCCCTGCACCGCCGCGATTGCCGCCGGTATCTCCAGCAGGTGCAAATTGACCGGCTGATCGGCGCCGAGCATCTGACCCGACGCGACGCGAAACGCGAGCGCATAGCCGATATTTCCGGCTGCCCCCGTGATGGTGACAGTGACTGGTTTCTTCATGAATAGCTCCGGCGCAAAGCGGCGAATTTTAGCCCATAAACGTGCGGCGAGGTGGCGTCATGGGCGGATCGCAGGATCGCTGATTGAAAGCCCTGGGTAGGTGCTGCGAAAGCGTCGCAACTCCTCATCCGCTTCCCGGTTGCGCCCCGCGCGGCGCAGCGCCGCGATATCGGCGAGCCACGCCTTGGGGGCGCGCACCGTCCTCGGATCACTGCTGCTGTACGCGACGCGCACCACTCGCGGTGCATCGTCGACGCGCTTGGCCGTTTGCGGGCCGAACGCGATGGCGAGCACCAAGGCCACCGACAGTAGAACGCTGGCGGCGAACGCCAGCGGCGCAAGATAGGGAGAACGGGCCGGCGCCGCGCGCGCGCCGCTCGCCGCGGGCAGCTCATGGGCCGCGCGCGACAATTCGAGCACGCGGCGATCGAGCGCCGGCGGCGGTACGGGCGCTGCTTCCCGGCGGTACTGACACGACAGCGCGCTGTCGCCGCGCAAGTACTCGTCCAACTCGTCAGGTGGATGCATTGAATTGAGCCGCCTTCAAGTGCCTGCGGGTGCGCAACGGCATCACCGCGGGAAACTGCGCCGATGCCAGAGATGTTTTCAATTTACGAATCGCGTAGCGCAACCGGCTCTTCGCCGTTTCGATGCCCACGTCGGTGACGCGTGCGATTTCCTCGATGGTCAATCCCGTTTCTTCGTGCAGCAGAAACGCCTCGCGCTGTTCATGCGGCAGAGCGCTCACCGCCGCCAGCAGCGCCGATTGCTGCTCGGCGAATTCCGCGAGCACGTCCGGACGCTGATACTCGGGCACCTCCGGTTCCGGTGCTTGGGCATAGACATCATCCGTGCGCGCGGCGCGCGGCAGCCGCAGGTCGCGCCGGAAAAAATCCATGGTGCAGTTGTGCGCAATGTGAAACAAATAAGTCGCGAATTTCGCGCGGGCTTGGTAGCGGCCACGGTTCGCCACCAGGCGCGACCAAACATCTTGAAACAGATCCGCGGCGGAGCCGGCATTGCGGACCTGGCGCAGCAAGTAGCGATACAGAGGCCCCTTGTGCCGGGCGTACAGCGCGGAAAACGCATCCGTGTCGCCGTCGCGGTAGCGCAGCATCAGCCTCGCGTCTTCGTCGACCGATTCCATAGCCCCAATCATACGCGTAGTGGCAATTGGTGCATCGCAGCGCCCTTCCCGGGAGGGCCTCAAAAAAATAGTTGATAAGGGGCTTGCTTGTATCAGTGTTGTATGTGACTATATCACCAAGTCACCGAAACACCTCGATGACAGCCACAGACAGACAGGAGACTCTCATGAACACTCAGATCTCAACCAAACTCGCCGCCCTCGCCGTCGCCTTGATGATGAACAGCCTGATCATCGGCGGTGTCGCCTACTTGTTCAATGGTCAGTTGCACCAGCATGCCGCCATCACCTCGCTGGTCCAGGCCGCCGCTCCCGCCGCCCACGGCTCGGTCTGAGCACCGATGGCGATGAAGTGCGTTGCCTTAGACTAGAGTGCTATATAGCCACAACAGTAAATCGAGCGAGGAATGGACCCTAATTGGAACGACAACCAACCCATCTATCGCCAATTGCGCGATCGAATGGTCGCCCTCATTCTCGAGGGTGCGCTCAAGGAGGGTGACCCGTTGCCCTCCGTGCGGGCGGTTGCCGCGGATTACCGGCTCAATCCTCTGACCGTCCTCAAGGGCTATCAGCAACTGGTCGATGAAAACCTGGTCGAGAAACGCCGCGGCCGGGGCATGTACGTCAGTGAAGGTGCCCGGCGGCTGTTGCTGGCCGGGGAACGCGATCGGTTTCTGAACGATGAATGGCCGCAGATCCTGGCGGTCATCCATCGGCTCGGATTTTCCTCTCAGGAATTGTTTGCACAGACGCCGGCACTGACCCACCCGGCCCCGCCGCCCCGCGGCGCCGACCCCAAAGAAGAATGAGACCCATCATGCCTGCGCTGATCGAAGCTCGTGATTTGACAAAGAAATACGGGGCGCACGTGGCGCTGGACCGCGCCAACTTCTCCGTGGAGCCGGGCCGCATCGTCGGGCTCATCGGACCGAACGGCGCCGGCAAGACCACGGCGCTCCGCGCCATCCTCGGATTGACCGCGTACCAGGGACAATTGCAGGTGCTGGGCCGCGAACCGCTTCGCGAACGCACCGCGCTGATGCACGATGCCTGCTTCATCGCCGATGTGGCGGTACTGCCCTCCTGGTTGCGCGTCGATCATGCCATCGATTTCGTCGCCGGGGTGCATCCGCGATTTCGCCGCGACCGGGCGGCGGCGCTGCTCGCCAAGACCCAGGTCACGGGCAGGCGCCGCATGCGCGAATTGTCCAAGGGCATGAAAACTCAAGTGCATCTGGCGCTGACCATGGCCATCGATGCCAAGCTTTTGGTGCTCGACGAGCCCACTCTGGGCCTCGACATTCTGGCGCGGAGCGCCTTCTACGACGCGCTGGTCAACGACTACATGGACGAGACGCGGACCATCCTGATCACCACGCACCAGGTCGAGGAGGTCGAGAACCTGCTGACCGACGTGCTCTTCATCGACAAGGGGCGCATCGTGCTCGATGCATCGCTCGACGAGATCGCCGGCCGCTTCGCGGCGGTGGCGGTGGCCGCCGACCAGCTGGATGCGGCGCGCGCCGAAAAGCCGTTTTATGAGCGCCGCATGCTCGGCAAGGTGGTTCTCTATTTCGAACAGCCCGACCTCGCGAAGCTCGCGGGATTCGGCGAGGTCCATACGCCGAGCGTCGCGGACCTGTTCGTCGCCAAATTGTCGGGAGGTGCCGCATGAACACCGCCAGCTGGCTGGTACGCCGGGAATTTTGGGAAAATCGCGCGATTTGGCTGATTCCCGCCGTGTTCGGCGCACTGTTGATCCTCGCCTCCCTGTTCGGCGGCTATCAGGTGCTGGGCGCCGGCGATCTCGCGACCGTTCGCACCGTGGTGCAGGCGGGCGCTCTCGATGGAATGGTCCTGATCGGGCTGGCGTTCTTCACCGTCATGCTGATTTATTCCACCTGGTATCTGCTGGATTGTCTGTACACCGACCGCAAGGACCGCAGCATTTTGTTCTGGAAATCCATGCCGATCTCCGACACGGCCACGGTGCTGTCCAAGTTAGGGATCGCCCTCGTCGTCATCCCGCTGGTGTATTTCGTGCTCGCCGACGTGTCGACGCTGGTGATGGCCTTCGTCATCTCGGTCCGCGCCCGTTCCTACATCGGCAGCACCCTATGGAGCGGCGAGTCGTGGCTGCAGATCCAGGGGCTGTGGCTCTACGCGATCGTGACGGCCGCGATCTGGTATCTGCCGGTCTCGGGTTGGCTGTTGATCGTGTCGGCCTGGGCGAAACGCGCGGTGATTCTCTGGTCCATCCTGCCGCCGCTGGCGGTAGTCGTCGCCGAGCGTGTGTTTCTCGGCACCCACCACCTCTGGGGAATGGTCGAATCCCGGATGGCCGGCTACCTGGGGCACGCCATGCGGTACACGCCCGGCGCAGAGAATTGGATCACGACCGCGGTCGGCCACGATGAAATCGTCACTCCGGTAAGTCTGTGGCGCTTCCTCAACCCCGCGGGATTCTTCTCCAGTGCGGACACCTGGATCGGCGCCGCGGTGGGAGCCGCCCTGATCGCCTGCGCCATCCAACTGCGGATGCGGCGCGCCGAGATTTAGGCTCCTGACGCCGCATGGCCCCGTCCCGCCAGCCGCCACGGTATCCGGCCACCGCTTGGCTTAGCGCGCCGGCGGCGGCCGCGGCGGGCGCCTTGTGGCTGAGCGTATCCGGTGCGGCCGGCGCCGAGGAATTCTTTCCGATCCGCGATCAGAATCCCCTGTTGCGCGGGTTTTACCTGCCGTTGCCGAGCGACGCCCGGCGGGATGCGGGCGCGGACTTTTCGGCGACCCTGCTCGTCAGCAATACGCTCAATGTCGAGAGCAACTCCCACGAATCCCTGCTGGTGGACGGCGAAAGCGCGGCGCTCGATCTCACCTATGAGAATTCACTGTCGCAGAATTGGCGCTTCCGCTTCACCCTGCCCATCATCCATGACAGCGGCGGCGTCCTGGATTCCGTCATCGACGTCTGGCATGAAGCCTTCGGCTTTTCGCGCGGCAACCGGCCCTTCTATCCCAAGAAGCAAATCAATTATTTTTATTCGGGCGGCGCTGCAAACATCGACCTCAGCCATCCGCAGACCAGCGTCGGCGATGTCGCGGCCGACGTGGGCTGGTTTGCCGCGGACGACGCGCGCCGCACCCTGTCGCTGTGGGCGGGTCTCAAGGCGCCCACGGGAACGGTCGCGGATTTGACCAGCGACGGGGCATGGGACGGCGCCGTGTGGGCGCACGCCGCGGGGCGTTGGCCAACGTGGCAGATGGCGGCGGAAATCGGCGTGGCGCAGCCTTTTGGCGACGAGCTCTTCGCCGGCATGGCGCACCGCAGTTCGGTGTTCGCGCGCGCTGCCGCCACGCGCGCGCTGGGATCCCAATGGTCGCTGCGCGCGCAGCTCGACGGTCAAACCGGCCACGTCGCCGGCAGCGACACGCGTTTTCTCGGTCCCAGCCTGCAATTGACTTTGGGGGCGGCCCGCACCTTGTACGGTCGCTGGCGCATCGAGATGGGCTTCACCGAAGACGCGGCGGTCAACACGGCTCCTGACATCACGTTCTTTCTTGGGATTCGCGACTAAGCAGTGCAAAATAGCGCCCTCGAGCATCGAAATCGAAGGAGCGCCCATGTACAAGACCAAGATTGACCTGTCGGAGAAGACCCGCCGCAATGTCATCCTCATACTCAACGATCGGCTGGCCGACGCGATCGACCTGCAGAGCCAGGTCAAACAGGCGCATTGGAATGTGAAGGGTCCGAATTTCATCGCCCTGCACGAACTGTTCGACAAGATTTCCGATGTGGTGCTGGAGCACATCGACGACATCGCCGAACGCGTGACCAGTTTGGGCGGCACCGCCGAGGGCACGGTGGCCGTGGCCGCCAAGCGCAGCAAATTGAAGAACTATCCCCTCTCCATCACGTCCGGCAAGGATCATCTGTTCTATTTGTCGACGCAGCTGGCGGCCTTCGGCAAGGCCGCGCGCGCCGCGATCGAGGACACGGACAAATTGGGCGACGCGGACACCGCGGATTTGTTCACGGGAATTTCCCGCGAGCTCGACAAGTATCTTTGGTTCCTCGAGGCGCATCTGCAAGAGAAGGCATGATGAACGATCCCACCGCCGGCGGCCCGCAGGAACCCGGACTCGACGGCGCTCTCACGACGCTGCGCAGTCTGCTCACCTCAGGCGAAACACTGGAAGCCTGGGCCGTGCAGCATCGTTTGTTTGCGCTGACGCATCGCCGCGCCTGCATCGCCGCCACCAGCGGCCGGTTCATTTCGATGCAGCGGCGCCTGCTCGGCGGCTATGAGTCGGCGGATATTCGTTGGCAGGACCTCAAAGAAACGCGCATCAGCGCCGGGATACTCGCGGCCGATCTCACCCTGGTCGCGCAGACCAGTGCCGATCTCAATATCGGCTCCGAAGTGAACCGCGTGTGGACCTTTGCCGGCTTGCGCAAGGATCAGGCGCAGGCCATGTACCGCATCTGCCAGCAGCACGACCAGGTGTGGCGCGAAAAGCGGCGCATCCGGGAACTCGAGGAATTGCGTGCGAAATCAGGCGGCGTGCAATTCGGCGCCGCTCCGGCCGCCTATACCGGCGCGGACTCAGGCAGCGCTGAATCCGAACCGACCCGGCGTCTGCGTCAAGCGCGCGAAATGCTCGATGCCAAGCTCATCAGCGACTCCGAGTTCGAGTCGATCAAGGCCAAGATCGTTTCCGGTCTCTAGCCCGACCAGGGCGCCTAGCCCAGCAGATGGGCGAAATAGCTGTTGCGCAACCGGTTCAGCGGATCGGTCCGCTGCCGCAGCGCCCGGAACAGCTTCATGCGTTCGCCGAAGGATTTCGCCACATGCTCGGGCTGCAGGGCCCGGGTTTGATTGAAGGTGGGGGTGCCGCCCAAGCCCGATGCGAAATCGTTGAAATCGATCAGAAAATCGTCCCAGCCTTTCTCGCCCGTGGAGGAAGGCTCGAGCGTAATCACCGGCCCCGTGTAACTCACGCTGAACAAGGATCCCCGATCTTGATGCAGGCGGTTGGCCACGCTGACCAAATTGCAGCGGTACTTATGTTCCTTGTAATACGATTTGCAGAAGGCGAAGTATTCGCCGAGGACCTTGGGGAAATCGGCTTCGGGAAACGCCCACAGGCTGTAGGTGTGGCGCGCCTTCCATGCTTCGTTCGGCATGTCGCGCATCCACTCGTGCGCATACAGGGCCACGCCGCGCGTGCTGCCTCGATCCAACGTGGCACGCAGCGCGCGCTGCACCCCGGAGAGCAAACCGGCGCCCGCCAGGACGCTGCCCACGGTGGAACCGAAGGCCGGCAACACATTGCGCATCACGGAATTGCGGACCTGCCAGATTCCGGAGCGGGTCACCGAGGCTGATTCGTCGAGCGTGCGGCGTTCCACGGTGATCTTGTCCGTGAAGGGCGAGACATGCAGCCGCAATGCACCCGGCGCATTCACCAGCGATTTGAACCGGCCGCCGAATTCCTTGAGCGTCAGCACTTGATAGTCGATTTTCACCGGCGTCATCGGACGCACCCGCAATACGACTTCGTGCACCACGCCGAGCAGTCCGAAGCTCGAGCGCAGCACCCGCATCAGGTCCTTTTCACGCTCGGTCACGATCATCTGCTTGCCCTGCGGCGTGATCATCTTCAATTCAGTGACGCAGGAGGACAGCTGCGCGACCCCAACCTCGAAAGACGCTTGCGGCAGCGTGGTCACGGCGACGGCGCCCAGTGAAATCTGGCCCATTTCCGGGGTCAGCGGCAGCTCCAGGCCGCGCTCGGCCAGGGCGTGCACCAAGGTACCCACCCGCACGCCGGCCTGAGCGCGCACGAAGGTCTCGCCGAATTCCAGGATCTTGTCGAGCGCGCCGGTGTCTACCGTGGTGCCGCCGTCGCCGCCCACGCAGCGGGTCTGGGAATAGTCGGCTCCCACCATGCGCACGGGGGTCGGATAGCTCTTGGTCTTGGCCAGAACGCTCGGTAGATCTTCGATGCGCTTGAGCTTGAGGACGAGGCGCGGCCGCCGAAAAATGCCCGATGAATCCGCGCCGTTCGGACGAGTGACTTTGCTTACCATATGCTTCCCCCCGGAAGACGATCCTAAACCTTGAGTACTACTGGCTGTCGGGAGGGTGCAAAACCGGACGGTTTTGGTGCGCGTTTGGCGCTTCAAGATACTGGCGACCCCGCTATCGTCAGGCTCCCTACGGGAGCCCCTTAGACCGGTGGTTTTGCGTCCCCACCTTTCGGCGGGTTTGCCCTTGAACAGCTCCAATACTATGCGATGGATGCGGCGTCCCTGTAAAGCGCTTTTTTCGGCCCGGGATAGCCTTAGGCCGGACGCGGCTGGACCCCCAAAGCCGGACCCAAGCCATCACCCCAAGCTACCCCAAGCTAGCCCATCAACAGCAGGGTTTCGGCGTGTTCCACGGCTTCCGGGGTGCCGCAGACCACCACCACGTCCCCCTCCTTGAACAGGGTGTCCAGGCTGGGTTCACGGCCGACGATCCCATCGCGCCGCACGGCGCTGACCGCCGCCCGCGAGCCGCGGGCGGCCAGGTCCGCGATGCTGCGCCCCACCGCCCAGGCCTGGGGCGGCAGAATGACGCTGTGCAGCTCCTCGCGAAAGGCATGGCTCGAGTCGGGAGGTTCGGCATCCGCGGAGCGAAAGTACTGGCGCAGCATGCCGTAGCGGTGGTTGCGTATGTCATTGACGGTGCGGATCACCCGCGGCACCGGCAGCTTCAGCAACAGCAGCAGGTGCGACAGCAGCATCAGGCTGGCTTCGAAGGTTTCGGGCACCACCTCGGTCGCGCCGGCCGCCTGCAGCTGTTCGAGCTTGGTGTCGTCCTGAGTGCGCACCAGGATGGGCACATCCTTGCGCAGCTCGCGGATCGATCGCAGGATGCGCAGCGCCACCTCGGGACCGGCGAAAGTGATCACCACGCAGCTGGCATGCGCCACGCCGACGTTTTCCAGCACTTTGACCTCGCCGGCGTCGCCGTAGATCACCGGATCGCCGGCCTGGCGTCCGGCGCGTATCCGGTGCGCATCCACTTCCAAAGCGATGTATTCGAATCCCGTTTGCTCGAGCACGCGCGCGATATTCTGGCCGACGCGGCCGAAACCGCAGATGATCACGTGATCGCGCCCGGCCACCGCCAGGGTCGCCCGGGTCTCGCGCATCGCTTCGCTGTGCGGCGGACCGGATTCGCCGAGCAGGGCGCGGGTTATGCGCCGATTGTGCCGTATCAACATGGGGGACAGCACCATGCTGAGCACCGTGGCAGCCAGCAGCGGCTGCACCAGCGCCGGGTCGAGCAGTTCCCGCCGCAGCAGCAAAGTCAGCAGCGCAAACCCGAATTCCCCGCCCTGGCTCACCACCACGCCGCTGCGCAGGGACTTGAACCAGCTCTTGGTCGCCGGCTGAGCGGCCAGGGTCACCACCGCCGTCTTGAGCAGCAGCATGCCGACGAGAATCGCCGCCACCAGCGGAAAATGCCGCAGCAACAGGCCGACATCGAGCAGCATGCCGACGGTGATGAAGAACAATCCCAGCAACACCTCGCGGTAGGAGCGGATGGTCGCCTCGATCTGATGGCGAAACTCGGTTTCCGCGAGCATCATGCCGGCCAGAAAGGCGCCGAGCGCCAGCGACAAACCCACGGCGTGAGTGGCCCAGGCCGATGCCAGCACGGCCAGCAGCACGGCCAGGGAGAACAACTCCGCGGAGCGCACCCCCGCGATGAGCAGGAACAGCGGCCGCAGCAGCCACCGGCCGGCGGCGAGCACCATGAGCAAGGCGAGCACGGCGATGCCGATGGCGCCGCCGATGTGCCGGGCGTCGGCGGCCTGTCCGCCGCCGGTCAACACCGACACCAGGGCGAGAAACAGCGGAAAGCTCAGATCCTGAAACAAGCAGATCGCCACGGCGATGCGGCCATGGGTCCGATTGTTCTCAGACTGCTCGGTAAGCTGCGCAATGACGATGGCGGTCGACGACATGGCCACGGCGCCGCCGATCACCACCGCCACCGCCGGGGCAACATCGAGCAGCAGGATCAGGCCGGCGGCCACGATGCCGGTGGTGATGAACACTTGCGCGCCGCCGACGCCGAGCACTTCCCAACGCATTGCGACCAGGCGCGGCAGAGAGAATTCCAACCCCAGGGTGAAGACCAGGAACACCACGCCGAAGTCGGCCAGGAGCTGCGTGGTCGCGCCGCCTTGCGCCAGCGCGAAGGCGTGCGGACCGAGCAGCATCCCCACCACGAGATACCCGAGGATCGCCGGCAGTTTCAGCTTGCGCACGCCGGCAACCACGCAAACGGAGGCTGCCAGAAGGATCAGGATTTGTAGCAGCGGATCGCTGTGCATCGGGGGTTGCCTGCTAGCATAGGGCGATGAGCTCAAGTATGACCGCCCTCACGCTCCAAGGAGAAGCCGGCGGGTGGCGGTTGCATCTTCAGGGTGACTGGTCATTGGCGGCCCTGGCGCAAATCGAAGCACAGCTCGCCGGCTTGCCCGGCGACATGCACGGCACCCTGGACTGTGATTGGTCGCAGGCACAGGACCCGGCCATGGGGACGGCTTGGGGCTTGCTGATGCGCCTGGGCGAAGTCGGACGCTTGGAGATCCGTCACAGCGGCAATCCGCCGCATTTTCTCCAGCTGCTGCAGAAGCTCGAGGCAGACCGCCGTGCCCCGCCCGCCATTGCCGCGGCGCCGAGCACGGTCGGACTGATCGGCACGCTCGGACGATGGTCCGTGCTTCAGGGTCGACACGGACAGGCGGTGCTGGAATTCTTCGGCCGCCTCGTCATGGTCATCCGCGAGGCATTTTCGCGGCCGCGGGCGCTGCGTCCGTCGTCGCTGGCGCGGCATATCTATGAGACCGGCGTCACCGCCATTCCCATCGTGTCTCTGATTGCCTTTCTGATCAGCGTCGTCGTGGCCTACTTGGGCGCCCAGCAGCTGTCGAAATTCGGCGCCGATATCTTCGTGGTCGACTTAGTGACTATTTCGGTGCTGCGAGAAATGGGCGTGCTGCTGACCGCCATCATCGTCGCCGGCCGCTCCGGCAGCGCCTTCGCGGCCGAGATTGGCGTCATGCAGCTCAACGAGGAAACAGACGCGCTGCGCGCCATGGGAATGAATCCCATCGAACTCTTGGTGCTCCCGCGGCTGATCGCCCTGGTCATTGCGCTGCCCCTGCTCACGGTGATCGCCGATGCCATGGGACTGGCCGGCGGCGGTCTGCTGTCGCTGCTCAACTTGCACATCCCGTTGGTGCAATTCGTGTACCGGCTGCGCGAGGCCGTGTCGCCGACCACGTTCTGGGCCGGCCTGATCAAGGCGCCGGTGTTCGCCATCCTGATTGCCATGGTCGGCACTTACCGCGGCATGCAGGTGCGCGACTCGGCCCGCGAACTCGGACGCCTGACCACTGTGGCCGTGGTGCAGTCCATATTCCTGGTCATTCTGGCCGATGCCCTGTTCGCCGTTTTGTTCGTGAAAATAGGCTTCTGATGTCTGACGCCGGCGCCACCCCCGTGATTCGCGTCCGCGGCCTCGTCAATCGCTTCGGCACGCAGACGGTCCACGACGGCCTCGACATGGAGGTGCGGTCGAACGAGATATTCGGCGTCGTCGGCGGCTCCGGAACCGGAAAGTCGGTGCTGATGCGCACGATTCTGGGGCTGCGCGCGCCGGACGGCGGTACCGTCGAACTGTACGGCAACGATGTGCAGCAAATGGCCGCCGCCGACCGCAGCTCGCTGGTGCGAAGCTACGGCGTGACCTTTCAAAACGGCGCATTGATCAGCTCGCTCACCGTCGCCCAAAATATTCAGCTGCCGCTGCGCGAATATTATCCGGCATCCGAGCAAACTCTCGACGAACTGGCGGAGTTGAACTTAGGATTGGTCGGATTGTCGCCGGGCGACGGCAAGAAATATCCCGCGCAGCTGTCGGGCGGCATGGTGAAGCGGGCCGCTTTGGCCCGGGCGCTCAGCCTCGAGCCCAAGCTGCTGTTCCTCGACGAGCCGACTGCCGGCCTCGATCCTATTTCCGCCGCGGCCTTCGATGAGCTACTGTTGTACCTCCATTCCCAATTGCGGCTCACCGTCGTCATGATCACTCACGATCTGGACACTTTGTTTCAGACCTGCAGCCGGGTCGGAGTAATCGTGGACGGGCGCATGATCAGCGGCACCCTGGACGAGCTGCTGCAGAATCAGAATCCGTGGATACGCGAGTATTTTCACGGTGCGCGGGCGCGCGCCGCGGGCAAGGAAGCGCATGGATAGAGACCCCAACTACGTCGTCGTGGGCGCCTTCGTGCTGCTGGTGATCGGCATGGCGTTGTCCTTCGTGTTTTGGTACACGGACCAGCGCGACAAGCGCACCTACGATCGCTATGAGGTCTATTTTCCCGGCACGGTCAGCGGATTGAGCGCGGGCAGTCCGGTGCGCTACCTGGGGGTCGATGTCGGCAAAGTGGTGCGCATCATGATCGACCCCGATCAGCGCAACCGCGTCCTGGTCATCACCGACATCGAAAACACGGCGCCCATCGACGGGCGCACCCGCGCGTCCTTGAGTTTGCAGGGCATCACGGGACTCTTGTACATCGATTTGAAACAGGACCCCAAATCCAGGGTGCCGGGAGTCCTGGCGAACGGTCTCAACTATCCGGTCATCCGCTCCGCGCCCTCGGACTTCGATGTGTTGCTGAGCAACCTGCCGGCGCTGAGCACGCATCTCGTGGAGCTCGCGGACCGTTTCAATCAGGTCTTCAGCGACGAGAACGTGCGTTCATTCAAGGTGACCATCGACAACACACGGCTGGCCAGCGAACGCCTGCCCGGCACCCTGAACGACGTGCGGGAAATGGTGGCCGCCGTGCAGCGCAGCAGCGAGGAAGTGCGGCTGGCCGCCGCCGAATTGCGCGGCATCGAGACGCACACCGCTCCGGACATCGAGTCCGCCCTGGCGAACATCCGGCAGATATCGGACAACCTGGCAAAGGCTTCGGAGCGCTTGGAGAATTTCGTGGTGGACAATGAACCCGGAGTATCGCGCTTCACGCATCAGAGCCTGCCGGAATTGGAACAGCTGCTGCGTGAGAGCCGGCAGGCGGTGCGCGACTTCCGCGACCTGTCCCGCAGCCTGAAGCAAAATCCATCGCAGTTCATCTACGAGCCGAACTACCGCGGCGTCGAGGTGGCGAAATGAGCCGCCCGCTCAAACTCGGCGCCGCGTTGGCGGCTGCCGCGCTCGCGGCGAGTGCGCTGGCGGCTTGCACGGGTTCGCTGTTCCGGAGCAAGGCCATGCCGCCCACCGTGTACGTGCTGTCGGCCGACCTTCCGGCGCCGGGCGCCGCGACGATTCCCGCCGATCTGTCCGTGCTCAAGCCGAGATTGCGTACCGGTCTGGAGTCGGATCGCATCGCCGTGCTTTACCCCGACCGGCGGCTGGACTATTTCGCGGATGCGCGCTGGAGCGGGCCGCTGACCGACGTGCTGCAGGACTTCGCCTTGCGGGAATTTCACTCGCGCACGCATCTGCGCACCATCACCGCGGACACCTCGGTATTCACCAGCAGCTACTGGCTGGAAATCGAAGCGCTGGATTTTCAGGCCGAATATACCTCGGCCTCGGCGCCGCCCACAGTGCACGTGCACCTGCTGGCCCGTATCGGCGATTCAGGCTACCGGCGCATCCTCGGCCGTTTCGAGGCGGACGCCCGGCAGCCGGCGGCGGAGAATCGTTTGACCGCCATCGTCGATGCCTACGCCCGCGCCGCCGATGCCGCTCTGGCAGAAATCGCGGCGCGAACCGATGAAACCCTCTCCAAGGCCTCAGAAGCTCGATAGACCGGTGGCTTCCGCCCATCGATAGCGCCAATACTCCGCGGGCGACGCCTGCGCAAAGTCCGCCGCTTCGGCGCCCGCCCAGAGCCTCGCGAAATAAGCGGCGGCAGCGCGCGACGGCGCGGCGCGCGCCGGCATGCGCAACTCCACTCCCGCCTCGAGATTGAGGTCATCGAGATTGCGGCGGGTAAAATTCGCCGAGCCCAAGTTCAACCATGAATCGGCGCGGTGCCGGACCAACAGCAGCTTAAGATGGGACCCGGCTGCGCCCGACAGCCGGCGCACGTCGACGCGCCCGCCGCCGCGCGTGAGTTCACCGGCCACGCTCGAGTTCGGCATGCGGTTCGCGCGCAGCAGCACTTGCACGCGCACGCCGCGCGCCGCCGCCCCCAGCAGCGCGGCGATGAGGCGCCGATCGGCCAGGTCATCGACGGCAATGCTGATCTCATCGCCGTTGCCGGCGGCCCTGATGTCATCGAGCAGCACCGCGGCGATGGCCCCCTCGGTCAAGAATCGAACGTCGATCGCGCCCACGCCGCGCCCCTCCAGCGGCGGTCCCGCGGGCAGGCGATCATCATCGGTGGACCAGGCCGCTATCTTGAGTTCACTGGCGATCATCGCCCGGGCCACCGACCCGCGCAGCGTGAGGCCGGCCGCCGGGCCGGCGGGCGCCATCACGGCGGTCCAACCGCCGGAGCCGTCGTCGGCAACGGTCAATTGACGCTGATCCGCCTTGCCGTTCTGCATGCGCAGCCGCGTCGCCAAGGTGACCCGATCTTGAGGCTCGTCGAACGGGTCGCTCCACCAACCGAGCAGCAGGCGCCATAGACCCGAATACAGGGGATTCGAATCGCGCAGCCGCGAGAGCCGCACGCGGCTGACGATGATGCCGGACTGCTCCAACTCTGCGAGCAGCTGCGCGGGGGTACCGCCGAAGGCTTCATGGGCGGGGTCGGTCACCAGCACGATTTTGATGTTGGGCCGCGCGTGCTTGCGCGCCAGCAGGTGCTGCGCCAGTTCAACGTCGAGCGGAGAGCGGTCGAGGACGATCAATTGTTCGGCATGATCGATCGCCGCCAGTTCGCCCACCGCCGCTGCGGCCTGGCGCGGCGCCAATTCATTCCAGAAATCCACGTCGGATTCCGACACCCGCGAGGTCTGCGAGGCGACGTGCGTCCCGGGCGGCAGCGGTTTCGCGCAGTTCCACAGGGCCAGCGAAATCCAAGCGAGCGTGAACGCCAGCAGCATGATCCTGGCGATGTGCCCGAAGCGCGAACTGCCGGCGGCCACGGCGCGTCAGTCCGGTTCGAAGGCGGGGGGCTCTTCCGCTTCGATCGCCGTGCCCACGTCCATCCAACGGGTTTCCATGGCGACCGCTTCGCGGTTGAGGTCGGCATACTCGGCCTGCAGCCCGTGATCCAACGGCGTCTTACAAAGCTGTTCCTCGACCATCGTGCGCCGCTGCGCGACGGCGGCGATGCGCGTCTCGATGTCCGCGATTTCACGGCGCAGCTTGCTCAACCGGCCGCGCGGCTTCGCGGCGGACTTCGCAGCGCCGCTCGGCGGCGCCTTGGGAGCGGGCTTGGCCGCGGCGACGGCCGCCACCCTGCCTCGCGACCGCAGCCACTGCTGGTAATCGTCCAAGTCGCCGTCGAACGCCTGCAGTTTGCCGTCCGCGACCAGCCAGAGCGAATCGGCCACCGTCTTGATCAAGTGGCGGTCGTGCGAAACGATCACCAAACCGCCCTCGAAAGTCTGCAGCGCGATGGTGAGGGCATGCCGCATGTCGATGTCGAGATGGTTGGTCGGCTCATCCAGCAGCAGCAGGTTGGGCCTGCGCGCCACCAGCAGCGCCAGGGTCAGGCGCGCCTTCTCGCCGCCGGAAAATCGGCCGACGGCGTCGAAGGCACGGCTGCCCTCGAAGCCGAACCTGCCCAGATGATCCCGTACGCGCTCATCGGCGCCTTTGGCGAAGTCCGCGCCGCCCCGATTGCGCAAGTGCCAAAAGGCATCGCAATCCGGTTGCAGCTGTTCCAGCTGCTGCTGCGCAAAGTAGCCGATGCTCAAATCCGCGGCGGGAATTCTCTTGCCGGAGAGCGGCGCCGCCTCGCCGGCCAGCATCTTGGTCAAGGTGGATTTGCCGGCGCCGTTCGGGCCGAGCAGGGCGATGCGGTCGGCAGGGCCGATCGATACGTTCACGCCCTCGACGACGCGGGTGTTGCCGTGGCCGCAGGCTGCGCCCTCCACCGTCAACAGGGGCCGCGGCGTCTTGAGCGGGGCGGCAAACTCGAATTCGAATGGGCTGTCGACGTGCGCCGGGACGATGAGCTCCATGCGCTCCAACATTTTTATCCGGCTTTGAGCCTGGCGCGACTTGGTGGCGCTGGCGCGAAAGCGATTCACGAAGGACGTGATTTCCGCGACGCGCTTGACCTGCCGCGCCTGCAGCGCCTGCTGCTGCGCCAATTCCTCGGCGCGCTTGCGCTCGAACTGTGAGTAATTGCCGGGGTACGCATGGATGGTGCGGTTCTCGATGTGCAGCACGCGGTCGATGATGGCGTCGAGAAATTCCCGATCATGAGAAATCATCAACAGGGTCCCGGGGAACGCGGCGAGCCAATCCTCCAGCCAAACGATGGCGTCGAGATCCAGATGGTTGGTCGGCTCATCCAGCAGCAGCAAGTCGGCGCGTGAATTGAGCGCGCGCGCCATGCCGAGCCGCACGCGCCAGCCGCCCGAGAACTGCGCGACCTGCCGGTCATGATCCACAGTCTTGAAGCCGAGCCCGTGCATGATCGCCGCGGCGCGCGCGCGCGCGCGATAGCCGTCGATGCTCTGATACGAGGCGTGGGCCTCGGCGAGCGCCAGCGCCGCCTCATGGCCGTGCGCGGCGCCGGCCTCCGCATTGTCGATGGCGGCGAGCACGCTGCGCAGTTCCGTGTCGCCGTCCAGCACGAATTCAATCGCGGCGCGTGGGCTCGCGTCGATCTCCTGCTCGACGTAGCCGATCGTCAGGGCGGACGGCCGGTCGATGTCGCCGCGATCCGGGTGCAGTTCGCCGCGAATCGCGGCAAACAGACTCGATTTACCAGAGCCGTTGGCGCCGGTGATGCCGACTTTGTTGCCGCGGAAGACGGTGAAATTGACCTGCTCGATGAGCGGCTCCGGACCGCGCCGCAGGGTGAGATCCCGAGCAGATAACACGGGCTTAAGGCTACGAGGACAGTCGCATCGGCCGCAGCATCGTGGGAACGCACAATGACGCGTGATAGGCCGCGCCGCCCGTTTGCTGGGACAGAATGGCGAGCATCTTGTCGGCTTCCATGGCGTCGCCGAACAGGCGGCCTTGGGCATAGTAGCAACCATGCTTGCGCAGGAATTCGAGCTGCTCGCTTGCCTCCACGCCCTCCGCAATCACCTCGAGATCGAGGCTCTTGCCCATGTCGATGATGGTGCGGACGATGGCGGCGTCGTCCGTGTCGACGGCGACGTCGCGCACGAAGGACTGGTCGATTTTCAACGTGCCGATCGGAAATTGCTGCAGCGCCGACAGCGAGGAATACCCCGTGCCAAAATCATCGATGGCCAGGTTCAGGCCCATCGCGTACAGCTCGTTGAGCAGTCCGATGGTGCGTTTCGGGTCCGTCATCAAGGTGGTCTCGGTGACTTCCAGCTCGAAACAGGTGGGCGACACTTCGTGCTTGCGGAACACGGCGCGGCAGCGCGAGATGAAGCTCGCCTGCTTGAGTTGGCGTAGCGACAGATTGATCGCGATTCGGCCCGGCTCCGGCACTTTTTTCTGCCACTCGCGGTAGTCCGAGCACACACGATTCAAGACCCACTCGCCGATATCCAATATGAGGCTGGTTTCCTCGGCCAATGGAATGAAATGCGAGGGCGATATGTCGCCGTGGCCCGGCAGCCGCCAGCGCAGCAGCGCTTCCGCACCCACCACCCGGCCGCTGCGCAGATCGACCTTGGACTGGTACAGGATCACCAATTCGTCCCGTTCCAGGGCGCGCCGCAGCTTGCTCTTCAGCATCAGGCGTTCGACCGCCGCGGCGTTCATTTCAGGCACATAGAACGCCCAGGTATTGCCGCCGTTTTGCTTCGAGTGATACATCGCCGCATCGGCATTGCGGATCAAGTCGATCACATTTTCCGCGTCGTAGGGGCAGATGGCGATGCCGACGCTGGCGGTCAGGTACACCTCTTGCTGATTCACGTAGAAGGTACGGCTGATTTCGTCGAGCAGGGTGCGCGCAAGGCTGCCGATCGCGGCGCGATTGTCCACATCCGCCGGCAGATCATCGAGGAACATGGCGAACTCGTCCCCCGCCAGGCGCCCGATGACCGTGTCCTTGCTCAAGTTCCTGGTCAGCCGCTCGCTTAAGATTTCCAGGGTCCGGTCGCCGGCGGAGTGGCCGAAAGTGTCGTTGACCTCCTTGAAGCGGTCCAAATCCAAGTACAGCAGCGCGAGCGTGCGTTGGTTGCGGCGTGCGCGTGCGATCGCCTGCTGCAGCAGATGCTGGAATTGCATGCGATTCGGCATCTTGGTGAGCGTGTCGTAGCGCGCCAGATAGCGGATGCGCCGTTCGGCGCGTTTGCGCTCGGTGATGTTGCGCGCCACATAGATGTTGCCCTGAAACTGCGGATCCTCCGTGGTGATCGCGGAACTGGCCATGGAAACGGGAATGGTTTGCCCGCTGGCGGTGCGCAGCACGGTCTCACGCGCTTCCGGCGCCGAGGTGGTCAAATCGAACGCGCCGCGGTGCGGCTCGTCGATGAAGCTCATCAGCGGCTTTTCCAGCAAATCGGTTTCCTGGTAGCCGAGCAGGCGCTGCGCGGCCTCATTGCAGCTTTTCACGGTGCCGTCCGGCGAGGTCACCAGCACGGCGTCGCTCAGACTGTTGAGCACGGTATTGAGATAATTCTTGGTGATCGTGGTCTCGTTCAATTTCTGCCGCATGCGCTCGAGCGCGAACTGCAGATCGCCGAGTTCATCGTGGCGCACCACGGCGAGCGGCCGAGTGTAGTCGCCCTCGCCGATTTGGTCGGCGCTCTTGACCAGCGCGGAGATCGGGCCGGCGAGCTGCCGTGCGATGAACCAGGCGCCGAACACTCCCAGCAGCAGCAGCGGCAGCGTGATGCCGGCGAAGAAGCCGCGCATGCGCTTGATCTGCATTCCTTGCTGACTCTCGAGCTGCTTGCGAATGCTCGCGAGCGTCTCGTGCATTTCGGCACGGCTCATCCAGATCTGCAGACTGCCGACGCGCTGCACCGGCGCCGAGACGAGATTCGAGTGAATGGTGCTTTGAAACACGAACCAGTCGCCGGTCTGTAGCACGGTCGGGTTGCCGCCGCCGAACAGCACGTGGCCGTTCGCGTCCAATACCTCGACTCTTTCGATGTCGCGCTCGTCGAGCAGCCTTTGGGCAATCGATGCGACCGCGGATTTGTTGCCCGAGCTCAGGGCGGGGGCGAGCGAGTTGCCGGTGATTTCGGAGAGGCTGCTGGCGCGGGTCTCGAGGTCGGCTTCCAGCTTCTGGGCGACGGTGGCGTAGGTGAGCTGATTG
>Ga0193726_1000389_pt1 | contig 48531 bp, 35 predicted proteins | sample H2c1metaG_FD_144928 | JGI IMG/M metagenome (GOLD analysis project Ga0193726, IMG submission 144928) | Soil microbial communities from a riparian zone of the East river system, Colorado, United States - H2c1 | ecosystem: Environmental > Terrestrial > Soil > Riparian zone | place: USA: East River... | reverse complement strand
TGCATTGAGACAGTCGTGTAGCTGCTAATAGACATCCCGGACAGGTGGGTTATTCTCACAGCCCACCACAGGAGGTTCGGGATGAAGAATCCAGTGTACGAGCAGATCCAGGCCAGGAAGGTGAAGGCCAGGCTGCGCATGCTGCAGCATGCGCAGCGCTTGAGCGGCAATGTCAGTCAGACCTGCCGGTTCTTCGGAGTATCGCGGGCGCTTTACTACATTTGGAAGAAGCGCTATGAGAAGCACGGAGTAGCCGGCCTCCGAGACTTGCCCCGGAGACCACACAATATCCGGTTTCACATTCCACCGGAGATCGTGTCGTTGATCCTACGCATTCGGGAAGAACGCCGTTACGGTGCCGTCCGAGTCAGTCTGTATCTTCAACGGCATTACCACGCCTACGTCTCACCCACGACCATTCTGAAAATATTTCATCGTCATCATGTCGGCCGCATTTCACAGAAGAAGTATCGACCCGGCCCGAAACCAGCAGACGCTCCCCTCCAGGTGCCGGGGCGCTCTGTCCAACTCGATGTGAAGTTCGTTCCCCGTGTCGGAAGAGCGCGTCAGCGGTTTTATCAATTCACGGCCATCGATGAAGCCACACGCTTTCGCGTCCTACGCATTTATGACCACGACAACACCAAGACCGCAATCGACTTCCTGCGGGAAGTCCGGGAACATTTCCCCTTTGCCATTCAGAGAATTCAAACCGATAACGGCTCTTCGTTTGGGCCACAGTTCACCTGGCATTTGTCCGACCTCCGCATCTCGCATCGCCACATCCCTCCAGGATGCCCAGAAGTCAATGGCAAGGTCGAGCGCAGCCACAAAACAGACTCGGAAGAGTTCTATCGAGGAAGATATTTCCGCCACAAAAAAGACCTGACTCGAAAACTAAAAAAGTGGGAAACAGAATACAACGAAGATCGACCGCATCTCGCTCTCAAGGGCAAGACCCCTGCGGAACGTGTACGAGAGCTCGTTCAGCCATCCAAACCTGTAAAGGATCCCTCTTGACTAATACAAACTTATCTACACCGACTCGATGGGCCCGCTTGTTCGTGTTGTGATCCACAAAGACTGAAATGGCGAGAATCATACAATTTTTGGACACTGTGTCGCCCAACGGGGAAGTCATTTTTTGGCAAAGCCATTGGTGAGTCAAGATGAATTTTTGTTTAGCTGATATTCTCAAGTAAGGTACGCTAGCGTACGGTAGTCGCCAGCCACGTCCTGCGTGGCGCGTCCGAGCAACAAAGCGGACTTTAAACTGTTTTCTACTAATATTCGACCATGGGCAATGAAGTTCTAATTCGTTGCGCCGCGCCAGAACGCGACTGGGGCTATTACGAAGCAGGCGTCTTGAGTGGAAAAATAACACTAATCTTCGTGCCCAAAGCATTGGAATCAATAGTCAATTCGCCGTGAGACTGGCGCACGCGCTCTCGCATTCCCCTAATTCCGACGCCGACGCCTTGGGATTGGATCTCTGCGAATCGTTCTTGCGACATGCCCCTGCCGTGATCCTGGACCTCGGCACAAATCTTGTCGGATTCGCGCGCAATACGGACGATCGCAGTTTTGCTTCCTGAATGGCGATGGATGTTTGTCAAACATTCTTGCACGAGTCGAAATATGGCAAGTTCCATCTCCGGGCCAAGCCTTCCAAGGTTGTCTGAAATATTCATTTCGATAGTCAGGCCACTGCGTTCTGCGAGCCCCGCTGTGTACCAGCGAAGTGCGGATGAGAGTCCGCTCTCTTCTAGCATTGGAGGATGCAAAAGATAGGACGTCGTACGTATCTCTTGGAGCAGATCTTGAACTAAATCCTGGGCATCCTTGATGCTATCGGATAGTCGCGTAGCATCGCCCTTCGCATCCTTTTCTATTCGCACAAGGGTCATTCCCAGTGCAGCCAGATTCTGGCCTACACTGTCGTGCAGTTCACGGGCAATGCGCCGACGTTCCTCATCCTGGGCCAGCATCAATCTTCCTGAAAGGTCTCGGAGCTGATCCGACTGTTGAAGGATCTCAGTGTTCCGCCTCCGCAACTCTTGAGTTCGAAATTGCACTTGGGTGTCGAGCGCATCCGCGAGTGTGCGAAAACGTTGTTCGCTTTCTTGCAATTCACGCTCGCCTCGCTTACGACCGGTGATATCACGTGCTATTTTTGAAGCTCCTATGGTTTTGCCCGTGGCGTCCCGGACTGGGGAAATTGACAGTGATACATCAAGCTTAGTGCCATCTTTCCGCAGGCGGATCGTGTCGAAATGATCGATTCGCTCTCCTTGGCTGAGTCGCGCAAGAATTCTTTTTTCCTCGTCGCGACGATCAAGGGGAATGATCATCGAGATAGATTGGCCGATGGCTTCTTGGGCAGTGTATCCAAAGAGTTGCTCGGCACCTGCGTTCCAACTCGAGATCACACCATCTAGGGTTTTGCTGATAATCGCATCATCGGAGGAATCTACAATCGAGGCGAGCAAGCCGATTGCCTTATCGGCTTTCAGACGCAGTAGGGGGAGCTCGTCCAATATTGATTGCGCGACATTGTCTGCGCGGGCTTCTGGGTCGTCAGCAATACAACTAGCCAGAGCTTCCTGTGTTGCAAGAAGTTCCCTTATGTCGTCCTCAAACTGGATTTCAGGATGGACCCGGGTCCAGTAGTGCGCGGCCCGAACGAATGCCAAGAAAAGCAGCAGATACTGAAGTCGAATGGTGCCTAACAATCGTTCTAGTGCGTCGAGACATTCCGGCGCGTCAGCCGTCTGCAAAAATACGTGACTGGCAAGAGAAAAAAGCACATCTTCCAACTCCGTGTCGGACGTCGGCATTTCAATAATTGGAGCGGGGCTATTCGAGCCAAACGTTTGTCGTGACTTTAGTTCAGGCCCGCGTGGAAGGGGCCGTCGCAACAGCTTGACAACATTCTCAACGCTTTCAGCGAGAGCTTTTTTATCGCCGGAGGGCCGACCAAGTCCAATCAAGAAACCAGTGTGGCGGGCGATACAGTAGCGGACTGCACAAAAACGAGAAAGATGAACGAAAAGTCGTTCCTTAAAAACAGAGGGTAGGGGATTGTCCAGATAAGCTGCTTGGGCAAATCCCCACAGCTTTTCCGTAATCTCGGGAGTCTCGGGAGAGAGCCGGAAGAAGTTCGGAAGCACACCAAACCGCTCACGGACATGCCGCTGCAGTTCCGCCGCAGTGTCATTCGCCGACTGAGAATTGTTGGATTCCATAAAGCCTGCCACCCTTTGGACAGAATCCCCTTGACGTGTTCCTGAATCGGGCTGAAACGTAGCCGCAACAAGGTTTAAGAGCAAGTAGAGAGCTTCACTAGAGTAGAGCACCATAGAGTGCCGGAACCTAATTATCGACGAGCGCTTGCTGATAAATAGTGAGGATCCGTCATTTTTCTTGCATTGCCAGCGCTGAACTACCGGAACAATTCGGACAATCTTTCACTACGCGCGTGCCTAAAATATGCCGGTCTTGCGCCCACAGTCCAGAGCTGGCTGAGAAATGGCGATACTGTCAGGCGACCCTGATCGGAGTCGTTCGCGCCAGAGTTCCGCCAAGAAACGAAACTTCAACCCCAAGTGATTGCGCTCAAAAGGGACTATGATTTTGGTGAGGGACTGGGACAAGCCTTATAACTTCAGCATTCGGTACGGCCTGGTACAACACGTAACTGTGCCCCTGATCCAGCATGACCTCTGCACGGGTTGTCCGTGTGCCTTGGCGTACTTCCACCGTGTGCCAATCGTCTGGCACATAAGTTTTCAGTGTTAGAGGGAGATCGTAACTTACGTCCGTCAGATCATCGCGCAGGACTACCGATACCGCATTGCCGTCTCGGTACGAGCGAACCTCGCTATGGGAACGTTCGCGCATGTATTTGGTCACATCTTGAAACGTAGCAACCCAGAGCCGATCTTCTTTGGACTTAATGTATTCAAGATATTCTTTTATTTCTTGGTGTGTTTTGGATTCCCAACCAATTCCATCGACCCCATGCGAAACCAAAACCAGCCAGATGTTGTCGTGGGCGGCGACCGTGTCCACCCAGGACTTAATCAGCTCCATCGACGTTTTCGTTAAAGGCCCTCGCTGCCAGCGCACGTACTCTTTTTTCGAAAGAGCCGGGTCCATAGCGCTTCCCCGATCGAGATCATCCACGAACGGATCCGGCATGTGGTTGCGCGCGACTTGATAGCGCTGTAGCGCATAGGCTACGCCACGTGGATCTTCGGTACCGTAAGGACATTCAACCGAAAATGTATGTTTGAAGCCGAGGTGGTCAAGAATTTCTTGGCGACTCTTCTCCAATTCGTATGTCAGATTGGCGTCATCCAGAGCCGCCACTCGCGGATGCGTTACTGTATGGCTCGCAAATTCGTACCCGCGCCTTGCCAGCGCGCCGAGTTCATCCCACGTAATGCGGTTTTGCTGATTTGCGGAGACTTCGTGCGCTACTGCTGGCTTGAACGCACCCTCGCGTACCTTTGCGTACGCATCGTCGATAATCCGGTACGCTTTGGCGAAGTCTTTTCCCTCGTCGTATGTCTCGCCCGCCCGGGTATGGTAAGCGGCGGTTCCTTCATATCCAAGAAATGCTATCGCCGAAGCTCGCTCAAAAAAGTTCTCCTTGTTTGTCGGCACGCTGGCCGTTTCTTCAATGAGGGCCTTCGTAGGGCGGCCGATGAAAGTACCGTGATACTGCGAGCCTGGAATCTGGCCGGTAATGATGAAGAAAGTAGCAGGAAATCCGACGCTGTCCATGAGGGGAACCGCTACTCTAAACTGATTGATACTTCCATCATCGTAGGTTAAAGAGACCGCTCCGCTTTTCCCGTACTGCCATTTCGTGATTTCGGTATGTCCCTCCTGGGCATGCGAAGGGCAGGCGGAAAAAATCAGTACTCCAGTGATGACGAAAACGCGCGACCAACTTTTGTATTTCATCTCAAACCTCACCGTACCTTGCCGCGGATGACCATGACCGAAGCTTTCGGAACCTCATAAGAGGTCTGGGCATCTGCGGTTATCGTGGATTCTACCGGAGGGCCATCGGGATGTGCGAAACTTTTCGCTCCATCGGGATGCCATTGGTATTGCGCAGCCCCAAAAGTGAATTGAGCTATCGGTCCAAAGAGATACCGCTGGCTGTTCGATACTGAATCACGGAAAACGATGCGCACCGGGTGCGCGTTGTCGTGATCGCGGTTTACTACCAGGAGTGACCAGTCGCCATCGGGACGCAGTACGGCGTAGGCGGTGACCAAAATATTTCCGTCCGTATCTTTTACATCACTGGACACGTGGAAAATCTGATGGATTTTATCGATTGGCTGAACCCATTCGCGGGTAATCAGCTGGCTGGCAAAGTGTTGCGAGAGGTAGCCCCGGATTTGGTAGTCGTGGTCCACGTTAATCAGGCTGAACGTTCCGCCTCCGGCGTCGCACCCGTTTCCCATGGGCTCTGGGATGTAGTGGAAAAAATAGCTGGAGGTGCCGCCCCCGGTTAGGAACGACCCCTGAAAATCAGCGAGCCAAAGCGCTCCCATGATATCGACGAACGTTCCCCCAGCGCCTGCCGCGAGATTGCCTTCAGACATGATCAATGGAATGTTCGATGGCAATCCATCGTTTCTCCAAACGTCCATGATGTGCGTGATCAGTTCAGGTTCCCGATACAGATCCGTCCACTTAGAACGGCAGGGGAACGGATAGTGTTCGAAAGACATGAAGGCCAGATCCGAGATCCGGCCATGGACTTTTAGATAATCAATAAATCGGCCGAGCCAAGAGACGCGACCGTCTGGGGTAGGCCAAACTTCGATGTCTTCGTTTACTCCTTCGAATACCGGCCCGCCAAGCTTTAGATTCGGATCGACCTTGTGAATGGCCGTCGCCCACTGCAGATACAGAGCCGCATAGTCTTCGGGCTGCATCTGTTGCCCATCCGGCTCTTCTCCCATCTCCACGTAGGAGATCGGGTAGTGGCGCTTCTCGAGATAGGCAATTTCCGCCGCCGCGTCTTCTGGCGTCCCATACAACAGGCTTACCGGCACAATCGCCGGAAGCCCGCGGGTCACTCCACTTGTATAAAAGAAATCAAGACCGACCTGATCGCCGCCTTTTTCGTTGATCGTGGAGGGTTCGTGCCATGGGTCAACCGAAGAACAAACCACTCGGCTCTGGCCAGCGCCTGCAACATGCTGGACAAGATCGGTGAAATTGCCACCCGTTGTAAGCGTTCCGGCATACAGTTCACGGATTGCATACCCCACGCAATTGCGCTTGTCCCCTGAGCCGTGCGTGTCGCAGGTATTCGAAGAGGCGGTCATCCAAACGCGCAGATATCGGGCGGATACGGGCAGGGAAGTCAACGGTAGTGTGGCTGTCCCGCCCCGCCCATCGGCGATGATGCCGTTTTGAAATGTCTGCCAAATGCCTTTCGTTGCGGCGCGCCTGGGATTGTCAGCACCGGCGGTCCAAAACTGGACGGCATACTTCGTGGCGTAGGGATCAGCCCATGCAATTCGAATGGCAGTAATTTTCCGAACGCTGCCCAGATCGATCATGACCCATTGCGGGAGAAGGGAATCATCCTCGCGCGTGAAGGCGGAGGTAAGGTATGGATTACTTTTCCAATAAGATTCGGTATCTCCATCGGTGAGACGTGAATGGTTGGCACCATTTTCTCCGCTCCGCGTGGACCCGCGGTGTGGCAGTGTGTAGCCGAAGGAATGGCGAATTATTTCACCAAGTGTTGCGTCACCGGTGAAATAGCCTTTTCCAGACGGGTCGCTCCATGTTCCTTTCGGATTCCAGTGCCACGCTTCCGCGTGAAGCTCCGTATTCTGACGATATGTCACTGGTTGCCAGCCGGAAGCCAGAATCTCCTTCAGCATAGATTCGGTGAAAACGTGGTCTGCAGCTCCCACCTCCAACCGGTCGACTCCAGCGCCCAATGCCCGTATTGGGCTGAACGAGTTCACGACATGGGTGGGAGCTGCGTCAACGGTGAGCGTTTGCGCCACCGCAGTCTCTCTGAAAGTTATAATCGTGCAGGCGAATATGAAGATGCGAGTTTTTAACACGATACGATTCTCCGACAAGGCTCTGACGACTAAGCTTCGGCGAAATATTAACACCTTGTTTTGGAAAATACTCAAGTCTTAGGTTTATTAAATCGATTCAAGAAGTTTGTCTACATTTCTCGGGACGCGGGGCCGACGACCCTGGACCGTTCGAGGTGCTCAGCCGAACATCGTGCGCCCAAGGGCGCACTCAGCCATTCAGGCGATGTGTCGCCCCATGATATGGTTCCCTCATGCGAAAACGAACAAATCGCTTGGCAGGACTCGGTTTGATCCTTCTGTTGTTTGGATTTATCCACAAGGGAGAAGGTTTCGGCACGGGCGGCGGCAGTGCCGCGCAAAGCGACATTCCGCCACACGGCGCGGCCGTGGTTCTGTTCAACGGCCGCGATCTGGATAATTTCGAGACGTTTATTAGAGGCCGTGGCCTGAACAGTGATCCGGACCATGTGTTTCGCGTGGAGAACGGAATCATTCGCGTTTCTGGCAAAGAGTTTGGTTATATCATCACCAAAAAAGAATTTACTGATTACTATTTGCGGGGGGAATTTAAGTGGGGCGAGGGCACTTATGGTTCGCGCGAAGGCCAGGCGCGCGACAGTGGGATTCTGTATCACGTGCAGGGAGAGCAGAAGGTTTGGCCAAGGTCCATTGAATTTCAAATCATAGAAGGCGGAACGGGGGATTTTTGGATGACGGATGGAGGTGCGATCACGGGCCTCGATGGTGTGCGTGTGACCGGGCCTCCGGGAAAAGCGTTGAAGATCGATCGCATCGGAAAAGGTCCTTGGAATGATGTGACGGGATATCGCGATCCGCTGGGTGAAGTGGAGAAACCTCACGGCGAATGGAATCAATTGGAATTGGTGGTGCAGGGTAATCACGTCAAACAGTTCGTGAATGGAAAACTAGCGAATGAGGGCTCGCAGGCGTTCCCGTCGAGCGGGAAGATTCTGTTCCAATCGGAAGGAGCGGAGGTGTATTTCCGCAAGCTTGAATTATTTCCACTGAAAAACTGAATTGACCGGGTGAATTGCTGGGCGCCAGGAACGCAAACTACGCTTTTGGTACTGCGTTTGCGAAAGACTTGAGTGATTGCAAAAGTGCATGGACTTCGCCCTCAAGGATCTTGAGAACTTCTGCCACCAATCGCAGATCTGCTTCTCTCGCCAGTTGTTCGATTCGGGCGACTGAATGAAAAGCGGCGCCATCGGTGAAATTGGAGATCGCGCCTTTTAGGGCATGAGCTGCGCTTGCAAGTTCCGACGCGTCGTTCCGTTTAAGCGCAGCGCGCAGAGCGGACATCAGCCTGGGACACTCGAGCTGGAACGTCTCGGCAATTTGGACGCATACTTCGTGCGAACCGTCCATGCGCGCCAGAAATTCGCTCTCGTCAAAAGGCGCTTCAGGAACGGGATTGGGCGAAACGGCTACGGGGCGGGCCGCGCGGCCAGGCACGAGACTTTCGATGGCCTGATAGAGTTCGTCGGCGCGCACGGGCTTGGAAAGGTAGGCGTCCATTCCGGCGCGCAGGCAAATGTCGCGATCGCCTTTAATGGCATGAGCCGTCATCGCTACAATTGGCAAATGCCGTGAGGTGCCGTTCTCGCGTGAGCGAATGGTCGCCGTGGTCTCGATGCCATTGAGTTCCGGCATCTGAATATCCATGAGGCAGACATCGAAGTCCTGTCTTTGCAGAGCCGCCAGCGCCTCATTGCCGTTGCCAGCAACGGTCACCGTGTGGCCACGCCTTTCAAGAAGAAGAACTGCCAGCTTCTGGTTAACGATATTGTCTTCGGCAAGCAAGATACTCAGGCTGCGTTTGGCAGGAGGCAACGGAAGTTTCGATTCCAAGCTCTTGGGCAGTGTGCGTCCGGCAGTACGCCCCAGTGCGCTGGAAATAATGTCGAGCAGTTCGGATTGGCCGACTGGCTTGGTCAAATAGCCGGCAAGACCCAACTCTTTGCAACGTTGTCCATCACGAGGCTGACCGGCGGAGGTAAGCATAATGACTGCGGAATGCTGGAACTCCGGCATCCCGACAATGTGCTGGCTCAGGGCAAACCCGTCCATTTCGGGCATGTGTGCGTCAACCAGAATGAGGGGAAAGGGGGCTGGCATATCCTTGACGGCCTGCAAGGCAACCAAAGCGGATTTTCCAGATTCGGCGAGAGTGGGTTTCATGCCCCAGTGTTGCAGCATTTCAAACAGAATGCGGCGATTGGTTTCGTTATCGTCGACGACCAGAACCGGAAGACTATTCCAAGCGATCACGACCGGAGCTTCGGCGCGATCTTCGTCGTGGCTAATCAACCGGTAGCGCGAAGTGAAGTGGAATGTGCTGCCCTTGCCGACTTGGCTCTCGACCCAGATCCTGCCACCCATCATGGCCACCAGGCGAGCGGAGATCGTCAGTCCCAGTCCGGTGCCCCCGTACTTGCGGTTCATTGATCCGTCGGCTTGTGTGAAGGATTCGAAAATAGAAGCATGTTTTTCACCGGGAATGCCGATACCCGTGTCGCGGATCGAGAAATGCATTGAAATATCCTGGCCCGAGACCAGCTCCACACGCGTCCGAATCACAATTTCGCCGCGATCCGTGAATTTCAGAGCATTGCCCACCAGGTTCAACACAATCTGGCGCAGGCGTACGGGATCGCCGAATAAATCGTCCGGTACATTGTTGTCAATGTGGCAAGCAAGCTCCAGTTTCTTCTGCGCGGCGCGAATGCCAAGGGACTTGATGGAATCCTGAAGAACATCGCGAATGTTAAACCGCACAGGGTCCAGTTCCAGCTTGCCAGCTTCGATCTTTGAGAAATCCAGAATGTCATTGATGACCTGCAGCAGGGAATCCGAAGAACTCTTGACCATGCCGAGGTACTCGGCTTGTTCAGACGTCAGCTCCGTGGCCATGAGAATGTCGGTCATGCCCATAATGCCGTTCATGGGGGTGCGGATTTCGTGACTCATGTTTGCCAGGAATTCACTCTTGGCTCGGCTGGCGGCTTCAGCTGTCGTGCGCGTGGCTTCAAGTTCGGCCTGTTTGGTGGCGCTCTCGCGCATCTCCTTGGTGGTCTGCAGGCAGGACTGAATTAGGAAGATATTCTCGAAAATAACCCAGGCGGCATGTTCCACCCAGCGCCATTGACTGGGAGCAAGCACACCGAAAACGGATTGAGGCCAGAATACTCCGCGGAAAAAGTGATCGGCGGCAACCACAAGTGTGGCCGGAATGAATACCCGCCAATCGCGATAAAACGCCAGAAATGCCAGGGAACCGAAAACATGAAAGTGAGTCTCAATGCGGCCGCCGGACAAGTGGATAAGGAGAGCGGACATTAGCATCTGGGCCACAGCAATGGTGTGGCGCGTCAGTACCTCTCCCGGCCTCAGAATCGCCAGAGCCACCGGAAAAACGGTAATGATGCCGCCCAGAACGAGAGCTGCCCAAACGTGAATATGAATATGGCTGACGCTGCCGGCCCAGGCGCGGGGGGAAATCACCAGAGCGGCGATGACGCCAGCAACCCACTGGAAGGTCATGAGTCCTGCGAAAAGGCGGTCGATGCGCTTGTAGTTCGCGATCCGGCTCTCCTGAAACAGAAAGTCAGCGCGCGCTGCTTGGCTTTCTTCAGAGGTGAGTTTGATGACTTCGACAGCAGACATAGTTCGTTCCTTTATTCGTGCAAAGCGCGTTCCGGATTCTGCAGCGAGCAACCGTAGACCGACGTTTGGTTTTTGGCCGAATTTCCAGTATTGACGATGGAAAGAATAGCGCTGCGGCCGGGGCTGTCGCCGGCATGGCCGCGAGAAGCGGTGATTCCGCCGGTGAACCGCAGATGGCCCGCCGCATCGTACAGCATCGTTTGTCCCGAGGCCTGAGCGCCGAACAAGGATGTCTCCGTTCCCTTGACATCACTTAAAACGCTGACACCCGGTATTCGCGCGGCGTCACGCCAAAGGTCGGTCTTTTCCCAGTCCTCTGAAAATCCCGGGGGACGAACGAACACGACCGTAGCGGTAACCTGGTTGTGCAAGACCGCCATCAACCGGGCCAGTTCTTCTACAGTGGCGCGCGTGCAGGGGCAGTGTGGATGGGCGACTACTACAATCGAGGAGTGACCGGGAGTGCGAGAGATCGTAGTAGAGATAGGCCAGTTTTCAGGGGGAGTGCCCGGAGCCGCTGCGGCGTAATCGTAATTCAGCATCGCGCGCTGTCCCAAGGCCGCTGCAATTAGCCACATTCCTGTAAACAGTACAACTAGCCATGGGGCAATCCGTTTTTGCGTTGCGGCGGTGAACATGGCGGTCCTGACTCAATCTCCCAAGTGCCGGCGTAGTGTTTCGACCAGCTCGTCCATCTCCACCGGTTTCTTCAAATATGCCGTGCAGCCACTGGCAAAACCGTCGGAGACCGATTCTTCGCCAACTCGAAATGTGAGAAGTACGATGGGAATCCTTTCGGTCGCTTCTTGCTTCCGCATGCGACGACAGACTTCCAGCCCATCCATTCCGGGCATCATGACGTCCATCAGCACAAGATCAGGCCTTTCGGTCCTGGCCAATTTCAGCGCTTCTGTGCCATTGGCGACCGGAATCACCGTGTAACCAGTCCGTTTCGAAATCATGATTCGATTCGTCAACCTGGTCGTGTCGGAGTCTTCCACTAGGAGAATCTTTTTCGCTGCTGCGGACATTGGACCCCTCTTGCAAAGCCCCTTTCAAGACAGGGGTGCGGATGTGCACTTACTGGCACTCCCGTACCGATCCGATCTCGGAAGGTAGAGACAAGTCAGAATAAGAGAGGATCAGCAGGGGGGAGAATGGTATAGTAGTACTGGTACTTACACTGGCACTTATAATGTTGCGGTCCTCATGACATGCGTCGCATGGCCACCGGTGCACGGCTACCGAAGAAGATGTACGCGAACCGTGTAAGGAATTGCCGCCGGAACTATTCAGTGGCAACTAGTGGCCGAACACTTCCGCAAGGGCACCCTGCCGAGAAGCTAAGGACTCCCAACCGAACGGCTATCGGCGCTGAAGTTGATTGTTCCCGTTTTCACAAGCGCCACAACGAAACTCTGATCAGGGCTAGGAAGTTTCGCTCCAGGCTCTGCTCGGGGGTCCATGGTCGGCCTCATGCACAGTTTTGGATAGACTCTATTCGGTGAACGTAGCAACATACATCCATGAAGAAAAAATACCTGACATCCAAACAGGTCATTTCCGTGTCTTGTCCTGTCTGCAAGGTTGCTGCCGGGAAGAAATGCCAACTGTCTACCGGTGGACTCCGTTTTGATCCTCACGTAGACCGAAAATTCGCCGCAATCGAGGCAATCGAAGCGAAGAAATCCGGTCGCCGCGTTTCGGCGCAGGCCTTCGGTCAACCAGACAATGTCAGTGCCTAACTGGTTTTAGGTCGTCAAGAGCATTGCCGATCACTGGGTCGATAGGGCAATCAAGTCGCTTCGTTCGTACTCTTTTGTTAGACGCACACGCCATTGTGAATACAATTGCGTGAGGGAAGGTGAAAGGGGCCGGGCGAATTGTCCCTCTGAGTCCGGCCCCTTCCTAGTCTGTCGGCTAGGACAGTTGTCGTCTGACGGTCGCTTCGGCTCTGCGGGAACGCCATGGCGTCTGCGCGAAGTTAAACAGTTTCCAGTCGCTGGCTGTTGCAGCACAACATCATGAAGAAAAGCGACCTGACTTCCCGGCAAGCAATCTCTGTTGACTGCCCGACGTGCGGCGTACCTGCCGGAAAACGATGCGTCTTGGGCGCTGGCGGCTTGCGCTTCTACCCGCATACCGACCGGCGATTTAAAGCAATCGAAACGCTTACGCAGAAATCGGACTGAACGGCCGGCCATCATGGTTACTGTGACTATCTCCCTTGTGTTCATTCCTCTCTCCTATTTTGTCGAGAGTATAAACTCATTGCCGTCCGGATCCTTGAACTTGACGAAGTGACCCCAGGGTTGTTTGGTCGGAGGCGCGGGAAACTCCACGCCACGCGCCTTAAGTTCCTGATAGGTTTTATCCATGTCGTCCGTCATGAAGGTCACATTTGAGAAGCTGCCTACGCGATTTTCCTGACCCGGTGGGGTGAACAATACGACCTTGGTCTCGCTCCCAGGGACTCGCAACTCGATCCAACGCTGCTTTCCGTCAAACGGCTGGTCCGTCAGAATCTGAAAGCCCAGCTTGTCGGTATAGAAGGCCAACGATCGGTCCTGGTCGTTGACTGGAATACTTACGAACTTGACTGCTTTTATCATTGTCTGCCCTCCCGCGATTAACTTTAAGCAGATGGCAGCAAAATGTTCAAGTGGATTTTGTCAGCTATAGTATAGAATACTATAGTGGATGTCAGGACAGCTGAGGGCCCGCGCATGAAACTCTCGCTCGACAATTACATTGTAGACGTACTAATGCGGGACCTCGCCGAACACGAAGGGCGTCCCTCTGCATTCCTTGTATACCTGTACTTGTGGCGTCTAACGCACGGGGCAGAAAAACTTCATACCGTTTCGAGCTATCAAGAGATGGCGGAGGGAACTGGATTGTCGAAATCTGCTGTTCAGAGTGCCGTGCAACTTCTAAAGCATAGAAAACTGATTTTGATCACGCGTAAGTCTCGCACGTCGACTCCGCTGTATTCAGTGGCGCGACCGTGGTTACGCCGAAGCAAGTCAAGTTGACGGCCCGAAAGAAAAACTTTGGCTTTTTGCAACGGTCCGGGCAGCATCGACTGGCCGGAAGCGTGGCCCAACAGCCTCTCCCCGTAGGTTTGTTTCTTCGAGGTCTTTTTTCCGTAGCAGTTCACCGCCATTGAACCGTGGCTAGGTCTTTTTGGCGACCAACAATACGAGCACAATCAAGAGCACCAGACCTAATCCACCGCTCGGATAGTAGCCCCATCCAGTGCTGTAGGGCCACGTGGGCAGCGCGCCCAAAAGTAGGAGAACGAGCAAAACGATCAGAACAGTTCGTACCATTACTGCCTCCTCCGTACATCAGACGAATTCTAGTGACGATTTGGCGTGAAAGAAATACAGACAATCTCGTAGGACCGCTCCCTGGTTTTGCGCCTGCGGTTCAGGCTTTGCAGGAACTAAGCGGGATTCCACTTCCCGAAAAACAACGGTTGCTGGCTCGGGCCCGGCGCGCTGATTGATTGCAAAACTTCCGTTCGTCGTTCCCAAAAAGCAAAATGCCGTTTGGATTGGCAAGCAGCAACCGACCAGCGGAGGCGCGCCACGGTTTCCAACTCTATTTCCGATCGAAATACTCGACTTTTACAGAGACGAGTGGTCCAGCGGAAGACCGGCCGCTCTCTGGTCGCTGCAAAGATCTCCTTCTTTTAAGCGAGCAACGGCACAGTTCCGCTTTCCTTAAAAAAGTTTGACGACGAAGGCATAACGCGGCTGGCCTAGGGGTACGATCATCAGTTTTTTCGATGCACAGCATGAAAATGCTTGACAAGCCACCATGCTGACGGTGTACCTTCTCCGAAATGAAACGTTTCATGTGCGAGCATTTTTCATTCATTTAGCGCCTCGTCACAGCTACGGATCGGGAAAGGGCAGGGGCACTTTTCGATTCCGCAGTCTGAAACGTTGCCAGCAAACAGTTTTTAGGGTTGTTCCTTAGGAGGGGCGTAGTGATCCGATTCGAAAAAATCGCAATCATATTCTTTGTTCTTATCGGTTTGTTTGCCGTTAGTTCTGCACAAGCTCAGTCCGTTGCCGCTATTTCCGGAACTGTGCTGGATGGTTCCGGCGCTGCCGTTCCCGGAGCGCAAATCACGGCTCGCAATTTAGGTACCTCACTCACGCGGGCCGCTTCAGCCGATGAAGAAGGCCGCTTTTCCATTTCGCTTCTTCCGATTGGCGAATATGGGGTTTCGGTCGCCGCGCCCGGATTTCGCACCGTAGAAAATACAAAAGTAATGCTCGAAATTGGACAGAATGTCGCGCTGGATTTCAAGCTGACGCTGGCTTCGGTCGCAACGGAAGTGAACGTTACTGGGGAAGCGCCCGAAGTCCAGGTCCAGCGTTCCGATGCAGCTCTCGGCCAGATAATTCACAGCGAGCAAGTGTCCGAACTTCCGCTCAATGGACGCAATTTCGTACAGCTCGCCTGGCTTGGCACCGGCACTGTTCGCCAACAGCGTCCCGGAAATTTTCTCAACGCGGGGGGTAGCAGCGAAGTTTCTTTTCGCGGCAGTGTCTCTCTCTCCTCTCAGGGCATGCGTGAAAATGCCAACGACTGGCTCTACGATGGTATTGACAACAACGAACTCACCGCCGGCGGCGTCGGTTTTCTGCCGTCCATCGACGCAATTAACGAGTTCAAGGTCATGACCTACAACTTCTCACCGCAATATGGCGCCCGCGCCGGCACCACGGTTGTCGTCAGCAGCAAATCTGGAACAAACTCCTTTCACGGAACGGGCTTCGAGTTTTTGCGCAATGATGTTCTGGACGCCCGCAATTTCTTCGACGGTCCACAAAAGGGAAAATACATTCAGAACGAATACGGCGCCTCGCTCGGCGGCCCGGTTCGCAAAGACAAGACATTTTTCTTCATGGATTTTCAGGTGAACAGCGTTCGCCAGGGATTGACCACGCTCAACTCGGTGCCAACTGTTGCCATGCACGACGGTGATTTTTCCGGAATCCTGGGTGGACCGGTGGTGACGCCCGGCACGAGCCCCGTACCCGTGGTCAACCCTTGCGATGGCACACCGCTTCTCCGCGGCCAAATTTTCGATCCCTCCACGACCCGCACCGTTGGTGGCGTGCAATGCCGCGATTCCTATCCCGGCAACATCATCCCCCAAGGTCAGATCAGTGGCATTGGTCAAGCTCTCCTCGACCTTCTTCCGAATCCAAACCTTCCAGGAGTGGCGAGCAATTATCTGGCAAACCCTGTAAAAACTCTCGATGACGCGCAGTGGGACGTCCGTCTCGACCATACGCTCACCAGCAAGGACCAAATCTTCGCGCGCTTCAGCTGGGACAATGCCTTTCAATATCTTCCGACCGGTCTTCCCGATTTCGGAGCCTCCGGCGCATTCTCGAGCAATCAGTCGTTTACGACTCACGCCCGCAATATGGCCATTTCTGAATCGCATATCTTTTCTCCGACAGTCGTGAATCAATTTACCGCAGGTTATAACCGCGTATTCAACTACATCAATTCGTTCGGAACCGGATCGAATCTCTCCGAACAGCTGGGAATCCCAGGAGCCAATCTGGGTTCCTTTGAAACTTCCTCGCTCACACAGGTCAGCATCACCGGCTTTGCCGGCGTCGGCGACCGCCAGTTTTCTCCATTCCAGGGCGGTACCAACGTGTTCCATTACACAGACACTGTTAACGTTTCCCGCGGCAACCATACGTTTATCTTCGGCGGTGGCTTTCGGGCCATGCAGGAAAACACTTTAGGCAACAGTGCTCTCGCCGGCGCGTTTACGTTCAACAATTTGTTCACGGGTGAGCTGAATGGAACCGCCATCAATACCAACAGCGGAAACGCCGTTGCCAGCTTGCTGCTGGGTTTGCCCGCTTCTGGCAGCCGCAACGACCAAGCCGACGGCTATCTTCGCGGGCGTCGCTGGAAAGAATACCGACTCTTTGCTGGCGATAACTGGAAGCTGAGCAATAGCCTCACCCTGGACCTCGGGTTGGCATACGGCGTCACCACCCCCATTTCCGAAGCCGCAGGCCGTTACTCAAATATGGATTTTGCCGCCGGCACATTTTTTGTCGCCGGTGGCGGTCGCGATCCTCATGTTGGGGTTAAAACCGACTATTCCAACGTTGAGCCCCGCTTCGGGTTTGCCTGGACGCCGTTCCAAAACAAGAAAACCGTTCTTCGCGGTGGTTACGGCATCTACCACGACACCGGGGCAACCGGTGGCGCCGCTGGCCTGTACCAGAACGCTCCCTATGCTGCGCAATACAACTTCCTCAGCGACAGCATCACCGCGGTTCGTACTCTTGAAACGGGTTTCCCGGTTGATGACCCCACAGTACCCATCGAATCCTACACCGGTGTCATTCGTGCCCAGGATCCAGAGTTCAAACAGGGCCTTATTCAACAATGGAACCTCAACGTGCAACGCGAACTGCCGTTCAGCACGGTACTCACCGTGGCCTATACGAACACTCACGGCACACGCCTCAGTCTGAAGCAAATTGACTTCAACACCGCGACTCCGGGACCAGGGAACGATCCAGCCGCGCGTCGTCCCTATCCCCAGTACAACCAGATTCTGGACACCGTCAGCGCTGGCTGGCTCGGCTACCAGTCTTTGCAGGTGAAAGCCGAACGCCGTGCGGGCAAAAGTCTTTACCTCCTCGTCGGTTACACCTACAGCAAAGCTCTGTCCAACGGACTTCGTCAGGAAATTACCGGAGATCCCGGCGTCAACTATTTCCCGCTGCTTGCCGGCGCCGACAAAGGACTTGCTTCGACTGACCTTCGTCACAACCTGGTGATCAGCTACCTCTATAACTTGCCGTACGGCCGTGGGCAGCGCTTCGGTGCCGAGTCGAACAGAATCCTCCAGGGCATTCTCGGAGGATGGGAACTAAACGGCGTCACCAGCTATCACACCGGTTTTGGCCTCGGTTTGAATGTGCAGACCAACCAGAACGGAACATCGCTCGGCAACCGTCCAGACTTCGTGGCCGGGTGCAACCCGGTTTCCGATGATCCGCGCTCGCAATTCGTCGATGCCAATGGAGTTTGGACCAAAGCTTGGTTCGATACTTCCTGCTTCTCGGCGCCGGCCATCGGCGTCTTCGGCGACACCGGGCGCACCATCGGCGGACTCTATGGACCAAGCCAGCTCAACTTTGACACCTCGCTATTCAAGGTGTTCACAGTTACAGAACGTCTCAAGCTGCAGTTTCGTTCAGAGTTCTTCAACATCTTCAATCACACGCAGTTCGCCATTCCGAACACCACGTTTGCCAATGGCAACTTTGGCAAAATTACTTCTACCATCAACTCTTCGCGTCAGGTGCAGTTCGCTTTGAAGCTGGTGTTTTGAAAAGTGACAGCAAGTGGGGCCGGCACCTTCGGCCCGCTCGCTTTTGTTTCTAAATACGGGTCCTGGAAAGAAAGTCATGAGCGCAGAATCCCCGAAGGGTCTTCCCAATCGTCGCGATTTCCTCACCACTTCGGCCGCAGTCGTTGCGACCGGCCTGGCCGCAGGGTACCCGACTCTGGCCGCTTCCACCCGGCCTTCAAGTCCAGAGCCCTTCCTCGGTGCAGAAGCTTCAACTCCCCACAGAGTCATCATTGACACTGATCCAGGCGTCGACGACGCGTTGGCCATTCTCCTGGCTTTCCGTTCGCCGGAGCTGAAAATTGAAGCTCTTACGCCGGTTGCGGGCAACGTGCCCCTGGAATTCACTCTACCCAACGCTCTTCGGCTCGTAGAAATTGCCGGGCGCAGCGACGTTCCTGTCGCCGCCGGTGCCAACGCTCCGCTCACCAGAAAACTCGTTACCGCGGCATACGCACACGGCGAAAATGGATTTGGTGGCGTCGAATTCCCCGCGCCGAAAACAAAACCGGTTGCCGAAAGCGCGCCGGAACTCATTCGCCGCATCGTCCGCGCTAGTCCCGGCGAAATTTCCCTGCTGGTTCTCGGACCCTTTACCAATATTGCTCTAGCGCTTCGCCTGGATCCCGGCTTGGCGAAGCAAATTCGCCGCATCGTTTTCATGGGTGGGTCGCTTTCGGGGGGAAACATTACGCCAGCCGCAGAATTCAATATCTACGTCGACCCGGAAGCGGCGCACATCGCGTTCCACTCCGGAATCCCCATGACAATGGTCGGCCTCGATGTCACCCGCAAAGTTCAATTGAACGACGCGCACATCAAAGCCATCGAAGCCGCGCAAAATCCTTCGGCCCAGGCAGCAGGCCGCATTCTGCGCAGCACCATGAATCGCATCCAGAAATTGACTCCCGGTTCTACTGCCGGCCCTACCATGCACGATTCTCTGGCTGCTTCGGCGCTCATAGATCCAAGCATCCTCACCATGGAAGACTATTTCATCGATGTCGAAACCCAGGGCCAACTAACTGCCGGAGAAACCCTGGGCTACAGGCGGCTCCCAATCCGCCGCTCGCCGCCCCTGGAAATCGCAACAACGCCCGGGTTCGGTGAAAAGCAGGTTACCGAAGCTCCCGTGCCTCCGGCTTCGCAACCATTTCGCCCAAATGCCAAGGTGGCCATCGAAGTCGATACCGAAAAGTTTTTTCGTTTGCTGGTTGGACGCTTGACCGCCTAGATGTTGCCGGCAAACAAGGTTAATTCATGAAGGTTTACTGTTACCGGGAGAAAAAATGAAGCGCAACAATTGGGTCCTGAAATGGTTCGGGCTGGCCATCCTGATGCTGTCTCTGGCGAGCGTTAGTAGCGCGCAAGGGAAGAAGCGGATCATTTTTGACCAGGACGCCAGCGGCCCCGGCGGCACCGACATGATGTCCTTGCTTGTTTTGCTCCAGTCGCCGGACGTCGAGGTTCTAGGCGTCACCGTCGTCACTGGTGACGGCTGGCGGGATGAAGAAGTTGCCCACACCCTCCGTCTCCTGGAGCTTGTCGGACGCACGGATGTACCGGTTCTAAAAGGCGCGGTCTATCCTCTCGTCCGGACCAAAAAATACACCGAACTGTGGGAGCAGCTCTACGGCAAGGCCACCTACAAGGGCGCATGGCGCGCCAACGGTCACGGCCCATACGAAATTCCCGAAATGAAGGAAGGGAAGCCGGCAACCGCGCCCGCTTCTGAAGATGCGGCTCATTTTCTGGTCCGCATGGTCAACGAACATCCCCACGAGATCACCATCTATGCGGGTGGCCCCATGACCAATCTTGCGCAATCCATCAGCATCGACGAAAAGTTCGCCGAAAAAACCAAGGGCCTCATCTTCATGGGCGGCAGTATCAATCCCCATACCGAAGTGGCGGAGTTCGCCACCAACCCTCGTCACGAATTTAATTTGTGGTTTGATCCGGAAGCTTCGCACATAATGCTCACTGCGAAATGGCCCAGCATCGTCTGCACCTCCGTCGACGTTTCGCTGCAAACAAAGTTTTCTCAGGAAATGTTTGACGACATTGCCAAAGTCCAGACGCCAGTCGCTCAGTACATCGCCAAATACGCGCATCCCGGCCGTGGCCCGCTCTGGGATGAATTGTCGGCAGCAGCCTGGCTCGAACCTTCGATGATCACCGGAATTCAGAAGAGCTATATGGACATCAGTATCGACCACGGCTCAAGCTATGGCGACGTCCTGATATGGTCGGAAAAAGTTAAGCCGGAGCTGGAAGTTCGGATGGTCGACATTCAAATGACGGTCGACATGAAGAAATTTGGCGACTTTTTCGTTAAATTGATGACTGCTCCAACGCCCGGCTCCAGGAATCCGTTGATGTTGAAATAGCCGGATTTCCGTTTCCGGCAAGAACGTTGAATAATGAACTTAGGTTAAGGAGATAAGGCCCTGGCAAAAATATTGGTGGTCGGCAGTCTAAATATGGATTTGGTGGCAATCGCGCCGCGCATACCCGTCGTCGGCGAAACGATTATTGGCGATACCTATTTCACTGAGCCCGGCGGTAAGGGCGCGAACCAGGCATACGCTGCCGGTCTTTTAGGCGGTTCCGTTGCCATGCTGGGCCGGATTGGCAAAGACGATTTCGGTCAGGAAATGCGCAACAACCTCTTGAAAGTCGGCTGCGACGTGGAAGGGATTCGCGTCGAAGAAGGCGTCAGCGGTGTTGCTTTGATTTTCGTTTCCGCCACCGGACAGAATTCCATCATCGTGGTTCCTGGTGCCAACACAAAATTTGCCCCCGAACACATCCGAGCGGATTCCAAATATTTGGCCGGCACCAAGATCGTTCTTCTGCAGCTCGAAAATCCGACGCCGACGGTTCTGGAAGCGGCGCGCGAATCTCGCAAAGCCGGTGCCAAAGTAATCCTGGATCCAGCTCCTGCCCCGGAATCGCCGCTTCCCGATGAACTGTTGCGTTGTGTCGACGTGCTTACCCCCAACGAGACCGAGGGCGCCATTCTCGCCGGACTTCCTCCAGGGCGTCTCGAGCCACAGCAAGCCGCGCGTCTCGGCCGCCAGCTCCAGAGCAAAGGTCCCGCGACCGTGGTTATGAAGCTTGGCGACCAGGGTTGTGTCATCGTCGATAAAGGCGATCCCCTGTGGCTCTCTGCGCCAAAGGTCGAGGCCAAAGATACAACTGCTGCCGGCGACGTCTTCAATGCAGCGCTTTCCGTCGGCCTCAGCGAAGGACTGGACATGCAAGCCGCATGCCGCTTTGCAAACTATGCCGCTTCTCTTTCCGTCACTCGCTTGGGCGCGCAGGTCGCTGTACCCACGCGGAAGGAAGTCGATGAGTTTGCATCCAGCACGGCCGTCAAGCCGCCGCAAACCGTGAGCGCTTGATTTTCAATTGCCCGCAGCCAGCCGCGGTTCGGTTAGTTTGCAGAAATTTTGCGAGATGGTCCGCCGCGTATCGCTGTGTGCGGCGGAGCCACGGAATGCCGTACCTTTAATTCGGTTGGCAGCACGATGTTCTGCAGCGGCTCTTCGCCGGAGCCGCGCAGTCTCTTGATCAAGAGCGCCGCGCCGCGCGCACCCATCTGATACCCGGGCTGAAACACAGTTGTCAACGATGGATCCATAATCTCGGCCAATTCAATGTCGTCAAAGCCCACAACGGAAACATCCTGAGGGCATCTCAGATTCGCTTCGCGCAATGCCGAAAGCACCCCCAGCGCAATCAGATCGTTCCCGCATACGACGGCCGTAGGCCGTGGTCGCTGCTGGAGCAGGATTCGCATCTTTTCATACCCGCTCAGCCGGTCGAAGCGCCCTTCCTGAATGTATTCGTGCTCGATGTCTAGTTTTGCTTTTCGCATCGCGCTGTGAAAGCCTTCCATGCGCGCCACCGCGTTCGTCAGATGCAATGAACCCGTAATCATGGCAATCCACCGGTGTCCCAATTTGATGAGATGATTCGTCGCCGCAAACGCCCCTTCTGAATTTCCCACCGTAACCGTCTCTCCAGTCCAGTCTTCCGGGCGCCGGTCCAGGCAAATCACCGGCACGTCCTTAAATTCCAGGTCCACGAGAGTCGTAATCTGGCTGTTCACTGAAGGAATCAGAATCAGACCGGCCATGCGATAGGAATACAACTCCCGCAAGTACGATTCTTCCTTTTGCGGATCGTTATCGGTATTGCACAGCACCAGACGAAACGAGTTTTGGTACGCCACATCTTCTGCACCGCGCACCACGGCAGGGAAGAAGGGGTTGGTGATGTCCGGAATCACCATCCCAATAATCGAGGACTTGTTCCGTCGCAGCCCGCGCGCTAGCAAGCTGGGCTGATACCCCAAATGCCGGATCGCCTCGACCACCCGCCGCCGCATCTCCGGACGTACGGCCATCTTGCCCGAAATTACATTTGAAACGGTACCCAGCGAAACGCCTGCCTCTTTGGCAATGTGTTTCACCGTGATTCTACTGTCTGGTATGCCTTTGCCGCGCCCTGATTTCTTGGCCATGGGGAGTGCTTGCCGGAACTTGCCAGATATCCTCTCAATAAATGAAGACCAAAGCTAGGGCGCCGACCGGACCTAAGGAACAATGATTCTGGCGCTGTCCTTCAGGATGCGCCGCGCCGGGCTTTAGTGCCGAAGGTCATGAAGAGTTGCGTCCAGCAAGCTCTGAATGGCCCCACTAAGCGTTGCTGAATCGTAAGGCTTTTGAATGACCGCGCCGTGCTTCTGTGCTGTCTGCAACACTGTTTCAATTCCTTTTGTGTATCCGGTTGCGAAGAGAACCGGCAGATTTGGATTGATGGCCGCCATCTGCACATAGGCGTCGGGCCCGCTGAGTCCAGGCATCACGATGTCCAGAATTGCAATGTCAATTTGGCTGGAATTTTGCTTAAAGGCTTTTACGGCTTCTGTGCCGTCGGCAGCCAAGATCAATTTGAATCCCAGTTCTTCGAGCATTTCTTGAGCAGCCGCGCGTAAGCCTTCGTGGTCCTCCGCAAGTAGTATCGTCCCTGTACCTTTGCGAACTGTCGAATCTTTTTGGTCCGGACGTTGTGGTTCAGCAGCGCCAGACAGCACAGGCAAATACACCCGGAAGGTCGTTCCTTTCCCGACGGTGCTGTCGAGATTGATCATGCCCTCATGCTGCTTCACAATCCCATACACTGTTGCAAGTCCGAGTCCTGTACCTCGGCCCATTTCTTTTGTCGTAAAAAAGGGCTCGAAGATATTTTCCATCGTCTTTGCGTCCATCCCTGTTCCCGTGTCAGAAACCGAAAGCAACACGTAGTGACCGGGTTTGGCGTATGGATATTGCCGGCAATAGTCTTCTCCAATCTCGGCGTTGGTGGTTGCAACGGTCAGGCATCCGCCATTCGGCATGGCATCTCTGGCATTCAAACAGAGATTCATCAAAACCTGATCCATCTGTCCGGGATCGGCCAAGGTCATCCGGAGGTCTGCCGCGGTCGCTCGTCGAATTTCGATGTGTTCCCCAATGACTCGCTGGAGAAAAACCATCGCTTCCTCCACCGAGCTGTTGATATTCAGGCTTTGTCGTTGCAAGACTTGCCGGCGCGCGAAGGCAAGTAGTTGCGATGTTAATCGGGCCGCACGTTGCGATTGCCCATAGATCCGGTCAAAACGCTGATAGGCCCGGGTTCCTTCTTGCGCATCTTGTCTGCCAAGTTCAGCCCAACCGAGGATGGCCCCAATGACATTGTTAAAATCGTGCGCGATCCCGCCGGCCAGGCGTCCGATCGCTTCGAATTTTTGCAGTTGGCTCAGTTGCTGCTCGAGACGTTTGTGTTCGCGACGCTTTTCGGCTTCTCTCAGTTCGCGTTGAATCGAAGGAATAATTCGCTTGAGATTCGACTTCATTACGTAATCTTGTGCGCCACTCTTCAACGCTGCCACTGCCGTCTCTTCACCCATCGCACCGGATGTAAATATGAAAGGAACCTCGGAACTCAGTGCCCGTAGCAGCTTCAACGCCGCGCCGCCGGAGAAATGCGGCATGGCAAAATCGGAAACCACCACGTCCCATTCCTGCGTTTCCAGGGCTTCCGTCATCGCTTCGGCCGTGTCCACTCTCCGGTGCGCAACTTCGAACCCTCCTTTCTGCAGTTCGCACAGAAGTAGCTGGGCATCGTTCTCCGAATCTTCAACGATCAGCAGGCGAAGTGGTGTGCTGTCCATTCAAGGTCTCCTGGTTGGAACTGCCTCATATAGAATTAACCCATACAAGCCGAGCTGGTGAATCGCTTCGATAAAATTCTCAAATTCCACGACTTCCGGACGTGACTGCTTGCGCCGAGCCCGTATCCGCTGATTTTGGCTTGTTCTCCACTTGAAGGTGTCAAGGTCACGACCGGGAGCATCCTCGTGCGCTGGTCCGACGAAGCTCGCGAAGGACGCTTCGTCCATCCAAGTTAGGCAGTTTTGGAGGCCGTAGTTACTGCAACAGTTCCCAGCTGTCCGACCGACAGCTCCTTTAGACTTTCAACCGGCTGTTGCGCACTCTGCCGGGCCTTCGTCAGCGATGGGGTGACCCGCACGCCGGCCTGCATTGCTAAGAGCAGAGCAAGGGGCAGGGACCAACGCGGTTTTCTGAGAAAATATCCGGAACCGCAGGCGCTGGCAGGGCGGCAGGCAGTGGCTGGCCTGACAAGCCATGCCATCGCAATTTGTTGGTTCCCGGGCTCTTGATTCGTGAATTCCTGGGGCGCGTCCGAGGGACGGAGTTGGAGATCAGGGAGCATTTGGAGAGGGCTGTTAACCTCACTAAGGCTAACAGCCCTCTCAGACGGCACTGACAACTATTGCCTTCTGGATAATCAAAAGGTTAACAAGAGATTAGAGTTTCGTACACAATCGTCACTGCCTGCCTGAAACGGTCACGCCAACCGTGCGTGAAAAGGTGCGGCATCGCCGGTTGTGTCCGCGAAAAGGAACCGTCTTGGTTAAAGCTGGCCTGATCGTATCGCCAGTTCAGAATTGCAGGGGGACGCGACACCCCCAAGCTTTCCTTACTATCAAACATGCCTCTTTCCGGGCACGTTCCAGCGATTACTTGGCAGGCCCAGCTCGTTCTAGAAAATGAACTTCAAGCTGAGTTGCATGGTTCGCGGCATCGCAAATGTCTCCAAGCTTGTAAACTGACCCGCACCGGAGGAGTCCACCACGTTGTTGGGCAACCCGAGGTTCGGATGATTAAAAACGTTGAAGTTCTGCCAGGAAAGTTGGAATCGGGTGCCCTCGGTTACTTGAAAGGACTTGCCAAGCGCCCAATCCGCATCGACAAACATGGGCCCGCGCAGCGAATTGCGCCCGGCAGTTCCTTCAACAAATGGATCGGGCGTAGAAAATACGGCAGGGTTGAATCCCAGTCCATCGGGAACGCCGCGATTGGGATCTCCGCCTTCGTTGGGTCGGAGCGGAAAGTTGGAGTTCAGGGAACTGTTACTGGAAAGCACCGGAGTAAACGGACGGCCGCTATATACGGTCGTCAGACCGGTAAATTCCCAGCCTGAAAACAGCAACCTCTCCCACATATTCATATTCTGGAAAAAGTGCTTGCCGGGTCCGAACGGCAGCTCCACCACATGTCCGAGAGCAAACGCATGAGTGCGGTCGAATCCAGCCGGGCCATGCTGATCCTGAATGTTGTACGGTCCGAATTCCGCTGAATTGTCCCCGTAGTTCAGCGCCTTGCTAAAGGTGTACTGTGCCGTCAGGGAATAACCTCTGGAAAAACGCTTGGTCACACTCGCCTGAAGCGCGTTGTAGTCGGAACTGAAACAATTGCAGAAATTCGTGAGGTCTTGGGTATATCCGAACAGAGCGAAGTAAGGACGATTGTCGTTTGAAGCGCCCGGCCCTGGCACAGGGGCGTTCGCGTTGATAAAGCTATACAAATGTCTAGCTTCATTTCCCACGTATCCCACCTGGAATGTCAGCCCGGGAGCGATTTCCCGCTGTACCGTAACGTTCCACATATCTACCGATGCGGTCTTGCGGTCCAAAGGAATTCCCGTCGCTGATACGCCATCGGGCAAGGGCAGTTCTCCGCTCGGCGGAACCAGCGGGGGCACCGGCAGCGGAGGTCCCTGAACCAGCGTGAAGTCCAGCGGGACGCCTGTTGAAGCAGTCAGGTCTTGACTGTAATTGACAGGGAAATTGTGAGAAACCTGAATGCTGAAGAAATTCGGAAAATAACTTCGTCCGTAGCCTGCGCGGATGACCGTCTTGGGAGTCACGGAGTACGCGATCCCCACGCGTGGTGCGAAGTTCGTCTTCCGGGTATCGATATTCATGTATTTATTCACGTTTCCGACATCGGCAACGAGCAACTGTCCGGTGCTGAAGTCAAAGTTGGCGCTGTTTTGCGGATTTGCATACGGTGCGCTGTATACTTCGTACCGCAGTCCATAGGTCAGTGACAACTTGGGCGTTACCCGCCATTGATCTTCGATAAATCCGAAAACGTCCCATTCATATTCTTTTGGATTCCCCAGAAAATTAAATCGCTCGAAACTGCTTGGTTGTCCCAACAAGAACGATGCAAATGCATCTCCTGTGTTGGCATCAGCAGGGTTTCCGTCACCGGTGACGTCCGCGTTGAATTGAAATACCCCTCGCCGGCTGACGTCGCTCGCGCTCCGGAAGTTCACCATCCAACGGTAGTCTCCGCCGAATTTGAGATTGTGATTGCCCATGATTTTCGTCACAGAAGCGGATCCCTGGTGAAGCTGTTCCAGCTCGTGGAGAGGAGCGTTCGTGCCGATCGATGTACCCAGCTGAAATGGCTGTCCGCTGGTGAGTCCGCCCACGTTTGAAGCGGCCGACAGCCCTGTTCCATTAAAAATAAAATTGGATAAACCACTGGTGTCCGTATTTCCTTGATTGATGTTGGGGATACCCACATCGCTGGCCGTTGTTAGCCCCAAATCCAGTGGTTCAACGTCCACGCGATATCGAAAATAGCTGTAACGAACGTTCATCAGCAAATTGGGTCCGAAGATGTGGTTGTAGTTCACTGCCAGATTCTGATTCCGCCCGAGCGACGCTCCGCTCTCCAGAGGGCCATACACGGATGGCCCGCCAAGAACATTCCCGTACGCGGTTGGCACCAGAATGTTCGATCCAAAATAATCGTAGCGAACGAACATGCGATCCTTCTCGCCGATGTAATAGTCCACACGTCCGTCATATTGATTGGTGTCAAACTTCACGCTTCCCGTTCCCACGAAGTTGCCGGTCGCCAGGTCGTTGGTCGGAGCGGGAAGCAAAGCCAGCAGCTGAGAAGCTGCAGGATCGATCATGCCCGAGGGAATCACATTGCCGGCCAGCGGAGTTCGTGTCCCGGTGGACGGATCGTAGCTATAAATTTGATTGCTAAACGCGCTCAGATCACCCGAGCGTTCCGCCACCGTCGGTACCGTGGTAACCACTCCCGATCCAATTCGCTGCCTTTGCCCTTGATAAACACCGAAGAAAAACAGTTTGTTCTTGATCACCGGGCCCCCTGCCGAACCTCCAAATTGGTTAAAGCGCAGAGGCAAGGTGCCACCTTGTTCTGTAAATGGATTCTCGGCATCAAAATAGTTATTGCGCAAGTACTCGAACAAGCTCCCGTGAAATCGATTGGTGCCGGATTTCGTCACATACTGCACCACCGCCCCTCCGGCTCTTCCAAACTCTGCGTCGTAATTGCTGGTTGTGGATTTCATCTCGTCCAGTGATTCCGGGGGCGGATTTACAACCGAAATCCCCAGAACGGCATCCATGTCGTCGGCGCCGTCGATCTGGCGATTCGTGAAACCAAACAATAATCCGTTTGTGTTATTGGCATTTCCCCCCTGGGGATTCTCATTGCCGCTGATGTCGTAGGTGTTTCGAACCGTGCCCGGCGAAAGCAATTCGAGCTGCGTCACATTCTGCCCCAAAATCGGCAAGCGATTGAGTTCCTGACTGCCCAAAGTTGTGCTCACTTCGGCGCGGTCGGTGATCAGGGAAGGCTGGTCATCGGCGGTTACCGTCACCGATTGCTGCACATCCCCCGGCTTCAGCTTCGCGTACACCCGCGTTTCCTGATCAACACTCACCACCACGCCTTGCTGTTCATTCGGTGCAAACCCCGGAGCTTCGATACGGATCGTATATCGCCCGTTGGGAACTTGCGCCTTCAGGAACAGGCCTTGGTCATTTGAAGTTGTGATGAATTGTGTTCCGCGATCGGCATCGGTAATGGTTACCGTCGCGTTCGGCACGGACGCGCCCGATTCGTCGGTTATGTTACCGGTAATCGTTCCTGATGTTGCTTGCCCAGATGCGCTTGGCAGACACAAAAATGGAAACGCAAAAACGAGCAGCATTCCCAAAACGAGTACTGATTTCGACAAAACCCGTATTGGAAATTGAAACAGAAACACTTGGGCTTCATAGCGGGACATTACGGCCTCCGATTGGTCTCATCCAGGGCTGGGTTTTGAACGGAAAAATAACTCGTACAGATCCTGAGGGCGTAAGAGGATTCCTGGAGTTATGAAACTTCTTCGAGCTTACTGGGCACTCGGTCGATTACTTGGTAAACGCGCATGGCAGGTGAGCGCGTCCGATCCTTTTAGTTGTTATTGGCCATTCGGCGAGGTCCTGTGCGTCGAGAACAAAGGCTTTCACCAAACAGTGTGGATGGCCGAATAAACCCCCTGTTTATTCCTTTACTTTGCGCTGCCCAGGCAATTGCAACAAATTGAATTAGAGATGCCCATACAGGGTTTCTTGTAATTGCCCTTATTTCCAAGGCCAGCACACAATAATCTGGTACCGCCAACGTTTGATGCAGCAAACTCCGGAGGCGATTTAATTAATTTGCAGTGTGTTAGTATGGGGCGCATCGCAGCTGTGCGAACAGCGGAGGAACTATCTCCATGAAAAAACACTCCCCAGTTTCCGGCCGTCGCGGTTTTCTCAAGACGAGCGGCGCCCTCGCCGCAGGACTTCTCACAACTGTTGCCGCTAGCGCGCACAGTCCGGGCGCCGCATTTCCGCCGCTGCCCGTTAATCCCCGGACCCTGCCAGCCATGCCCACCCGCAATCTTGGCCGGACTGGCTATAAGGTCGGAATCTTCAGCCTTGGCGGCCAAGCGGCCCTTGAACGAGCCAACAATTTTGACGTCGCCTTAGCCGTCATCAATCGGGCCCTCGACTTGGGCGTCAACTATATTGACACTTCTTCTATTTACGGCGGTCCCGATCGCTGGAGCGAACAGTACGTCGGGCGGGTAATGAAAACGCGCCGCCAGGAAGCCTTTCTCGCCACCAAGACGAAAGAGCGCACTCGGGACGGCTCTCTTCGCATGATCGAAAAATCCCTCAAGCTCCTCAACACCGATCACGTCGACCTGTGGCAGTTGCACGATGTCGGCCTGCCGGATGACGTCAACGCAATTTTCAGCAAAGGCGGCGCCATGGAGGCGCTGCTTGAAATGCAGGAGCAAAAAGTCGTCCGTTTCTTGGGCGTTACAGGTCACTACCGGCCCGAAGCACTAATCGACGCCGTCAACCGCCATCCATTCGATGCCATTCTCATGTCCATGAACGCCGCTGACACGCACATCCACAGTTTCACGGAGAAATTATTGCCTCTCGTTGTGGAAAAACAGATGGGCATCATCGGCATGAAGGTTCCCGCGCGCGGCCGCCTGCTCCGGTCCTGGACTCCGCCGACAATCGAATCCCAGAAGCACATGTGGGAAGGCTCGGCAATCGCCACGCGCCCGGGAGTCATGAACATGCACGATGCCATGCACTTCACTCTCACCCATCCTGTAAGCACAGTCATCGTCGGATGCGACAACCTTGGGCAGCTGGAAGAAAACGTAAAGATCGCGCAGGATTTCACACCGCTCTCACAGCAACAAATGGCCGCCTTGAACGAGTTGGCGGCTCCGGTCGCGCAACAATCGCTCTTCTTCCGATTCACCGATCGCAGCCGCGGCTAGGCACTCCAGGTGCACGGAGCTTTATTCTTCACGCAACGTTTTCACCGGCTCGATCCGCGTCGCGCGATACGCCGGCAGGGCCGTAGCCAGCAGTCCGACTGCCACCAGTAACGCTGTCACGACGGCAAAGGTCAGCGGATCCGTCGCGCTTACACCGTAGAGCAGCGAACGGACCACGCGTCCCAAGCCCAACGCGGCTGCCAGTCCAACTGCGACTCCCAGCAGAATCGGCTTCATCCCATCGCCGACCACCAATCGCAACACCGCGGTAGGCGTAGCTCCCATCGCCATGCGAATCCCAATCTCGCGAAACCGCCGTCGTACCATATAGGAAAGCACGCTGTAAATTCCCACTGCCGTCAGCACCAGCGCCAATCCAGCAAACGCAGCCAGCAGCAATAGATTGAATCGCTGCGGGGACAGTGATTTCGCAATCAGATCATTCATCCCGATCACATCCACCACCGGCGTTTCCCGATCGACTTGCCGTACTGCGTCCGTCACTGCGGCAACCACACTCGACGGTTCCGCATTCGTTCGCAATGCCAGGCTTGTTCCAAACGATCGCCAGGTGTCCGACGGAGAAACAAAATATTGATTGTAGGGCCAGTAAACCGCGGCCACCGGCCGTGTCTGCTCGAGCGAATCCAACTTCACGTCGCCCACAACGCCAATGATTTCGCGCGCCACTCCGGGATAAAAGGTCAGTGTTAAATGTCTTCCCAGAGGATTCTCATTCGGCCAAAATCGCTTGGCCATCGACTCGCTGATCAACGCCACCGGCGTTCGGTCTGCTACGTCCGCTTCTGTGAGATCACGTCCGCTCAAAAGCGGCACGTGCATTGCCGAAAGATATCCGGTGCTGATCAGTCGCACATCCACTTCCGGCTGGTCAGCCATCGGCAGCACAGGTTGTCCTTCAATGGTAACCGGCTGGCTCGAACCGCCGGACAGCGGCAAACTGTCTACCATCCCAGCCGATTGCACCCCCGGCGTTGCACGAACCTGCCGTAACACTCGTTCAAAGAATGCGGCTTGCGCGGACGGTGTCGCAAATTTGTTTGCAGGTACGGGAATGCTCATTGTCAGCAGATGATTCGGATCAAATCCTGGTTCGACGCTGCTCAGCGTCGACAAGGTACGTACCATGAGTCCCGCGCCAACGAGCAGCACCAGGGAGAGCGCGACCTCCCCCATTACCAGCGCACCTCGAGTCTTGCTTCCTCCAGAGTCGGAACTTCCCCGGCTTTGCCCCTGTTTCAACGCTTCGTCCACGTTCGTTCGCGTAAACCAAATCGCCGGCAGCAACCCTGCCAAAACGCCAACCACCACCGCCAACGCTGCCGTAAATCCCAGCACTGGCGCGTCCATGGAAATTTCCGTTGCATAAGGCAATCGATCCGCGAATAATTTTACAATCGCTCCAATTCCGGCATTCGCAAAGAGCAAACCAACCGCCGCGCCCGCCACAGAAAGCAACAACGTCTCCGCCAGAATTTGCCGCAAAATCGCCAACCGGCTCGCACCAAGCGCCGTGCGAATCGCAATCTCCTTTTTGCGCGCCAGTATTTTCCCCAACACCAGATTTGCCACATTCGCGCAAGCAATCAAAAGCACAAATCCTACTGCTCCCAGCAAAACAAGTAACGCCGGTCGCACATTGCCAACCAGTTGTTCGCGCAAAGGTACAATCGTCGCGCCCCATCCCTTGTCATCCTCGGGGTACAATTCCTCCAGCCGTGTTGAAATGGCATCCAACTCGCTTTGCGCCGTGTGCCTGTCCACATTCGCCTGGAGCCTCCCAATCGCCAGATAATTGTGATTGCCGCGTACCGCGCGCGTCGCATCGTTCCACGCTAGCGGAACCCAGAGCTTGGCCCACGAGGGAAACGAAAATTTCGCGTCCATTACGCCAACAACGTTGTAGTTCTCCCCATTTAAAATAATGCTCCGTCCCACAATGTGTGGATCGGAACTAAAGTGATCCCGCCATAGCGCATTTCCCAGAATGACCGCATGCCCGTGGCCGGGCTGGTTTTCTTCCTCCGAAAAACTCCGTCCAAGGATCGGTTGCACACGCAGCACAGAAAAAAACTCCGGGTCCACAATCGCCCCTTCCAACGCCTCGGGCCTCTCCGCTCCCCCCACCGTGAATCCGGTTCCGCCATACGCAGCCATGTGGGCAAACGAGCGGCTCTGGCTTTTCCAATCCAGATAGTTCGCCGGGGATACGGAGAAAAACGACATCCCGGGAAAGCTCTTGGCCGGCGGAACATGCCAAATCTGCATCACCCGCGAAGCCTCCGGGTAGGGAAGCGGCTTCAGTAAAACCGCATTCACCACAGAAAAGATCGCCGTGTTTGCCCCAATCCCCAGCGCTAGCAAAAACACCGCTGTCACCGCGAATCCCGGATTCCGTACCAGTAACCGAATCCCATGCCGCAGATCACTCAAAAAATTTCGCATACACCCTCGCCGCCAAGCCTCTGGGCCACAGCCCAGTCCAGGCGCTTGAGTAGAGACGATCCACCAGGCGCTTCTGTTTCTGCAAATGTTGGTTTTTACGTTCTGTCGAGCGAATCGCGTCGAGGGAACGGAGAACGCCTGAAGGGTTCTGCAGGGCTCCGGGGTGTTGATTTCAGCGCTTCGCGAAGTTTCTCAGCCCTTTTTTACTTGACCGTTCCGAGCAAGCGCACCAGTTCATCGTGGATGTGATCCATGGCAGCCCTACCGGTCGACTCACCCATCGCTCGATAATTCTCGAAATGGGACTCGTCAAACCATTGATTCGCCGTCGTATCGTTCGGAAAAGCGGAATTCCGGTTGGAATAACCCAGCACATCGGCTGCATCGGCGGCCACCAGAGCCGGCTTCAGGTAAATCAGCATGCCGTCGTTTTCAGGATGATTCGGACAATACCGGATTTTCCCCACCGCATAGTGTGCCGAAGCCCGTGGTGGCTGACCGGTTGGGCGAATCTTCCCAATCTCATCGGCCGTCATCTCAATCTCAATTCCAAAATCGGTCCGGCATTTCTCCATGGCATTATGCAAGTCGCTGAACCCATAGGCCGAATCGCACGAAGCGTCGCAGGCCACGATCAATTTGCAGCGCCTGCGCACCAATTCATAAATTGCCAGATTTTCGAAATGCCCGCCATCTGACAGATAAACATAGTCGCCCTCCTCACTGGTAAATCCAAACAGCTCGCGCAGCAGCCAGTAAAATCCAAAATAGGGGCTCGCTTTGCGCCAGTTCTTCTCTGGTCCTTTCGGATTGGCCTGCCACCAACCGAGTCTCACATCGAACAGGGTCATCAGGAATGCCAGCGCCGGCGCAGAGTAGGAGCCCATATTGGGACTGGCCGCCGCTCCGGAAACGGCCATCGCTGTTCCCAGCCGCGCTCCGCGTTTTGAGTCAGGCCGATCCGCCCCTACCGCGCTGGTTAGACCGTAGGCCGACTCTGTCGCGGCCTTTCCGTCACTCGGCCGCGTGTATCCGCAATACAACGGGGTGATGCAAAACGCTCGCGCCTTCCTCGTTTGCAGCGCCAGTTCTTTTCCGTGCACCACATTCAAACTGGTATTCAAGATCGGCAACGGGCGGTCGTCCACCCCTTCTCGCGGCTGAAGCGGAATCTGCAAATCGGCCAGCGGCACATCATCCTCTTCCGAGAATCCCGTAAATGGCTGTTCCTGCCGGTCCACGACTGAAGCGCCGAGATAACAGCGAACCAAACGGTTTCGGTACAAATAGTGAATCGAAAATTCATTCACATCCACTCGAATGGAAAGTTCAATGGCCGCAATCGCAGTGAAGAGGCACACCAGAATCAAGGAAGACGGATAGGATCCCTGCCTCCACCATTCGCGTGTTGTGGGCCCGTTCATGGTGTGCAACGTAAATGAAATCTTTGCCGCCAACAGGGAAAGAATGAGCAGGAACCCCAGGATGAAAATGTAAGGCACCACTTTTGCGAGGTAGCCCAGTATCTTGTCTTTGAAACGCGCATCCGGCAACACATCATGCGTCTTCGCGCTTCTGCCGAACAGCACACCGTACAATGTTGAGGTGCCCCAGGTTAAAATCGCCGGCCAGGTGAAATGGGCGCCCCCCTTATTCCACGTCCTCCAGAACTCTGACGGAAAATAGATCGCGATCAAGAACACAAAAACCCAGGCAAAGGCATAGAGACCGAGCCAGGCTCCCAGTCGCGCCCACCATTCGCGTTCCCCATCCGTTAGCTCGCGTCCCAACAATCCGACATGCAGCACGCCTGCCATCAGCATGATCAACACAAACGCCGGCGTTCCAAATGTCAGAACTTGCCTGTTCGAGGCGACGATAAGATCCGCAGTTGCTCCCGGCGTTGTAGTAAGAAGTATTCGCGACAGGGGATAAAACAAATAGCTGACCAGCGCTCCTGTCACGGCCGCCGTCAGCAAAACCCAACCGCTCGAAATCAAATTGGCTTTGGTTCGAACAAAAAATGTCCGCACCAGCAAAGCGGCAGCCCACGGTCCCCCATACAGCACCATTCCGAGCAACGGCAATTCTGTAAAGGGATGTTCTAGAACTCCACAATCCCTGAACAGCGGTCCAATCCCATAGCTCACAAAGCACGCCGACAAGAACATCGGCACAATAATCAAAATCTGAATCCATTTCAGCCGCGTGTACCACAGATACCTTTTCTTCTTCTCCGGACAGATTTCGCACAAATTCAGGCCCATCACGAACACGCCCACCAATCCCACAAACAATCCCACCGTCAGCCCAAGGTATTGAGCGGGGTTGAAATCTTTGAGAAAACTCGGTTGCCCGCTCGCGGCCGCCGCCCCCATTTTCAAAAAGTGCAGCACCGCCATCAGGCAGTGCGGGACCAAAAGCAGTGCCAGCAGCATCAGTACAAGAATGATTTGATTCAAAACCGTGTTCCGCAAATAGGTTGCCGCAAACGCCCAAAAGTCTGCGCCCAATATTCCTTTCCGGGGCGTCAAATAGTTGCTGTAGCTCCGCAAAAACCTGACCTCGGGCCGCTCCAGCCGTGGCGCCGGACTCTGGTCCGACAAATACTCCTCGATCTTCTTGACTCCGATATTTTGATGGTGCATCCAGGCCATCAGCCAGCTTCCGATGTACCCGCCTCCAGAAACCGTCGACATGTAGTCAAAGGCCCGCAACATCCTGGCTTTCGCCAGTGCCTGCAGAACTCCCAAACCAAACGTGGCGCTCCGAATTCCTCCGCCCGAGAAGGCCAATCCGACGAGGCTTTCGCTAGCGGCGGGACGGGTGGGATTCTCTTCAAATCGCAGCCGTCGCGAACGCTCAACCTGTTCGGACTCTTCTTTCAATACCGTTTCAATCGAAATTGAACCCACAGGAACCTCTATCCGCCGGAACCACAGTCATCACCCGGGAAATCGTGGAATCGGCCACACCCTGCCATTCCGAGTGCTACTCGGTAGTGACATAATTCCCCGCTATGTTTCAACCAAATTACGCCAGACCCGGCCCAGGCCGAAACCCGGCGTATTTCCATGAAACTTTTTTTGTACTCAGTCGTCTATGTATTACGAGGTCTGAGTATGCCCAAACCCGACTCGCTGCAAGGCTCCCTGGACCTGCTGGTCCTGAAAATCCTCTCCCGCCGCCCCGGCCTTCACGGTTACGCACTGATGACCGCTATTCAGGACACTTCCGGCGAAGTGCTGCGCGTTGAGGAAGGTTCGCTCTATCCGGCGCTTCACCGTATGGAAGAAGCCGGCTGGATCCGGGCCGAATGGATCACGAAGGATTCTGGCCGTCGCGCCCGCATCTACGAACTCACGGCAACCGGGAGGAAACAACTCGCCTCGGAAGAATCCCGCTGGTCCTCTCTAACCGCGGCCGTCAACCGTGTCTTGAGGACGGCTTAAAATGTCTCTCTGGTCCCGCATTGCGAATGCCTTCCGCTCCGAGAGCTTGAACCGCGAAATCGACAGCGAACTGGAATCCCACCTCGAGGAAGCCCGCGCTGCAGGCCGCGACCTGCAGGAAGTTCGCCGCGCCTTCGGCTCGCCACTTCGTCACCGCGAACAAATCCGCGACGCCAAACTCCTCCCGTGGCTCGACTCCCTCGGCGCCGACTCGAGCTTTGCCGTCCGCCAGCTAAAAAAACACAAAGTCACCAGCGTGGCCGCCATCCTCTCCCTGGCCCTGGCCATCGGCTCCTGTACTTCCGCCTTCCGCATCATCGATGCCATCCTTCTCCGTCCGATCCCCATAAAAAATCCGCAGAATCTCTACGCCACTTCCCGCGAAGGCATCAATTTCAGCAACGAATTCAGCAATTTCGACGGCTCTGCCTACCCTATGTTCCAACAGCTGCGCGCTGCGGTAAGCGATCAAGCCGAACTCATCGCCATCTCCTACTCCGAGCGCATGGACCTCGCCTTTAGCTCCGATCAGGCCGTGGAAAAAGCCCACATCCAGTACGTCTCCGGCAACATGTTCGCCGCTTTCGGACTTAACCCCGCCGTCGGCCGCCTCTTCACCGATTCCGACAATCTTCACCCGAGGGCCCATCCCTACGCCGTCATTTCCTACGACTTCTGGTCGCAACGCTTCCATCGCGACCCGCAAGTCATTGGCAAAACCTTTCATCTCGGCGACACCATCTTTGAGATCATCGGCGTCTCGGAAAAAGATTTTACCGGCACCGAACCGGGAACCGTCATCGATATCTTCCTTCCCACGATGATGCATCCCAGCGTCACGCGCGACGATTCCACCTGGCACCGCACCTTCGTCATCGTAAAGCCGGGCGTCCCACGCGAGCCGCTGCGCGCCAAACTCGAAGCCAACTCGCAGGCCTTTGAACGCAATCGCGCCAAATCCTTCGTCGGCATGCCCCAGCAAGCTCTCGAAAACTTTCTAAACCAAAGAGAAGTCCTCGAGCCGGCACCGCAAGGCGTCTCCGGGCTGCAACACGACAACCGCCCGGCTCTAGCAGCGCTCGCAATTCTGGTTTCGTTGGTTTTACTCATCGCCTGCGCCAACGTCGCCAATCTCATGACTGCGCAAGCCTCCGCCCGCGGCCGCGAGATGGCTCTTCGCATTTCGATCGGTGCCGGCCGCGCCCGGCTCATTCAGATGGTTTTGATTGAAAGCGCCTGGGTTGCCACGCTGGCCGCCGTCATTGGTACTCTCTTCGCCGCCTGGTCCGCGCCTTTTGTCGTCAGCCTCATCAACCCGCCGGACAATCCGGCGCGCCTCATTCTCCCCGCTGACGGGCGCGTCCTCGGTTTTGGCATTGCGCTCACCGTTCTCGTCACATGCGTCTTCGGTCTCTTTCCAGCCCTCCGCGCCTCCGCCATCAATCCCAGCAGCGAGCTAAAGGGCGGGGACGATCCGCATTCCCGTCGCCGGGTGATGCACACACTGGTTGCCCTGCAGGTCGCCTTCTGCTTTCTGGTCCTGTTCGTTGCCGGTCTCTTCGTCACCACGTTTCACCGTCTTGCACACCTGTCGGTCGGTTTCAATCCCGATCGTCTCCTGGTCCTTAGCACCGCCACCCCCAGCCCGCAACTCGCCATCGTTTGGCAACAGATTGCCGACCATCTCAGGTCGGTTCCCGGGGTACAGAAAAGCGCACTCTGCGACTCCGCCCTCCTCGGTGGCAACTCATCGAACGACTACATCTCCATCTCGGGCGGCCGCCCGATCGAAGTCCTCGCCTATTTCCGCAAAATCTCTCCTGGCTGGCTCGATGAAATGCAAATCCCCTTGCTCTCCGGCCGCGATTTCCTCCCTAGTGATTCCGGCCCCAGCGTTGCGATCGTCAACGAAACCTTCGCTAAGACCTATTTCTCCGGCCAGAATCCGGTCGGCAAAACCTTCGAACGCGCCGCTGATGAAGTCGTTGTTGTCGGACTGGTTCACGACGCCAGCTACAGAAGCATCCGTGAACTTCACCTGCCCACCGTCTTCATTCCGTTCTGGCAAAATAGATCCGACAGCGAACCCAAACTCATTGGCGATGCCACCTTCATCGTGCGTACCGCCGGGGACAACCCCCTCAGCCTTGCGCAAGCTCTGCGCGCCGAAGTTCCCAACGCACGCTCCGAATTTCGCGTAAGCGACATCCGTACCCAACTGGAACTCGTGCAAGACCAGACCGTCCGCGAGCGGCTGCTCGCCACACTGGCTTTCTTCTTCGCCGCTGTGGCCCTCTTGCTGGCCAGCATCGGTCTCTACGGCGTCCTCAACTACTCGGTCCTCGAGCGCCGCCGCGAAATTGGCATCCGCATGGCTGTCGGCGCGCAAGCCACCGACATCGTACGTCGCGTCACCGCTGACATCTTCCTGGCCATCCTCGGCGGAGCCGCAGCGGGCCTAATCCTGGGGATAATTTCCGCGCGTTCTTTGCAATCGCTCTTCTACCAGGTGAAACCAACCGACCTGGCCATGCTCGCTCTTCCGTCCCTGACAATTTTGGCCGCCGCCGCCCTCGCGTCGTTGCCTGCCGTCCTGAATGCCGTACGCACCGATCCCGTTCAAATCCTTCGCACCGACTGAACCTGTCGGTATTGCGCTGAAAGCGGAAGACGAGGCGAGGGTCGCTCGTGGCCGGACTCTAGCGCGCCTGGGCACGGCAGTCCGCTTGAGTGGGCGGGGCGCGTGAGCTGGATCTTGTCGCCCGGACCGGCCACCAAAGACGATTCGATTCATGGTCGATGGGCAGTCCCGGGCAGAAGTGCGGGAGCAAGTTCTATTCGTGAAGCACAACACTTAGAAGGGAAGTATTGATCTGCAGTGTCCCGTTGTATTTGATAAATCCCAGCTTGCGGAACTTGTTCATGAAAAAATTCACCCGCGGGCGTGTCGTTCCAATCATTTCCGCCAGGGTCTCCTGCGATATCTTCGGTAAATGCCCGTGCGGCTGATCCTCATTCCCATATCGCGCCAGCAAGAGCAAAGTCCGCGCCAGTCGTTTCTCGCTCGAATTAAACAACTGGTCGATCAAATCCTCTTCAATCCGAATATTCCGCGCCAGCATGAATTCAATGAATCGATCGGAAAGGTCGTGCTGTTCGTGCAGCTTCTTGAGCATTTCCTTTTTGTCAATAAACAGGATCGTGCTTTCCAGTATCGCCGTCGCATTGCCCATGCGCACCGGCTGTCCGGCCAGGCATCCTTCGCCAAAAAAGTCCCCGGGTCCGAGAATCGCGACCACCGCCTCTTTCCCCGCATCGCTGACAACCGACAGCTTCACGCCGCCTTCCTGCAAATACATTACCGTCTTCGCCGCATCCCCCTGCGAAAACACGATGTCCGTCTTGCTGAATGCTTTAAGGGTTTTTGCCAATCCAGATGAATCCAGAAAGGCCTTCAAATCGAAATCGATTGTGGCCTTGGTTCGCAGATTTGATTTGCGCTTCTTTACGATTCGTTTGCGCACATTACTCCCGCGACGAACGCTCAACTCTCAGCCGGGGCCGTCCGCGCATCCGAAAATCTCATCGTTTGCAGCGACGATATTATCACGCCCGGCCGTAAGTGTGTACGGTAACGTACGCCGTGGCCCCGCCAGGACCTGGTTCGTCCAGGGGTTTTGCAACTTACACTCTGCAGCCAGCGCAGCGTGTCCCCGGGGGTGTTCCCCCGGGAAACTCCGTTGGATCTCGTTTTTCTCCCCTGCGCCGTCTCTTGTCAAAACGAATCTGTTCACAAGTGAACAGACAGGGCTTGTTCCCATTGCTTAAGATTGCCTTATAGTAACGGGTTTGCCGGTCGCCCAAGCGACCCCTTTGCTGGATCAGGCCCGCCAGAATAGACGTGGGTCGGTGGCTGCCAGACTCTTGCCGCTGGCCGGCTCGTCACAATCACTCGGCCATCTGTCAGTCGGAACCACGGCAAAGCACTCTTCGCACGGGTTCGCTTAGATTGCACACGGGTTCGCGCAACACAACGGAACATGACTCCAACGGCGGGCGCACGCCTTCCCGTTTGGGCAAGTTTCGGCTGTGACGGAGATGTACTAGAGGTAATACGATGAAATCAATTGGAATGATTCGCATGGCAGCACTTGTTGTGGTATTCGGAATAGCTGCTCCATTGCAGGCGCGGCAAGAGAAGCCGGATAAACAGGAGGAAAAAGCCAAACCCGCGCAGCAGCAGAGTAAAGCAGAGAAGCCGCAACGGCAGAACCAGGCCCACCAGGAACAGCAACATCCCAAGCCGCAGGACAACTCCGCCCGACAGCAGCAAGAAGCCAAAGGGCATGATCCGCAGCACCAACAGCAACAGAGCAAGTCGGCAAGACCGCCACAGCAATCTCAAGCGAATGGTCATCAAGAACAACAAAGAGCACAGCAACAAGACCGGACGCAAAGAAACCAGCAGGTCCAAGTCAAAAGCCACGAGCAACAGCAGGATCGATCCTCAGGACGTCCCCAGCGCACACAACAGGCCATCGCCAGACAACATGCGCAGCCCGCGCTTCGCCTGAGTGCCAGAGGCGGCGGTCGCATTTCCGAGGAGCGCTTTCATTCCAACTTCGGCCGTGAGCACCGATTCCGAATTGGCAGCCCCGTTCTGGTCGGCGGATATTCCCGCTTTCAGTATGGCGGCTATTGGTTTGGATTCGTTGAACCCTGGCCCGCGGGTTGGTACTACACCGACGATGTCTACATCGACTACGTGGATGACGGCTACTACATGTACGACCCGTACTATCCCGGCACGCGTTTTGCAATCAGCGTTGTACTCTGAGCTCTGATTCAGACGGGAGTCTTAACGCAGTCCCGGCCCTCCGCGCAAATTCGTTGCAGGCTTTCGCCGGCGAGTCCCGACAGGCCACGCTCTCGGTGGTCGCCATCCCATGCTTTGCGATATAGTCTCCCCCGCGTGTTTTTGTGGGGGGCTGAATGACCGACTTTTCGCAGGGTAGTCGCAGGACCTTTATTCAAGGTGTCGCAGCAACTGCGGCCGTAACCAGCGCCGCTGTTTCCTTGCCGCGATCGCTGTTTGCAGCTTCGGCGGACATGGACGTCATTCGCGCCGAAATCAAGAAGCGCCATGACGAAGCATTGCAGCGTCTGCAGAACTGGATCCAACACCCCTCGATCGCAGCCGAAAATCGCAGTATGAACGAAGGCTGCGAACTGATGATGCGAATGCTCACTGAAGCAGGTTTCAGTGGCATCACCAAGATGCCGACCGACGGCCATCCCGGGGTCTTCGCGACTCTCGACGCTGGTGCTCCAAAAACTCTCGGCGTCTATTACATGTACGACGTGAAACAGGTTGATCCGAAGGAATGGACTTCGCCGCCATTTGATGCCGCTCTTGTCGACAAACCGGACCTCGGAAAAGTAGTCGTCGGGCGCGGCGCCGTAAACCAGAAAGGCCCGGAATCGTCGTTCCTCGCCGCACTCCACGCCATTCGCGGGGCAGGCAAAAAACTTCCGGTAAATCTGGTCTTCGTCGCCGAGGGTGAAGAAGAAATTGGTTCGCCCCACTTTCCACAAGTTGTGCGCCAGCCGGAAGTGCTGGCGGCGCTGAAAAAATGCGTGGGGATTGTCATGCCCAGCGCCTCGCAGAGCCGCGACGGCGATGTCACCGTTACGCTTGGCGCCAAAGGCGTTGTCGAACTCGAACTCGTTGCAAGCGGCGAACGCTGGGGCCGTGGTCCCAAGCGCGACGTCCACTCTAGTCTGAAAGCGGAACTCGACAGTCCCGCGTGGCACCTGGTGCAGGCCCTGGTTTCGTTAGTCTCTCCCGACGGCAATACTCCAGTGATCGACGGCTTTGCCGACAAGGCGCGCCCCATCAGTGCAGCGGAAAAGGAAATGATTGCCGTGGCCGCCAGGCGCATGAACGAAGAAACCACAAAAAAGCAATTGGGCATCCAACACTGGGTTCACGACGTAAATTTCCAGGAAGCCATGGAACTACTCGTCTCGCAGCCCACGGTAAATATTGAAGGTCTAGTTGGCGGCTACACCGGCGTGGGCGGCAAAACCATTTTGCCCAGCCGCGCGGTCGCTAAAATCGACATGCGCCTCGTTCCCGACATGAAAGCGTCTGAAGCCATTGCCGCACTGAAAGCGCATCTCGCCAAGCGCGGATTTGCCGATATCGAAGTGAACATGACTGGCGGCTATGACCCCACCAGCACGCCTGCGGATGCCGCCATCATTCGCGCGGAAGCGACTGTCTACCAGCGCGGGGGCATCGATCCGATCTTGATTCCGCGCAATGCCGGCTCCTGGCCGGGATTCGTTTTCACCGGAGAACCACTAAAACTGCCGGCAAGCCACTTCGGCCTCGGCCATGGCAGTGGCGCTCACGCTCCCGACGAATACTACGTCATCGAGTCCGGCAATCCCAAAGTCCGAGGAATGGACGGCGCAGTCGAATCCTACGTCGAATATCTCTATGAAATCGCGGCGTCAGCGTAAAAAGGGTACTTCGCCCGTCGGCCGCCAGACTCTACCTTGCAACCTTGCGAAGCGTTGCGCGAGCAAGTCGCTCGGCGCTTCGCGGCTCGAGCAGTAAAAACAAGGACGGCTCAATCAACTCCAATTCCATCAAAGTGAAGACCCCGTCAATTTCAACCCCGTCTACCCGTGCGTATAGCCAAGGTTTGGGAATGCGCTCAGCAATTGAAGCCGCATTCTGAAGCAGGCAAGGGGACGGGGTCCTGAGCACCTGGCTGCCTCCAAAATCGTCTTGTACCCTAAAATCGCCCGCCTTAGGCCGTTTCAAAGCTGCGTGCGAAAATTCTCCGTCGATGAACACGAAAGACCACTCGCCACTAGCGGCAACTTCGGGAAGAAATGGCTGCACCATGACGCCAGAATCGTTGAGTAATTGTCGAAAATAAGCCTGTTCGGTGCCGGCATTCTCACGCGCAACAAGCCGCGTCCGAAACGAAGACGCCGAAATGTCGGGCTTAACAACCACGGATTTCCAATTTCGCCTCTCCAGTACGTCGGCAAGCACAGCATCATCCCCGCGCTTGAGAAATTCAGTGGGCACCACGGGAATCCCCATGGCTTGTAAATCCTGCAGGTAGGTTTTGCGCATATTGCCACGCAAAGCGGAAACCGGATTCCACACATTGACGTTGTTCCGTTCGAGCAGGTCGAGCCAGGCGAGAAACTCGTTGGGCTTCCGGTGGTAGTCCCAGCAGGAGCGAATCACAACGCAGTTGAAGCGCCTCCACTCGACGTTTTCGTCATCCCAAATCGCCGGCGTCGCATCGGCGCGTTGCTTCACCAGTTCGGTTGAAAACGCTTGATCATCAGCGGACAGATCGGGGAATTTGCCGCAAGTCGCGATCCCAATTCTCAATTTTGGCATTTAGTTTCCCGGCCCTGGCATTGCGCGAGTGAGGGAAGCTTGCTCCCCGGGGCTGAGTTCCCGCGATTGTCCTTTGGCCAGTTGGCCAAGCACCAGCGGCCCAATCGCCACGCGGACAAGCCGCAACACTTCAATATTCAGATGTTCGAGCATCCTGCGAATCTGCCGATTCTTGCCCTCGTCCAGAACAATTTCCAGCCACGAATTGCGCTCGCCCTGCCGCAGGACGTCTGCGCGCTTCACGGCTAGAAAGTCTCCGTCTTTTGCAGCCACGCCGTCTCGCAACGCTTGCAGCAGAGCTTCGTCGGCGACCGCCCTGATCTGAACATGATACGTTTTATCCAAATGTGTTTCCGGAGCAGAAATTCGAGCAGCCCACTCCGAATCATTGGTCAGCAAAAGCAATCCCTCACTCGCTTTGTCCAGACGGCCAACGGGAGCAATCCAGGAGAGTGTTTTTGGCAGGCATTCATACACGGTTGCGCGCCCTTTTTCGTCCGCAGCTGTGGTCACAACGCCGCGTGGCTTGTGCAAAATGAAATACTGCTTTTTGGAAGCTTTAACCGGTTGGTCATCAACCGTGATTTTGTCTTCCGTGAGACGTGTTGGAGTTTCGGGGTCGCGGCGCACAACGCCGTTCAGCTTGACGCGGCCGGCGCGAATGAATTCCGAGGCTTGTGAGCGGGAGCAGTAGCCAAGCTTGGAGAGCACCCGCGCGAGCCCAGTTTGGCGGGAGCGGTCGCGCTTACCCGGTGGCGGCGTCATTTTTCGCCGCATGGCTCAGCTTTTCTTGTCCGCACGGGCGGAAGTTCCCGCTGCCCCAGGCACTGGCGCGGCCGGTGTGCCGCCCGGCTTTTCCGACTCTTTTTCCGGATGCTTCACTTCGCCATACTTTGCAGAAAGCCAGGCACGCACTTCTTTCGGGTCGTAATGGAACGGGCCCATGCCGCCGCGATAGGCGATACGGCCCGTTTCATCAATGACATACAGGCGCTCGGGCCACGCGGAGTAGGCGGCTTCGGCAGCGTTGCTCATGTCGTCGACACCAAAGGGCACGGTGTATTTGAAGCGCCTCGTAAAATCGTTGGCGATGGTGAGCCGCTGCGCGAGGGTTTTTGGCTGGGCGTAGCAAACGTCGTCTTTCAGATTGGACTTCATTTGCCATTCGTCGGTGGGATGCGCTTCGCGCACATAGATGGTCAGGAAATCGGCGCGATCCTTGTAGTCGTTATAGATCTGTTCAACGTCGCCAACCTGGCGACGGAAGGGCGGTCAAGTAAAGCTGCCGAAAACCAGGACCAGCGGCTTTTTGCCCGTCCGCTCGCGGATATGAAAGTGATTTTCGCCATCGAGCGCGAGCAGGCGTGCGTCAGGCGCGTCATCGCCAACCTTCAGCGTGCCCTTGTGCATGTGCGGCAGGGCATAGCGCACCATGCCGTAGGCATCCCGGGGACTGCCAGCCATGTACGAGAGGCCGACAAAAACCGCCACCAGCAAGAACAGGAAAATTCCGATCGCCCATTTCCAAAATAATGGCATCTTGCCAAATCCCCTAGTTCTGGAACGCTTGGTTCATTCAGGTTCGTGCACGATACTTTCAGATTCGCTTGCGATAAATAGTACGAATCTATTAGAGGCCGTCCTGCTTCATAAGCCGTTCGCGGTGTTCCTGATAGCGGGCCAGAGATTTTTCGATGACGTTGACGGCCGCGTAGGCGGGGCGGATATCGTCGACCTGCACCTGTTTGCCTTCGAGTTGTTTGTAGTCCTGGAAAAAACGCCGCAGCACGAGCAGACGGTGCGGAGGAAGTTCATTAGCCTCGACGTAGTTGCTGAATTCCGGATCGTTGGTCGCGACGGCGATCACTTTGTCGTCGCTGGCGCCCCCATCGATCATGGTCATGAGGCCGATGGCGCGGGCTTTGATGAGCGCGAGCGGTTGCACCGCCTCCTGGCATAGCACCAGCACGTCGAGCGGATCGTTGTCCTCGGCGTAGGTTTGCGGAATGAAGCCGTAGTTCGCCGGATAATAGACGGCAGAATGGATTATGCGGTCGACTTTGAGGAGTCCGCTGGGTTTGTCGAGCTCGTATTTTACATTCGAGCCCAACGGAATCTCGATCACCGCCTGGAAATCGCGGGGGAGGTCTTTGCCGGGAGAAACGTCATGCCATGCATGGAGCATTCGGGTCGTGTCCTTCGTAGTAAGGTGCCGGGTGAGCTGTTTTCTAAGTTGCTGATTCTATTATCGCCGGAACGGGCGAAACGTGCCATACGGGTGATGAATCTTTCGCGCGAACCCTCGCCCGGGGGTATTGTGCAGCGATGTTTACGGGAAAATGGCTGCTTGATGGCGGCTGGTAAGAATTTGAAAACAAAGGAGGTGCAGGCGACCTGGTCGAAAAGCCAGGGACGAGACGGCGGAGGACTCCCGGGAGAGTGGCGGTCGAGCGAAAGCAGCTGGCCGCCGTCGGGTAGGGGGCCGGACGCAGGAGCGCGAAGCGGCCTACACGGGCGCTGTTGCCTGGACGAAAATACCTCGTCGGGGAATTGGGGGCGTATCTCTTTATACAAATGCAGCGGTGTGCGAGGTTGTCAGGATGGGAGCATTGCTGTGGGATGTAAGGATGACGGCTTTTATTTTGGGGACATGTAGGTGGGGAATGAACCTTCGCACGGGATTGGCGACGTTTGGGATTTTTGTTGCGGCTATGCTCGCGATGCCGGCGACGGGCCGCGCCCAAAGCACGGGACAGGTGGAGTGTCCGCGGGCCGGTGGGTACGTTTATTTGTATAGCTCGATGACGACTCTGGAAGTGCGTACGACGCTCCAGTGCAAGGAATTGGTGCACATTACCGGGCGGTATGATGGCTATTTTGGGGTGAGGACGGCGAAAGGCGATGTTGGGTACGTGCCGCAGGATAGTTTGCTGATGCTGAAGGATGCGCCGGGAGCAAAGAAGAGCTCGCTCGGAGCGCCACCTCCGGTCGATCGGGAGCCGGTGGCGTATGACGATCCAGCGTTGCGGGCGAAACCCAAGCTAGCCGCGCCGAGTGGTCCGGATTTTGTTTTGAAAAATAATACGATTGTGCATGTGGCGGTGGTCAAGGGAGTTTCCTCGGCGACCGCTCATGTGGGAGACACGATGGAACTAGAAGTCTCCGAAGACTTGATTGTGGAGGGTCTGGTCGTGATTCCAAAAGGCGCGGCAGCGGCGGGTGCCGTTACAGAAGTGGAGCAGAAGAAGCGGCTCGGACGCAGCGGGAAGCTCGGAATGAAAATTACGGACGTTTCTTTGGGCAACGGCGGAAGGGCGCCGGTGCGCGCGTATCACGATACGACCGGGGCGACTTCGGCGACCGGAGCCGTGCTGCCCATGGTTTCCGGGAAAGATGTGGAATTTCCGAAGGGAACGGACTTTTTGGCTTGGGTGGATGGGGATGTCAAGCTGAAGCGCGCGGACTTTCCGGCCGTGGCCACCGAAGATTCGCTGGCTCCGGGCGGGAGTCCGGTGCAGTAGCGGATTTGCGATTCTCCTTGCACTGAAAAGCACTTGCGTTATCGCCGATTTCAAATCACAAATCTTGGATGCCGCGGCGGATCCAGTTAAGACCGAGGATCTTGCAGCCGGGGGGAAACTGCGCTCTGCGGCGCGCGAACTCCGTACCTCGCAAAGAAGCGGAAAGCCGGGCCGCAGCAGCTCAACTGCGGGGAACTTGTGTGGCGGCACTGCGTACATTTCAGAAACGGATGGGTTGCGCCGACGTCTATGATAAGCGTGGGGTTATAGTCCCTGCGTTTCTTGCAGTGGGCGAGGACTTCGGGGGGCGAAATGGCAAAGACCAGCTGGATTCAGGATGTAGCACACGACGTCCGCTACGCAGCACGGACGCTTGCCAAGAATCCCGGGTTTGCTGCGGTGGCGGTGCTGACTCTGGCCCTCGGAATTGGCGCCAACACCGCCATTTTCTCCGTCGTGGACGCGACACTGCTAAAGCCGCTGCCGATTCGCGAACCGCAGAATGTGATGGCCTTGTGGGAGACGGAGACGGCGCCGGGATCGTATCCGTTGGCGGGACCCGACTATACCGATTGGAGATCACAGAACTCCACCTTTGAAGACATGAGTATGTATAGCTGGCCGGGGCGGAAGAATCTGAGCGCCGGGGAAGCCGCGCAAGCGGCGACGGTTGTGGCGACCCAGGCGAATTTTTTTCATTTGCTGGGGGTACAGCCGCAACTGGGGAGGGCTTTTGCGGACGGGGAAGACGCCAATAGCGCGGGAGTTGACGCTACCGGGGGCGCGCGCGTAGCCGTGCTGAGCGATGGATTCTGGAAGAAAAATTTTGCGGCAAAGAAAGAGATTATTGGCGCGACGCTAGAACTGGATGGCGAAGTTTATACCGTGATTGGGGTGATGCCCGCGTGGTTTCGGCAGCCGGGGAAGGCCGATGTGTGGGTGCCCACCAACCTGAAATACAAAACCATGAGCGCGCGTGGAGAGCATTGGTTCCGCGCGATCGGGCGTTTGAAGACGGGAGTTTCGCCGAAACAAGCGCAGGCGGACCTGCATGTAATTTCGGCGCGGCTGGCGAAGGAGTTTCCGGATAACAATCGCGGCGTGGATGCAATTGTGCAGCCGATTCGGGAAATGATCGTGGGTGATTTTGGGAATCAGTTGCTGCTTTTGTTTGGGTCGGTGGCGCTGGTGCTGTTGATCGCCTGTGCGAACGTGGCGAATCTGCTGTTGGCGCGGGCCACGGGACGGCGACGCGAAATGGCCGTCCGCAACGCGCTTGGTGCGGGCGCGGCGCGGCTGGCGCGGCAGATGCTGACCGAGAGTTTATTGCTTTCGGTACTTGGCGGAGTTGTGGGAGTGGGGATTGCCTTTGCGGCAGTGGAGATTTTGCGGAACGCGTTGCCCGCTTCTGTGCCACAACCGAATGCACTTT
>Ga0193726_1000388_pt1 | contig 48609 bp, 44 predicted proteins | sample H2c1metaG_FD_144928 | JGI IMG/M metagenome (GOLD analysis project Ga0193726, IMG submission 144928) | Soil microbial communities from a riparian zone of the East river system, Colorado, United States - H2c1 | ecosystem: Environmental > Terrestrial > Soil > Riparian zone | place: USA: East River... | reverse complement strand
CGCCGACATTGACATGGTCGATGTCGAGCAGCGGCAATTCCTTGTAGCCCTGCTCGTTCAGGCCCTTCAGCGACTTCTCGGTGATTTCCTCGCCGGCTTCGGCGTAGATTTCACCGGTCTTCGGGTTGACGAGATCTTCGGCGAGGTAGTTGCCGACCAATTCGTCGTCCGACAGCCGCAGCGCCTTCAGGCCCTTTTCCTGGAGCTGACGGGCGGAGCGCACGGTGAGCTTCTTGCCGGCTTCGAGCACGACCTTGCCGGTGTCGGCATCGATCAGATCGTTGATGGTCGAGTAGCCGCGGAAACGGTCGGCGGCGAACGGCACGCGCCAGCCTTCCTTGGCGCGCTTGAACATGATCTTCTTGTAGAACGTGCTCAGGATTTCCTCACCATCGAGGCCGAGCGCGAACATCAGCGACGTCACCGGAATCTTGCGGCGGCGGTCGATACGCGCAAACACGATGTCCTTGGCGTCGAATTCGATATCGAGCCAGGAGCCGCGATATGGAATCACGCGCGCGGCGAACAAGAGCTTGCCGGACGAATGGGTCTTGCCCTTGTCGTGGTCGAAGAACACGCCGGGCGAGCGATGCATCTGCGAAACGATGACGCGCTCGGTGCCGTTGACGACGAAGGTGCCGTTCATGGTCATGAGCGGAATGTCGCCCATGTAGACGTCCTGCTCCTTGATGTCCTTGACCGAGCGGGCGCCGGTTTCTTCGTCGATATCGAACACGATCAGGCGCAGCGTCACCTTCAGCGGCGCAGCATAGGTCATGCCGCGCTGGCGGCACTCGTCGACGTCGTATTTCGGCGGCTCGAATTCGTAGCGGACGAATTCCAGCATCGAGGTGTTGGAAAAATCCGAGATCGGAAACACCGACCGGAACACGGCCTGCAAGCCTTCATCCAGCCGTCCGCCGACCGGCTCGTCGACCATCAGGAATTGATCGTAGGATGCCTTCTGAACCTCGATCAGGTTCGGCATCTCCGCCACTTCCTTGATATGCCCGAAGAACTTGCGAACGCGTTTGCGACCGGTGAACGTCTGCTGCGCCATAGTGGCCTCTCATTTCGTCGCCCATCAGGGGCGAACCTTCCGAAGCGCGATTGGCATCGCCCCCGGGGTTGAATTCCGACACATCCCAAATTCTGAAGTTCGATGTCAGGTTTTTATTCGTAGACCCGACCTTGCGACCCACAGAACGCAAAACGACGTGCGAAGCAGGTCTCCTGCTTCGCCCGTCTCAACCATCCGTCTCACGGACCGAAAAAGCCCGAAATTTGCCTATCTCCCAACGGCTTACGCAGAAACGTCGCCGTCCCCGCCGTCAAACCGTGCTTTCGTGCTGCCGCCCCGATATGGGATGGCAATCGTGGAGATTCGAGGGGTAAGCCAGCGAATCCCCACACAATCTTGTGTACAACTAAGATTCCACCCACGAGGGCGACCGCCGTAGCGGGCCCCAAGTGAAATTTGAACGCCTTACTTGAGTTCGACTTTCGCGCCAGCCTTCTCAAGCTGAGCCTTGATCTTGTCGGCTTCGTCCTTGTTCACGCCTTCCTTCACAGGCTTCGGCGCGCCCTCGACGAGGTCCTTGGCTTCCTTGAGGCCGAGGCCCGTGATGGCACGGACTTCCTTGATGACCTCAATCTTCTTTTCGCCGATGGCGGCGAGAACAACCGTGAACTCGGTCTTCTCTTCGGCAGGCGCTGCGGCGGCGGCGGCCGGACCGGCAACCGCGACGGCGGCGGCGGCGGACACGCCCCACTTCTCTTCCAGCAGCTTTGCGAGTTCGGCGGCTTCGAGCACGGTCAGGCCCGAGAGGTCGTCGACGATTTTCTGTAAGTCAGCCATTGATCTGTTTCCTTAAACGGTTTGGTTCGAACCAGGTTTGATTTGCGAAGGGCGTCAGGCCGCTTCGCTCTTTGAGGCATAGGCCTGAACCACGCGCGCGAGCTTCGCGGCGGGGGCAGTGGTGAGCTGAGCGATCTTGGTCGCCGGCGCCACGAGCAGGCCGACGATCTTTGCGCGCAATTCATCCAGCGACGGCAGCGCGGCAAGCGCTTTGACGCCGTTCAGATCCAGGACGGTTTTACCCATCGACCCGCCGAGAATGACGAAGTTTTCGTTCGTCTTGGCGAATTCGATGGCAACCTTCGGCGCCGCTACCGGATCGTTTGAAGTCGCGATCACGGTCGGCCCCTTCAACAGGGAGCCGATGGCAACGACGTCCGTGCCTTCAAGAGCAATTTTGGCGAGACGGTTCTTCGAGACCTTCACCGATGCGCCCACCTGCTTCATCTGCATGCGCAGCTTCTGCATCTGGACCACGGTGAGGCCGGAATAATGAGCCACGACCGCAACACTGGTGGTCTTGAACAGACCGTTCAGCGCTTCGACCGCCTCTTTTTTTGCCGCTCTTTCCACAGCAAGCTCTCTCCGGTTGGCGGCCTTTGCTCCATGAGCAGGGCCGCCGGGTTACACCCAATCGTCCCACCCAAAACCTGACCTCAAGACACTTTTGTCTTCGGACACGCCGGGCAAGACGACATTTGAAAAGCCTGCCCTCTCGAACCATTGCTGGCACGAGGTGTCGAGGTTCGAACCCTATCCGCTGCCCGCCGCTATCAGCGGCGAAAAGCAAAATCCGGTCTTCACCCGTCTGTGCAGGCCATGCGATTAAGCCGTTGAAGAGATTTTCATCTCGCCGCGGGCGCCTGCAGTCTTGGACAGGATCGAAGCCTCCGGCTTTAGCCGGCGGCCCCTGCCCGTATTCCTCCAAAGCGAAAAGGTTTCCTTCCTTTCGAGCAATCCATGCGGATGTCCTGAAAGGAATGGTCTCCTAGCGAAATGGGTTTTCGGAATGCGAGCACAGACGTGCCAGCAACGGCCAGCACGCCCGGAAGCCGGTGTTTAGCGAGTCTTTTCCGGCTTGCCAAGCGGTTTTTACTCATTCGTCGTCCCCGCGAAAGCGGGGACCATGACCACTGGCGGCAGCGCATAGAAAACGGCGGTGCAACCCGCGTCATCCAATTGAAACGGCACGGCTTATGGGTCTCCGCCTTCGCGGGGACGACAGTGTTGAGGGTGTCATTTCACCGGATAAGGCAGCGGTTTCCCGGCAAAAAACGCATCGAGATTGGCCATCACGCAGTCCTGCATGGCGACATGCGATTCGAGCGTGTGGCCGCCGACATGGGGCGTCAGCACCACGTTCGCAAACGCGGTCAGCGCGTCCGGCGCATGCGGTTCCTTCTCATAGACGTCAAGACCGGCGCCCGCGATGGTGTTGTCCGCCAATGCGGCGACCAGTGCCTGCTGATCGATGACGGAGCCGCGCGAAATGTTGACCAGATAGCCGTCCGGGCCGAGCTTGCGCAGCATTTCGGCGTCAATCATGTTCTGGGTATCGGCGCCGGCGCGAACCGCGATCATCAGTACGCTGCACCACTGCACCAGCGCGTCGAGGCTCGCGACATATCGATACGGCAGATCGTGCCGGCTGCGGCTGTGATAGGCGACGTCCATCTCGAACGCCGCCGCCCTCGCCGCAATCTTGCGGCCGATCGCGCCCATGCCGTAGATGCCGACGCGGCGGCCGGGATTGCCGGGCTGCGGCTTCATCAGCGGCGACGGTTTCGCGGCCGACCAGCTTCCGCTGCGCACGTAATCGTCGGCGGGCAATATCCGCCGCGTCACCGCCAGCATCAGCGTCACCGCCAGATCTGCGACGGCGGACGCATTCGCGGCGGGACTGTTGCCGACAACGATCTTTCGGCTCGCAGCCGCGGCGAGATCGACGCCGTCATAGCCGGTGCCGTAACAGACGATCGCCTTCAGCGCCGGCATCAAGTCCATCATCTCGGCGCCGAGCGGCGTGCCGCCGGCGGTGATCATCGCGCGGATGCCGGACAGTTGCTCGGCGCCGAATGAATCGCCCGGCGGTTTGCCGGCGGCGTCCATCAAATCGTAGCGCTGCCCGATCCGCAGCATCATCGCCTTCGGGAAGCGCGAATAGATCAGGACTTTTTCGGGCATATAGCCTCCTTCTTGTCCTCGTCATTCCGGGACGCGCCCTCTGAACTCGGGTTTACCCGAGTTCAGCAATATCATTGTCCAAGTCGGCAACAGCCGACTTAGATGACCCGGAATCCAGTACCATGCACTGTTCTGGATTCCGGGTTCGCGCGAAGACGCGCGCCCCGGAATGACGGTTTCAGAATGGATGCCCGGCACAAGGCCGGGCATGACGAACGATAGATAAATTAAAAGGCGAAACCGGTTGCCCGATTCCGCCCTGGTTCGTTTCACGCGTGCGGCAAGCGCACGGCGCGAGGTTAGGTCCCGCCGGCGTTGCCGACGAGCGTGCTCGGCTCGACCTTCACGCCGGGACCCATCGTCGATGAGACCGCGACGCGCTGGATGTAGGTGCCTTTTGCACCCGCGGGCTTCGCCTTGGAAACCGCATCGGCCAATGCCTTGATGTTCTGCACCAGCTTCTCTTCCGAGAACGACGCCTTGCCGACGCCGGCCTGCACGATTCCCGCTTTCTCGACGCGGAATTCGACCGAGCCGCCCTTGGCGCCCTTGACCGCAGTCGTAACGTCCATAGTCACGGTGCCGATCTTCGGGTTCGGCATCATGCCGCGCGGACCGAGCACCTTACCGAGGCGTCCGACCAAAGGCATCATGTCCGGCGTTGCGATACAGCGATCGAAATCGATCTGACCGCCCTGCACCTTTTCAACCAGGTCTTCCGCACCGACCACGTCGGCGCCGGCAGCCCTGGCTTCGTCGGCCTTGGCGCCGCGGGCGAACACGCCGACGCGCAAGGTGCGGCCGGTGCCGTTCGGCAGCGTCACCACGCCGCGCACCATCTGGTCGGCGTGACGCGGATCGACGCCGAGGTTGATGGCGATTTCAATGGTCTCGTCGAACTTCGACTTGGCCCGCTCCTTCACCATCTTGATGGCGTCGTTGAGCGTATAGAGCTTTTCGCGATCGACGCCTTCGCGGGCCTTGATGAGTTTTTTTCCAGCAGCCATGACCGTCACCCCGCCACTTCAAGACCCATCGAGCGGGCAGAGCCCTCGACCATCTTCATGGCCGACTCGACGGAATCGCAATTGAGATCCTTCATCTTCTTTTCGGCGATCTCGCGCACCTGCTCGCGGGTCACCTTGCCGGCCTTGTCGCGGCCCGGCGCTTTCGAGCCGGACTGGATCTTGGCGGCCTGCTTCAGGAAGAAGGACATCGGCGGGGTCTTCATCTCGAAGGTGAAGGAACGATCGGCGTAGATCGTGATCACCACCGGAATCGGCGTGTTCTTTTCTTCCTTCTGCGTCTGCGCATTGAACGACTTGCAGAATTCCATGATGTTGAGGCCGCGCTGACCAAGCGCGGGTCCGATCGGGGGCGACGGATTCGCAGCACCCGCCGGCACCTGCAATTTCAGGTATCCGGTCACTTTCTTTGCCATGCGTTACTCCTGTTATGCCGATTGATATCGGCGGTTCAGGTTTCGTGGTTCGGATGAAAGCGGTTGGCGACCGCCCTTTCCTCCCACGTCCTATTTCGAAAACGGCGCTTGCCGTTTCCCTCTTCGTCATGCCCGGACTTGATCCGGGCATCCATCAATCTTCAAAAAGCCTTTTCACGAAGCACTTTTTACGAAGCGGATGGATTGCCGGGTCAAGCCCGGCAATGACAAAAACCTTTATACCTTCTCGACCTGAGCGAATTCCAGTTCGACCGGCGTTGCGCGGCCGAAGATCGACACCGCGACCTTGACGCGCGAGCGGCCTTCGTCGATTTCTTCCACAACACCCGAGAACGACGCGAACGGACCATCGGCCACGCGCACATTCTCGCCGATCTCGAACGACACCGAGGGCTTTGGCCGCTCCACGCCTTCCTGCACCTGGTGCAGGATGCGCATCGCTTCGGCTTCGGAAATCGGCATCGGCTTGTTTTCGGCGCCGAGGAAACCCGTTACCTTAGGGGTGTTCTTGATCAGATGAAACGCTTCGTCGGTGAGGTTCATCTTCACCAGCACGTAGCCCGGAAAAAACTTGCGTTCGGCATCGACCTTGCGGCCGCGGCGGATTTCAACGACCTTTTCGGTCGGCACCAGCACCTGCTCGAACAGTTCTTCAAGCCCGCGCTGCTTCGACTGCTCGCGAATGGATTCCGCGACCTTCTTTTCGAAGTTCGAATAGGCGTGGACGATGTACCAGCGCATGCTCATGGTTCAGTTCCGCGCGCTTGTCATTAGTGGATGCCCAGCAAAAAGGTGACGAGGATGCGGATCACCTGATCCGAAAGGAAGAAGAACACCGACGCCAGCGCCACCATGACGAACACCATGATGGTGGTGATCGTCGTCTCGCGGCGCGACGGCCACGTGACCTTCGCGGTCTCGCTGCGCACTTCCTGCAGGAATTTGAACGGGCTGAAAGCCATCGTCTGTTATCGCGTCCGTCGTTGAATCGGTTTTAAAAGATTTGGAATCCGAACAGCCCTCTTGCGCCCAACCCTCATTCGAAGGTGAGCCGCCAAGCGGGCTCGATTGTCCGGGGATTTCAAAGCCGCGCCGGATATCCGTCAAAACGGGCCGGCAGCAGGTAGCGGCTATGTACTGCGGTCGCGAGGCAAGGTCAAGGTGCGGAACGCCGCCGCGTGGTCGATGATGTATAAGAAATTGAGCGTCAATTGAAGGGCTTAGGCCGGGTAGCGCGCCCAACCATCTGAATCATCGAGTCTTGCGGCAAACTTCAGGCGCCTTGCGGCAAACCGAAGGCAAGGTGCGGCTTTTCGCAGCTTCGCGGCGCGTCACAGGGTGCCGAAAAGCGTGGTCGTGCAAGCGCTTAAGCGACGTGGCGCGCCGAGCTGCACATCGACGGGCGAGATTCTTGCGCGAATTGAAGAGGTTGTGACGCATTCGCCCGCGGTGCGCGGCACCAGCACCGCAGTGTTTGACATGAAATCCGACGCCCGGTGAGGCAGTTACGTCCGATCTGCGATTTACGCATGCGTCGAACATTAACTCCACCAACGAGTCTTGCGGCAAACCGAAGGCAAACGCGTTTCCGCAAATTTTTCTTGCGGCGAACCGAGGTCCTTTCCGCGGCGAAGATGTGAGCGCTGCAAGATTCCGTGGAACGAGTGACTCGCCACAATTCGCGGAAAATCTCCGCAGATTCGCCACGCGGCGGTAAGGTTCGGACGGCGGCGTGCGGCGGACGAAGCTGGAGCATTGCTATGCCCATCGCGCGAATCGGTTTTTTCGGCGAGGCCTAATCGCTCGCTGTTCCCGCCCATTCGCCTCGCGCGAAATTATTGCGCTTCATGATGACACGCTGGGCTGGGGCGGCCGCGACAGCGTGTATCTATTGATTGATTTCAGGCTCAACCAGGCTGGCGAGATTTCGCAGCGATTGCTGCCAGCCGAGATAGCACGCTTCCACCGGAATGGCGTCGGGAATACCAGCCTGCTCGATGTTCACCTCGGTGCCCACGGACACCTTCTTGAGCGTCACCGTCACCTGCATCTCGCCCGGCAAATTGGGATCGTCGAATTTATCGGTGTAGCGCACACGCTCGCCGGGCACGAGCTCGAGATATTCTCCGCCGAAAGAATGGCTCATGCCCGTGGTGAAATTCCGGAACGACATCCTGAAGGCGCCGCCGACTTTCGCGTCGAAGTGATGCACGGTGCAGGTGAAGCCGTCGGGCGGCAGCCACTTCGCCATGGCGTCTGCTTCGGCGAAGGCGCGATAGACCTTGTTGGGCTTCGTTGTCAGGACGCGGTGCAGTCGAACGGTGCCGGGCATAGTTTGTTTCTCCTGAGAGCCGTAGCGCGGATGAAGCGCAGCGAAATCGAGTTATTGCAAGAGCACCCGCAGGTTAAGGGGCCCGCGGAAACCGAAGCCATGCCAGCGTACGCTTGGCGGATCGGATAAGCGCGTAGGATGGGTTGACCGAAGTGAAACCCATCGCGGCATGATCAGTCAAGGCGATGGGTTTCGCCTTCGCTCAACCCATCCTACAAGCTCGGCGGATTACGTTTCGCCAATCCGCCCCACGTTCTTGCTACTGCAACCGCACCGGCAAATTAAGCGGCCCGCGGAAACCGAATCCGTGCCAGCGCACGTTCGCGATCAGACAAGGTCATGTTGGGAAGCGTTCGAACTGGCGTGACCGCGCTCATAAAACGTCAGCGACGACGCAAGCCAAACTGCTAATTTCCTACTTCTTGAGCTAAAGTCCGACTAGCCGCAGAAGAACACGGAAAAACACTTGAGCTGACAAAATGCCGAGTATGAGAAATCCAACCGCAAAGCAAAGAGTGACGCCTACCCTACTAGATCGATGCAGATTATCGAGGTAGCCGAAGTGCATCGATAAGAGATCTTTATTCGCTCCATACCTAATGGTATCATACCCGTGCCTATCTAACTCCTGTGTGATCCCCCTCAATGTGACATCGGTTAGCGCTGGTCCGTCTCCATTGACGTAATCTTTGAAGTCGCCGTACTTCTTCACCTCGGGCGGACATCGGAGTGCGTAAATGAACGTTCCGACGGCGATTGAACAAAGACCCATATAGAGCCACAACACCCGTCGCGGAATATGGTCCGCAGGTGTGCTCCCTCCCACCTGTTGGGCGAGGTGCATCCATTTCACCAGATACTCGTTGAAAAGGATATAATACCCGACAAGAGGGATGATGATCGTACTCTTTGCTGCGTACGAGTTGCTTATGCCCCGCAAATCCGACCACGGCCGAGCGACCGCCGTTCGAATATCATCCAACTCAGGCAGCAATTTCCGGCTGATCGCCTCAAACAGCATCGGCGAACCTCCCTTGGATGCCCCGGTATCGTAGCCTCAACTTTATCAACCCTCGGCGCATCCTAGCAAGCGTGCCGTGGCTAGCCCACGGTCCCAATCAGCGGAGCCACTCTCATCGTAAATTCCGTTGTCGGCGTGCTTCGTCACGACCGCCGCGCTCTTCCTAAAGAGACGCCCGAATGGGCAAAGGTGATCAAGATGCCGGCATCAAGCTCGATAACTAGTTTTTTAGCGCGTAGATGGGTTGAACGAAGTGAAACCCATCGCGGCATTGATGAGCAAGTCAAAGGCGATGGGTTTCGCCTTCGCTCAACCCATCCTACGAGCCGCCTCGGTGAAGGCGCGATAGACCTTGTCGGGCTTCGTTGTCAGGACGCGGTGCAGTCGAACGGTGCCGGGCATAGTTTGTTTCTCCTGAGAGCCGTAGCGCGCTTGCTATTACAACCTCACCGGCAAATTCAACGGCCCCCGAAAACCGAATCCGTGCCAGCGCACGCTTGTCGGGTCGGGCAAGGTCATGTCGGGGAAGCGGTCGAACAGCATCGGCAGCAGGATGACGCCGACGGTTCGCCGCGACAGCTGCGCGCCCGCGCAATGATGCGGGCCGTTGCCGAAGGCCTGGTGCGGATTGGGCTCGCGCAGGGCGTTGTAATTCTCGCCGTCTTCGAAGACGTCTTCGTCGCGGTTGGCCGAGGCCTGGATCGTCATCACGGTGTCGCCCTTCGGGATCAAGCAGCCGCGAATCTCGGTGTCCTCCATCACCAGCCGTGAACTCGCCTGGATCGGCGCCACCCACCGCACCCCTTCCTCGAAAGCGGCGCGCCATTTTTCGCCTGCGCGCACGGCCTCAAGCTGATCCGGATGGGTGAGCAGGCCGTAGAGGATCGTCAGCAGCGCATCGCGCGGCTCGTTGATGCCGCCGCCGATCGCGATCTTGACGTTGGCGATGATCTGGCTTTCCGGAATCGGGTTGTTCGCATTCACCATGAAGGAGAGCGCCGAGGAATCCGGCTCCGCTGCCACGCGTGTCGCGTTGGCGCGGATGCATTGGTCCATCTCGGCGTTGGCAATGTCGGTCGCCTCGAACGGCCCCGGCGTCCAGCCGAAATTGCCGGCGCCGTCGATCAGCGTCTGCGACCATCGCTGCATGTCCGCATCGCTGGCGTCCGGAACGCCCATCGCATGCGCCAGAATCCGCGCGGCAAGCGGTCCGGCGAGTGCTGGAAACAGATCGGCCACTTCGCCGCGCGGCAGCCGGTCGAGATATTCGGCGGCGAGTTTTTCATACAGCGGCGCCCAGGCGGATTCGATCGTCTTCGGCATCAGCGCCGGCATCATCGCCATGCGCTCGCTGCGGTGCTCGTCGGCGTCCTTGCGCATCAGCGTGTGACCGAGAAAGGCGCGTTTCATCGGCGTGTTCGGATCGTCGGAGCTGAACAGCGCCGCGTTGTCCTTTACGGTTTTGGTGTCGGCGGCCTTGGTGAGGAAAGTGCGGCCCACGGATTTGACCCGCAACACCGGCGCTTCGCGTCTTAAGCGCCGGTAGATCGGATAAGGATCGCGCGTGAGTTCATCGATCGTGATGGTTTCGTCGAGGGGAGCCAGGCCCGCGGTCGGCATGCGATGATCCTGTTGGCTGCGAACCTGAATGTGCCGAGGCGGAGCATAGTGACAGGCGCGGATCGGTACAACCCGGTGGATGGCTTGCTTGTCGCTGCTCGCATTCATGCTTGCGTTGCGCTTGCCCTTGTTCGAAAACATGCTTTCATTCGCCGCCATCCGATCAGTCATACAGCGAGAAACCTCATGCCCAGAGCTACGCATTCGCGCCGCACGCTGCTGGGGATGCTGGCTTTTGCCCTTGCCCCGATACGGCAAGGCCTGGCGCAGGGGCAGTCGCAGCAGATCATTCACCTCAACGTTCCGTTCACGGCCGGCACCGGGCCCGATTTGCTCGCGCGTATCCTCGGCGAGGAATTGCGGCAGCGCTGGAATCAGCCCGTCATCGTCGAGAACAAGCCCGGCGCGAGCGGCAACATCGGCACCCAGGCGGCGGCGCGCGCAGCGCCCGACGGCCAGACGCTGCTGATGACGGTCAATACGTTTGTGATGAATCCGAGCCTTTTCCGCTCGATCCCCTACGATCCGGAGACGAGCTTCGTGCCGATCGTGGAGATCGCGACCGGCGTCATTGCGCTGGTTGTGCATCCCTCGCTCAACGTCAACTCTTTCGCGGAATTCATCGCGGCCGCGCGAGCCAAGCCGGGCGAGATCAACTATGCGTCCCCCGGCCGCGGAACGCCGCAACATCTCGCCATGGAGCTGTTGAAGCTGAAGGCGCAGGTCAATCTGACCCACATTCCTTATGCGGGCTCCGCGGGCGCGGTGAAAGACCTTGCGGGCGGGCACGTCTCGGCGATGTTCCTGCCGATCCATACCGCGCTTCCGCTGGTGGAATCCGGAAACATCCGAATCCTCGCCGTCGGCAGCCAGACCCGGGCGCAGCAGGCGGCGCAGGTGCCGACGCTGGCCGAACTCGGCGTCACCGATTTCGACGTCGATTTCTGGTATGGCGCGCTTGCTCCGGCCGGCACGCCGAAGGACATCGTCGACCGCTACAATACGGTGTTCAACGAGATCCTGGCGCAGCCGGGCATTCGGGCCGCACTCGACAAGCAAGGCCTGGTCGCGCAAGGCGGCCCGCCCGAACGGCTGGCCGCGCTGATCGCCAAGGACCGCGCGCGCTGGGCCAAGGTGGTGAAGGATGCGGAGATCGGTGCGGAGTAGGTTGAGCGGGACGACGACAGTGAGGCATGGGCAAACGCCCGCGGGGAAAAATTCATGACAAAATTCGCTTTGATCATCGCGGCGGTGCTGTGTGTCGGTTCGGCATCGGCGCGCGCCGAGGAGAAAATGACCGTCGACATGAGCAAGCTCTCCTGCGCCCAGCTGACAAAGCTCGGCTTCCAGGATTTCGCCGGCCTGACCATGTGGCTGAGCGGCTATTACAATGCGAGCATTCGCAACACCGTCATCGACCTCGACCAGTTCGCTCAAGCCGCCAAAACAGTAAAGGACTTCTGCCAGACCAGCCCGCGCGCCACGGTCATGTCGGCGGCCGAGCGCGCGCTCGGAATAAAGATGCCGCGGTGAGGCGTTCGTCCGCCTGGCGCGTTGCACGGCATCGCCCGACGCTTTGGCTTACATGCCGTCCGCGATCCTGCTGGCGAGCCGCACGATGCTTCGCCGCAAACTGAGGTCGGTAATCCTGCCGAACGCCTCGGCAACCCGCACGCCGTCCGGCGACGCCATGAAATCGATGATGTCTTGCGGCATGCCGCTTTTGCGAGGCGGTGATCCGGGCGCGCCCTTGAACAGGTAAGACACTGGGACGTCCAGCACGGTGCAGATTTGCTGCAAGCGGGACGCGCCGGCGCGGTTGGCGCCGGTTTCATATTTCTGAATCTGCTGGAACGTCACTCCGACGGCGTTGCCGAGCGTTTCCGTGGTCATCTTCCGCTCGACCCGGCGCATGCGAATGCGCTGGCCGACATGCACATCAACGGGATTCGGTGTCTTGGCTGGCACGGTTAACCTCCGATGCGGTCTAAGCAATTTAGCGTTTTGTTGCCAGCTATTCAATAACTATAGAGTTGCAATTTACCAGCATTTCAACCATCTGACTGTTTGGCTAAAAAGCCCTGATGAAAAAGCCGAAATCGGAGAGGCGCGAGACCGCGATGCATGTGCGGGTCAGAGAATCCGTCAAAGCGACGGCTGAGCGCTTGGCAAAGGCAGATGGCCGCTCGCTCGCCAATTGGCTGGAGCGCGTGATCGAAGCCGAGGCGGCGCGGCAGGACGGGAAGAAGTAACGGCGCACTGCGCTTGCACTCAACCATCGGAGCGTTTGGCTAAAACAGAATGAAGAAGCCGAAATCGGAAAAGCGCGAGACCGCAATGAACGCGCGAGTAAGAGAATCCGTCAAAGCGACGGCTGAGCGCCTTGCGAAGGCCGACGGCCGCTCGCTCGCCAACTGGCTCGAGCGCATCATCGAAGCCGAGGCCGCGCGGCAAGACGGCAAGAAGTAAGCGGCGACGTCAGTCAGAACCGTAGGGTGGGCAAAGGCGCGCTCGGCGCCGTGCCCACCATCTTTGCAATCGAGCGTCTTTGCTGAATGGTGGGCACGCCGTCGGGCGCGCATTCGCGCGACCCGTTGGCTTTGCCCACCCTACGAAAACGTCGGCGGCCCCGCACTTCGCTTAACGCACCAATGTGACTTCGGTCGGCCGCCATTCCTTGGTGAAGAACGATTCGCGCGGGCTGTAGAGGCGCAGCAGCATGAACCAACCTTTGCCGGGCATGGTCTGTATCCAGTTGCCATCCTTTGCGTCGGCCGGCTTGGCTGGACCGAAATAGATCGTGGTCGAGCCGTCCGCGTCCGCGACGGCAGCGGGTGAAGGATACGACTGGCTGCCCGCACGCGGGAAGCGCTGCGGTGTCTGCAGCATGGAGCGGGTCTGATTGTCGTAAAGCGTGAACGACCAGAACGCCGCCGCCGGAATGTCTTTCGGCAGGGTCACCCGGTAGGTCTTGCCGCCATCATAGGGATTCTTGTCGGCATCCATGAAGCCCATCAGGTACTGCGAGCCGACGTTGGGCAGCCGCATGATCATGCCGGGCGAATCCAGGGTGTACCCGTAGTAGAACGCCGTGCGGGAGTTGAGCGTGCGCGCGCCGGTCGCCGGAAGCTGCTTGAAATAGCCCTCCTTGGTAATCAGCGGCGGCGGCGTCTCGAAGTTGTAACCGCCCTCCCACAGCATGCTGGCCCACATCGAACCCGGATAGAGGGACCAACCGGGAATTTCGGAGGCACGCCAGTTGAATATCCGGCCGGCAGCGTTGCCCACGGCGGCAGCCTCGGTGAGCGTCTTCTTCATCCGGGCGTCGGGATTGAAGGGCTTGCCCTTGACGATGCCAATCGCCGCGAGTTGGCCCAGCAGCTCGGGACTCGTGGAAGTGGCCGGCTCCATCTGCACCAGCTCGTTGATCATCTCGAAATACGAAAAGTCGTTTGGAGGAATGGTGTTGAATGACTTCCCGCTCGCTTCAACGAACTTTTGCGGCGGTATCGGCGGGTTGACCTCCAGCCGGACCTTGCCCTCGAGTGCCGTGGCAATGCTGGTGCCGTATCCTCCCGGTGTGTACGGGTAAATTTTCAGCCTGTCCTTGATCAACGCCGCGGCCGGCTTGGGATCATTATTCTCCAGATAGGCGCGAACGCCGTAGAGCGCATGCGTGGTTTTCGATCGACCGACAAAGAAACCGTTGTCGGGAAGCGGACCGTCATAGTCCGGCGGCAGGATCAGGTACTTGCCGCCCTCGCCCCGGTCGGGGCCCGGCCCGCCGATGTCGATGATCCATCCGAACCACATGTCATTGACAGTGCCGAGCGCCTTGGGCGGCACCTCAATTACCATCGGCCCCTTGGTCAGATCGATGACCGCCAGATTATAGATGGTGTCGGCATTGGCGGTGAGAAACAGCGAGTTCGCGTCCATCAGGTCGGAGAAGATGACCACCGTGTTGTCCTCGGCGCCGATGCTCTGAAAACCCTTGCGGATCGCATAGGCCGACGCACCCGAGAAACTGTTCATGAACGCATCGACGCCACGCACATAGTCCAGGCTGTCGAGCACCTTCTCGGCGGTGGCAGCACTCGGCGCACCGTCCTTGAATTCAAGCGTCCCGATGCGGGTCTCGACTTTGTCCGGCGTGGTGATTGCCGGAGGGATTGCGGTCGCGGTCTGTGCCGCGGCCATGTTCGGCAATGCCGGCATTGCGCAGACGAAAGCCGCCGTCAGGAGCCTGATAGACTGCTTCATAGTGCCGTCTCCTGTCCCCTTGAGGGCTGGTTGTATCAGTGCATCTTCAGCGCACGCTGCCGGGGAAGATCGTGCGCCAGTCATTTTTCATGTCCACAACCATCCAGCCCTTAGCGTTGGCCTCGTCGAGCGCCTTATCGAGGCTGTTGATCTTCTGCTTGTCATAGGCGTATTCGCGCTCGGCGTCGGTGTGATGCACCAATCCCATGAAGCGGGCGCCGCTGCCGGCCGCCGTCCATTGCAGCATTTGCCAGTCGCCGTCCGAATTGCCGAAGGCGAAGATCGGACGGCGGCCGATGTAGCGGTCGATTCCCTCGGGCTTGCCCGGCCCGTCATCGACGAACTGGATTTTTGGCTCCTTCATCAGCGCCGGGGTGCCGTTCGATCCTATTTCGAATTTGGTTACGCCGGACGAGCCAACCACTTGCTCCGGCGGGATTCCATAAGCGCGGTCGGCGATGACGCGCATGAATTCAACTCCGCCGCCCGAGACGATGAACGTCTTGAAACCGTTGGCGCGGAGATAGGTCAGCAGCTCGATCATCGGCTGATAGGCAAGCTCGGTATAGGGACGGTTGAAACGCGGATGGCGCGCCGTGGCAAACCAATCGGCGGCGATTTTCGCGAACGCATCGGTCGTCATGCCGGAATGGGTCACGGTCAGAATCTCGAATATTCCCTTCTCGCCGAATGCCAGCAGCGCTTCGGGGTCGCCTTCGAGCACCGCCTTGAAGGGCTGCTGGTCCTTCCATTCCGGATGCTGCGGCGCCGTCGCCTTGACACGGTCGAGGGCGAAGGCGCCCTGAACAGGTAGCGGCTTCTCGCACCACAGCGTGCCGTCATTGTCGAACGTGGCGATGCGCTCGGCCGGCGCCACATAGTCGGCGCCGCCCTCGCGTGTGACGCGACCGACGAAGTCCATGATGGACTGACGGGTGCGGTCGCTCCATGACGGCAGCGGGCCGGGCGCCTGCGCAAAGGCGCTGCCGCGATACAGTCCCGCGGCGGCAAGCGACGTCAGCAAGACTCGACGGTTGATGACGATCATGGGACGCTCCTTGTTCCTAAGCCGATCAGAGTTATCCGGCTAGAGTGAAATGCGTCATTGCGAGGAGCCAACGGGTCCGGCCTTTGGCCGGCCCGATGATAAACTCCGCGACGAAGCAATCCAGCGTTGCTCGGGGCTCTGGATTGCTTCGCTTGGCTCGCAATGACGATTCCCTAATCCCTCGCCTTTTCCAGCGCGTGCCGCATCAGCTTCTGTTCGTTATCGGTCATTTGCGACGGCCCGAGTTTGAAGGTCAGCTTGTCGATCCTGCCGGTAAACTGGAACGGCAGTTTGTAGCTGTCGTCCACCCCGGTGCGGGTATCGCTGCCGACATCGAAAGATTCATCGATCGCCATCAGGAACCCGATCGAGTGCGGGATCGACCGGCGGGCATACTCCTTACCATCCACCGAAAGCACCCCGGTGCCGCCCTTGGCCGGGCCGGGCCCATCGTATTTGAAATCGAACACGATGGTGTGCTTGCCGGGCTTCAGCGCAGAGCCCAGCCAGTCCTTGGCGCCGACGCCGCCTTCCCAGCGGTAGCGTTTCAGATCAAGCATGTTGTAGCTAAAGACCGGCTTGCCCTTCAGCAGATAGAGGCCATAGCCGCTGAAGCGGCCGCCGAGCGTGACGATCATTCCCTCCGCGCCGCCCGCCGGGACCGTGATCTCTGCGGTGATCTTGTAGTCTTTGTTCATGATGCTGGGCGCATTTTCGGCGGGGATGCCGGGGTTCGCTCCTGTGTATGTGAACTCGGTTCGTCCGGCGGTCGCGCTTGGCCGCGGCGTGACCAGGCGCGTCAAGACGGAGTTGTCGAGCGGCATGACCTGGTATTTCGCAGCCTCCGACAGGAACAGTTCCTTCAACTCCCGCAACTTGTCAGGATTCTTGGCGGCGAGATCGTTGTTTTGCGAGAAGTCGTCGGCGATGTTGTAGAGTTCCCACTTGTAGTCGTTGATCTCAGGCATCTTTGCCGTGCCCATCAGCCAGGGTGCTTCGGGCGGCGTGGTGCACGCATACCAGCCATCGTGGTAGATGCCGCGATTGGCGAACATTTCGAAATACTGCGTGTCGCGTTTTGACGGTGCGTTGGCGTTGGCCTGATCGAGTGTGTAGGCCATGCTCACGCCCTCGATCGGCTTTTGCGCGATGCCATTGACCGTCGCCGGCGCCTGAATGCCGGTGGCTTCAAGAATGGTCGGCAGGATATCGATGATGTGGTGAAACTGCGAACGAATGCCGCCGACATCCTTGATGTGGCCGGGCCACGACATCACCATGCCCTGCCTTGTGCCGCCGAAATGCGACGCCACCTGCTTGGTCCACTTGAACGGCGTATCGAACGCCCACGACCACGCCACCGACATATGCGGGTAGGTCTTGTCGGAGCCCCAATCCTCGTAATGCAGCATCAGCTCGGCTTCGGGGAGTTTCAGAACGCCGTTATAGGCCGTCATCTGGTTCGGCGTGCCCTCCAGCGTTCCTTCCGCGCTGGTGCCGTTGTCGCCGCTGATGTAGATGATCAGCGTGTTGTCGAGCTTGCCCATGTCCTGGACCTGCTGGATGACGCGGCCGATCTCGTTGTCGGTATAGGCGGCATAGCCGGCGAAGACTTCGGCCTCCCGCGCATAGAGTTTCTTCTGCACCAATGAGAGCGAGTCCCACTTCGGCAGGCTATCCGGCCACGGAGTGAGTTGGGTGTTGGCCGGGATCACGCCGAGTTTCTTCTGGTTGGCGAAGATCTCCTCGCGCAGCTTCTCCCAACCCATGTCGAACTTGCCCTTGAACTTGTCGATCCATTCCTTCTTCGGCTGATGCGGCGAATGGGTGCCCCCCGGTACGTAATAGAGGAAGAACGGTTTGTCCGGCGCCGCGGCGTCCAACTCTTTCATGTAGTTGATGGCCTCATCCGCCATATCGGTGGTGAGGTTGTAGCCTTGCTTGCCGATCCACGGAAAAATCTGGGTGGTGTTCTTGTAAAGATAAGGCGTCCACTGGTCGGTCTCGCCGCCCATGAAGCCGTAAAAATACTGAAATCCCATGCCGACCGGCCATTGGTCGAACGGACCGGCCGCGCTGTACAGATAGGTCGGCGTGTTGTGGTTCTTGCCGAACCATGAGGTGGCAAAGCCGTTGTCACGCAGAATGGTGCCGATGGTTGCGCTCTCAGGGCCGATGATGGAATCATAACCGGGGTAGCCGGTGGACAATTCACCGATCACGCCGAACCCGACTGAATGGTGGTTGCGGCCGGTGATCAGCGCCGCCCGCGTCGGCGAGCACAGCGCGGTCGAGTGAAACTGCGTATAACGCAATCCCGCCTTGGCGACGCGATCCATGTTCGGGGTCGGGATGACGCCGCCGAAGGTGCCGGACACGCCATAGCCCTGGTCGTCGGTCATGATCAGCAGCACGTTGGGCGCGCCTTTCGGCGGCACCACGGACGGCGGCCAGTACGGCTTGGAATCCTTCGCATCCTCTTTGATCTCACCGCCGAACTTCGGAGGCTCGGGCGGTAGCTGCTTGCCGTCGAGGGTCATAGTGGCGCTCGGCGCACCCGGTGTGCCGGTAATCTGCTGCGCCATCGCTCCGGGCAGATAACTTGCGCCTAGAAGGAAGCCCAGCGAAAGCGTCGTGGTGATTTTCATGGCAAACGTCTCCCGTATTGTTGTTTTGGAGATCAACCGCGACCGCTCGCCGAACACGTGTCGCACGGCGAGCGTTTAGACATGCATATGAAATTGATAGATCGTGGCCCCCTGCCGTGGCGTGCGCTCGCCATGGTTAGATTTGTCTGCGCAGCAGCAGAAAAGTTCAACAAACAACTTGGTGAATGCAACTTCGAGCTTGGCCGGGATGTAGGATCGGATGCAGCAGCATGAGCCAGCCTTTGCCCGCCGATTCTGCATAGCGGCCAATGGCAAACGCGCTACAAATGCAGGATTGCGGAAACATGAGGGCCAGCCATGCTCATTATTCTGTGTCTCTATGTCGTCGCGTTGTGGCTGGTGTTTTCGAAATTCAAAATCGTGCGCTGGGGCTGGTTGTCCGGCACCATCGCGATCGTGATCGGCGCGTTTATTCTCGCGACATTTCTTGCGCTTTTTAATTATCTGACGCCGTCGGGACGCGTCACTGTAACCGGCCGGGTTGTGGAGGTGACGCCGAATGTGACAGGTCAAATCATCGTGATCCCGGTCAAGCCCAATATGCCGGTGAAATCAGGCGATGTTCTTTTTCAAATCGATCCCGCGCCGTTTCAATACAAGGTCTCGCAATTGCAGGCCTCGCTCGCCGCGGCCAAGCAACAGACCGAAATTCTTAAATCGAACTACGAGCAGGCCACCGCGAATGTCGCCGGGCTGACCGCGCAGCAGGCTTACAACAAAAAGCGCCTCGCCGACATCCAGACGTTGGTATCCGACGACGCCAATTCGCAGTTTCAGGCGCAGGACAAACAGGTTCAGTACGAGACGGTGACGGCACAGCTGGAGGTGGCGAAGGCTTCGCAGCAGAGCGCCAAGTTCGCGCTCGATTCCGAGATCGGCGGCGTCAACACGTCGGTCGCGCAGATCGCCGCACAGCTCGATAACGCGAGTTGGGAGCTGTCGCAGACGACGGTTCGCGCGCCGGCCGACGGCACTGTGACGGTTGTCGCATTGACGGTGGGCGATCGCGCTTTGCAGGCGCGCTCGGCGATGTCGTTCATTGTCGAGAAGGAAATCACGCTGGTCGGGATTTTTTCGCAGAACGGTTTTCAAACCATCAAGCAGGGGACGCCCGTCGACATCGTTTTCGATAACGCGCCGGGCCGCATTTTTCACGCGACGGTCACCGCGATTCCCAGGGGCATCGGACAGGGGCAGGTCGCGGTGTCCGGAACGCTTGCCCGCACCAATACGTTCGGCGGCGCCACGGTTTTTCCGGCGGAGATTTCCATCCCCGACGAGATGAATCGTGAATCGCTCCGGCTCGGAATGTCCGGCAGCGCCACCGCGTTTTCAGAGAAGGCCGGCGTGATCGGCCTGCTCGCCTCCATCCTGGTCTGGATCAGCTCCTACACCGCTTATCTATAGCCTATCTGCTCGACGTGGGCCAAGGCGCGCTCGGCGCCGTGCCCGCCATCTTTGGAATCGAGCGTCTTTGCTGAATGGCGGGCACGCCATCGGGCGCGCATTGGCGCGGCCCGTTGGCTTTGCCCACCCTGCGGACTAATCGGTGGAACTGCCCTGCCTATCGCGCATTGGCTCGTTTGGAGGTGGCCGATGCCGCATTATTTTTTCGATATCAAAGACGGTCACAGGCGCGTGGACCCGTCCGGGCGGGATTGCAAAAACGATAGCGATGCAATGGAGAAAGCGCGAGTGATGGCCATCGGCGTGTCGCTTGACAAGCCGGCGGTCGATCCGAAGCGGCGCATTTCCGTTCTGAATGCGGACAGGGACGAAATTTCCACGGTGCCGGTTTATTCCAGGCCCGCCTAGCGTCAGCCGATCGCAACCGAGAAACACTCGCGGTTATCGCACGCAGAGCATTCGAAAGTGCGAACGTCAAAGCCCGGCGATGACGGTTCGATGCAGGCAAGCCTCATCGGCTCGTGGCACTTGGAGCACGCAAGGATTCCGACTTCAGCGCTGCTGTATGGTTGATTGGGATGGACGGATGGCATGATACTCGCCTTGGGATCAGGCGGGAGCGCAACACTCTCAGTCACCGGTAGGTGCCGATACGGGGCGGTGATGGGGCCAGTGTGGTCCCCGGTTCCCGGGGTCGCTGGTCAATACTGCTCACTTCCCAAAAAAACACCGCTCGCAATTTGAGAAGTGACCGCCCGATAGGCGCCGGGAAAATTCGGCAAAGTGGTCAAAACGGACCAGCGTCAACGGCCGCAAATGTGCTGGTCTGACCACGGGCTCGCAGCCGACCTGCGAATTCCAGAATGAGACGGTCCCCGCATTTCCCTGCGCTGGGGCCGTTTCTTTGCGAGAGAAAACCCGCCGGAGCGAGCGCACGAAATGAAAGAGGCCGCCAACTGAGGCGGCCTCCGTAGTAAATCGTGAAGAGTTAGTTGCCCTTCTTCATCGTGTCAGCCTTCGGGGAACCGTCTTTCGACATATCCTTCGCCGTGCCTTCCTTGGACATGGAATCCTTCTTCATGCCGGTGGTTTCCATGCCGTCCTTCTTCATCGCGCCGTCCTTCGACATGCCGTCCTTCTTCATGGTGTTGTCCTGAGCGGCGGGGCCGGTGGTCTGCGCTGATGCGCCAACCGTGGTGAAGGCGGAAAGAGCGGCAACGCATGTAGCAACGAGAATAGCTTTCTTCATCTTAGGCTCCTGTTGGGTTGATATCCCAAGATGAATGGGCTGCGGGGTCGAACGTTCCGAACTATATGTGCGGAACACGACATATATTTTGAAACTAATTCTGCGATGATCCCAGGGCTTGATCCGGGCCTTTACCCCACCCGCTGCAGTGACGGTCGCTCCCATTTGCCTTGCACCGCCGCTTGCTTCGGCCAGTACAGGCGCATGATCATGGAGAACGGCCCCTTGGGCGCGGGCAGCCAGTTGGACTCCTTGTCCTTGCCGGGGGATTCGTTCTGGATCGTCAGCGTCAACCCGCCATCGGCATCGCGCTTGAGCTGCGGCAGCATCGGTGAATTGATCAGATAGCGGTTGATCGGGTTGGCCACCAGCAGGCTCTGCGGCTCGTCATACATCGTCAGCGACCAGAACGCGTTGACGGGCGGCAACTGGCCAGGCTGAAAGCGCATGGTGTAACGGTTGGCGCCGTCCAGCTTCTGTTTGGTCGCATCCAAGTAATAGGCCGGATACATCGCCTCCTGCTTCGAATTGCCGTAGATGCCGAGCACGGCGGCGCCCATCCGGTAGAGATAATTGTTCTTCAGGTACTGCCGCGTGCCGAAGACGTCGCCCGAGCTCAACTTCCTCTCTTCAAAATCTTTCTTCAGGCCGGCGAAGGCAGTCCAGGCGTCGGCCATGCCCTGCTCGATGGCCGTCTTCATCTCGGGCGAGAGCTTGCCGGCGTCAAAGGGCTTGCCCGCGCCGACGCCGATCTTCGCAAACCGCGCCATCAGCGCCTGCTCGGACGGGACCGTCGGGCAGAATTGCAGCAAAAAGTTCAGGATGTTGAAAAACTCAGGCGAGGTCTTCTCTTCCTCGGGCGTCAGCGGCTTGATGAAATCAATCGCCGGTGCGGGTTTGGGCGCAGGCTGGCCGAGAAAGGCGGAGAGCGGCTGTACCTTGTAGCCGGCCTGGACCTTCCTCACATTTTCGAGATCGTCCGGGTTGAAGAGCTGCGTGCGATAGGTGGGGATCGCAAGTTCAGTCTCGCAGCGAAACACCTTCTTGATGCCCTTGGGCGTTGCGCCCTTCCAGCCAGGCCCCGCGAGCAGGAAGCTGCCGCCGCCATTACCGGTGGCGCGGGTGCCGATGTAGTCGAAGTTGAAGGTGTAATAATCGATGAGCTGGACGCTGAAATAGCGCTCCTTCTCGATCGCCGGCACGGTGAGCACCAGAGGTTCGGACCGCAGGTCCGCGCCGATGAAGGAGTAAGGCGTATCCGAGTTGGGTGTCTGTATCGCCTTGTCCGCGGGCGTAAAGACGCGCGCGCTGTTCCATATCTGGTTAAACGGCCCCTTGTATTCCGGGTTGGTTTTATCCATCCAGTAAGCGTGCTGGATCCGGTAGTTGTCCACGATCGGGAAGCCGTAGACATAGGCCTCCTTGGCAATGGCGCGCGCCTCGGCGGGGCTGACGCCGGATTGCGCGTCCGCTGCCGTGAAGCGGAGCGCGGGGAGCACGGCAACGCCGCCGACAAAGCCTCTTCGTGTGATGCTTTTCATGACTTTGGCCCCTTCCCTAGTTGGCCGCGCGCATGATCGCCGGCGGCTGCCATGACCCTTCACCGGCCGGCAGCACCGAGGGCGCCGTCGTCTTCGGCCAATACAGCCGCATGACAAGATAGATCAGGTCATTCGGCGCGGGGAGCCAGTTCGATTCCTTGTCCGCGCCCGGTGAATCCTTCTGGATGTAAAGCGTCAGCGAACCGTCGGGATTCGTCTTCATGCCCGGCAGCATCGGCGAGTTGATCAGATACCGGTTGATCGGATTCTCGATCAGCAACTGGCTCTTGCCGTCGTACATGGTCACCGACCAGAACGCGTCCACCGGCGGGAATTGTCCGGCGGGGAAAGTGACGGTGTATTTGTGCTTCGAACCATCGAGCACCTCGCCATCGGCAAGCGTCTTGGTCATTGGATAGACCGCCTCGACGGCGTCGTTGCCATAAATGCCACCCTTGGCGGCGGCGGCCCGCTTCAGCCAATCGCCGCTGTAGAACAGCCTATCTCCAAACAGCGACCCGATTTTCCATCCGTTGACGTCCTTCTGTCCGCTGGCAAGATACTTTTCGACTTTCTCTTCGCCGTCTTTCATGCCGAGTCCGATTTCGAGCTTGTGCGCCAGCGGAAGATCCTTGAAGAGGAAGGTCTTGTTCTCGCCGATGCCGATGCTTGCGAGCTTCACGCGCATGGCGCGTTCTTCCGGCCCCTCCGGCGCAAATTGCAAGGCGAAGTCGAGATATTCGAAAAAATTCTTCTTCACCATCTCCTTGTCGATCCTGGGGAAATCGACCGGGGGTGCGGCTGATGGTGCAGGCTGTTTGAGATACGCCGACAGCGGTTGCGCCTTGTAGCCGGCCTGTATCTTCTCGACATTCGGCATGTCGGCCGCATTGAAAAGCTGGGTGCGATAGGCGACGGCGGAAAATTGCGTCGTGGACTGGAATATTTTTTTGATGCCGGGCGGGGTCGCCCCGGTCCAGCCGGGGCCGACAACCATGTAGTCGCCAGCATCGCTGCCGGTGGCGCGGCTGCCGATATATCCGTAATTGAAGGTGTTGCCGTCGCACAGCATCACGGAATAATAGCGAGACTTCTCTACAGCCGGCACGGAAAGAACGATCGGCTCGGCGCGCAGATCGAGCCACAGGATCGAATACGGCGTATCGCTATTGGGGGTAATGACGGCGGTGTCCTTGTAGGTAAAGACCCGCGCCTCGTTGTTGATCTGGTTGAACGGCGCCTTGTATTGCCCTGAGTTCTTATCCACGGCGTACTCGTACATCACCGCATAGTTCATCACGATCGGCAGGCCGTAGATAAAGCCCTCTTCGGCAATCGCCTTGGCCTCGCGGATGTCAGGCCATTGCGCCTGCACTGCGTTGGGCGTCATTGCGCATATCGAAGCCGTCAGGACGGCCAGTGTCGTGATGATTTTCATGGCAACGTCTCCCCTTTTGGTTTGGCAGATCGATTGCGACGCGCCGAACATCGTTGTCGCGGCGCACGTCCGCGCTACCGATATCAATAAGAGCGATCGTCCTTCGCCGCGGCCCGCAGTTCGCTACAATAAACCCCGGGTTGCACTTGGCAACAGCCACGCCACGCGCCACGCGAGGCACTTTGACGCGATGCACATTAAGGGTTGGTCTGCGCAGCGGTAAAACAGTTCAATAAAATCCCGATGACTTATCGGAGCGCTCTGAAATTTCGGGAGCAAGCTGCTTTCCCGAACCGGGACACCCTTCCCTCCCCCGCATCGCCGTCGTAGCATCCGCCGCATCGGCGGTGCGCAGGCGCGACGCCCGCTGCAAACAACAAACATGCGCCAATGGGGAAACGCCATGTTCGAGATCCTCGATCGACGCACGAGTCTGACTCGCAACCAGATCAAGATTCTCGCCGCCGCCATCATCGGCGATGCGCTGGAATTTTTCGATTATTTTCTGATCGGCTTCGTGCTCGCGTTTTTGATCGGGCCGTGGAAGCTGACCTTCGGCCAGTCGGCCACCGTGCTGATGAGCTCCGGCATCGGCGCCATCATCGGCGCCTATGCGTGGGGCTGGCTCGCCGACCGCATCGGCCGGCGCAAGGTGTTTATCGGCACGGTGCTGAATTTTTCGATCGCGACCGGGCTTTTGTATTTCACGCCCGACAATGGCTGGGTTTATCTGGCGATCATGCGCTTCTTCGTCGGCGTCGGCGTCGGCGGGCTCTATTGCGTCGACCTGCCGCTGGTGCAGGAGTTCATGCCCTCCTCCAAGCGCGGCTGGGTCGGCGGGCTTGTCACTTGCGTGATCCCGCTCGGCGTCGGCCTCGGCGCGGTGATGGGCGCCTTCATCGGTTCCGGCGAATGGCGGCTGCTGTTCGCCATCGGCGTGCTGCCGGCGCTGCTGGTGCTCTTGGTGCGGATCTGGGTGCCGGAATCGCCGCGCTGGCTGTGCCGTCAGGGCCGCTACGAGGAAGCCCGCACGTCGCTGGCCTGGGCGCTGCAGATGGAGCCCTCGGCGCTGCCGTTGCCGACCGCCGCCGACGCCGGTCCCATCATCAAGAGCAACTGGCTCGACCTCTTCAAATATCCGCGCAGCCTGATCGTGTCCTGGCTCGGCAATGCCGGCGCGCAGACCGGCGTCTACGGCATCACGCTGTGGGCGCCGTCGCTGTTCGTGCTGCTCTTGAAGGTGACGCCGCAGGAAGCCGCCAAGATGATGATCCTGCTCTCGGTCTCCGGCTTCATCGGCCGGCTCTCGTTCTCGTACTTCTCCGAGCTGATGGGACGCCGCAACGCCGGCGGGCTCTTGGGCCTCGGCGCCGGGGTCATGACCATCGTCGCCGGCTACAATTACGACGCGGTGCTGTTCGGCCTGTCGGCGTTCTGGCTGCTGCTGGCGGTGGCGTTCTTCTTTGCCGACGGCGGCTTTGCCATTGTCGGGCCCTATGCGGCGGAGGTCTGGCCCTCGCATTTGCGCACCTCCGGCATGGGTTCGGCCTATGGTTTCGGTGGCATCGGCAAGATCATCGGGCCGGTCGGCCTCGCGCTGATCGTGGGTTCCGGCAATTATCTCAAGCCCGACGTGCCATTGCCGCAAATTCCGACCGCCTTCGTCTATTTGGGCTGCTGGTTTTTAATGGCGGGCGTGGTGTATTATTTCTTCGGAATCGAAACCAGGGGCAAGTCGATCGAACAGATCGACAAGGAACTGGCTGCCGGGATTGCCTGATTTTGCGTAAAGCTACTTCAACGAGGAATGCCTTGGACACCATGATCGCGACTGCTGCCGACCTCGCGGGCGACCGCGCCGTGATCATGCGTGCCGAGGCGGTCCAGCCGGCCGTCCGCGCCGCGTCCGATGAGATCGAGGACGGAAGGCGGCTGCCGCCGGCCCTGCTCGACAGACTGCACGAAGCAAAACTGTTTCGGCTGCTGCTGCCGCGCTCGTCCGACGGGATCGAGACCGATCCCGTCACCTTCTTCCATGTGATGGAGACCATCGCCCAGGCCGACGCCTCGACCGCATGGTGCCTGAGCCAGGCCGGCGGCTGCGCCATGGCGGCGGCCTATCTCGATCTGCCGGTGGCGCATGCGATCTTCGGCAACGACCCGCGCGCGGTGCTGGCCTGGGGTCCGGGTCCCAAGGCCAAGGCGATCGAATGCGAGGGCGGATATAAGGTCACGGGCGTTTGGGCGTTCGCCTCCGGCGGGCGGCACGCGACCTGGCTCGGCGCGCATTGCGCGATCTTCAAGTCCGACGGTTCGCCACGACTCCACGCCGACGGCAAGCAGCAGGAGCGCACCATGCTGGTGCGCACCGAGGACGTGCAGTGGACCGACATCTGGAACACGGTGGGCCTGCGCGGCACCGCCAGCGACCAGTTCGCGCTGAATGATTTTTTCGTGCGCGCCGAATATTCGATGACCCGCGACTTCGAGAAAGAGCGCCGCGAGAGCGGACCGCTTTACCGCATGAGCTCCACCCAGTGTTTCCAGGTCGGCTTTGCCGGCGTCGCCTGCGGCATTGCGCGGGGCGCGCTCAACGACTTCATCGACCTCGCCCGCAACAAGGTGCCGTTCGGCCTCAAAAGCCCGATGCGCGACAATGCCGTCAACCAGTCCAATCTCGCGCAGGCCGAAGTCGCGCTGCGCGCCGCGCGCGCGTTCGTCTTGCAGACGGCGGCCGGGATCTGGAAGGATCTTTCCGCCGGCGCCACCATCTCGGTCAAGCAACGCATCACGCTGCGCATGGCCTCGACGCATACGATCCGAACCGCGCGCGAGGCGGTCGACTTCGCCTATTATGTTGCGGGGGCCACCGCGATCTTCGAGAACCATCCGCTGGAGCGCCGCTTCCGCGACATGCACACCGTGACCCAGCAATTGCAGGGCCGGCTCAGCCATTTTGAAACCGTCGGGGCCTGGATGATGGGCGCCGAAACCGATCTCGCTTTCGTTTAAAGGATCATGATTGAACCCGCGCCGTCATTGCGAGGAGCGAAGCGACGAAGCAATCCATTCTTCCGCATACGCGCTTGCCGCAACATGGATTGCTTCGCTTCGCTCGCAATGACGATTTAACAAAAACGCATCACGCACCAGGGAGACCGCCATGCCACTCGGAACTTTGCAGCACTACACCATCGAGCCCTCCGACCTTGAAGCCACCAAGAACTTCTATTGCGACGTGCTGGGGCTGGAGAACGGCGAGCGTCCGCCGCTGAACTTTCCGGGTTACTGGCTGTATTCCGGCGGCGTCGCCACCGTGCATCTGATGGGCCAGCGCGAGCCGCGCGACGGCATCGTGATTCGCGGCACCGAGAAGAAGTTCACCGACACCAACCGCCTCGACCATATCGCCTTCGCCGCCACCGACCCCGACGCCATGCGCCAGCGCCTGCAGGCAAAGAACGTCAAATTCCGCGAGCAGATCGTGCCGCGCACCGGCGACACGCAATTCTTCCTCTACGATCCCGACGGCGTCGGCGTGGAGATGAATTTTCCGAAGTGAGGCGCGTGCGTAGGGTGGGTTAGCGCCCATCAGGGCGTTCACGCCCGTCTTCGACGGGCTATGGGCGCGTAACCCACCGGCTGAGTTTTCCACGCGTTCAGATGGTGGGTTACGGCGCGTCGCGCCTAACCCACCCTACGCGCTGGCGCTTACGCCTAAAATTGCAGCACAAAATGCCGAACTTTTTCGGAACAAAGCGGGGCAACGAGCCTTACCTATTCTAAAGGCTCAAAACTAAACTTCCCTGGGACAGTCCGATGAATATTCTACCCGTTGACCGCGCGCTGAGCATCTACGGCGCGCTTGCAGACCGCGCCGAGACCAAGGGCGCCCGCGAGCGCCTGTCCAGGCATCTGATGCAGATGGTCATCGACGGCGAAACAGACCAACACCGCCTGACGGTGCATGGGCTGTCGTACCTTCGCGATCTCGACCGCGAGATCGACTCCCGCAATTGAGCTGACGCGCTAGCTTGTCGAGCCGGAGCGGTTATTGCACCCGGCCGTGCTTGTGGCCGCGCGCAGGTCTGGCAACGGGCGCCGAGGCCATCGCATTGCGCGGTTCGGCGCGAGCGCCGTACTGGCCTGAGCCGGCGTGCAATATGTCGGCATCGGGATGGTAGAACGCGGTCAGGCCGGGCTCGCCGACGGCGGCCTGCGCAAGGGCGAAGCTGGCGTTGACGGTCGATAGCGACAGGATGGCCGCAACAAGCATGAATTTGGTCATGTCGGAATTCCTTTTCGTGAACGATCGGGAAACACAATCTTCAAATAGAACCGATCCCGGAACTGTCAATTGAATGACAGGCCTCATTTAAAGACATGACTGAAGCAGAAACCTTCTATCCACGGCGCTGCCGCGAGCGTCCCCTCCTCCGCCCCGATGAGTAGGCGTGTCAAATCATCTATACACCGCAGCCGTCATCCCCGCGTAACGGCTTCGCCGTTATCGCGAGAGGAGCCGCGGCGTCTCGAAGGATGGCCGCTCGCGCCTGTGGCTCATCCTTCGAGGCTCGCCGAAGACGGCGAGCACCTCAGGATGACGGCAGTATTACTCACGTCGGCAGCTCCTTGCCGGCCTGCTCCTTGACGATGTACTCGGCGTACCAGTCCGGCCAGTTCGCATCGTGCTGGCCGGTCCGCTTCTCGTGCTCGCCATGCGCGGCCGCCGCACGCCGGAGCGCGGCGGCGAGTTCGGCCGATGAGGTGAAGGTCGTGTCGCCGGCGTCCACGCGTCCGGGCAATCGCGCGGTCACCTCCTGGAACAGCCAGCCATTGCCGTCCGGATCGCTGAACGTGGCGAACGAGCTGTAGCTGGCGTGACTGGGCGCAGGGCCGCTCACGCGGCCGCTGGCGCCGTCGGGCTGGAACTGCGCGCCCGGCGTCTCGGCGTGGAACACCGCGCTGACGTTGGCACCGCGGGCGGCGAGCTCGCCGCGCGCAGCCTCAATGTCGGAGACGATCAGGTACAGGCCCCGGGCCGAGCCCGGCGCGGCCGACGTGACGTTGGCGCCGAACTGGACCGAGCACGGCGAGCCGGGCGGTGTGAACTGGATGATGCGAAAACCGTTATCGAAGCCGAAGTCGGCATCCAGCCTCCAGCCCAGGCCGCCGTAAAAGCGCTTGGCGCGATCGACGTCCGACACCGGGATCACGACGGCCTCGAGCTTCATGTCCACTTCAGGTTTGCTCATCTCTCACTCCTTTTCCTCACCGCTCCCATCTCGTGTCCCGGACGCGGTGCGGCATTCTAAGGCGATGCGAAGCATCGCCGACAATGCCGCTCCGCGAAAAGCGGCGTGCTGCGCCGCGTCCGGGGCACACAACGGAGATGCGGCGATGACGTCGAACCGCATTCGCGCGAGTCGTCGGCTCGCAATACGTGACCGCTGACTTCCGAGCCGCACGGGCGTATTTTCTCGATCTCGATATGGAAATCAACTGCGAAACGGTCGCAGCAATCTGCCGAAGCCGGCCGCGATATCAGCCCTTCTGAGCCTGCCGCTGCTTGCGCAGCGAGTTGCGCCGCGATATCCGCGCCTTGGCGGCGCGAACCGCTTCCGTCCGTGTTGGCTGTTTTTTCGGCACCGATTTCTTGGGCGGCTCTCCGGCCGCAGGCATCATCGGCAACAGCGGTGTCGCCGCCGTCGAACCGTGCGCGACAGGCTGCATATCCATGGGGCCGGCAGATGTCGGTTTGCGCTTGGGCATCATGGATAACGCGTTGCCGCCGAATTCGTTTCGATGTCCTGAAAGCTCTGCGTGAATTCATCGCAGACCTTCGACGTCCGATCGGCGCCATAACGGTTGCCGAAAGGGTTCGGAGGTGTCAGATTTCACGATCGAAGCGAGGTCATTGAAGCCACCGCGCCGACCGATCGTCACCCGAAAATCCCGCACGGCCCGCTTGGCGGCCAAATGACTGAAGCTGCTGCACGCGCCTTCATCGACTCCCGGGCTCTCCCGAGGACAGGTCACGTCTCATCAAGGCAGAAGGAGAAAACGTCATGTCTGCGGAAAACGACAAAGCCCTCGTTCGCCGTTTCTTCGACGAGGTATGGAATCAGAACAACGCCGAAGCGGTGAAGGAGCTGGTGCACGAGCACTACAGTTCGATTGAAAATGTCGACTTCGCCTTCACCGCCGGGCCGAAGATGGTTGCAGAAGAGATCGAGCTCTATCATTCGCTCTATGACGGATTGAACTTCAAGATCGAGCGGATGTTTACCGAAGGAAAAACGGTGGTGACGGTCTGGCAGGCGAGCGGCGCATCGAAGGACGTGACGTTCGTCAATAGAAAGGGCGAAACCGTGCCGAAATCGTTGCAAGCCGAAGGCGTGAGCCTGACGGAAGCCAAGGATGGCAAGATCGCCGCGCATCGCTTTCTGTGGCCGCGCGATCCGCTTTTCCCATAATTGCAACGCATGCCCCATCACATTTCGGGATAAGGAAATTTTCATGGCTATATTGACAATCCGTATCGACCTGCCGCCCAAGGGCGAACTCGAGGCTTCCGGCGATGGGTCGTTACCGACCGACGCCCAGATGGCCGAGGAGACGCGTGCGCGCCAGAACTTCCTCGACATCGTCTCGCCGTTCTTCGAATCGTTGCCGAAGCGGCCTTCGCGCAGGTCCGGTAACGTCTTACGCGTCGAGCTGCTCGGCGGCGATGTTTCGTCGCAGCTCAACCATTACTTGGTGCTTGTCTCTGTCGACATTGGAGAACCCCCGATCGCCCAGGAACTTGCGAAATTGTTGCCCGAGGGATCCAAGGTGTCGCTGGTGGGCGCTTACGAATCCTTGCAGACATGGCCGGAGACTCCCCCGGCATAACCACGGCTCAACCCCGAATCGCGGCGTGCGGATGCAACGCCACAAGGACGGCGGGCTCTTCGATGTGAAGACCTGCCGGGCCGCGGATGGCCTGACCCTAGATTGATCCTGCCGTTTAACGGGGGACGAGGACTTCATCTTGCCCTGTTTACCGGATATGCATCGAAACACTATCCATGCGGAGAGCAGGAGGCTATTGCTGCGGTGAATCAACAAATTAAGACCGTCATTTCCACTTCACAACCGGCTTAAGTTGCTTTACCGCCAGATGCTTATCGATCCAGGTCCAGCAATCAGCAAATGCTCTACCGCTCTCTAGGCAATACCGGTCTGCGTGTGTCCGAAATAGGATTCGGCTGCGCAAGCTATTGGGGCAAGAAAGTCTTCGACGAGGCCGCCGCCACGCGCCTGATTTACACGGCGATCGATCATGGCGTTACGTTGTTCGATACCGGCGCAAGCTACTCCGATGGCAATGCCGAACCCCGGTTAGGCCGGGCGATTTCCGGCCTTCCGAACAAGCATGATCTGGTGATCGCGACCAAGGCCGGGTCATACACCGATGAGCGGGGCAAATGGCGCGAGGACTTCTCGCCTTCAGGCGTGCGGCGAACCGTCGAGGCGAGCCTGATCCGGCTTGGACTCGATGCCATACCGCTGTTGCATCTTCATGGGCCCGAAATTGCCAATATCACCGACGATCTGCTCGACACCCTGACCCGGCTTCGGGAAGAGGGAAAGATTTTACATCTGAGCGTGAACAGCTTCGATGAGAAGGTGATCGAACACGCCATCACCTATCCGCTGTTTGGCGTGGTGATGATCAATTACAATATTCTTCGCCCCGAGCACGAACCGATCATCGCCAAGCTCGCCGCGCGAAAGTTCGGAATCCTGGCTGCCATGGCGCTGGGCGGCGGTCTTTACAGCAAGGACAGATTCCGCATACGCGGCGTTCAGGATTTCTGGTACATCGCCCGCGCCTGGAAAAACCAGCGCGCCGATCTCAGGCGCGCCCGAAATTTCCGTTTTCTCGATCACGAAAAGGCCCTCACGGCCGCGGAGATCGCGCTTGCATGGGTGTTGCGCAACCCTGGCATAAGTAGCGCGATGATCGGTACGACGAGGATGCGTCACCTGTTGGCCAATCTGCGCGCATCCGGCGAAACCATCGGCGATGACCTGCTGGAAAAAATACGCAAAGCGCAGCTGAATTTCGCTTAAGTATTTTCGGCTGCCCGCGGGGTGCGATCCCCCGCCGCAACGGCGTCATCCTGTTCGAATATCCCGCGCGGCGTGATGTACCAGAGCAGAAACAGCAGGGCGGCGCCGTGCGTGTTGAGGACGATCGATAACGGGACGTTGAGCAGGATCGGGAGCAGAACGGCGCCCGACAACAGAATAAAGCGGGGCGGCAGGCCGGCGGACAGACGGTTGCCGAGCGCGAACACAAGCCCGCAGGCGAGTGCCGCGAGCGGCGCCCACAGCACGCCTACCGAAGCCACGCCCTCGGTCGCAAACAGCGAAGCGTTCAGGTTGCCGAGATCGTAGGCCTTCTCCATCACCGTCCACAACGGCTCATGATAGGGACAGGTCATGATCCGTTTCAGGATCGATATCTGACAGAACCAGGTCGGGTCATGTCGCGAGAAAAAATCATTGTAAACATCGAGCGAGTTGGACGGTATCGACACCAACCTGAAATTGACGAGGGCGAAATAGAGTTTGGTCTGCACAGGGAACGCGAGGTGCAGTAACAGCCCGATCAGCAGCGGGGCAAGCACCGACATGACGACCGTGGTCCTGATGCGGAAAACCTTCGAGAGCAACAATATGGCGACCAGCCAGAATGGCGCCAGCAGCACCAGTTTGCTCAAGGTAATCGGATAAACCAGCAGCAGCAGCAACAACGCAATGCCCGCCCGCAAATAAGCCTTGCGGGCGATAAAGCCGGCGAATGCGAAAGGCAGCAGCGCGCTTGAGGTAATCGAAAGTGCGTAACCTACCAGCGCCGGAGCTTCGAGGGTGTTGCGGAAATCGTAGATATTGTCGATGCCGACAAGACGGAAATTATAAAGCGCGCCCGCGGCAATGATCGCAACTGCCAGCAACAATATCAGGACCAGCAGCCGGTCGAAGGCCCGCGACGACATTGCATAGACCTGATGCAGCGGCGAGACGATAAACAGCGCGGGGCAAAGCAACGCCACCGCGGAGACCGCTGCGGATAGTCCCGACAATGCGTGATTGTAGTCCAGGTCCGAGAAGGCGTTCAGCCACAGATAGCCCGATATCATCGTGTAAAAATAGAAGCCGACGAGATATCCGAAACTGAAGCGGGCAAAACCAAAAGCAGTCGACACCAGAGCGAAGGCGGCAACCGCGATCACCGCGCCGGGCAGTCGAGCCGGATCATAGAAGATATGGAATGCGGCAACGTCCTTGGCGCCTGCAAGGTGCGCGAGCGATACGCAGCAGATGACGGTGTGAAACCAGATCAGCAGGACGGTCTTGATCCGATCAGCAGTGAACAGCCGATCGGATGTGGTTTGGGTCATTGCTTCCAACTACTGCGCGCGGGTAATGCGGCTGGCAGGAGTGGCAGGGCTCGAACCTGCAACCCCCGGTTTTGGAGACCGGTGCTCTACCAATTGAGCTACACTCCTGTAGGACCCTGCGTCGCCGCCGATCCGCGCCGTTTCAAGCATAATGCAGGCCTGAAAAGCAAGGGGTGAAGCGGCGGCGGGCCGCCCGGTAAACGGCCGAAAACGCGTGCTTAAGGCTCGCGCGAAGCAGCGGGCCGGCCGTCACGCCCTGCGCAACAGCCAGTCGCGGTAAGTGGCGCCCCACCTGTTGGCGACCGTGTCGGTATTGTCGATTTTCGCGGCCGCCTCGACCGCGGACTGGACCGCGGTTCCAATCAGACCCCCGGCGGCCGCCACATTGGCCATCAGGTTCGGATGGCCGAGAATCACCGCGCCGGTCCTGGCATCGACCAGATTGGCGTCCGCGGTCATGCCGTGGCCGCCGCCGATGACGACCCGCTGCACCGCCGAGGCGATCGCGAAGCTGTGCACGACGACATCGAGCCGCACCGGCCGCGTGCCGTTGAGCTGGCCGGCCATCTGCTTCTCGACGCCGCCTTTGAGATGCGGCGCCAGCATGTTCTGGACGTAGGCCTTGCCTTCCGGCGTATTGGTCAGGGTGGCCATGTCCTCGACGATCCCTTTCGACGCGGCATACGCTTGGATGCCGTCGTCCCACACAATACGCGCGTCGGGCGCGTAGCTGACGCTGACGCCGGTCAGCTTCATGTTCGCGATATCGTTTGCCGAAAGCGAATTTTCCGCCGTCACGCAGCCCGTCAGCGCGAGCACGCCCGCAAGCACGGCAAGCCGCAGTCGCAAAATTGTCCCCACGAGAGTTCCCCCAGCGTCCGTTATTGTTCGCTTAGCCCCGAGCGAAAATAGAGTACGGTTGTCTACCTTTAATTGTTCTGCGGTGCGATGCGGCTTGATACACGCCAACCGATCAATTGGCGGACTTCTTCGAGCGGCGGCGCGACTCCAATGCACACTCACGGTTTGCGCCCGTTCCCGGGGCGTTTTCGAATACGCAACGTGTCGGCGGATTGCCGCAGACCTTGTCGAGTTCGGCAAAACTAACGCAATAGCCGTCGGGACGATCTCGATAGCCCGGACCGCCTTTGCAGCCACATCCCCTGCACGCCGGTCTGTCAGGACAAGCTGCGGTGCCGGCCGTAATCGGCCACGCCAATGAAATGGCGGTTGCGAACACTACGAACAATGCCCGCTGCACCACTTCTTCCTCCGGTAGCGGACCTGCCTGACTGCAATCGGCATTACGTCGGAAAACGGCCCTGTTCAAGCCGCATGTTCTGCGCCAATCTCCCGGCCACCAGCCGGAAGGCGCAATGCCGGCAACCACAGGAGCAAACGGGAGAGACCATGACCGCGCAGCCGCTCGTCAAACAAACCCCTGCCCCGCAGACACCGCCGCTGCCACAAGCAAAGCCGGAAACGCTGGGGTTCTCGCCGGCACGATTGCAGCGGATGTCGGATGCGTTCAAGCGCGAGATCGACAAGGGCACCGTGCCCGGCGCCACCTTGATGGTAGCGCGGCGCGGCCAGGTCGGATTTTTCGAGGCGTTCGGCAGGCAAAGCCCCGCAGCCAGCGCGCCGATGACGCGCGACAGCATTTTCCGCATCTACTCGATGACCAAGCCGATCGTGTCCATCGGCGTGATGCAACTGGTCGAGGACGGCCACCTGCTGCTCAACGAGCCGCTGACAAAATACATTCCGGAATTTTCCGCGCAGAAGGTCGGCGTCGAGAACAACGGCAAGCTCGATCTGGTGCCGCTGACGCGCCCCATTACGATTCAGGATCTGCTGCGGCACACCTCCGGCCTCACCAATGACACCGCCGGCAACGGTCCGGTGCAGCGGATGTACCAGCAATCGAAAATCCGCGACCGCAGCATCAGCAACGCCGAACACGCTGCCATCGTCGCGGCGATGCCGCTGATCTGCCAGCCGGGTGCTGAATGGAATTACAGCCGCTCCACCGACATTCTGGGCCGCATCATCGAGATCGTGTCCGGTAAACGCTTGAGCGCCTATTTGACCGAGCGCATCCTGGCGCCGCTGCGGATGGCCGAGACCGCGTTTCATACAGGCGCGGAGAATGCCGGGCGTCTGGCGGAGCCGTTTGCGAAGGATCCGTGGACCAATGAGGATGTAAAGCTCATCGACATGCTGGAAAAGCCGGTGATGGAATCCGGCGGCGGTGGCCTGGTCTCGACCACGATGGACTATGCGCGGTTCTGCCAGATGCTTTTGAATGGCGGCACGCTCGACGGCGTCAGGATCATCGGCCGCAAGACGCTGCAGCTGATGGCTTCCAACCATCTCGACGCGAGCGTGAAGATCGGCGGCACGCTGCTGACGCCCGGCCACGGTTTTGGGCTTGGATTTGCGGTGCGCACCCACGACGGCATGGCGCCGTTCGCAGGCTCGGCCGGCCAGTTCTTCTGGAGCGGCATGGCCGGCACGTTCTTCTGGATCGACCCTGCGGAAGAACTGTTCGCGGTGCTGATGGCGCAAGGCCCGGGCCAGCGCGAATATTTCCGCAATTTGGTGCGGGGGCTGGTGTACGCCACGGTGGAGTGAGACTCGTGCCCGTGCCGCAACCACAGTGTCGTCCCCGCGAAGGCGGGGACCCATAACCACCGGCGGTTATTGTTTGGCGAGTTGTTTCCGCGGGTGCCCGGCGCCTTCCGCATCACTACGGACGGAGGCTATGGGTCCCCGCTTTCGCGGGGACGACGGTGGTGGCTAACTGATCCGTCGCACCCCCATAGAGTCCACATGACCGACCATTTCGAAATCAACCGCCGGAACTGGGATGAGCGCGCGGCAATTCATGCACGCGACAGCACCGGCGATTATATGCTCGACCGGTTTCGCGCCGGCGAGGACGTTCTGCACGCGATCGAGGCGGCCGAGCTTGGCGACATCTTTGGAAAGCGCGTGCTGCATCTGCAGTGCCATATCGGTCTGGATACATTGTGCCTGGCGCGGCGCGGCGCTGAAGTCACCGGGCTGGATTTTTCCAGTGCCGCGCTGAACGTCGCACGGCGTTTGTCCGGCGAGACCGGCCTCAAGGCGGACTTCGTCGAGGGGACCGTGGATCGAGCGCCGAAGCTGACACCCGGCCCGTTCGATCTCGTCTACACGACATGGGGCACCATTTGCTGGCTGCCCGATGCGAAGGCGTGGGCAAAGGTGATTGCGTCGGTGCTGACGCCGGGCGGCGAGCTTTATTTCGCGGACGCGCATCCGGGATTTAACGTGCTGGAAGAGGTCGCTGGAAGGTATGTGCCCTCTTACGATTTTCAGACGCCGGCCGGACGGCCGCTGCAATTCGCAAACGAGACCACCTATACCGGCGACCCGACGATCATGTCGCACCAATCCACGCGCGAGTGGATACACTCGCTCTCGGCGGTGCTCGGCGGACTGATCGACGCCGGGCTTGCAATTACGATGTTTCGCGAACACGAGGTTTTGCCCTGGCGGGCTCTGCCCAGCCTGGTGCCTGCGTCGGAAAGGCTGTGGCGGCTTCCGGATGGAATGCCTCGCATTCCCTTGTCGTATTCGGTAAGGGCAAAAAAAGGCGCGTGAAAATTCGTCGCACCGCCGTCCAAACAAGCACCCCGTCGTCCTGCATCGCGGAGCGCGCAGCTCAGGATGACGGCACTGAGATGACGGCGCCAGGCCAACTCGTCATTGTGCCGTGATGCGGGGCACCCGCACATCGCGTCCGGTCTGGTGCAGAACCACCGCGACGACCTTTCCGCCGCCGTCGCGTTCAAAGTCGAGTTGCACATCGACCACCTTGTAAAAGAACCTGTCCTTGCCGCTGGCGAAGATCGGAACGGCGGCTTGGCCCGTGACCTGCGCCTCGAGATGATCGTCCTTGAGCGCCACATCGAGTACGTCACCGGAATCGAACTGGTATTTACCGGCGACATCGCCGGATGTGGCGGCATCGAGCGCGATCTCCTGCGGCTCGGGCGGGATCTCGGACGCGCTCAGTTTCGTGGCCGTTCGGTCGCCGTTCTGGTGCAGGACAAGTCCGTTGACCGCGCCGCTGGAATCGCGCGTGAAGCTGGCGCTGGCTCTGACCGCCTTGGCAAAAAATTCGTTGGGCGCGGACGGGAAAATCGGGATCGGACCTTGTCCGGTTGCCCGCACGAACAGCGCGTCGTTGACGCGGAATACCTTCAGCAGGAATTTGTCGGCAAGCTTGTAGGTGCCGACAACTTCGTCGAGCGCCGCAGTGGGCAGCACGATCGCCTTGTCCGTGCGCGCCAGAGGGACGCGGGGATTGAGCGTGGCGAAACCGAGGTCGTCGATGTCGATGGCCGTGTTGCTGAGGATGACGACGCCGTGCTGCCGATCGGCCGTGAAACCGAGATAGCTGCGGTAGCCGCCGGTTTGGCCGTTGTGCCAGGCGATTCCAGTACGGCTGGTCATCCAGGCGAGCCCGATACGGTTGGTTTTGTTGGCGTCGCTGCGCGGCTCCTGCGCGAGCTTCATCGCGGCGGTCAAGGGCGACGCATCGATGCCCATATTGGCTTTCAGATAGCGCAGCATGTCATTGGCGGTGGAACGGATCGCGCCGGCTCCGGCCATGGCGTCGAAGTCCCAGTTCTTGATTGCGTTGCCGAGGCTGTCGTGACCGGCAGCGAGACGGGCGCGCATGGCGTCGCTCAACGCCGTGCCGCTCATGGTCATGCCGAGCGGCTTGAGAATCGCCTCATTGGTCAGGGCGTCCCAGCTCGTGTGCTCCGACTGCGCCAGCGCATAGCCGAGCAGGCCGAAACCCAGATTGGAGTATTCGTAACCGGCGTCGGGATCGCGCGGCAGTTGGTATCCCGCAAGAAACGCCTTCAGCTTCGCCGCATCGTAGTCGGCGTAAGGGTCGGCCCCGTCTTTCGGCAGCAAATTGGACGGCAGCCGCGGCAAGCCGGAGTGCTGGGTTGCGAGTTGGCCGAGCGTAATCTCCTTGTTCCCGCGTGACGGAATCTTGAAGTCCGGCAGCAGCTGGGCCACCGGCGTGTCCAATGTCACGGCCCCTGCGAGTACCGCCCGGGCCAGCAGCGTCGCCGTGAAGGTTTTCGTGATCGAACCGATTTCATAAACCGTGTCGCCATCGGGCGCCTTGCCGTCATCGAGCGTGCCGAAGGCCACGACCGCGCTGTGGTCGCCGTCCACCACGCCGAATACCAGCGTCTGATGGATTCCGGCCGCGACGCGCTCCTGCGCGGCCTGTTCCACGCGCTGGGATAGCGGTCCTGCAATCGCCGGCACGCTCGTCGTCAAGCATAGACCGAGCAACCACGCAGCACCGCGGCGGTTCAGCAATGAAAGCACGGCTCCCTCCTGATCGATGACGTAGCGTGTCCCGGGCGCGATGCAGCGCGCTTGCGCTGCTTCGCAGAACCGGGACCGTATCGAACACCGGCGCTTGGTACGGTCCCGGCTCTGCGGAGCGGCATGACCGGCGATGCTTCGCATCGCCTTAGAATGCCGCACCGCGTCCGGGACACGAGATCAACTAATCGTAGCACCGCCATCGATCACGATCGACTGCCCGGTCATGAAATTTCCCGCCGCCGAGCCTAGAAACACCGCCGCACCCGCGATTTCGTCGGGGATTCCGATCCGCAACAGCGGCGAGCGCGAAGTGGAGGCTTTCAGGTTTTCCGGATTGTCCCACAGCGCTTTCGCAAAGTCGGTCTTGATCAGGCCGGGCGCGATGCAATTGACGCGAATGTTGTGCTTGCCGTATTCGCAAGCCAAGTTGCGCGCGAGCTGCATGTCGGCGGCTTTCGAGATTGCGTAGGCGCCGAGCACCGTCGAACCCTTCAACCCGCCGATCGAGGACACGATGATGACGGCGCCGTCTTTCCGCTCGATCATCTGCGGCACCACCATGCTGGTCAGCCAGTTGTTGGCGACGATGTTGTTGTCGAGAATTTTGCGGAACTGATCGTCGGAAATGCCTGCGAGAGGCCCGTAATAGGGATTCGACGCAGCGTTGCAGACCAGCACGTCGATCTTGCCGAAGGCGCGGTTGCTCTCGTTGACGAGGTTTTGCAGATTCTCCTTGGATGAGATGTTGGCGGCGATCGCAACCGCGGTGCCGTTGCCGAACTTGTCGTTGATCTCTTTCGTCACCTGGTCGCAAACGTCCTGCTTGCGCGACGACACCACCACCTTGGCGCCATGCTCGGCCATCCGCTCGGCAATGGCGCGGCCGATGCCGCGCGTCGATCCGGTGATGACGGCGACTTTTCCTTTCATGTCGAACAAGGTCATGCGTTTCTCTCCCTGAATTTGTCTTTCGTTTCAATTAAGCAGTCTTTGGCGCGCCCGACAACTCAGCCGTCATTGCGAGGAGCCCTTGCGACGAAGCAATCCAGACCTTGCTCCGCGGCTTCTGGATTGCTTCGCTTCGCTCGCAATGACGGCCCGCGCCTCACGCGAGCTTCGTCGCCGGCACCACTTCCGGTCCTGCCGGCTGATGCATCGCGGCGTGCGATTCATCGGCGATCCATGGCTGCTGATTGACAAAAGGGATGCGCCAGCCGCTGTGGCCGGAGCTCGCCAGATGGTCCAGCCGCGTCACCGAGCAATTGTCGATGGTGAAGGCGAGACCTTTCTCCGGCTGGTCGCCGAGCGCAACCCCGATCGCGGCCTTGATGGTTCCGCCGTGCGCCACCGCGACGATGTCGCTGCCCGCATGTTCGGCGGTGATGCGCTCGATGGCGCGGCGAACGCGGTTGTAGAGGTCCATGAAGCTTTCGCCGTTCGGCGCCGGCTCGTCGATCGGCGCAAACCAGTAGCCGCCGACCTGGATCGGCCTGGAGGCGAAGAATTCGGCGCGGTTGAGGCCCTGCCAGTCGCCGAGATTCTGCTCGTTGAGGTCGGCTTCGGTGGGCATTGCGTCGGGCTTTGGAAAACCGGCGGCCCAGATCGCTTCCGCGGTCTGACGGGTGCGCTTAAGCTTGCTCGCGACCCACACCGCGTTGCGCGGCAGGATTTTTCCGACCGCATCGAACACGACGCTGTCGCTGCAGTCGCAGGGCATGTCCTTCTGGCCATAGATATTGCCGCCGTCATCGCGCACCGGCGCGTGGCGGACCCACCACCACCGCGTCGCGACCACGCCTTTCGGAACGGCGTGCTGCATGACGAATGGCTTGCCGGGATTGGACATCTTAAAAACCCTTCAATAGTGTCATGCCGCTGTACGTGAGAGTACGCGACGCCTCAAGTCACTTCGGCGTACTGCACGTCTTTGAATTCCGCATGGCGGCAAGCGCCAAAAAATCAGGCAACAGGGAGAAACGCATGGGCCGCCTCGAAGGCAAATCCGTCATCATCACCGGCGCAGGCAGCGGCATCGGCCGCGCCGCGTCGCTGCTGTTCGCAAAAGAAGGCGCAAAACTGATCGCGGTCGATCGCAGCGAGAGCGTGACGGAAACCGAAAAGCTGGTCAGCGACGCCGGCGGCACCATCGAGGCGATGCGGGCCGATGCCGGTTCGGAACAGGACGTGCAGGCCTTCATCGGCAAGGCCCTGTCGAAATACGGCAAGCTCGATGCCATTTGGGCCAATGCCGGCATCAGCGGCGGGCTGGTGCCGTTAGCCGAACAGACCGTCGAACACTGGATGGAGATCCTGCGCATCAATTTGATCGGGCCGTTTCTGGCGATCAAATATGCGACGCCGCACATGATCAAGCAAAAGTCCGGCGCGATCGTCTGCACCGCTTCGGTCGCGGGCCTGAAATCCGGCGCGTCGGGGCATCCCTACGGCGCCAGCAAGGCGGGCGTGATCAGCCTCGTGCAAACCACCGCCTATTCGCTGTCGGGCACCGGCGTGCGCATCAATGCGGTGTGTCCAGGGTTGATCGAGACCGGCATGACCAAGCCGATTTTCGACAACGCCAAATCGCGCGGCACCGACGGCAAGATCGGCCAGCTCAATCCCTTGAAGCGCGCCGGCCAGCCGCATGAACTGGCGGCGATGGGACTGTTTCTGGTCAGCGACGACGCATCCTACGTCAACGGCCAGGCGATCCCGGTCGACGGCGGGCTGACCGCGTCGATGCCGTATGCGGGGAAACCGGTTTAAATTTTAGGTGTCTCGTTCCCCGGACGCAGCGCAGCGCGCAGCACTTCGCGAAGCGGTGCGCTGCTGAGCCGGGGCCCCGGTTGCTTGCGTCAGCGCAGTTTCAGTAAACCGGGGTCCCGGTTCTGCGAAGCAGCGCTTCGCAAGAGCTACGTGCTGCATCGCGCCCGGGACACGGGAGCAATGCGTTGCCGCGCACTCGATGTCGTCCCCGCGAAAGCGGGGACCCATAACCACCGATGGTCATTGTTTGGCGAGTTGCTTCCGCAAGCCGCTATCACCTTCCGTCTCACCGAGGACGGAGGGTATGGGTCCCCGCTTTCGCGGGGACGACGGCGGTGTAGCGCCATCGCGCGCTTACTTCGCCCCCGCTTTTTGCGCGTAGTCCCACGACGCTTTCGACAAGGGCACGGTGCGCTTGGCGGATTCCATGGCTTTGGCGCTGGCGGCGGTGCCGTCGCGGATGCGCCCCGCAATGCCCTGGGTGATGCCGGCGAGGCGGAACAAATTGTAGGAGAAATACCAGTTCAGATCCGGCACGGTCTCGCCGGTGACGTCGCAGTAGATTTTCGCCGCCTCGTCCATGGTCGGAATGTTCAGCGCCGCGAGATCGGCGTTGGCAAGCCCCGGCATGGTCCACTGCATCAACAGATAGGTGAAATCCGCCATCGGATCGCCCAGCGTCGACAGCTCCCAGTCCAGCACCGCCTGCACGCGCGGTTCGGTGGCATGGAAGATCATGTTGTCGAGGCGGTAGTCGCCATGCACGATCGAGACGCGCTTCTGCTCCGGCACGGTGCGCGGCAGCCATTCGATCAGCTTTTCGACTTCGGGAATGTGCTCGGTCTCGGAGGCGCGGTACTGCTTGGTCCAGCGGTCGACCTGGCGCGCGAAATAATTGCCGGGCTTGCCGAAATCGCTTAAGCCGATTTTCTCCGGCTCATACTGATGCAGTTTGGCCAGCGTTTCGACCTTGCTGGTGAAGATGGCGCGGCGCGCCTCGCGAGGCTGGCTTGGCAGCGCTGGATCCCAGAACACCCGGCCCTCTTCCATCGACATGATGTAGAACGCGGCGCCGATGACGGTGTCGTCGGTGCAGAGCGCATAGGCTTTTGCAACCGGAAAGCCCTGCTTGCTGAGCGCGGCGATCACCTTGAATTCGCGATCGACGGCGTGCGCCGACGGCAACAGTTTACCGAACGGTTTCCGGCGCATCACATAGGAGCGGCCTGATGTGTCGAGCCGATAGGTCGGATTGGACTGGCCGCCCTTGAATTGCAGGACGGTCAGCGGGCCGGCATAGCCCTCGACGTGCTCGCGCATCCAGCCGTCGAGGCGCATCTCATCGATGCGATGACGCTCCTCGACCGGTTTTGTGCCGGAAAATTCCTCGTCTTTCCTGACGCCGTCGGCCACGATGACGCTCCCTTTACTTCCACCTCTCCCCGGAGGGGAGAGGTCGGATGGCATCGAAGATGACATCCGGGTGAGGGGAATTCTCTCCACACACTCGGACTCGCGGATAGACCCCTCACCCGGGTCATCGCAACGCGATGATCCGACCTCTCCCCTGCGGGGAGAGGTGACCGGAGCGCCGCAAGGACGCTCCCGTTAGTGCGTGTTCGGAGCGTTGGCATACTTCCGAAGTTCAAGTCTGGCAATGGCGCGGTTATGCACCTCGTCCGGACCGTCGGCGAGGCGCATGGTGCGCATCGAGGCGTAGTCGCGTGCGAGACCCGCGTCGTCGGAGACGCCGGCGGCGCCATAGGCCTGGATCGCGTTGTCGATGATGCGCAGCGCCATGTTCGGGCCCGAGACCTTGATCATCGCGATCTCGAGCTGGGCGGTCTTGTTGCCGACCTTGTCCATCATGTCGGCGGCCTTCAGGCACAGCAGGCGGTTCATCTCGATATCGGTGCGGGCTTCGGCGATGCGCTGCTCCCAGATCGAATATTCGATGATCTTCTTGCCGAACGCGGTGCGCGACGACAGCCGGCGCACCATCTTCTCCAGCGCTTCCTCGGCCTTGCCGATGGTGCGCATGCAGTGATGGATGCGGCCGGGACCGAGACGACCTTGCGCGATCTCGAACCCCCTGCCCTCGCCGAGCAGGATGTTGCCGGCGGGAACGCGGACGTTTTCGAGCAGCACCTGGGCGTGTCCATGCGGCGCGTCGTCGAAGCCGAACACCGGCAGCATCTTCTCGACCGTCACGCCCTTGGCGTCGGCGGGCACCACGATCTGCGACTGCGCCTGATGTTTCGGCGCGCTCGGATCGGTCTTGCCCATCACGATCATCACCTTGCAGCGCGGATCGCCCATGCCGGACGACCACCACTTGCGGCCGTTGATGACGTATTCGTCGCCGTCGCGCTTGATCGAGGTTTCGATGTTGGTCGCGTCGGACGATGCGACGGTGGGCTCGGTCATCAGGAAGGCGGAGCGGATCTCGCCATCCATCAGCGGGCGCAGGTACTTCCGCTTCAGATCCTTGGAAGCGTAGCGCATGAACACTTCCATGTTGCCGGTGTCCGGCGCGGAGCAATTGAATACCTCCGAGGCCCAGCCGATGTGGCCCATCTGTTCGGCCAGTGGCGCGTATTCGAGATTGGTCAATCCCGCGCCGCGGAATTCATCGTCCTCATGCGAGGACGGCGGCATGAACATGTTCCACAGGCCTTCCGCGCGCGCCTTCTTCTTCAACTCCTCGACGACCGGGATCACCTTCCAGCGCTCGCCCTCGGCGTCCTGCGCCTTGTAGACCGGCACCGCGGGGCGGACATGCTTGGTCATGAAGGATTCGACGCGGCCGAGCCATTCCTTCTGGCGATCCGACATATTGAAATCCATGGAACGTTCCTCACTCTTTGTTGAATTGTTGGCGGCACTGTCTCCCCGCAGCCTGTTCACCGCAAGAGCATTTATTGCGCGGGAAGCGCGGCTTGCGATGACGGCCCGGCGTGGCATTCGCTGGAGGCCGACGCGGCAAGCGCATTGACATTCCAGCCTTCAAACCATAGTTTCATACACGCGTTTGAAATGCAACGCCCGAGTTGGCGGTGCATGGGAGCCATGAGATGCCGTCGGATCACACCCGCGCCGCGATCCTGACCGCCGCCGAGCGGCTCTATGCCGACCGCGGTTTCGCCGACGTGACGCTGCGCGACATCGTTGCGGCTGCCGACGTCAACCTCGCCGCGGTGAATTATCATTTCGGCTCCAAGGACGAATTGATCGCGGAGTTGTTCGTCACCCGCAGCCTCGCGCTGAACCGCGAACGCTTAAGCGAACTGCGCGCCGCCGAAGAGCGCGGCGGCGGCCGCGCCGAGATCACCGAGGTGTTGCGTGCGCTGGTAGGTCCCTCGCTGCGCGGCTGCCTCGGTCCCGACAAGCAGCGCTCGGCCGCGGCGCGCTTCATGATCCGCGCCTCGATCGAATCGGTAGCCCCGATCCGCAAGATCAAGAACCGCGAGATCGATCACTTAAGGCGTTTTGCAGCGGCGATGAAACGCTCCCTGCCCGGCCTCGACGACGCCGACCTCTATTGGGGCCTGCACTTCGCACTGGCCATGGCGCACCAGACCATCCGCGACTCTGAGCGGCTGACGAAGCTGTCGGAGGGGAAATGCGATCTGGACGATGTGGAGGGGATTATCGAGCGGGTGGTGAAGGTGGCGGCGATGGCGTTGACGGGGGATGGGATGGAGGCGGCGGCTGGCGCAAGGCGGGCGCGGCTTTCCTAAATCAAAAGGCTCCCTAAATCAGACGCTTCAGACGTGATGTTGTTTCCCCGACCGGGAGCAGGTATATCTAAGAGGTGGAATTGCCGAGGCATTCCCAGGAGGTTTCATTGACGATAACCTTGCCGCCTGAAACCGAACAGCTTGCGCGACGCGTCGCCGCGCGCAGCGGCAAGACGCTTGAGGACGTTCTAAAGGAAGGCGTCGAAATCGAAGCGCGTATTGCTGGCGTCGCCATTGCGGGGAGCACGGCGTCCCGAAAACCGGCCGATGTCGATCGCGCGCGTGAGATAGCACGGCGCATTTCTTCCCGGCCGCTTCTCGATCCGCGCACGCCGCGAGACATCCTTGAACAGGCGTGGGCCGCTCCGGATGATCGTCCTCGATAGTTCGGTTTTCATCGCCATCCTCGAACAGGAGCCCGACGCCGAACGTTTTCTGTTTATCATACGCGATGCCACGCGGAGACTCACCAGCGCCGTCAGCGTCTATGAAACCGGCATCGTCATCGGTGCCCGGCGCGGTCGCCAGAGCGCCGAAGAAATCATGGTCTTCCTGTCAGAACTCGGCGTCGAGATCGTGCCCTTTGCCGAACCGTATATTTCACAGGCGCTGGACGCATACAGCCGTTTCGGAAAAGGCATCAACCCCAAAGCGCGACTCAATCTCGGCGACTGCGCCGCCTATGCGCTGGCGAAGGTTCTGAACATGCCGCTGCTGTACAAGGGCGCGGATTTTTCACAGACGGATATTCAGCAGTACGTTTGATCGATGCGGTGGCAGGCCGGCGGGTCCGACCAAGCCAGGTCTCCACAACGCCATCTTCGCCACGTATAACAGCCGGCATGATCGAGGCCGCAGGCAACACACCAAGCGCAGCAAAATTCTCGACGATTTTCGCGGCATGGCACGATCCGGCGGCGCGGATTCTTAATGTCGATCTGCTTGCGGTTCTGATCGCGCTGCTGTTGCCATGGTCGACATCCGGCGTCGCGATAGCGGCGATGCTCTGGATTGCCGCGCTGGTCCCGACGCTCGAAATGCGTCCGTTCCTGCAATCGCTGCGGCGCCCCGTTTCGTTTCTGCCGATTGCGTTGTTCGCGCTGGCGCTGGCGGGAACGCTGTGGTCGGACGCGGCGTGGGGCGCGCGGCTCTATGCGGTGAGCCCGACCGTAAAACTGCTAGTGCTGCCGCTGCTGCTGTATCATTTCCAACGCACCAGCCGCGGCCATTGGGTATTCATCGCCTTCCTGGCGTCCTGCACGCTGCTGATGGCGGTGTCGTGGATGGTGGCGTTCGATCCCGGTCTCACGCTCAAGGAGAACACCGAGCAGCACGGCATTTTTGTCAAAAATTATATCGATCAAAGCCAGTCATTCGCGCTGTGCGCGGTGGCGCTGGCCTATCCGGTTGTGACGCTGTTGCGCACCGGCAGAACAAGACCTGCGGCCGTGCTCGCGGCGATCGCGCTGAGCTTCATCGTCAGCATGATGTTTGTCACGGTGTCGCGCACGGCGCTGGTGACGATGCCGATCATGCTCTCGATATTCGCAGGCCTGCATTTAAAATTGCGGACCTCGATTATCGCATGCTGCGTTGCTGCGCTGCTGGCGGCGGTCGCCTGGAGTGCGTCGCCGCAATTGCGCACCAAAATCTCGCTGTTTTTCGACGACTATTATCACACCAGCGTGCAGCAGAATCCGACCGGGCTCGGCTCACGGCTGGAATTCTGGCAAAAGTCGCTGCGGTTTTTTGCCGAGGCTCCCGTGATCGGGCACGGCACCGGATCCACGCGCGGCCTGTTCGAACAGGCCGCGACGGGCCAGGTCGGCGTGCATGCCGAAGTGGTCGGCAACCCGCACAACCAGACCTTGAACATCGCGGTGCAGTGGGGTGCCGCCGGCGTCATCCTGCTCTACGCGATGTGGCTGTCGCATCTTTCGCTGTTTCGCGGCGACGGCATGGCGGCGTGGATCGGACTGTCGGTCGTGGTGCAAAATGTTTTCACGTCGCTGTTTAATTCACACCTGTTCGATTTCCATGAAGGCTGGATGTATGTGCTCGGCGTCGGCGTTGCCGGCGGCATGATGCTGGGGATGAGGCAGACGGATTCGGGTCGGACGTCAACCTGATCAAGCGGCCGGTGCTACGACAGGCAGCGCGATCTTTTTGGGCGACGCGCGCAGCCTTGCGTTCAGATAACGCGTCACCGGCCGTTCGACGGCATAATGAATCGCACAGCCGACGAACACCGACACCATCACGCCGAGCACGAAAAACAAAAACGGCGGCCACGCGCCGTCGGTCAGGCGCATCCACACATCCCGCAACGGGCGCAGCGCCAAAGTGTGGCTGAGATAAAGACTATAGGACGCGTTGCCCAGGCCGGTGAGCCATTGCGTCGCCATCGTATCCTTCAGCGGCGGGCAGAGCACAAAACCGCCGACGATCATCATCGCGGGGACGCCGGCGGAAAACACCGCGGGCAACGGGAATTCAGGCATCGCCAGCGCCGTGCCGGCAACCACCATGCCGGCCGCGACCCACCCACGGATGCGCCAGCCGGTCTGGTACAACAGGCCGAGATAGAGGCCGAGCACAAACTCCAGAATAATGCCGTCGGTCCAGGTGAACAGTTTTGGCGTGGAGACGTCGAGATCGCGCCCGAGCCAAGACAGGCCAATGAAAACCGCGGTCAGGATTCCGACGCCGAGGCGGCGCGTGCACAGCGTTGCCAGCGCCAGGGCGACATAAAAATACATCTCGTAATCGAGCGTCCAGCCCTGCCCTAGAATCGGACGGAGGTCGCCCGGCGTGCGCAGCACCGGAATGAAGAAATACGAACTGACGATGTACCAGAACCTGTCGCCCGATATCTCGATCGAGCGCGGCGCGAGCCACACGCCCGCGACCATCATCGTCGTCAGGATCCAGTACAGCGGCACGATGCGTAAGGTTCGGCGGACCAGGAAGCGCTTCCACGCGCCGGGCTCGCCGAAATTTGTCGTGGTCAGGATCATGATGAAGCCGGAGATCACGAAGAAAATGTGAATTCCGAACGACCACGGCACGCTCGACAGCACCGACGGCGCGCCGCCCGCCTGCTCGCGCAGCCAGTCGGTATGGAAATTGATATGATGAATCACCACCATCATC
>Ga0193726_1000387_pt1 | contig 48623 bp, 46 predicted proteins | sample H2c1metaG_FD_144928 | JGI IMG/M metagenome (GOLD analysis project Ga0193726, IMG submission 144928) | Soil microbial communities from a riparian zone of the East river system, Colorado, United States - H2c1 | ecosystem: Environmental > Terrestrial > Soil > Riparian zone | place: USA: East River... | reverse complement strand
AGCGCGCCGGATAGATCGGATTGGGCGGCACGAGGTAGCCCAGTTGCGAGGCCGATACCGTTTTCGGCGCCGCCGGAGCGGCCGGTGCGGCCTGCTGCGGCTGGGCCTCGACCGGCGCCTGCGGCGGCCGCTTCTGCACCGGCTTGGGCGGCTTGGGCTTCTCGGGCTCGGGCGGCGGCGGCGGCGCCTCGACCGGGAAGACCGGCGGCGGCAGGTCGGGCGGCGGCGGGTCGATCACCGTGGCGAGTTCCAGCGGCGGCGGCACTTCCGGCAGCGGGGGCGGCTCGTCGAGAGGCGGATCGGGCTGCGCCTGCTGCTCGGCCGGCACCATGCGGACCTCCATGGGCGCGACATCGCCGACGATGAGCTTCACCGGCTCGACCTGCGTCAGTGCCCAGCCGCCGCCGACATGGAAGAAGATCACCAGCGCCAGTAGCGCGCGCTTTACCGTCGGCGTCAGCGGCTCCTTGTAGGTCTCCGTGATCTCGTCGCGCAGCCGCGGGATGGCGGAAGGGGATTCGCCGGTCACGGGCCCTGCCTCACGACTGCAGGGGCGACAGCGCGATCGCCACCGTGACCATCACCGACACGCCGAAGATCGCCAGGCCGACGAGGCGCCGGCGATGGGTCTCCCACCACAGGATGGCGCCGCTGATCGACAGGAAGATCAGGCTTCCGGCCAGGGTGTCGATCAGCAGGATCCACGGCACCGGCATGCCCACGCCCTTGTGCAGGTTGGTGAGCGTCGCCACGAAGCCGTTCTCCGTCGTCCGCACGCCGACCGACTTGTTGCCGACCCAGTATTCGACCTGGATCACCTTGTTGGGCCCGCCGAAATTCAAGGTCCAGCGCTCGGGCTGGGTCAGCGGCCGGCCCTCGCCGCCCCGCTCCGCCCCTCGTTCCGTCCAGGCCACCGGGCGCGAGCGCTCGACCCGCTTGTTGTTCGCCGGCTGGTCAAGCTTCAAGGCTTGCTGCAACCAGGCGGCCATGGCGTCGATCGTGGCCGGCCGCGGGTCGGGCAATTCGAGCTGAGCGTTGATCTGCTGCTGGTCGGGCAGTGGCAACTTCATGACGTTGCGGTGGTTCAGCCAGATGCCGCTGAAGCCCATCATGAGTCCCAGGAGCGCGCCCCACAGGCCGAACCAGCCGTGTGTGCGCCGTACCCAGCGCACGAACGTCAATCTCCGGTTCACTCGGTTGCTTGCCAGGGCCGTCGCGGCAGCTTCGGCCATCAGGTCTCGCTCCATTGCCGGACGAGGTTGTGGTAGCAGCCGATCAGCGAGCGCCGCGCCACTTCGTCCGCGTTGGTCTGGTTGAGGCGCTGGATGGCATTGTCCATGTCGTGCAGCAGCGCGCGCTGGCTATCGTCGCGGATCAGGCTCTGCACCCAGAAGAAGCAGGCCGTGCGCACGCCGCGCGTGATCGGCGCCACCTGGTGCAGGCTGGTCGCCGGGTAGACCACCATGTCGCCGGCGCCGAGCTTGACGCTGTGCTGGCCGTAGGTGTCCTCGATCTGGAGCTCGCCGCCGTCATACTCGTCGGGGTTGGTGAGGAAGAGCGTGGCCGACACATCGGTGCGCAACTTGCGTCCGTCGTGCGGGCTGATACGCACGCTGCCGTCGACGTGCGCACCGAACTTCATGCCTTCGCTGTAGCGGTTGAACATCGGCGGATAGAGGACGTTGGGCAGGACGGCGCTGATGAAGACCGGATGGCGCTCGAGTGCCGAGACGACGATACGCTGGCAGGCGAGCGCCACGTCGGAGCGCTCGCCGATCTGCTGGTTGAACTTTACCGGCGCGCCCTGGTAGCCCGCCGTGACGCGCCCATCCACCCACGAATTGGCGCGATCCAGCCGCTCGCGTACGCTGACGAGCTGCCCGGCGTCGAGCACATTGGGAATGCAGACCATCATGACCGGGCGGCGGCCTCCATCACATGCGGTAAGTCAGCGTGATCAGGCCAGTGGTGCCCGTGCCGGCGACGGCGCGACCGCCGTCCGACGCCATGAGCTGGTCGTAGTACATCGTGTTGAACACGTTGAGGACGTTGAAGCGAACCTCGTACCTCGGTTGCCTGTACGCCGCGGTCAGGTCGACGCGCGTGTACTCCGGCACCTGCACCGTATTCTGGTTGTTGGCATAACGCTGGCCGACATAGAAGACGCCGCCGCCGATCTCGTAGGTCTCGTTGAACGTGTACGTGGTCCAGATGTTGGCCGAGTCCTTGGGCGTGTTGAGCGGCACGTTGCCCGTGGTGCCGCCGACGCCGTTGGCGGTGGCGGGCAGGCCGGCCAGGATGCGGCCGTTCAGGTAGGCGTAGCCGCCGAACACCTGCCAACCGGGCAGGATCTGGCCGGCAATGCCGACGCGGGCACCCTGGACGCGGACCATGCCCGTGGGGGTGAAGGTGCCGTCGGCATTCGCCGTGCGTGCGTTGTTCTTGGTGATCTGGAACAGCGCGCCATTGAGCGAGAGGTTGCCGTTCAGCAACTCGTACTTGACGCCAGCCTCGAAGCCCTCGTTCGTCTCCGGCGGGAGGACGGTCGCACCCGTCGTCGCGGTGAGCTGCTCGAGCGACGGATTGAACGACGTGCTGTAGGAGAAATAGTACGATTGCTCGCGCGTCGGCTCGATGATCGCGCCGGCGCGGACGCTGGTGAAGTAGTCGATCTGCGACGAGTAGGCCGCGGTCGTGTTGCCGGGCGTGTTGACCGAATTGATCGAATTGCCGATCTGCGCCGAATAGACATCCCAGCGCACGCCGCCGACGAGCTTGAGCCACGGCAGCACCTGGGCGGTGTCGTTGGCATACATGCCGAAGCCCAAGGCCTGCGACGATGCGTAGTTGCCCGGCAGGCTGGGAACGTTCGACGGCGTGTTGCCGCCGGTCGTGAAGCCCGCGGGCACGCAGCCCGGAGAGCCTGCCACCAGAGGGATGCCGTTGCAGGCGCCGGTACGACTAGACGTCTTGTTGGTGTAGGCCTCGTAGTTGATGTCGGTGCCCATCAGCAAGTTATGGCCGATGAAGGCGGTATTGAACTTGGCCGTCACTTCGGTCTGGTTCTCGAGCGTGTAGTCGTTGATGTTTCGATCGCGACTGAGCTGCCGAACATAGAGCTGGTTCAGGGGAGCGGCGCTGTACGGCGTGTTGCCCGGACCGGCGGCCGCCTGCACGAAGCCGCCGTTCGCGGCGAGCGTGCCGACGAAACCGCCCGAGGTCTCCTGCACCGCGGTGTTGACCCAGACGAATTCCGTCTTGTTCCGCAGATTGAGGTTGGCGGCGAACTTGTGCTCGATCGTGCTGTTCAGCTGGATGACGTCCTGCACGGTGGCGTCGCTGTCATAGCCATAGGCGGTATTGCGCGGCACGTTGATCGGGAAGCCGTTCAGATTCGGCACGCCATAAGGCACCTGGTCCTTCCTGTGCTGCAGGATCGCCGACAGCGTGATCTCGGTGGGCGTTCCGATGCCCAGCTTGACCGACGGCGCGAAGCCGAAATCCAGCACGTTGCTCTGGTCGAGCGTCGTGGCCTTGCCGACCTGGAACATCGCCGAGACGCGGGCCGCGTTGGTGCTGTCCTGCCCGAACGGCGCGTTGACGTCGGCCGTTCCGCGCACGAAGCCGTTGGTCGTCGTCTGCAGGCTGAGTTCCGTGGCGTTCTTGAGGAACGGCTTCTTCGTCACTTGGTTGATGACGCCGCCGGTCGAGCCGCGGCCGAACAGCATCGAGGATGGGCCCATCAGGACCTCGATCTCCTCCAGCGCGAAGACGTCGCGATAGTACTGGCCGCGGTCGCGCATGCCGTCGAGATAGATGTCGGTGCGCGCCGAGAAGCCGTTCAGGTTGATGTTGGTGCCGATGGTGCCACCCTCGGCCGAGCCGATGGTGACGCCCGGCACGTTGCGCAGCGCGTTCTCCATCGTCGTGGCGCCCTGCGACTGCATCAGCGCCCGGTTGATGACGACCACCGTCTGCGGCACGTCCATCAGCTCGGCGGCGCCCAGGCGGTTGAGCGAGCCTCGCGTGACCTGGAAATCCTCGCTCGGCCGGCCGCCGGTGACGGTCACGGGGTGCATCGTCACCGGGGACGCCGTCGGATCGCCGGGATTGGCCTGCCCGGGTGGCGGCGCCGGATCGGGCGGCGGCGTGTTCTGGGCGGGCGTCTGCTGGGCGACGGCAGCCGCGGGGGCCATGAGGATACCGAAAACGGCGGTTTGGATCTGCTTGTGACGCTTGCTCAAGATGGATCTCCCTTGAGCGCAACTGATAGTCACTCGCAGTTCTACTGTAAACGAGATGCGACCATTACGTGTGGGAAGCAGCAATGAAAAATACGCGGATTAGCGCTTGCTCATTCTTCTGCGACAACCGTACGACGCGGAAAATATTAGAATTAGCATTCACTCATTCATCGACCGATGGCTCGTCACGTCTTACAACGTTTGACCTGCTGGAGTTTCCTCTACGATCAAGATTGCTCTCTTAAGTTGTTGCCGGTGACCGGAGAGGCGAGGGCGACCAGTAGATGTATCGAGCAAGCAGTTTCCGGCGGAGAATCCCTCTCCGCCGCGCAGCGGGGGAGAGGGCGGGGCCCATTGCGAAGCAATGGGAGGGTGAGGTGGCGCCCTGAACAACCCAGATACTCGCTTGTGAACTTCGCAGCCCATCTCCCCCTCGCCGCGCGAAGCGCGGGTCCCTCCCTCTTCCCCCGCGATAACGCGGGTGGTGAGGGCTTTTGATTCAGGAGCGTTCGATGGCCAAGCCGACCGGGTACAAGGACGCGTTCGAGGTCCATCAGAGCCGCGTAAAAGACGCAGCGTGCCGGACCATAGACGACAGCATCGACCCCGCCACGGAGTCGACGGGGACAGGCATCGTCAGATGGCCCAATCCCGCAGGACCCGCTCCGTCGACGTGGTTTCGACCTGATTCGTGAAGCGCTCGCTGTAAAGGGTCATCAGGGCATCGTGCGTCGTGTCCCGCGCGCTGCACAAGGCGTCGCTCGGCAGAACGACGCGAAAGCCTAGGTCGACCGCCGCCATCACGGTCGCGAGCACACACACGTCGGTCTCGCCACCTGTGACGATCAGGGTCTGGATCCCCTTGCGGCGCAGGGCCGGGGCCAAGCGCGGATCGGCAAAAGCGGAGTAGACGGCCTTGTCGAGGATGCGGGCCGGCGGACAGAGCCGGGCAAGCGGTTCGACCAGCTCGAGCAAGCGAGGATCCAGCCTCTCGCGCGTCATCGCCCGCCAGTGGCGGTAGTAGTTGCGCCACGCACCGGCCATCTGCTCCGGCACTTCGGGCGGAATGAAGCGGGTGCACAGGGTCCGTTCGGGAGCACGGCCGGCGATGGCCACCACATTGGGCAGGATTCTATCGAGCCATGGCATGAACCATTCGGTCTGCTCGGCAAACAGGCGCTGCACATCGATGGCAATGTGAAGCGCCGAGCGATCAAGGGCGAAGCCGGACATGTCGAACGGTGAACGACGGAATCGCCCGGTGGTTGCCGGCGAATCAGGTACCCAGGTTGCTCGGCTCAAGCACGCCTACTACGATTAGGTTACTCGGCCTAATAGGTTACTCGGCCTAAGGACTTCGGATTTTCCCGCGTTGCTGGGAGGTAGCACATGTCCGCAAGAGCCATACTCATCGCCCTTGCGCTTTCAGCTTGGCTTGTTGCGTCGGCCGTCGCCTTTCTCATCGTCGCCTATACCAGCTTCTTCGGCATGGCCTTCATTGGCGTCGCTATCTGCTATGTCAGCGCACAGTTCGAGCTGGATGCAGACAGGCCGGTAGGCAGTCTCTCGACAAGTTTCCTTGGTGCGCAGGTACAAGCGGAACGAAATCTGACGGTCGAGCAGCGCAGATCTGTTCGCCACGAACGATCGCTTTCGGCTCAATCGGCCCGCTTTTTCAAGCACTTTGGGTTGGGTCTGATGCTGATCGGCCTCTGCGGAGGACTGTACTACCAGCTTTAGATCCGAGGCCGACTGCGTTGAGCCCTGCAAGCGCATCGTCTACCTGACGATCCGCTCGTACGGCGGGCTAACTCATTTTTGTAAGCATTCCCTTCACCGCTTGTACGCCAGAGGCGGGCAACTTCCCGTAACTCACGTCCGGATGGGGACCGCGTGACGAGGCGGCTGCCGAATATTCCCGAGAGGCCCTTGTCAGTGCTCGCTGATCCGGCGGGCCTCATCTTGGCAACGGCTGCCAGAATGTGCGGCGTAAGCTAACGGGGAACTGGTTGGACAGGTTGGTCCACGTAAGTGCCGTCAGAGTAGACCGTTCGCTGCACCACTGGCGGTGGGGCAGGAGCAGGAGCCGGCGCTGTCCTTGTCGTGCTGGAGTAGGAAATGCAGCCTGGGGCGAATGTGAGGGCTGCCAGGACAAATCCCAGAGATAGGAACTTCATGATGTAGGTTCCCTTGAAGGCCTCTTCGCGCCGCCAATCGTAACCTTGCAACGATGACCGCGAGAAGTGTTCCGACGCGGCAGCATAGCCAATCTCAGAGTCGTGAAGTGGGCACACCGGTCCCTCGAGTTCGACAGCGGGGCAGGCCGGCGAACTGCGCTCTTGGAAATAAACGCCCAGCGATTACGCAGGTTCCTCGGGTGGTACCGGTTGCGGAACGTTTTACATCGGGTCGCGTTGCCTATGCGCGCCTTGAAAGGCAGAGATCACACCGAGCGGAGTGGACGATGGGTCTCATAGTCATCCTGATTATTTTGATTCTCCTGTTCGGCGGCGGCGGTTTCTATGCTGGCGCTCCGTATCATTTCTATGGTGGCGGCCTGAGCCTCGTGTTGGTCGTCCTCCTCGTTATCCTCCTGTTGCGACGCTGACGGCGTTCGACCGAGGGTCACCCGTCAAAACTCAATCGGAACAGAGGAGCCGCCCTCCAACGGGATCGGCGCAAAGGCCACGACTGGCCTTGGCGCGACTACTTGCTGGATTTCTTCCTGGAGGTCCGACGCTTCGGCACCTTCTTGCCCTTCTTGCGGGCTTCCGAGAGCCCGATGGCGATCGCCTGCTTGCGACTCTTCACCGTGCCGCCCTTGCCACCCTTGCCGCTTTTCAGCGTGCCCTTCTTGCGCCGGCGCATGGCGCTCTTCACGTCCTTCTTGGCGCTGCGTGAATATTTCGCCATCGCGACTTCCTCTTCGTTGCCCCGTTGGCAACGCGGCGAGACTGAATTTGTTGCGGATTCGAGGCGGCTCGACTTGTTCTCGCCGTGACGTCCCGTTCACCGGCAACCTTACGGTCGCGGAGCCTGGGCGACGCCGCGTCGATGGTTCGTCGATGCCGGCACTGGGCGCAGGTCACCTCGATTTCCAAGTGATCACGTGCCCGATCGCCGAACGTGGCGCCGCCGCCGTGTCCGTTGCAGATCAATCGCCACAACGTTATATAGCCCGTGTCGGAAAAGGCAGACTTGGTTTGGTAAGCCCAAGTCCTTTCGGAAGCGAAAGCTCTGGTCTCCTGCCTCGTGCATGAGGTCCCCACGACGAACATCGGACGCTGCCCGGGCGCCCATTGTTCGTCCGTGTGGTTCTCAAACCGACGAACCGCTCCGGTCGAACACCGACAAAGGAGTAGTTCATGCACAACCCCCACTCAGCTCCCCATGATGTCGTGATTGCCGGCGCCGGCCCCGTCGGCTTGTTTCTCGCCTGTGAGCTGCGTCTCGCAGATTTGTCAGTGCTGGTGCTGGAGCAAGCCGCAGACCCGCGCTCCCCGTTGAAGCGGCTTCCGTTCGGGATGCGCGGACTTTCGGCGCCCACCATCGAAGCCTTCTACCGTCGCGGGTTGCTGAACGACATCGCGGCGCCGCAACGCGCGAAAGAGGGCTCGGAAAGCAGCAGCGCTTCGGCTACCGCGCATTGGATGCAGCAGACGCGCCGCCCGGGCGGCCATTTCGGGATGCAGCAGACGCGCCGCCCGGGCGGCCATTTCGCCGGCATCCAGTTCTATTACGACAACATCGACGCCTCGAAGTGGCCGTATCGCCTGCCAGGTCCGGCCGGAGCCAGCATGGCGGTCGATATGGAGTCCCTCGAATCCGCCTTGGCCGCTCGCGCAAACGCGATGGGGGTCGAAATCAGGCGCGGCCTCGGTGTCGAAGCCCTCGAACAGTCGGACGAGGACGTGACCGTTCGCGCCGGTGGCGAGACCTTTCGCGGACGCTGGCTCGTTGGCTGTGATGGCGGCCGCAGCACGGTTCGCGGGGCGGCTGGCGTTGAGTTCGTCGGCACCGATCCCGAGTTCACCGGCTATTCCGTGGAAGTCGAGATGGCCGATCCAGATAAGCTCCGCCTGGGCCGCCACTACACCCCGACGGGCATGTACACTTACTCGCGGCCCGGGACGATCGCGATGGTCGAGTTCGACGGAGGCGCTTTCCACCGAACCCAGCCAATCACGCTCGATCACGTGCAGGGGGTGTTGCGCCATGTCTCCGGCGCCGAGGTCACCGTGACGGCCCTCCAGCTTGCCACCACGTGGACGGATCGCGCCTACCAGGCGACCGCTTATCGCAAGGGGCGGGTGCTGCTCGCCGGCGACGCCGCGCACATCCATTCTCCCTTGGGCGGCCAAGGACTCAACCTCGGACTTGGCGACGCGATGAACCTTGGTTGGAAGCTGGCGTCCACGATCCGTGGCGACGCGCCGGCCGGCCTGCTCGACAGCTATTTTAATGAACGGCATCTGGTGGGAGCGCAGGTTCTTGACTGGTCGCGCGCCCAGGTCGCGCTCATGCGACCGAGCCGGAGTTCGCGCGCGCTCGAAGCCATCATCCGCGATCTCATCGATACGCCCGACGGCGCGACATACTTTGCCGAGCGCGTCTGGGGTGTTTCTCTCCGATACGATCTTGGCGGCAGCCACCCGCTGGTGGGCCGCAGCGCTCCCGATTTCGAGTTGGTCGACGGGACGAGGCTCGGCGATCTCCTAAGGGAGGGGAGAGGTCTATTCCTGGACTTTGACTCTCGCGCGCCGCTTCAGGCGCTTGCACGCCGCTGGAGTGGGCGGATCACTTATGTCGCAGGGGGCGCCAAGGATCGGCTGGGCTTGAGCGCTGTGCTAGTGCGCCCCGATGGTTTCGTTGCCTGGGCCAGTGCGGAGGCCCCTGACCATGAGGAAGCTTCTCAGGCCGCGTCGCGATGGTTCGGCGAACCTGAAGAGGCGCATGTCTCCGCCTAACCGCTCCGACGCCGCGCACGTGCACTCTCACTCTACGGGGGCGTTGCGGGCATATCTCGGTGGGCGGGCTTGCATTTAACGACTGATCGATCCATATATCGAGCATGGCACAGCAAACCTCACTGCGGATGCCCCGCGGCCGGCCCCGAGAGTTCGATACGGACGCCGCTGTCGAGCGCGCCATGGGCGTCTTTTGGTCGTGCGGCTATCACGGCACATCACTCCCTGATCTGCTTGAGGCGACGAACCTCTCGCGCGGGAGCCTCTATGCAGCCTTTGGCGACAAGCACGGGCTCTTTTTGCGCGCCCTCGATCGCTATATCGACGATGCTCTGGGGCGGCTCGATACCGAACTCGATCCACGGAAAAATGCCTTGGCGGGCCTGCGAACCTGTTTGGCTGGTTATGTCGATCGCACGAGCGGCATTGCCGGCAAGCGCGGATGCCTGGTGGTGGCGACCGCGATGGAATTGGCCGCCCATGACACCGAGGTGGAGCAGCGCATCCGCCGGTTCTTCAAGACGATGGAGGCACGGCTGACAGGGGCGCTGGCGCGCGCGCAGGCAGCGGGAGAGCTGGCCGATGGCGTCGAGCCCGCGACCGCCGCCCGCTTGCTGCTCTGCCTGGTCGAAGGCATGCGTGTCGTCGGCAAGACACGTCCGGACCGCACCATGTCGCAAGCCGTCGTCCAAACCCTCATCGACCGCTTCGCAAAGTAGAGCATCACATGGCCAGAACCTCGTTCAGGCACGTCTATATATGGACTGTTTGGTCGTGAAAGAAGTTCCCATGTCCCCGGCCCAAATCGCTTGCGCGGTGCTCGTGCCCCTGTTTTGGGGTGTGCAGTTCGTCGTCATCAAGGTCGGCCTGACGGCGTTTCCTCCACTGTTCTTTGTGGGTCTGCGCTTCGCCGCCGTCGCGGCGATTCTGTTGCCGTTCGTCGGGCGACCAACCCGGGGCGAACTCGGACCGATGATCGCCATCTCGGTCTTCTTCGGCGGCCTGAACTTCGCGCTGTTTTTCGTCGGGCTCGGGCAAGGACTCGCCAGCGTGTCGGCCGTCGCCAACCAGCTCTCAACACCCTTCACGGTCCTCCTCGCTTGGCCATTTCTCGGTGAGCGGCCTTCGACGCGCGTCGTCATCGGAGTTGCTCTGGCATTCGGGGGCGTGGCGCTGACCGTGGCGGAGCCGAGCGCCTCGGTGAAGATCGTGCCGACCCTGCTGGTCGTCGCCGCCGGCTTCGCCTGGGCGGTCGGGAGCGTGCTCACGAAACGGTATGGTCCGTTCGAACCGCTGAAACTCATGGCCTGGATGTCGCTCTTCACCGTTCCCCAGGTCATGGCGACCTCCCTCGTGATCGAGCACGGTCAACTCGCATCGCTCCATACGGCCGGCCTGACGGCTTGGTTGGCCTTCGCCTACACCGTCCTGTTCGGCGCGGTCGCCGGCTGGGGCCTGTGGTTCTGGCTGATCGCCCGGTGCTCGATGACGCGTGTGGCGCCTTTCGCGCTGCTGCAGACCGTCTTCGCGGTCGTCGCCGGGGCTGTCTTCCTGCACGAACCCCTGACTCCAGCGCTCGTTGCGGGCGCCGTCATTTGCATCCTCGGCGTAGCCATCACCCAGAGCCGATCCTTCGCCCGGCATAGCCTGCCGACAGCACCCCGCGCACCGGTCGAGCCAATCCAAGGAGAATGCCTGTGAACCCGGAAACGGTTGCTTACGAGTCGCTGCGTATTGGCGATATGCGGTTTGCCTATCACCGCGCAGGCCATGGTGGCGTGCCGATCGTTCTGCTGCACGGTTGGCCACAAACATCATGGGCTTGGCGCCGGGTGACACCACTCCTCAGTCCGGTGTGCGATGTTGTCGTCCCTGACCTGCCGGGTTTCGGCTATTCGTCGAAGCCCGAGGGTGGCTTCGATAAGAAGACGATTGCCCGCCGTCTCAGGGATTTCGTACGGGCGCTCGGCCTGTCGCGCATCGCGCTCGTCGGCCATGATCTGGGTGGGCACGTCGCCTACGCCTACGCCGCACAATGGCCGCAAGAGGTCAGCCACCTCGTCTTCATCGAAAGCAGTCTGCCGAGCTTCGGTCAGGAAGAAGCGATGGACGTCTCGAAGGGCGGAAGCTGGCACTTCGGCTTCAACATGGCCGGCGATATTTCCGAAGAACTGGTGCGAGGCCGGGAACACCTCTTCGTCGACCACTTCATGCGGCGCGAGAAGGTCGGCCTTTTCGATCCCAACGCGGTGAGCGCGGCCGACGTCGAATACTACGCACGGGCGCTGGCGCGACCCGGCGCCCTGCGGTCCTCCTTCAGCTATTACCGCACCCTGCCTATCGACCGGGACGACAACCGCGCCTGGGGGCAGACGCCGCTCGCCATGCCGGTTCTCGCGGTCGGTGCGGCATGGGGATACGGCGCCGCATCGGCGCAAACCATCCGCCGGGTGGCGGGCGATGTTGAGGATGTGCTGATCGAGCACTGCGGGCATTACCCGGCGGAAGAACGCCCAGCCGAACTGGCCAGCGCCATCCGGGACTTTCTCGCCAAATCGTTCTCCGCGCCGCCCGCATGACCAGTCGCCGATCGATGCTGGAACACATGAAAGGAAACATTATGAGCACGAATTTGGATGGGTTCCGGCACCGCATGGTACGCGTCGGTGACGTCAACATTCATGCGGTGATTGGCGGCGAAGGCCCGCCTCTCGTTCTCCTACACGGCTTTCCGCAGATCTGGTGGGAATGGCATAAGATGATGCCGTTGCTCGCTGGTCGGCACACCGTGGTTGCCCTCGATCTCCGTGGCGCCGGTCATTCCGACAGCCCCCAGAATGGCTATGACAAGGCGACCCTTGCCGCGGACGTCCACGGCGCGATGGAGGTGCTCGGCTTCCAACGCTATGCCGTCTGCGGACACGACATCGGGGCCATGGTCGCCCTGGCGCTAGCCTGTACGCATCGTGAAGCCGTCACCCATCTCGCGATCCTGGACGCGCCGATGCCGGGTTGGAGTCAGTGGGAAGCCAACTTCGCCGACCCCAAGGTCTGGCATTTCGGGTTCCACATGAAGCGCGACCTCCCCGAGCGCCTGCTCTTCGGACGCGAGTACGACTACGTCTCCAGCTTCATCTTCGATAGGACTTTCGATCACGGGGCGCATGCGATCGAGGATCTGGAGGTGTTCGCCCGAGCCCTTGCGCAACCGGGCAACATCCGCGGCGGCCTTGAGTGGTATCGCGCTTTTCCAACCGATCATGCCGACGCTCTCGCCTGGAAACGTCACCCTTTGGCGATCCCGGTCCTCGCGTTGGGCGGGGAGCATAGATACGGCCCGAGGATCGTCGCGATGCTGGAAGAGTTCGCCACGGACGTTTCCGGCGGCTCCATCGCGGATTGCGCTCACTGGCTGCCCGAGGAACGTCCGGTCGAGACGGCGGATGCGGTGCTGAAGTTCCTAGCCGGCTGAAGCGTCGAAACAGGTATTCCCGCGGCTGCCCCGCGCGGATCTGGCGGGGTTGAGTTTTTGCACAGCCTGCGGCGGCATGCCCCCGATATGGGCGAGCGATGACCGGTCGCAACCCACGCGCAACATTCGGCCGGACCGGACGTTCGTCTGGGGAGCAACCTGGAGGCAAGCATGAATAACCGGGATGAAACCATCCGCGAAAAGCTGCTCGAGCGCCTCTCAGCCGTCGATGTCGACGCGCGCAATCTCGCAATTGAGGTGGCGACCGGCAGCGTGATCGTCCGCGGCTCGGTCCCGACCGAGCAGCAGCGGGCGCGGACGATCGAGGCCCTGGCCGGCGCCCATTCCATCGAGGTTTTGGTGCGGCCGGTGGCACCCGTCGACAGCGATGACGGGCGAGGTCGCTCTCCGCTCACCGGTACCTCGGCTGAATCGGCGCACCAGAGCCGGCGTCAGACCGATCCGACATAAGAGCCGTACGCTCGGATGCGGGGCGCCTGCTAGGGCTGGGAGGCGACTGATAGGGTGGCGGCGAACCTTCGACTTGGGCGTCAGCGAAGGCTGACAGCATTTTGCTGTCATCGTGGGCGAGCGTGGTCCCAGTCATGGTATGCGACCGCCGCTCCGCGCTCTCCTGCGCCCTCTATGCCGGTACGAAAGTATTATTCTACTCGGCGATGACGCTTGGCGCTTGACAGAACTGAGCAATGTTGTGGCGTATGTCTGTCGACACTCGCATGACGAGGATCGGCATCATGGTCATTGGCTTGGGGGACTCTACGCCAGCTCGCGTGGCGGTTCGCGCGCGGTGCTGTCAGCGGGATAGGTCACTAGTGCTAACTGCGCGAACCCCGCTGGGCAAGGCCTCGCGAAAACATTCTCCGAAACCTCCCAAACCTCCGAAACCTCCCAAACCTCCGCGACCGCCGGGCGAACTGCCGAAACGCGCGCAAACAGGTAGCGGAAATTGCGGGAATTGCCGAAATTGAGCTCGGCACGGAGAGCCGGCTTCGCCACCCTTATTCATTTGCAGGAGCGTTCGATGGCCAAGCTAACCGAATACAAGAACATGAACCCGCACGCCAAAGCCGTCGTCGAAGGCATCGCCCGGGCGCGTGGCATCGATCCTGCCGACATCAACAATGTCTGGAAGGCGCTGGCCCGCCATCCCTCGGTGATGGAGGCTTTTGCAGCGGAAATGAAGGTGGCGTTCGCCCCGGGCAAGCTCGATCCGCTCACCAAGGAATTAGTTTATCTCGCGGTCAGCATCACCAATCAGTGCGAGTATTGTATCGCCTCGCACGGCACGATGGCGCGGCAGAAGGGCATGACCGACGAGATGCACGAGGAATTCATGGCCGTCGTCCTGGCCGCCCAGAAGGGCAACAAGATCGCCATGGCCTATCGCGTGCCCGTCGACGCTGCATTCGAGGAGAAGTGATCGTGAACGACGTGAAAGCCCCGATCTGGGACGCCAACCTCTATCTCAAATTCGCCGACGCCCGCCTGCGGCCCGCGCTCGACCTCATGGGCCGTCTCGATCCGGCCAACGGCGCCCGGCCAGGCCACGCGATCTACGATCTCGGCTGTGGCGCCGGCAACATCAGCCGCATCCTGGCCGAGCGTTTTCCGGCGGCGCCGATCGTCGGCATCGATTCATCCGAGGAGATGCTCGCCAAGGCGCGCAGCCAGACGGCCGACAAGCGCGTCACCTTCACCACCGGCGACCTGGCGCACTTCAAGCCCGGCCTGCCGCCGTCGATCCTCTACAGCAACGCCGCCTATCAATGGGTCGAAGGCCATATCGACATGTTCCCCGGCCTGCTGAAGCTTCTCCCGTCGGGTGGCCAGCTCGCGATCCAGATGCCGCGCAACCACGAGGCGCCGTCGCATGCGCTGATGCGACAGGCGGCCCAGGCGGGACCGTGGCGCGACAAGCTCGCCAAGGTGGGCGGCATCCGCTCGGTGTTCGAGCCCGGGCGCTACTACGACGTGCTGAAGCCGCTGTGCTCGGATCTCGACGTCTGGGAATCGATCTATCAGCAAGTGCTCACCGGCAAGGATCCGGTGGCGCAGTACACAGCCGGCACCGGCCTGCGGCCCTACATGGCGGTGCTGGATGAAGCCGAGCGCACCGGCTTCTACGACACCTACGCGAAGCTGCTCGCCGAAGCCTATCCGATGCGATCGGACGGCATCACGCTGTTTCCCTTCCGCCGCCTGTTCATCGTGGCGCGCCGCGCGTGAGGTTGCGCAGGCTCATAGCCGTTGCGCTGCTGCTGCTGGGCGCGGGCAGGGCCCCGGCCTGCCTTGCCGCGCCACAGTCCATGGTGGCTGCCGCCCATCCGCTGGCGGTCGATGCGGGACTGGACGTGTTGCGCCGTGGCGGCACGGCCGTGGATGCCGCGATTGCCGTGCAGATGGTATTGGGCGTCGTCGAGCCGCAGGCTTCGGGCCTGGGCGGCGGCGGCTTCATGCTGCACTACAACGGCGCGACAGGCGCCATGACGGTCTACGACGGACGGGAAACGGCGCCGGCCGGCGCCACGCCCACGATGTTTCTCGATGGCAACGGCAAGCCGCTCGGCTTCCGCGAGGCGACGGTGTCGGGCATCTCGGTCGGCGTGCCCGGGGCGCTGGCGATGCTGGAGCTCGCTCACAAGGAGCAGGGCAAGCTGGCCTGGAACGAGCTGTTCACGCCGGCCATCGCGATCGCGCGCGAGGGCTTCGCGGTGTCGCCGCGCCTCGCCGCATGGATCCAACGGATACCGCTGTTGCGCAACGACCCGGACATACGCACGACCTACTTCAACGCCGACAGCTCGCCGAAGAAAGTCGGCGACCGGGTCAGCAATCCCGCGCTCGCCGAGACCATGCAGCTGATCGCCGATCAAGGCGTGCCGGCTTTCTACCAGGGTGCCATCGCGGCCGAGATGGTGGAGCGCGTTCACAACCATGTGCGGCCCGGCACCCTGTCGCTCGCCGACCTGGCGGACTACCGGCCGATCAAGCGCGAGGCGGTGTGCGGTCCCTATCGAGTCTGGGTCATCTGCGGCGTGCCGCCGCCCTCGTCGGGCGGCATCGCCATCCTGCAGGTGCTCCAGTTGATCGAGCCGTTCGACATCTGGCGCGATCCGCCCAACAGCCTGCGTGTGCTCCATCTCATCGCCGAGGCGAGCCGGCTCGCTTTCGCCGACCGCGACCGCTACGTCGCCGATCCGGCGTTCGTGTCGGTGCCGGTGGCCGGGCTGCTCGCGCCGGCCTATATCGGCGAACGCCGCCTGCTGATCTCGCCCGACCGCAGCCTGGACACCGTCGGGCCCGGCCTGCCGCCGGGCTACATCGAGCGCGGCACCAGCCATATCAGCATCGTCGATCGCTGGGGCAACGCGGTGAGCTTCACCACCACCATCGAGGCGCCGTTCGGCGCCCAGATCATGCTGCACGGCTTCCTGCTGAACAACGAACTGACCGATTTCTCGCCCCAGCCCGAGGCGGGCGGAAAGCCGGTCGCCAACCGGGTCGAGCCCGGCAAGCGGCCGCGGTCGTCGATGTCGCCCACGCTGATCTTCGACCAGGATCACAAGCTCGTGGCCGCGCTCGGCTCGGCAGGGGGCTCGCGCATCATCGGCGACACGCTGCAAACCGTGATCGGCCTGCTCGATTGGAACCTGTCCATGCAGGATGCCATCGCCCTGCCGCGGATCATCAATGGCAACGGCCCGACCGAACTGGAGGCCGGGACGCCCCTGGCCAACGAAGCCGACGCCTTGCGCGACCTGGGACATCAAGTACAAGTCCGCTCACATGAAGGCGGCCTGACCGGCGTGCGCCGGGTGGGCGATGGCTGGGAAGGCGGCGCCGATCCCAGGCGCGACGGCGTCGCCAAAGGAGAATAAGCGGTTGGCCCAGAAGAAGCTGCCTACGGTGCTGCTGCGCGCCGGCGAGGATCGCCGCGTTCGCGCCGGCAGTCCGTGGGCGTTTTCCAACGAGATCCTGATGGACGCCGAGACCAAGGCGCTGCCGCCGGGCTCGCTGGCGACCTTGCGCTCGCCGGGCGGCGAGGCGCTGGGCCTCGTCACCTTCAATCCGCATTCACTGATCGCGGGCCGCGTGCTGTCGTCCAACCCCGAGGCCACGGTCGATGCGCTGTTCCTGGGCCGGCGTCTGGCCCAGGCGGCGGCCTTGCGCGACCGGCTGATCGGCGTTCCCTTCTATCGCCTGATCCATGCCGAGGCCGACGGCCTGCCCGGCGTGATCGTCGACCGCTTCGGCGATGCGCTGGTGGTCCAGGTCAATACCGCCGGCATGGAGCTGCTGACGCCGGTGCTGCTCGAGGCGCTGGAGGCCGAGCTTTCGCCCAAGACGATCGTGCTCAAGAACGATTCGCCGGTGCGCGAGCTCGAGGGGCTGAAGCGCGAGGTCACGGTCGCCAAGGGCGACGCGTCGGGCACCGTCGAGCTGATCGAGAACGGCGCTCGCTTCGTGGCCGACCTGTCGGGCGGCCAGAAGACCGGCTGGTTCTACGACCAGCGCGACAACCGCCGCTTCATGGCGGGTCTCGCGAAAGACGCGCGCGTCCTCGATGTCTACAGCTACAGCGGCGGCTTCGGCGTGCTGGCGGCTCAGCAAGGCGCCAAGTCGGTGGTCTGCATCGACCGCTCCCAGCCTGCGCTCAACGCGGCCAAGGCAGCGGCTGATCTGAACGGCGTCGACAAGATCGTCTCCTTCGAGAAGAGCGAGGCGTTCGACGCGATGGAGAAGCTCGCCGGCAAGCGCTTCGACGTCGTGATCTGCGATCCGCCGGCCTTCGTGAAAAGCCGCAAGGATCTCAAGGTCGGCGTCCAGGGTTACCGCAAGCTGGTGCGGCTGGCGGCGCCCTTGGTGGAGCGGGGCGGCTTCCTGTTCGTTGCCTCTTGTTCGCACCTCGTCGATCCGCCGCTGTTTGCCGAACAGGTGCGTCGCGGCCTGCGCGACGCGAGCCGCGGCGGCCGCATCCTGTTGAGCTCGGGCGCCGCGCTCGATCATCCCGTGCATCCGGGGCTGCCGGAGACGGCGTATCTCAAGGCGCTGACCCTTCAGCTCGACTGACCATGCTTCGCCCTGGCTCGCGCAATCTCATCACCGACGTGGACGGCATCCTGGTCGGCAATGTCGAGGACCAGCGGCTGCGCTCTGGCGTCAGCGTCGTGCTGTGCGAGACCCCGTCGGTGGCGTCGGTCGACGTCCGCGGCGGCGCGCCGGGCACGCGCGAGACCGATCTGCTGGATCCCGCGGCCCGCAACGAGCGCATCGATGCGATCTGCCTCAGCGGCGGATCGGCGTTCGGCCTGTCGTCGGCGGATGGCGTGATGCGCTGGCTGAAAGAGCGCGGCCGCGGCGTGCCGGTCGCGGGCGCCATCGTGCCGATCGTGCCCACGGCCATTCTGTTCGACCTGCTGAACGGCGGCGACAAAAAGTGGGATTGGCCGCCTTATCGCGAGCTCGCCTATGCGGCGGCCGACAAGGCCGGCGCCGACTTCGCCCTCGGCAATGCGGGCGCCGGGTTGGGCGCCAAGGCGGGCAATCTCAAGGGCGGGCTGGGCAGCGCCTCGGCCGTCGATCCGAAGGGCGGCCTGCAGGTCGGCGCGCTGGTGGCGGTGAATGCCCGTGGCTACACGACCATGGGCGACATGCCGCAATTCTGGGCGTGGGCGCTGGAGCAGGGGGCCGAGTTCGGTGGCCTGCCGCCGCCGGCACACGGCCTCGCTCTGTCGGTGTCGCACGCGCGGGCCGACCTCACCCACGATCCGGCCGATGCCGCGCGCAGCGATCCGCGCGCCAACACCACCATCGCCGTCGTTGCGACCAATGCCCGGTTCGACAAGGCGTCCGCCAAGCGCCTGGCGGTGATGGCGCAGGACGGGCTCGCGCGCGCCATCCGTCCCGTGCATACGCCGCAGGATGGCGACACGGTGTTCGCCATCGCCACGGGCAGGCATGATCTCGGCGGCGATCCGCTGGCGCTGGCCGAACTCGGCACGCTTGCCGCAGATTGTCTCGCCCGCGCCGTGGCGCGCGGCATCTACAATGCCGCCACGCTGGGCGCGGCGCGCGGCTGGCGGGACGTGTTCGGCCGCTGATAGACTTCTAGCCAACTGCAGCAGAGGTATTCCGTGAACTCATTTTCCCGTCGCCATCTGTTCGGCGCCGCCGGCGCGCTCGTGACGATGTCCACTCTCGGCGACGCGTGGGCCGCGGCCAAGGATCGACTCGTGATCGGCATGTCGCTCGAGCCGCCGCTGCTCGATCCGACCAAGAATGCCGCCGCCGCCATCCGCGAGGTGACGACACCCAGCATCTTCGAGAGCCTCGGCCGCATCGACCGCACCGGCGCCGTCGCGCCCGGTCTCGCCGAGAGCTGGAGCATCTCCGAGGACGGCAAGGAATATCTCTTCAAGATTCGCCAGGGCGTGAAATTCCATGACGGCGAACCGCTCGACGCGTCGGTGGTGAAGTTCACCCTCGACCGCCTGTTCGCGCCCGATTCCACCAATCCCGCCAAGTCGCTCTACACCGACATCGACAGGGTCGAGGTGGTCGACCCGTCGACGGTGAAGGTGACCCTGAAGTCGCCGAATTCGTTCCTGCTCTACAGCCTGTCGCTGGGCGACGCCGGGATCATGCATCCGAAGTCGGCGGCCACCAACGACAAGAACCCGATCGGCACCGGGCCCTTCATGTTCAAGGAGCGCAAGGAGGGCGATTCGATCACCCTGGTGAAGTCGCCGACCTGGCGCGATCCCGGGTCGATCAAGCTCGACACCGTGATCTTCAAGATCATCAAGGATCCGTCGGCCCAGGTGAACGCGCTGCTGGCGGGCGACGTCGATGCCTTCCCGGGCTTCCAGGCGCCGGAGCTGGTCGAGCGCCTGAAGAAGGATCCGCGCTTCGCCGTGGTCGTCGGCACCACCGAAGGCGAGGTCATCCTGGCGACCAACAACGCCAAGAAGCCGTTCAGCGATCTGAAAGTGCGCCAGGCGATCGCCCATGCCATCAACCGCGACGAGCTGATCTCGGCCGAATCAGGCTTCGGCGTGCCGATCGGCAGCCACTTCGCGCCGCACAACAAGGCTTACATCGACCTCACCAAGACCTATCCGTTCGACATCGCCAAGGCCAAGGCGCTGTTGGCCGAAGCGGGCTATCCCAACGGCTTCGACACCAGCCTGAAGCTGCCGCCGGTCGGCTACGCCCAGCGCGCCGGCGAGGTGATCGCGAGCCAGCTCGGCAAGATCGGCATCAAGGTCGCGATCACCCAGCTGCAGTGGCCGCAATGGCTCTCCGAGGTGTTCAAGGAGCACAACTACGACCTCACGATCGTGGCCCACACCGAGGCCAACGATCTCGATCGCTACGCGCGCGACGGCTACTACTGGGGCTACGATTCGCCCGAGTTCAAGGCCAAGTGGCGCGAGGTCGTGGCCGCCACCGACTTCGCCAAGCGCGACGAGCTTCTCAAGGAGGCGCAGCGCATTGTCGCCCGCGATGCGGTGAACGGCTTCCTCTTCCAGCTCGCCAAGATCGGCGTGTGGAAGAAGGACCTTATCGGCATGTGGGAGAACTCGCCGGCGCCGCAAGTGGATCTCACCGGCGTCTATTGGAAGTGACGCCCGCGCCCGCCCGCCTTCTCATTCGCCTCCCCCGTCCTACGGGGGAGGTGGCCCGCAGGGCCGGAGGGGGAGAGCCTCACCGACGATTTCTGAAAGATCATGATCATGATCTGAAATGGGCTGACAGCTTGACTGCGGCCTTCCCCCTCCGCCCCCTTCGGGGGCACCTCCCCCGTGTGACGGGGGAGGAAGGGAGGGGGTGTGCTTGAATTCCTCTCTCGCCGGCTCGCCGCCGCACTGGTGACCCTGGCGCTGGCCACGGTCGCGGTGTTCGCGGTGGTCGAAGTCCTGCCGGGCGATCCGGCGCTGGTCATGCTGGGCACCGACGCGCGGCCCGACACGCTGGCGGCGCTGCGGGCAAGCTATGGATTCGATCAGCCGCTGACCGTGCGCTATCTGCGCTGGATCGGCGGCCTGCTGACCTTCGATCTCGGCAACAGCCATGCCTATGGCACGTCGGTCGCCAAGCTGATCGGCGATCGGCTGCAGGTGACCCTGCCGCTGGCCGCGCTGGCGCTCTGCTGGGCGATGCTGGTGGCGATTCCGTTGGGCGTCTTCGCCGCCTGGAAGCACGGCCAGCCGGGCGATTGGGGCGTCATGGGGTTTACCCAGATCGGCATCTCGGTGCCGAATTTCTGGTTCGGCATCGTGCTGGTGCTGCTGTTCGCGGTGACCTGGCAGTGGTTCCCGGCCGGCGGTTTTCCCGGCTGGCAGGACCCGCTGAAATCGGCGCATGCGCTCGTCCTGCCGGCCTTGTCGCTGTCCCTGGGCGAGATCGCGATCCTGGCCCGAGTCACCCGCTCGGCTATGCTCGATACCCTGCGCGAAGACTATGTCCGCACCGCCAGGGCCAAGGGCGCGCCGGAACGCACCGTGCTGTTCCGGCATGCGCTCCGCAACGCGCTCATTCCCGTGACGACGGTGGCCGGCCTGATCGCCGGTTTCCTGGTGGCCGGCGCGGTCATCATCGAAAGCGTGTTTCGCCTGCCCGGCCTCGGCCAGCTGGTCTACGATTCGATCAACAACCGCGACCTGATCGTGATCAAGAACGTGGTCATCCTGTTCACGATCCTGGTGCTCGGCGTCAACCTGCTGGTCGATCTCGCCTACGCATTCCTCGATCCCCGGCCGCGGGTGCGGACATGAAGCGCTTCTTTGCGCGCGCGTCCCGCCATGTCGGTTTCCAGATCGGCGCCGTACTGCTGTTGCTGTTCGTCGGCACGGCGCTGGTCTCGATCTTCTGGACGCCGCATGCGGTCGACGAGCTGCAGATGCGCGCCAAGCTGATGCCGTCCTCGGCCGCTTATCCGCTGGGCACCGATCATCTCGGCCGCGACGTGCTTTCGCGCATCATGGTGGGTGCGCAGACCTCGATCGCGGTCGGGCTGATCGCCGTCAGCATCGGCATGTCGGCCGGCGTCGCCTTGGGCGCCTGGGCCGCGGCGCGCGGCGGCTGGGTCGACGAGGCGCTGTCGCGTACGTCCGACCTCATCTTTGCCTTCCCCGCGGTGCTGATCGCCATCCTGATCACCTCGGTGCTGGGCGCGAGCGCGCAGAACGCCATCCTGGCCATCGCCATCTTCAACATCCCGGTGTTCGCGCGGGTGACGCGCGGCGCGGCCCTGTCGATGTGGAGCCGCGACTTCGTGCGGGCGGCGACCGCGATGGGGCAGGGGCCGCTCGGCATCACCGTGCGCCACGTGCTGCAGAACATCGCCAGTGTTCTCATCGTGCAGGCAACAATCCAGTTCGCCGTCGCCATCCTGGCCGAGGCCGGTCTTTCCTACCTCGGCTTGGGCGCGCAACCGCCGGTGCCGTCATGGGGTCGCATGCTGCGCGACGCCCAGACCTACATCTTCCAGGCGCCGGAACTCGCGATCTGGCCGGGCCTTGCCATTGCACTTGCCGTGTTGGGCCTTAACATGCTGGGCGACGGTCTGCGCGATCTGCTCGATCCGCGCCTACGACTGTTGCGCGTTGGGTAAAGCTGCAACGTCGTGAGGGTTGCGTCATGACCGCCCTGATCTTCCTGCTGATGGCTATTGCGATGATGACCGCGTCGGCGGGTTACCGCGGCACGGCGATCGGCCTGTTCGGCGTGAGCTTCGTCGCGGCGGTCCTGTGGTTCGACCGCTACGCGACCGAGATGCCGCGGCTGCCGCTCTAAAAGAGTGCAAGGTGGGCCCGTTCGTTCGCCTGGGTAATGCCGCCGGTGCGACCGGTATCGCATTGGTTCTGCTCGTGGCCTTCGGCCTGCAGTTCGGCTTGAACGAGCCGCCATGCCCGCTCTGCACCCTGCAGCGCGCGGCCTTCGTGCTGTGCAGTTTCGGCTTCGTCCTCAACCTGCGCTTCGGCGTGCAGCCCGTGCACTATGGCCTCACCTTGCTGGGCGCGCTGTTCGGCGTCGTCGCGTCGGGCTATCAGGTGTTGCAGCACATCGCGCCGGGCGCCGCCGCCTACGGCTCGCCGCTCCTCGGCATGCATCTCGACACCTGGTCGCTGCTGCTGTTCTTCGCGGTGATCGCCGTGGTGGCCCTGCTGCTGATGATGTCCGGCCGGCCCGACCACGATCGCAGCGACCACCAGACCGCGATGCGCTTCCGCGGCATCCTGCGCTTTGCCGTCTATCTGCTGATCGCCGTCACCCTCGCCAATGCCGTCAACAGCTTCGCGCAATGCGGACCGACGGACTGCGCGGCCAAGCGCACCGGCTACTGGATCTCCAATATTCTCCGCTGACGGCGTCCCTCAGGCCGGCAGCTCGGCATCCTTCTTGGGGATGAGGTCGTAGGGTAGCGCGAAGCCCGGCATCGCCATCAGGCGGTCGCGCCATGCCCGGGCGTTGGGCCGCGTGTCGAGCGACATGCCGCCTTCGGCCATGAACACCATGCGACCCCAGCAGCCGATGTCGGCGATCGTGCAGCTCTCGCCCACCAGCCACTGCCGGCCCTCCAGGCTCCTGTCGACCATGTCGAGGGCGGCTTCGGCTGAGGGACGGAAGAAATCCACGATCACGGGATCGACTTTGCGGAAGCGGGCGAAATGGCGGACCCGGGCCACGTTGGTGATGGCGTCGTTTTCCCATGACAGCCATTCCCGCGCCCGCCAGCGATCCTGCTCGGTCGCGGCCTCGAACTTGCCCGTCGTGCGCGCCAGGTAATCGAGGATGACGTTGGACATCACCAGGGTGAGGCCGCGATGGCGCAGCACCGGCACCTGGCCGTAGCGGTTGATCGCCAGATGCTCGGGCAGCTTCTGCACGCCGTTCTTGAGATTGACCGTGCGAAAGGAGAACGGCAGCCCGCTGAGCGCCAGGAACAGCATCGGCTTGTAGGTCGAGCTGGAGGTGAAACTGCCATGGAGTACGAGGCGCTCATCTGTCGTTTTGGCGTCCGTCATTTTCGGCTCCCTTTTGCGGCTGCACGCACAATCCATCTTGCCGTCCGCCGCGCTCCCTGCCTATCTGGCATGTCGCCTGCCGAAAGGATCAGCCCCGTGTCCGTCCCCATCCTTGCATCGCGTCGCGTCCTGCTTGCTGCCACCGCCTTCGCCGCGGTCGGCAGCGCCCAAGGCCAGCCGTCCGGCGATCCAACCCAGCTCTTGACGCTCATGGAGCGCTACGCCGTCGCGCTGCACTGGAACAACGTCGACGCCCTGGTGGCGCTGTACACGGCCGACGGCGTCTTCATGCGCGAGAATTTGCCGGCGGCCGTCGGCCCGGAAGCCTTGCGGGCCGCCTATCGGCAGGTGTTTGCCACGTTGAAGCTCGATATGCACTTCGATATCCAGCAGACCGAGGTCTCGAGCGACGTGGCTTGGCTACGCGCGACCTCCAAGGGTCGAATTAGGACTCTGGCGACGGGTGCCGACACCGAGGAATCCTTCAATAGTCTCGTCGTCTTCGGGCGCGAAGGGGGGACGTGGAAGATCCGCTGTTACCTCTATGCGTCCAACAGGCCGGGAACAGGCATACCCCAGTAGGTTTCGATGTCCGACGAACAATACACCGTCATCCTGGGCGACCGGCGCTATGCCATCCACCGCAAATGGGCGCGGCTGCCGGCCGGTGAGAGCTTCGGCTTCCTGTCCGACCTGATGGTCGATGCCGAGGGCCGCGTGCACGTGGCCCAGCGCGGCACCGAACAGCCGGTCCTGGTGTTCGAGCGCGACGGCCGGCTGGCGGGGAGCTGGGGCGAAGGCGCGCTGGCCGAGCCGCACTACATCAACGCCGCGCCCGACGGCTCGATCCTGGTGGCCGACCGCGACGCCCATCAGGTCCTGCGCTTCGATTCGTCGGGTCATGTCCTGCAGGCGCTGGGCAAGCGTCACTGGCCTTCGCTCGACGCGCCCTTCAACCATCCGACGGCCGCCGCCCAGGCGCCGGACGGCGAGATCTATGTTGCCGACGGTTACGGCAATTCCAGCGTCCACCGCTTTGCCGCCGACGGCACGCTGCTCGCCACCTGGGGCGGCCCGGGCGCTGGACCGGGCGCCTTCACGACGCCGCATGCCATCTGGGTCGATCGCTTCGGCAAGGTGCTGGTCGGCGATCGCGAGAACAACCGCGTCCAGGTGTTCGACCGCGAGGGCGCTTTCCTCGCCGAATGGGGCGACTTCTATCATCCGATGCAGATCTGGGTGGACGACCGCGACATGGTGTTCGTGACCGACCAGATCCCGCGCATCAGCCTGTTGAGCGCGGACGGCAAGCTGGTCGGCCGCTGCCGCGGTGCCATCAACGGCGCCCATGGGATTTCCGGCGACGCCCAAGGCAATCTCTATCTGGCCGAGCTGCCGCCGCAGGAGATCACCAAGCTCGAACGATTGAGTTGACGTCGCGCCGTCGGCGTCACGGGAGAGGCCATTGATTCGGCACATGTTGATCGTTCTGGTCGGCCTGTCGATGGCCCTCGCCGGCTGTTCGATTCCCGACCGCGGGCCGGTGGTTCCCTACACTTACACCGAGCTCGCCCAGCCGCTCGGCATCCCCAACCTGCGTTTCTACGCCGACGGCGACCCCGCGCCGATGATCGAGGAAGCCAGCCGCGCGCTCGCCCGCGAGAAGGCGGCGCTGCAGGCAGCCGGCCAATCGATCGCGACGCTGCCGCCTGCCTACTATCTCGCGGTCTCCGGTGGCGGCGACAATGGCGCATTCGGCGCTGGCCTGACGAACGGCTGGACCACCACCGGCACGCGACCCAGCTTCAAGATGGTGACCGGCGTCAGCACCGGCGCCCTGATCGCGCCCTTTGCCTTCCTTGGCCCCGACCACGACGCCGAATTGCGCGAGGTCTACACGACCCTGACCCCCGACAGGATCTTTCGCCGGCGCAGCCTCGCCGCCGCCCTGTTCAACGACGCCATGGCCGACACCACGCCGCTCGCCGAGGTGATCGCCAAGTACGCCAACCAGAAAATGTTCGAGGAGATCGGCCGCGAATACGACAAGGGCCGCCTGCTGCTGATCGGCACCACCGATCTCGACGCCCAGCGACCGGTGATCTGGAATATCGGCGCCCTGGCCACGAGCGGCCATCCCAAGGCGCTCGACCTGTTCCGCAAGATCCTGCGGGCATCGTCGGCGATCCCCGGCGCCTTCGAGCCGGTGCTGCTCGATGTCGAGATCGACGGTCGCAAATTCCAGGAGATGCACGTCGATGGCGGCGCCATCGCCCAGCTCTTTCTCTATCCGCCGACCATCGAGGTCGGCCAGGTCGGCGTCGCGCGGGCGCGCATCGCCTATATCATCCGCAACGGCCGGCTCGATCCCGATCACGCCCAGACCGAACGGCGGACGATCAACATCGCCAGCCGCGCCATCGCCACCATGCTGGCGGCCAGCGGCCAGAACGACGTGATGCGCACCTACTTCGTCTCGCGCCGCGACGGCGTCGATTACAATCTGGCTTATATAGGTTCGGATTTCGCCGCCGACCGGCCCGGCGAGTTCGACCCGGTCTACATGCAGGCGCTGTTCGATTATGGCTACCGTGAAGCCCGGAACGGCCAGGCTTGGCACAAGGTGCCGCCCGGACTCAGGGCAGCGAGGGCCCGGCGCGCCGCTGACTCAGCGGGCGATTAGCAGCACGGGCGTCCGCAGCGATTGCACCAGGCCGAGCGTGCGCGGCCCCAGGAATTTGGTTTCGCCGTGGCGCAGCGCGGTGCCCAGCACGACGAGGTCGTAGCGACCGCGCCGTGCGACGCGCCGGATCTCGGTCTCGGGCTGGCGGCTTGTCGCGGTCAGGCCCTTGACGGCCACGCCGCTGCGCTTGCCCAGGCGATGCGCCTCGACCAGCACCGAGATGCCCTGCCGGCGCGCCCGGCCGCGCAGCAACAGCGTGTCCTCCCGCGGATCGAAGACGTGCAGCGCCGTCAGGGTGCCGCGGCTGGCGGCAGCGAGCGTGAGCGCGATTTCCGTCGCAAGCCGCGCGTCGGCGCTGCCGCCGGTGGGCACCAGGATGTTGAGCGGGACGGTGGAGGCAGTCTCGTACCGCCCGCCGTTCAGCAGGATGGCGACCGGCCCGTCGAACGCCGCGATCAGGGCCTGGAGCGGTTCCTCGAAGCGTGGCGCCGTGGTGGAGATCGGCTGGCCAATGCCCACGAAGGCGATGCTGTAGCCCTTGGCCGCTTCCTTGCCGATGGTGTCTTCCGCCTGGGCCGCGCGCGCCTGCACGAGCTGCTCGATTGGTGGTTTTGGCGGGGCTGGCGCCTCCTTTTCCGACTGCGCCGGAACTTCCTGCAAGGCGGCGTTGGCCGCCTCCATCAGCCGGGTGCGACCCGGCGTTTTGTCGCCCTCCTCCCGCGGTATCTCGAGCACGGTCGTCAGCACGCCCTGGCGGGCGGCAAACAGTCCGGCCACAATCGCGGTCAGCCCGCCATTCGCGCTGCCGTCGACATAGACCAGCGCCCGCTCCATCCGCGGCACACTCTCGGTCTCTTCGGCTTCCTCCTTCTCCAGGCGCTTCAATTCCTCGTCACGCAGGGGCACGCGCCCCATCATCCAGCGCAAGGTGGGTGGCATGGCCATGGTGGTGACCACGGCCATGGCGACGATCATCGTGTAGAGCTGGTTGCTGAGCGCACCCATCGACAGGCCGATGGTGGCGATGATGACCTCGGTCGAGCCGCGCGCGTTGAGTCCGGTGGCGAGCGCCAGCGATTCCAGCCAGTTGAGGCCGCCCAGCATGCCGCCGGCCAGCGCGCCCAGGAACTTGCCGATGCTGGCGATCAGGATGACGGCGAGGGTGAAGCCCAGCAGCGCGGGATCGAGCAGGGTGCGCAGGTCCATGCCGAGCCCGGCCACGGCGAAGAACACCGGGCTGAAGAAGGCGATGATGAAGCCGCGCAGCTGGCTTTCGATATGCTCGCTGAGGATAGGCGACTGGCCGATCAGGATGCCGGCAACGAAGGCGCCGAGGGCGCTGTGCACGCCGATCAGCTCGGTGGTGAGCGACATGGTCAGCATGATGAGCAGGATGGCGCTGATCACCGGCACCTCGGTGGCGAGGTTGTCGTTGCACCACACGATGATGCGCGCCACCGCGCGCTTGCCAATCGTGAGGCTGACAGCGAGGAACAGCGCGGTGAGCCCGATGCTCATGCCGACATGCTCGAAATTCACCGCCCCGTAGGCGGCGATGCCGGAGATGATGGCGATGATGATCCAGGCCAGGCTGTCGTCGAGGATGGCGGTGGCCAGGATGAGTTGGCCCAGGTCGCGGCGGATGGCGCCGATCTCCATCAGTACCATGGCGACGATCTTGACCGACGAGATGGACAGCGCAGTGCCGAGGAAGAGCGCGGTCACCAGCCGCGTCGCAGTCGAGGGGATGAGTTCTGCCGGCAGCGCATAGGCCAAGGCCACCCCGCAAATGAACGGCACCGCGATGCCGAACAGGGACGTCGAGATCACCGCCCGGCGCTTGCGGTTCACCAAAGCGAGGTTGGTCTCCATGCCGGTCAGCAGCAGCAGGAGGAGAATGCCGATCTGCGACACGGCATCGATCATGCTCTTGAGGGCCGGCGTCTCGGGGAAAACCATGTGCCGGAGCTCCGGCAGCACGGCGCCGAAGATCGACGGCCCCAGCAGCACGCCCGCCAGGAGCTGACCGAAGATCGCCGGCTGGCCGATGCGGGCCATGCCCTCGCCGATCAGCCGGCCGAAGAACAGCAGCAGGATCAGCTCGGCCGCGAAGATCGCCGTCGTGTGGTCAGCTGCCACGCCTGTCTCCGCCTGCGGTCGCCGCTTGCTCATATAGGGGCCGGGATGGGCCGCATGCAACGGATGGACGGATGGCACGAGTCGTGCTGACCTTGGCCCCGCGGAGGAGAAGTCGATGGACAAGGCAATGATTGAACTGCTGGCGCGGCGCGCGGGCCTCGCCAAGGCGCTGGCGGAGTTTCCTGACGACGTGACGGCCGCGGCGACGCAGGCGGCCAACGTGGCGGAGAAGATCAAGAAGCCGACCGACCCGGCGGCCGAGCCCTGGCCGCCGATGCGCGCGGGAGTCGGCCTATGAGAGACGGCCCCGTGACCGAACTGCACTGGCTGGGCGCCGCCGAAGCCGCGAGCGCGATCGCCAACCGGGAACTCTCGCCGGTCGAGCTCATGAAGGCTCTGCTCGATCGCATCGCCGCGCTCGATCCGAAGCTCAACGCCTTCATCCGCCTCGATGGCGAGGCCGCGATGGAGGCCGCCAAGGCCGCCGAAGCCGAGGCGACCGCGGGCCGGCTGCGCGGGCCTCTGCATGGCGTGCCGGTCGGCATCAAGGACATCATCAATGTCGCCGGCCTGCCCACGACCGGCCATTCCAAGATCCTGCAGGACAATCTCGCGACCGCCGATGCCGTCTGCGTCGAGAAGCTGCGCGGCGCCGGCGCCATCGTGATGGGCAAGCTCTCGACCCATGAGTTCGCCATCGGCGGGCCGAGCTTCGATCTGCCGTGGCCGCCGGCGCGCAATCCGTGGAACACCGGCCATCATCCCGGCGGCTCCTCGTCGGGCTCGGGCTCGGGCGTGTCGGCCGGTCTGTTCCCGATGGCGCTGGGCAGCGACACCGGCGGCAGCGTGCGCAATCCGGCGAGCTGCTGCGGCATCGTCGGCCTCAAGCCGACCTATGGCCTGGTGTCGCGGCGCGGCGTCTTCCCGCTCTCCTTCACCCTCGACCATATCGGGCCGATGACCCGCACCGTGGCCGACAACGCGCTGATGCTGCAGGTGATCGCGGGGCACGACCCGCACGATCCCGGCAGCGCGGCGGTGCCGAACGGCCACTATGCGGCGGGCGTCGAGCGCTCCGTGCGCGACCTGCGCGTGGGCTTCATCCGCCATTTCCACGAAATCGACGTGCCGGCCGAGCCCGAGGTCACGGCGGTGCTCGAGCATGTCGCCCGCACCTTGCAGTTGGAGGGCGCCGAGGTCCGCGATGTTCACCTGCCAACGCTGGGCGAATTCGGCGCGGTCAACCGCGTGATCCTGCAAAGCGAGGCCTGGGCGATCCATGGCAAGTGGCTGCGCGAGCGGCCCGGCGATTACGGCCAGCTCGCGCGCCGCCGCCTGATGGCGGGCGCCTTCTTCAGCGCCGGCGACTACGTGCAGGCGCAGCGCCGCCGGCTCGAGATGATCGCCGCGGTCGAGGCGGCGCTGCGCGAGCACGATGTACTGCTGTGCGCGAGTTCGATGGATCCGCCCTGCCGCATCGACCGCCCGGTCGATATCGAACGCACCTATCCGCGCCAGGCACGCACGCCCTTCAACGTCACCGGCCATCCTGCGCTGGCCATGATGGCCGGGTTGTCCGCGGACGGCCTGCCGCTGTCGGTGCAGTTCGTCGGCCGCTATTTCGACGAGGCGACTCTGTTCCAGGTGGCGCGCGCCTGGGAGCAGGCGTCCGGCGTCGACAAGAAGCGGCCGCCGATCGTCTGACGGCTGTCATCCAGCCGACATATGGGGCGTGTAGCACCGGCTCGTGCCCCGCGGATCGCATTGCTTGACACTGTCTTTGGAAAGGCCGTTAGATTTCCCCAATAAAACTGGGAACAGTCGAGCTTTGCTTCGGGAGGAAGAATGTCTCGCCTAGATCGTCGGCAGCTTCTCGCCACCGGCAGCGTCGCGGCCGGCGGGCTCCTGCTTCCGCGCTTCGCCATCGGCCAGGCCGACATCCGGCCGGTGATTTCCATCGCCGTCCAACAGATCGCGACCAGCGCCAACCTCGAGACGGTGCGCGAGCGGTCCAATGTCGGCGAGCGCGTGCAGACGCCGATCTTCGAGAACCTCATCGCCCGCAACCTGCAAGGCAAGCTCGAGCCGGTGCCGGGCCTGGCCGAAAGCTGGAAGCGCATCGACGAACGCACGGTCGAGCTCGTGCTGCGCAAGGGCGTTAAATTCCACAACGGCGACGAGATGAATGCCGACGACGTGGTGTTCACCTTCGGTCCGGAACGCATGTTCGGCTCGGGCGGCAACACGCCTTCGAGCAAGACCTTGTTCACCACCGTGATGACGCGCGACAGCGTCGAGGGCAAGACGCTGCCGCCCGAGGTCGTCGGCATCGCCAAGCGCATCTGGCCGTCGCTCGAGAAGGTCGAGGCGGTCGACCGTTACACGGTGCGTTTCGTCAATCGCGTGCCCGACGTGACCTTGGAGGGCCGTCTCGCCGGCCCGGCCAGCGAGATCATCAGCCGGCGCGGCTTCATTGAAGCCAGGAACTGGCTCGAATGGTCGCGCAAGCCGGTGGCGACCGGCCCCTACAAGGTCCGCGAGTTCCGGCCCGACGAGACGCTGCTGCTCGATGCACATGACGACTATTGGGGCGGGCGGCCGCCGGTCAAGACGCTGCGCTTCGTCGTCGTTCCCGAGGTCTCGAGCCGCATCAACGGTCTCCTGACGGGCGAATACCAGTTCATCTGCGACGTGCCGCCCGATCAGGTCGCGACCATCGAACAGAATCCGAAGTTCGAGGTCCAGGGCGGGCTGGTCACCAATCACCGCATCACCGTCTTCGACAAGAATCACAAGCAGCTTGCCGATCCGCGCATCCGCCAGGCGATCACCCACGCCATCGATCGCCAGGCCATCGTCGACAGCCTGTGGGCCGGCCGCACGCGCGTGCCGCCGGGCCTGCAATGGGAATTCTACGACAAGATGTTCATCGAAGGCTGGATGGTGCCGGAATTCGATCCGGCCAAGGCGCGCGAGCTGCTGCGCGCCGCCAACTACAAGGGCGATCCGATCCCGTTTCGCGTGCTCAACAACTACTACACCAACCAGGTCGGCACGGCGCAGATCCTGGTCGAGATGTGGCGCAGCGCGGGGATCAACGTCCAGATCGAGATGCGCGAAAACTGGCAGCAGATCTTCGAGAACAACGGCCAGCGCGCGATCCGCGATTGGTCGAACAGCGCGGGCTTCTCCGATCCCATCAGCTCAATCGTCAGCCAGCACGGACCGCAGGGCCAGCAGCAGCAATCGCAAGAGTGGACCAACGCCGAGATGAACACGCTGTCGGGCGCCATGGAGACCGAGTTCGACCTTGTAAAGCGCAAGGCGATGTTCAAGCGCATGTTGGAGATTTGCGAGCGCGAGGAGCCTGCCTATACGGTGCTGCACCAGACCGCGACCTTCACCGCCAAGCGCAAGGACATCGCCTGGAAAGCGGCACCCGCTTTCCAGATGGATTTTCGCGCCGGCAATTTCCGCATGGCCTAGGACTCGCTTCATAGAATGCTGAGTCACAGACAACCTCATCCTGAGGAGCCGCGCGAAGCGCGGCGTCTCGAAGGATGGGCAATAGCGACAGTGTATCCCACCCTTCGAGATGGCCCTGCGGGCCTCCTCAGGGTGAGGTTGGGGCCGTATCAGCATTCTATGAAAGCGGGTACTGGGCCGGGTATCGCTGCGTTTCATGACTGAACAGCTGATCGACATACGCGGCCTGACCGTCGATTTCGACGCCGGCCAGCGCGTCGTCCGCGCCCTGCACGGCGTCGACCTGGCGATTCAAGGCGGCGAGGCGGTCGGGCTGGTGGGCGAATCGGGCTCGGGCAAGAGCGTGACCTGGCTCGCCGCGCTCGGCCTGCTCGGCTCCCGTGCCCGCATCGGCGGCGAGGTCCTGTTCGAGGGCCGCAACTTGGTGGGCGCGCCGGCCGGCGTGCTTGAAGCGGTGCGCGGCGCGCGCATCGCCATGATCTTCCAGGATCCGTCGAGCAGCCTCAATCCGGTCTATCGCGTCGGCCAGCAACTCGTCGAGGCGCTGCAGCTCCATCGCGGGATGAGCGGTGCAGCAGCGCTTGCCGAGGCGGCGCGGCTGCTCGATCGCGTCGGCATCGCCGATGCGGTCCGCCGATTGCGCGATTATCCGCACGAGCTGTCGGGCGGCATGAACCAGAGGGTGATGATTGCCATGGCGCTCAGCGGCCAGCCGCAGATCCTGATCGCCGACGAGCCGACCACGGCGCTCGACGCCACCATCCAGGCGCAGATCCTGGAACTGCTTCAGGAAATCCGCCGCGACAGCGCGATGGCGCTGGTCCTGATCAGCCACGATCTCGGTGTCGTCGCCGAGAACACCGACCGCGTCTGCGTCATGTATGCCGGTCGCATCGTCGAGGATGCGCCGATCGACACCATTTTCGAGGCGCCGGCACATCCCTATACGTCCGGCCTGCTCGCCGCCTTGCCGGACCTCGAAGGCCCGCGCCGCCGGCTGGTGGCGATCCCCGGCGTCGTGCCGGAACCCTCGAACCTGCCGCCGGGCTGCAGCTTCGCGCCGCGCTGCCCCGAGTTCGAGCCGGCCTGCGAGGCGGCGGTTCCGCCGGCGATCGAGCTGGTGCGCGGCCATCGCGCGGCCTGCATCCATGCCAGGAGCGTGATCGTTTGAACGAGCCGCTGCTCCAGGCCGACGGCCTTGTCCGTCACTATCAGATCCGCCGCGGCAGCCGGCTGTTCAGTCAGGCCGCGACTCTGCGTGCCGTCGATGGCGTCTCCTTTGCCTTGCAGCCCGGCCGCACGCTGGGGCTGGTGGGCGAGTCCGGCTGCGGCAAGACCACGACCGCCCGGCTGGTGCTGGGGCTGCTGCCGCTGACCGCGGGTGAAATCCGCCTGCAGGGCGAGACCTTGCCACAGGCCGGGTCGGGGCGCTGGCGCGAGCTGCGCCGCGTCATGCAGATGGTCTACCAGGATCCGTTGGCTGCGCTCGACCGTCGCCTCGCCGTCGGCCGCCAGGTCATGGAGCCGCTCGTGATCCACGCTATCGGCGCGCCCGCCGAGCGGCGCGACAAGGCGCTGGCGATCCTGCAGTCGGTCGGGCTGCAGGCGCACCACTTCGACCGCTATCCCCACGAGCTCTCGGGCGGCCAACGCCAGCGGATCGTGCTCGCTCGGGCGCTGATCCTGTCGCCGCGGCTGCTGGTCTGCGACGAACCGATCTCCGCGCTCGACGTGTCGATCCAGGCGCAGGTCGTCAATCTACTGCTCGACCTGCAGGCGCAAATGGGGCTCGCCTATCTTTTCATCAGCCACGACCTGCGCATGGTCCGCCAGGTGAGCCACGAAGTGGCGGTGATGTATCTCGGCCGGATCGTCGAACGCGGCGATCCCGACCGGTTGTTCGCGGCGCCGGCGCATCCCTATACGCGGGCGCTGGTGTCGGCGATTCCGGTGGCGCATCGCAGCGGCCGGCAGCGGCTGATCCTGAAAGGCGATCCGCCCAACCCGGTCGATGTGCCGACGGGCTGTGCCTTCCACGAGCGCTGCCCGATTGCCGTCGCGCGCTGCCGCTCGGAAACGCCTGTATTGCGTCCCGTGGCGGATGGGCGGCACGTCGCCTGCCACCTCGTACCTGGATCCGCCGATGCTTGAGTCTTGCCGGACCGCGGGCCTCCAGGCCTGCCTCTTCGTTTTTGCTGGGAGCGCGCCACTCCAGTGGCGCATCTTCGTGGATCACGCAGCCCATGAGCGCCACTGGAGTGGCGCGCTCCCAGCGAAGACGCCCCGATGATGCGCTATCTCGCCGGGCGGCTGTTGCGGGCCCTTTTGACGATCTTCCTGGTGGTGACCTTCGCCTTCTTCGTGCTGCGTCTTTCCGGCGACCCGGCCCTGCTCATCATGTCGGTCGACGCCCCGCCCGAATCGATCGAGGCCTTCCGCAAATCGTGGGGCCTCGATCAGCCGATCTGGATGCAGTACCTCGCCTATATCGGCCACGCTTTGACCGGCGACCTCGGCAATTCCATGCGCGACGGCCGGCCGGCGATCCAGCTCGTGCTCGAGCGCGTGCCTGCGACCTTGGTGATCACCGTTCCGGCCTTCTTCCTGAAAATCGCGATCGGCGTGCCGGCGGGCATCTATGCAGCACTCCACCGCAATTCCTTCGCCGATCGCATGACCATGTTGCTGTCGGTCGCGGGCTTCACCATGCCGAGCTTCGTGCTGGCGCTGCTGCTGGTCCTGGTCTTTTCGGTGCAGCTCGGCTGGCTACCGAGCAGCGGCAGCGAGGGCATGACCAATGCCATCCTGCCGATCGTCACCCTGGGTGCGGCGGGGGCGGCGATCCTGGCGCGCTTCACCCGGTCGGCCATGCTGGAAGTGCTGGGCCAGCCCTATATCCGGGCGGCCTCGGCCAAGGGCCTGTCGTGGCGTCGGGTGGTGACCGAGCATGCCCTGCCCAACGCCGCCATCCCGACCACCACCATCATCGGCTTCATGGTCGGTACCCTGATCGCGGGCGCCGTGGTGGTCGAAAGCGTGTTCGCCTGGCCCGGCATCGGGCGCCTGCTGGTCGTCTCGGTCGCCAACCGCGATCTCGCTGTCGTGCAGACCATCCTGCTGCTCGTCGCCGCGACGATGGTGACGGCCAACATCATCGTCGACTTTCTCTATGGCTGGATCGACCCGCGCATGCGTACGGCCCCGCGATGACCGCGACCACGACCACGACATCGCCGCCGATTCAGCGCAGCCGCGGCGCGCGCTTCTTCGAATCCTGGCCGCCGCTCACCTTGGCGGCGCTCGCCTGGATCGCGCTGATGCTGGTGGTGGCGTTGGGCGCCGACTGGCTGGCGCCCTATCACTTCTCGGCGCTTGATCTTCGGGCGCGGCTGCTGCCGCCGGTCGGGTTCGGCGGCACCTGGCGTCACGCGCTCGGCACCGACGAGCTCGGTCGCGATGTGCTGTCGCGCCTCATCGTGTCGATCCGCATCAGCCTGCTGATCGCCTTCTTCGGCACCCTGATCGCCGCCACCCTGGGGACGGCGCTGGGTTTCGTCGCCGCCCATTTCCGCCGGCGGATCGAATGGCTGATCCTGATGCTGATCGATTTCCATGCCAGCGTGCCCTTCCTGATCGTGGCGCTGGCGGTGCTTGCCTTCTTCGGCAATTCGCTGGTGCTGTTCGTCTGCCTGATGGGGCTGAACAGCTGGGAACGCTACGCCCGCATCGCGCGCGGCCTCACCATCGCCGCCAACGAGCAGGGCTATGCCGGCGCCATCCGCCAGCTCGGCGCCTCGAGCTGGCGCGTCTACGGCGTCCATGTCCTGCCCAACATCGCCTCGACGCTGATCGTTTCCATGACCATCACCTTTCCCGAGACGATCCTGCTGGAAAGCGGCCTGTCGTTCCTCGGACTGGGCGTGCAGCCGCCGCTCAGTTCGCTCGGCAACATGGTGGGCTATGGCCGCGAATACCTGACGCGCGCCTCGTGGATTTTGCTGTTTCCCAGCGCGGTCATTATCTTGACGACGCTGTCGATCAGCATCATCGGCGACTGGCTGCGCGATCGCCTCGATCCGACCTTGCGCTGATCCCGAGGGGAGTTTTCAAACGATGACCGAAATCGCCTCACACCGTGGCGGCGCCCTTCTATGGGCTGAGAACAGCCGCCTCGCCTTCGAGCAGACCGCGAAGCTGCCCGTCGAGCAGGTCGAATTCGACGTCCATCCGTCGCGCGACGGCCGGCTGGTGGTGATCCACGACGCCACCCTGGAGCGGACCACCGACGGCGCCGGCGCCGTCTGCCAGCATGACTGGGCCGATCTGTCGAAGCTCATCCTGAAAGGCAGCGGCGGCCAGCGCATGCTGCTGCTCGACGAGGTGGTCGAGATCTTCCGACCGACAAAGATCATCTTGCGCCTGGAGATGAAGGCAGGCCCGGGCCGGGTGCCCTATCCCGACCATTCCGCCCGGATCATGGCCGCGCTCAAGGCGGCCGGGATCCTCGACCGTACGGTGATGACCAGCTTCCAGCTTGGCACCGCAGCCGAGGTGCCCCGCCACGGCACGCCGATGCGCCATGTCTGGCTGGTGACGCCTGAGACCCAGACCGATATCGGCCTTCAGGCGTCGATCGATCTCGCCCGCGGCAACGGCGTGCCCATGCTCGGTCTGCGCGGCAATGTGCTCGACGCGTCGATGGTCGGGAAAGTCCGCCAGGCCGGCCTCGGTATCGGCGGCTGGGCTTGCAACGACGCCTCCGCGATCGCCAAGATGTTCGATCTCGGCGTCGACGTCTTCACCACCGACCGCCCCGATCTGGCGCTCGACATAAGAGCTGCCCGTGAACGGAGGACATGACCATGAAGGACTTTCCGGCGGCCTATCAATCGACGGCCGGCTCGGCGCTGGACGTCGACAAGGCGTTTTATCGGCGGGTCGCAGAGGAGACGGCGGGTCGCCGCCTGGTCGAGTCCTTCGTCATCCCGATCCGCACCGGCCGGGCCTGGAAAGTGCCGGCAGGTCACGTCTTTCGCATCGTCGCGGTCGAAGGGCCGCAGGTCGGCGATCTCAACCTGTGGAACCTCGGCAATCCGCGCGAGCGGCTGTGGGCCTCGCGCACCCGCCAGCTCCAGGCCGCGCACGTGACGGTGTTCGACCGCCTGTGGTCGACCTTGCCCTATCTGCGGCCGATGGCGACCATCACCTCCGACAGCCTCGCCGGCTACGGCGTCGACGAGTATGGCGGGCGCATCCACGACCTTCTGGGCACGCGCTGCGACCCCTACGTCAATCGCATGCTGACCGGCGAGGATTTCGACCACTGTTGCCACTCCAATCTCGTGCGCGCCGTGGCGCCGCACGGCCTGACGGAACTCGACGTGCACGATGTCCTGAACGTCTTCCAGTGCACGGGACTCAACCGGCAGGACAAGTATTTCATGCGCGATTGTCCGGCGCGGACGGGCGATCACCTGGAATTCTTTGCCGAAATCGACCTTTTATGCGCGCTATCAACCTGTCCCGGCGGCGATCTTTCGGTGCCGTTGTGGGGCCCCGACGCGCGCGATCCGCTGGACGTCTGCCGGCCGCTCGGCATCGAGGTCTATGCGCTCGGTGAAACCCTGCTGAAGGATTTCAAGCCGCCGGCTGTCGCCGCCTACAGGGGCGCGCACGGCCTGCGGCTGCCCAAAGCGGCCTGGGAAAGATGAAGTCCTAATCCGTTGAATTAGTTCTTATCGTCCGGCGCACCTTGCGGGCTGGCCCGGCGCGGGCAAGATATCGACCCATGACACAGAAACGCCAACTCCGCCTCGGCGCCTTCATGCGCCCGGTCAGCATCCATACCGCGGCCTGGCGCTATCCCGGCGGCACGCCGGACGCCAACTTCAACCTCAAGGCGCTGATCAGCTATGCCCAGACCCTGGAGCGCGGCAAGTTCGACGCTTTCTTCATGGCCGACCACCTGGCCGTGCTGAACATGCCCATGGAGGCGCTGAAGCGCAGCGCTACGGTGACCTCGTTCGATCCGCTGACGCTCCTGCCGGCACTGGCCATGATGACCAAGCATCTCGGCCTGATCGCCACGGCCTCGACGACCTTCGAGCCCGCCTACACCATCGCCCGCCGCTTCGCCTCGCTCGACCACCTGTCCGACGGCCGCGCCGGCTGGAACCTGGTGACCACGTCCAACCCCGACGCCGCGCTCAATTTCGGCATGGACGAGCAGATGGAGCATGCCGAGCGCTACGCCCGCGCCCGCGAATTCTATGACGTCGTCACCGGCCTATGGGATTCGTGGGCCGACGATGCCTTTATCCGCGATGTCGGGCAGGGCCTTTATTTCGATCCGGCCAAGCTCCATGTGCTGAACCACAAGGGCAAGTATCTGAAGGTGAAGGGCCCCCTCAACATCGCCCGGCCGATCCAGGGCTGGCCGGTGATGGTGCAGGCTGGCGCCTCGGATGCCGGCCGCCAGCTCGCGGCCGAAACCGCCGAAGTGGTGTTCGCCGCCGGCGGGCCGATCGAAGCGGGCCGCGCCTTCTATGCCGACGTGAAAGGCCGGGCGGCCAAGATCGGACGCAACCCCGATCACATAAAAATCCTGCCCGGCGCTTTCACCATCGTGGGCGATTCACTCGACGAGGCGAAGGAGAAGCGCGCCCTGCTCGACAGCCTGGTGAGCTACGACAGCGGCATCGCGGCACTCTCCATCGCCGTCGGCCAGGACGCGCGCAGGTTCGACCCCGACGGGCCGCTGCCCGAGATTCCCGAGACCAACCAGAGCAAGAGCGGCCGCGAGCGGGTCGTGGCGCTGGCCAAGCGCGAGAACCTCACGGTGCGCCAGATCGCCGGGCGCCTGGGCGGCTATGGCGGGCTGGCCGTGATGGGCACGCCCAAGATGATCGCCGACCAGATGGAGGAGTGGCTGGTGACGGAAGCCAGCGACGGCTTCAACGTCATGTTCCCCTATCTGCCGGGCGGACTCGACGACTTCGTCAACAAGGTCGTACCCGAGCTGCAGCGCCGCGGCCTGTTCCGCACCGAGTACGAAGGCAGGACCTTGCGCGAGAATCTCGGCCTGCCGCGGCCGGAGAACCGCTTCTTCTCGGCTGCGGCCAAGGCTGCGGAGTAATCTTGCCGGACCGCGGGCCTCCAGGCCCGCCTCTTCGTCTTTGCTGGGAGCGCGCCACTCCAGTGGCGCTCATGGACTGTGTGATCCACGAAGATGCGCCACGGAGTGGCGCGCTCCCAGCTATGAGCGGGCCTGGAGGCCCGCGGTCCGGCAAGGCTACTTCTGGCGTCCGGTGATCACCGCGAGGTCGATGGTGTTGCCCATCGCGGCATAGCCGGCGCGATTGGGATGAAGCTTGTCGCCCGGGCCGCCGACCGAGGAGTTGGGCTGGAACTCCACCTTCACTTCGCCGGTCGCGGGATCGAGCGTCGCTTTGTCGAAGTCGATGACGCCGTCGAAGATCTTGGACGTCCGGAAGAATTCGTTCAGCGCCTTGCGCTTGGCGTCGACTTCCGGCCGGCCATGGGTCGCGATCGCGCTGTTGAGGGCCGGCGTCAGGGTGGCGACGTAGATCCTCACTCCCGGCATCTTCTGGCGCAGATGCTCGACGCCCTTGGTGTAGCCAGCCATCACGGCGTCGGCGGTGGCATCGGCGCCGAAATCGTTGATGCCCTCGAGCCAGATCACGGCCGACACGCCGGGCAGGCTCACGACATCGCGGTCGAGCCGCGACAGCGCGCTGGGGCCGCCCGACATCGGCTTGGCCGGCGTGTACTCGGCCGGTCCCACGACCTGGTTGCCGCCGATCCCCTCGTTGACCACGACGAAATCGTCGCCGTAGGCGGCATGCAGGCGGCGCGACAGGACATCCGGCCAGCGGTCGTCGCCGTTGATGGTGCTCGCCGTGCCGTCGGTGATCGAATCGCCGAAGGCCACGATGACATCGGCCTTGGCCGGGAGATTCATGTCGACCTCGTCGAGGAAATACCAGGAGGTCGTCGAGTAGGGGAAGGCGCTCTCTCCTTCGTCCTGGCTGTGCGGACCAGAGCCTGCCGGCGCGATGTAGGAGGTCTGCAGCGCCTTGGCATGCCAGGTCATCGGACCGCTCTCGCCCACGACATGGAAGCTGACCGCGAGCTTGCGTCCCTTGAGCAGCGGATCGGGCGGGGTCTTGACGAAGGGCAGCGCCACCGCATCGCTTACCATGCTCTGGCCGGGCGGCACCGTTACGCTCTTCTGGCCGGCGAAAAGAACCCGCCGGTTGGTTCCCTTGAGGATGGCGCTGCCGCTCTCCTGCAGGCCGATGAAAGTGTCGTTGAAAGTGACGGGCTGGGTGCCGAAGGCGTTGGACAGCCGGATGCGCGTCTGCGGTCCCCAGACATCGGGCCGCACGATCATGCGGAACGACTGGTTGCGCGCGCCCTGCGGGGCGGAAGCGAAGGCGTATTTGAGTTCGGGTTGGGCGGTGGGATTGCCGACAGGGTAGGGGCCGTGCACCGACGCGGTCCAGCTTGCCACCCATTGCTGCGCGCCGGCTTCGCCTGTCAGCAGCAGCGGAACGAAGAGCACCGTCAGAAGCAAGGCCAGTTTTTTCATCGATTGTCCTCCCGGACGTTTTCTTGTTTGCTCGGCGGACAGTCTGGTGGCCGAAGACACGGCTTTGCAAGGGTGTTGCTGCGCATAGCGGGTCGGCGGAGGTGGGTTGCACCGAGAGTGAAGGCAAGGCCTGCTGCGATATCCGCAGACTTGCAGCTTAGGCGCATGTGCAATTGTATTTCATATGTATATACAATTGTGATACGATGAGCCAATGACCCGCGCGGTCGACGGTTTCGATTGGGATGCTGGTAATCGGGCGAAGTGCCAGAAGCACGGCGTTTCGGTCGCTGCCATCGAAGGGATGTTCTCGGGACCGATCGCTATATTGCCTGATCCTGAGCACTCCATTCGGGAGACACGCCTGAAGGCGATCGGATTTACAACAGAAGGGCGGGCAGTATTCCTGATATTCACGGAGCGCCGGCGCGGTAGTCGCCGGTTGATCCGGCCAATCAGCGCCCGCTGCAAAGGAGATCAGGGCCTATGAAAAAGCGATTGCCAGCATTGAAGAGTGATCGCGCCGCCGAGGCGTTCGTTGCCGAGGCCGACCTGTCGGCCTACGACCTTTCAGGATTGCGGCTGGTACGTTACGAGCTGAAGCCCAAGAACCGGGCGATCAGTGTTCGTCTGCCGGACGAATTGTTGAAGGCTGTGCGCTTGCGTGCGAAACGGGCTGGTGTTCCCTATCAGCGATTCATTCGGATTGCCTTGGAACGAGCTGTCCAGGACAAGCGCTGAGTCGACAACGGTCGATCGCACACAAGCGGGGAATGATGCCAAACTTCGAGATCACGGTCGGCAGCGCCGACGATGTTCAGCGTATGGCTCGATGGGCCGCCGACGAGGGCTGGAATCCGGGCAATACCGATACCTACGCCTTCTTTGCCGCCGACCCCGGCGCCTTCCGCATCGGCCGCCTCGACGGGGAGCCGGTCGTCTGCATCTCGGTCGTGAAGTACGGCCAGGCCCTCGGCTTCCTGGGCTTCTACATCGCCCGGCCACAGGTGCGCGGTAAGGGTCTTGGCATTCAGGTCTGGCGCGCCGGCATGGCGCGGTTGGCGGACCGCACCGGCGGGCTCGACGGCGTCGTGGCTCAGCAGGCCAACTACCGCAAGTCAGGCTTCCGCTCGGCCTGGAACAATATTCGTCATGAAGGAATGCCCGCGTCCACCGCGCCGCCCGCCGGTGTCAGCCTGCTCGATGCGCGCAGCGTGGCGTTCGACAAGCTCGCCGCCTACGACCGCCGCTTCTTTCCCGAGGCGCGCGATTCCTTCCTGGCGTCGTGGATCACGCTGCCCGAACGCGCCGCGATGGTGGCGGTGCGCGACGGCGAGCTGGCAGGTTTTGCGGTGATGCGGGCGTGTCAGGCGGCGTCGCGCGTGGGTCCGCTGTTCGCCGCCTCGCCGGAGATCGCTGCGTCATTGATCTGGGGCCTCGCCGCCAAGACCGGTGCTGCGGCCGTGGCGATCGACATGCCCGATATCAACAAGCCGGCCATCGCGCTCGCCGAACGGATCGGGCTAAAGCCCTCGTTCGAAACGGCGCGCATGTATACCGGGGCCGCCCCCAAGGTCGACTATGCCGGCCTCTTTGGCATCACCAGCCTCGAGCTGGGCTGATCCGGCCTACTGCTTCTTCTTCACATTCCAGAACACCGGCGCCGGCGCCTCGAGATTGCCGGTGACGCTGGTTCGGATCGCCGAAGGCACGTTGAACTGTCCGAGATGCACGTGCGTCGGATACTCCGACATGCGGACCTGGACCGCCGTGGCGAGTTCCTTGCGCTTGGCATCGTCGGTCGCCTTGGCGAAGGCATCGCGCAGCTCCTCGAGCTTGGCGTCGCACGGCCAGCCGATGGCCGCCTTCTCGCAATTGGCGCCCAGGAAGGCGGACATGATGGGGTCGAGCAGGTCGGCCGACACCCAGGTCGTCAGGAAGCCGTGCCAACCGCCGGCGGAGGGTGGCTCCTTGCGCGTACGGCGCGCCACGACCGTGTTCCAGTCCATCGCCTGCATGTCCACGGTGAAGCCGCCACGCTCCAGGAGCGCCTTGAGGATCGGCGTCAGCCGCCCGGTGTTGGTATCGGTGGCGTAGAGCAGCACGATCGGCGTGCCGTCATAGCCTTCTTCCTTGAGGATCTGCTTCGACTTGGCGAAGTCTGAATTCAGCTTGTCCTCGAAACCCTTGTCGGTGGCGAGCGGCGTGCCGCAGATGAACAGCGCCTTGCACTCCTTGAAGAACTTCGGGTTGGTGTAACCCGCCACCAGGAAGTCCTTCTGGTTCAACGCATAGAACACGGCCTGGCGGATCTTCGGGTTGTCGAACGGCTTGTGCAGCGTGTTGAAGCGGAAATCGACCTGGCCGCCCAGCGGGTTTAGATCGACGACCTTGATGTTCTTGTCGCCTTCCAGCAGGGACAGCAGCTCGATCACCGGCTGCTCGATCATGTCGATCTCGCCGTTGGCCAGCGCGTTGAGGGTGGTCTGCGGGTCGGTGATGTTGATCCATTCGACGCGGTCGAGATGGACGACCTTGCCGCCGGACAGGCCCGACGGCGGTTCGGGGCGCGGCTTGTAGTCCTTGAACTTGTCGTAAATCGTGCGCTCGCCCGGCCGCCACAGGTCCTTGCGGAAGACGAATGGGCCCGAGCCGATGGTCTCGCTGATCTGTACGTTGCCCGGCGTCTGGGCGATGCGCTTGGGCATGATGAACGGCACGAGCGAACTCGGCTTTCCGAGCGTCTCCAGCACCAGGCCATAAGGCTCCTTGAGCACCAGGGTGAAGGTCTTGTCGTCGACGGCCTTCAGCTCCTTCGTAAAGGACATCAGCTTCTGTCCCATCGCGTCCTTCGGTGCCCAGCGATTGAGCGAAGCCACGCAATCTTCGGCCGTCACGGGCTGGCTGTCATGGAACTTCAACCCGTCGCGCAAGGTGAAGGTATAAGTGAGCTTGTCGTCGCTAACCTTCCAGCCTTCCAGCATCTGCGGCTTGATCTGCAGCTTGTCGTCGACCGCCAGCAGCGTGTCGTAGATCATGTAGCCGTAGTTGCGCGCGATGTAGGCAGTTGTCCAAAACGGATCGATGATCTTCACGTCGGAATGCATGACGACTTTGAGGGTCTGCGCCGACGCGATGGCTGGCAGCAGGGCAAGAGTTGCCGCGGCAGCGGCATGAGCCGCCCATTTCACGATCCGCATGTGCAGGCTCCTTGGTCTATTCGATCCCCAACTCCGGCATTCCCATTGCGCAGCCTATGCAACAGGCGTGCCTTTAGGGGAGGCGGCGTCATGTCTATCGCCGCGCTGTCGATCTGTTCCGGAACGACGGCTGGATCGTCGAGATCGCGCCCTTGTCGCTGCCCCTGGTCTAGCGCCCGCGCGCCGGCATCAAGGCGAGCCACAACGACAGCACGGTCGAGGCGATGGCCAGCGCCTGCAGCGGCGACAGGGGCTCATGCAGGATCATCACGCCGCTCACGATGGCCACGATCGGGATGGCGATGGCGGAGAGGCCCGCGACCTGGGCGGGCAAAAGCTTCACCAGGGCGAACCAAGCGGCGGTGCCCAGCGCCATGGGAACGGCGCCGGTGTAGATCGTGGCGACCAGCGCCTGGGTCGACGGCCAGTGCGTCGGCAGCCCGTCGATCACCAGGGCGCCGAGCAGGATGGGCGGCAGGGTGATCACGACCTGCCAGAAGGTGAGCGACAGGCCCATGCCTTGCCAGCTCGTGCGCTTGACGATGAAGGTGCCGACCGCCCAGCAGAAGCCCGCGAACAGGCCCCAGAAGAGCCCCGCCGGCGCGTGCGCGTAGCTTGCGAAGTTGGGCACCATCAGCGCCACGACGGCTCCGGCGCCGATCAGGATCGCGGCCAGCAGGCGGCCGGTCAGGCGCTGGCCGAACACGGCGAAGCCGATCAGCGCCACCCAAAGCGGCATCGTGTAGGCCAGCACTGAGGCGTGGCCGGACGGGATGTAGAGCACGGCAATCGACGTCGCGATGTTCCAGATGAAGAGGTTCAGCGCCGATGCCGCGACCAGCGCCGGCCACCTGCCCCTCGGCACCGCGAAGCTCTCGCCGCGCGCCAGCATGATCGCCAGCAGCACAAGGGACGCGGTGACCAGCACGATGGCGCGGAAGGTGAGCACCGGCAGCTCGTCCAGCGCGATCTTGAACAATGGCCAATTGGTGCCCCAGACGAGCGTGAGCGTGCCCAGCAGCGCCAGCACCTTCGGCGATACGCGAGTCATGACGGGATTTTCTGGCGAGAAATCAGGCCTGGTGTTCTTCGGGCGCCTGCAAATAGCAGCCGTTGATGCGCCACGTGCCGTCGGGCAGCTGCGTCATCGGATAGAAGGCGGTGACCGGCCGGCCGTCGGGACCGACGACATGGACCTTCTGCGTGATCTGGCCGTCCAGGCTCACGATCTCGCCGAAGTCGAAGGCTTGGGGCCGGTACACCGGCTGATAGCCCTGGCGCACCATGTCCATGAAAATGTCGGGCGAGCCGAACATGCCGCGAATCGAGGGCGAGGCGAGGCCGAAGGCGGCGTCGCCGTCGTCGCGGCGGAAGGCATCGACCTGGGACTGGATGATGTCGCGGATCGCCGTGCGGTCGGCGTCCGACACGTCCTGAGCCTGCGCGCCCGACGTCAGGCCGACGAGCACTCCAAGGAGGGCAAGCAAACGAAAGACCATGGCCGTCATCCTACGCCCCTGGTCCCGGATACGCGATTGCAGGTAGGTCGATCAGCCCCTAGAAGCGCTGGGCCTGCCTAACCCCCTGATTTTGTGGGCCATCGCGCGGCCGCTTCACGGCTTGCATCGCCTAGCCGGTTTCATTAGGGTGCCCGCCTCTTCGCCGGACCCCTTCTACAAGGCCGTCCGGCCGTGCGCCCGTAGCTCAACTGGATAGAGCATCTGACTACGAATCAGAAGGCTAGGAGTTCGAATCTCTTCGGGCGCGCCAATCTCACGAGTTCGTTTATATCAAGCTGGCCAGTGTTTTAGGGCTGCTCTGCTATGATCCACAGAGAGAACGAACAGGGGGAATCCGTCGCACGTGCGAGTCGCACGCGTTGAGACGTGCGACTCAGGCGCTCCGCCCCTCGGCCTCATAGGCCAGTCGGATATTGAGGGCCGCCGCAGCCTGGTCTGCGGTTACTGCCGCGTAGCACTTCAGGACTTGATCGATCGTGTCGAGCTCGTGGCCCGTGATGGCGCGGATTAGCTCACGCGGGACGCCAGCGTCATGGTTCAGTGTGATGCAAGTGTGTCGCATCGTGCGCATTGTCAGCTTCTTCGTCGGCAGCCGCAGAGCATCCTGGGGATCGAGGCCGACGTAGTAACGCGTCTCGAAGCTTGCGTGCATCTTGGCGAGACGGTCGCGCAGCTCGTTGAAGGCGTCGCGGAAGGCGTCGGCATCTTTCCACGGCCGTCCGGCCAGATCGTGAAAGAACGTCGTTGCCGCCACGCCGTTGGCCTGGCGGCGCTCGCGTGCCGCCGCCACGCGTTGCACCAGCGCCGGCACCATGCGCCAGGGCAGCACCAGCGGATTGCTAGTCTTCTCCTGACGGAAGGCCAGCAATTCCCGGTCGAAGACGTCGGCGGCCCAACAGAGCCAATCCTGCTTACGCACACCCAGCCACCCCATCATGACGATGGCATCGCCGATCGAGGTGTGCCCGCTTTCATCGGCGATCGAAACGAAGGCATCGATGGCCGCCCGCGGCCATAGGATCAAGTTCGGCTTCGGTAAGCCAAGGTCCAGTTCGGCGGCAGGGTTCTCCTTCGGCCGCACGAAGCCGGCATGATCGACACTGTCATAGCAAAGGCGGACCTTTCCGAAGAATGCGCGGATCGTCCGATAGAGAGAGTGCATGCCCGCCCAGCCGTTCGCCGAGCCGTACTCTCGCAGCCACGATCTCAGCGACCCAGGCGCCAGACGCCGCCAGTGGGTCTCTCCGAACTTGTCGACGAACTTATCAAGATAAACGCGGTACTCGAGCTGCGTCTTGTCGGCGAGAGAAGTGTAGACGTCGTGGGCCTTGTAGTCGGCCACCATCGCGCCGATCTGGCCGGGCCGGTAGATCTTCTGCCCTGCCAGCTCTTGTTCCTTCCGCTTGCTGCCGTCCTTACCCTGGGGTTCGCGCTCAAGATCAGCGACAACCCTGCCGAGCTTGTCGATGAGGTGGGGACCCATGCTAGGCGCGCCTTTGCGCCAGGCGGTATAGATCGCGGCGACCGCCCTGCAGGCCTCTGCCGCCTTGATGGGATCACGAATGGGTACGCCACGAGCGTCGTGCAGGCGGACGGTTGCCCAGCCGTGCTTACGATCATCCTGGCGCGGGCAAAAGTAGTGCCGCGATGAACCGTCCTTGTTCAACCGCCAGACCAGATAAGGCGCGTCGATCTTGCCCATCGTGCCGTTCTCTCCTGGTTGAGGAGCCTGCACGATTTTCAAGCGTGTGGTCAATGCGACCGCATCACTACAGGAGCATAACCGTTACTGCGCTGGCGACGCGCTGGCCGGGAAGGTGGTTCAGCGGGCTGCTCGTTTGCTTTTCGGGGCGGTCGAGGAGGCGAGTTGGTGGGATTGCCGCCAGCGCTTGCCAGCCAATCGGCCACCGCACTGGCGGACCACAGGCCACGTTCAAAGGGATGCGGGAAACCTTTGGCGTAAAGGCGCTTGCGGACACGATCGCGGCCGAACCAGCCAGCGGGCTTGCGGAAAGCCGTCTCGATGTCGGCCGCCGTGAGAGGCCGCAACGGATCAGCCACCGGATCGATATAAGCAGATGCAGCCACGTTCAGCTTCCCCGATCGACCAAATGGGGACTACCCGTAGAGCACGCTTAAGAACTACGGGATCGGTCGCTCAAGACTTGCGCGGGAAGGCAAACGCATGGAAGGGGAAATCGGCGAGGGCGGTCGAGCCGGATACCGTGGGATAGAATTCGGTCAGTGATCGCGCAGCTTACGAGGCTGCCAAGGAGATCGTTTGCGAGCTAGTGCCGCCGGACCGCATCCTTGCCAAGGTCGGGGTCGAGGGTTCGAATCCCTTCGCCCGCTCCAAATTCCCGTTACAATACAGGAAGTTACAGCCACTCAGTGGGAACGGCGGCTTTCCGTCGGTGGCGCGGAACCAGGGCGGAACCAATTGCACTAATGGAGTCGAAACTAAGGGGCATTGGGAGCAGTCGACGCCGAGAAACCGAGCGAGTCTGCTCTATCGGATTCGGCCATCTGACCGTTCACACTACGCCATGCTGTTCCGACCACGCAGGCTCACGGCTGCCAACGTGTACTGACATTCTCCGTGACGATTGAAACCGGTTTCACTGAAGCTTTGTCGCCAATGATTGGGTCGGCGGTTCGATTCCGTCTCGGGGCACCACTACCTTTTTTGAGCGGCCTAACTCGCTGATTTGTCTAAGAGATTTTTTGCGGATTGTCCCACTTTGGTACATCGGCGAAAAAGGTGGGACAATCAGGTCGCTCTTTCGTTCTCACGTGTGAGCAAATGCATGGCGCCGGTAGCCAGTTTCCGTTGGCTTGCTTTGCGCGTGTAGTGCTCAGCTTGTTGGATGCTGTCCCATCCGAACATGGCCATGAGCTGATGGGCCGTAGCGCCGTTCTCGGCGGCGGCGGTGGCATCGAATTTTCGGATGCCGTGGGCCGAGCAGTGACGCAAGCCGGCCTGGTCACACCAGTCTCGGAACTTGTTGCCGAAGCTGGGGGCGGTGTAGGGCTTACCGTGTTCCGATACCAAGTACGTCATGTGGCCGCTCGGGGTGGCGTCGATGATCGCCCGTAGAGGCCCCAGGATGGGCAAGGATAGCCGCTTGGGGCCTCCCTTGCCTTTGCGGAGAGATCCCTTCGTCACAATGAAATGCAGCACACCGTCGCGTTCCATGCCCTTGCCGAGCTTAACCACGTCCGATCGACGGACGCCAAGGCTTCGAACCGG
>Ga0193726_1000386_pt1 | contig 48713 bp, 48 predicted proteins | sample H2c1metaG_FD_144928 | JGI IMG/M metagenome (GOLD analysis project Ga0193726, IMG submission 144928) | Soil microbial communities from a riparian zone of the East river system, Colorado, United States - H2c1 | ecosystem: Environmental > Terrestrial > Soil > Riparian zone | place: USA: East River... | reverse complement strand
GCAGCGGCGGCGGCGGTGGCGGCGGTGGCGGCGGATATGGTGGCGGCTACGGCGGTCACCACCATCATCGTGGTGGCGGCGGCTTCATTCCCGGCGCGGTGGCCGGTGCTGTGATCGGCGGCGCCATCGCGTCGCAGGGTTATTATGGCGAGCCGGGCTATTATTATGGCGGTGCTCCCGCTCAGGCCTACTACGACGATCAGTACTACGATGACAGTGCGACCGTCGCAGCCGCGCCCGAGGGCGGCGATGATGCAGCTTATTGCATCCAGAGGTTCCGTTCCTACGATCCCCAATCAGGAACCTATCTCGGCACCGACGGCTACCGGCACCCCTGCCCGTAACCGCATCTGATCACCCGTCAGGCTTGAAGGACGGCGCATTGCTTAGTGCGCCGTCCTTTGTCGTTATGAGCGCAGTGCGAGTGCGACGCCGCCGAGCGTGAACACCAGCGCCGATATTTCGCGCAAACCCAGCGGCTCGTGCAGCATCGCGCCTGCGGCGAGCACGCCGACCACCGGCACCAGCAGGGTGCCGATCGATGCGGTCGCCGCCGGCAACCGCTCGAGTGCTGCGAACCAGCAGACGTAGCACAGGCAAAACTGGATCAGCGTCATATAGATCATCGACGCCCAGCCGACCGGCGAGAGGGCTGCGAGATGCGGCTGCTCGACCGCAAGCCCGACAATGGCGATCGGCAGGCAGCCGATGCCGATCTGCCAGGCCGCCAGCGCCAGCGGCGGCATCGCCAGCGGAAAATGTTTTGTGAGCACGGTGCCGAGCGCAACGCAGACCGCGCCGGCCAGCGCGCGCAATACGCCCGGCAGCTTTTCAAGACTGGCCTCAACGCCATTGCCGCCGATCAGGACGGTGATGCCGGCCAGCGCGATCATCAATGAAACGGCGCGGAGCAGCGACAGCCGCTCGCCCAGGATCGGCCACGCGATCAGCGCGACCCAGACCGGAATCGAAATACCGAGCACCGCGGCCTCGCTGGCATTGAGCCACAGCAGCGCCAGTCCCATGAAGGCGACCCAGCCGCCGATCGTGAGCAGCGACACCAGCAGCAACCGCGACCACATCGGCCGCGGCACGCGCAGGCTTTGCCGCTGCGCCACCGCGATCAGCGCCAGCGCCGCGGCGCCGGCGATGCCGCACAGTCCGCGCGACGACAGCGGCGGCCACTCCGTCAGCAGATGCTTCATGATCGGAAAGTTGAGACCCCACCCGACCGAGGTGACCGCGAGCAACACGAGGCCGAGCGGCGATATCCGGCCCGGCGCGCCGGCGGTTTTCGGATCCGTCATGACCGCGTCGCCAGCGCGACACCTGCCAGCGTGAACAGGAGGGCCGCGATCTGGCCAAGGCCGAGCGGCTCATGCAGCGCCAGCGCGGATGCGACCACGCCGATGACAGGCACCGACATGGTGCCGATCGTCGCCACCGACGCCGGCAAGCGTTCGAGGGCTGCGAACCACGAAAAATAGGAGACGCAGTAGCCGATCACCGTCATGTAGGCCATCAAGGCCCAGCCCACCGTCGACAGCGCCTCGAAGCGCGGATGTTCGAACAACAGGCCGGCCACGGCCACCGGCACGCAGCCGATGCCGATCTGCAGCGCGGACGACGTCATCAGCGGCAGCGCCATCGGAAACCGCTTCGATGCGATGGTGCCGATCGCAAACGCAAAGGCGCCGGCCACGATCATGACAATGCCCGGCAGCTTTGCCGTGCTGGCCTCGATGCCGTTGCCGGCCATCAGCGCCGCTATCCCCGCGAATGCCATCACCAGCGCCAGGATCCGGATCGGCGACATCCGTTCGCCCAGGAACAGCCACGCCAAAAGCGACGCCCACGCCGGCATGGTGTAGGCGACCACGACGGCCTCGCTGGCCGGAAGCCACAGCAGCGCCAGGCCCATCGCGGTCATCCAGGCGGTGACGTTGAGGAGTGACGACAACAACAGGCGTGGCCACAGCTCGCTAGGCACGCGCAAGCTCTGTCCGCGCATCACGGCGACGACGGCGAGCAGCGCGCCACCGGCGATGCCGGTCAGGCCGCGCGCCGACAGCGGCGGCCATTCGATCATCAGGTACTTGGTCGCCGGCCAGTTGATGCCCCAGCAGATCGAGGTGATGGCCAGGAACGCAAGGCCTGATGGCGCGAGGCGCGCTTTGGCGCCCGGCTGGATTTGGACTGTCATGGGATGATGGAGGATGATCTGAGCGGTGGAATCGGCGCCACCATGCCGGTTATCGGGGCCGGAGGCCATCGGCTGGCGGACATGCCAGCCCAGACCCCGTAGCGCCACGTGAGTCTCCCCGGAGCAACCCCTCGGCCGCAATAAATACTCAATAAATACCTGCCCTGTGAACAGCGGGCGAAGCTCGGTTTCGAGGCGCTGGGGGAAATATTTTCTCTTGGGAATCCCTGAGGACTCACTGATAGTTGGCACCGGCGGCGACACAAACGACCCCTGTTTTTTCGCCTTTTCCACCATATTTAGTATTTGATTCAGGAACTCGTACTAATCCTTGACGGGCGCGATGGAGTCGGCCTAGCTTTGGATCGTTCGGTGCCGGGTGGTTTTTGGTCCCGCTGGACACTCCTGACAGGGTTCAGAATGACCACTCCGGTCGCCGGTTGAGGCGCGGGTGACGGGCGTGTTTTGCCCTCCATTCCGAGCCCGGCCGGGGCGCTAACAATGAGCCGAATGGCTCAGGTTTAAGAGTTGGGGCGTTGAACGTGTGACCTGAAAACCGGAATTGGCGTTCCGTCAGGTTATGCCACGCCGAATCGATGCTCGCATCGGTTTGGCGCTGAGAGAAAAAGGGCCGGGTCCACCGGTAAAACTGCGAATGCCGGATCCCGATTGGAAACAACCGTGACCAGGGTTCGCTCAAGGGAACACCACCCCGGCGCCGCGGTGCAGCGGACCGGTCAAAAAAGAATGGGGCACTACCATGCGAATCGAACGACGCAACACCACTGAAGGCCAGTCACCCTACGCGGGGATTGATTTCAGATTGACGACATCGGAAATCCGCAACCCCGATGGCTCGGTGGTGTTTCGCCTCGAAAACGTCGAGGTGCCGCAATTCTGGTCGCAGGTCGCTTCCGACGTGCTGGCGCAGAAGTATTTCCGTAAAGCCGGCGTCGCCGCCCGCCTGAAGAAGGTCGAGGAAGAGACCGTGCCGTCATGGCTGTGGCGCTCGGTGCCGGACACCGAGGCGCTGGCCATTCTCCCTGAGTCCGAGCGCTACATCAGCGAGCTGTCCGCCAAGCAGGTGTTCGATCGCCTCGCCGGCTGCTGGACCTATTGGGGCTGGAAGGGCGGCTACTTCACCTCGGAAGAAGACGCCCGCGCGTTCTCGGACGAGCTGCGCTACATGCTGGCCAAGCAGATGGTGGCGCCGAATTCGCCGCAGTGGTTCAACACCGGCCTGCACTGGGCCTACGGCGTCGATGGACCCGGCCAGGGCCACTATTATGTCGATCCCTTCACCGGCAAACTGACCAAATCGAAATCGTCCTACGAGCATCCGCAGCCGCACGCCTGCTTCATCCAGGGCGTCAATGACGACCTCGTCAACGAGGGCGGCATCATGGACCTGTGGGTGCGCGAGGCCCGCCTGTTCAAATACGGCTCCGGCACCGGCTCGAATTTTTCGCGGCTGCGCGGCGAAGGCGAACGCCTCTCCGGCGGCGGCCGCTCGTCCGGCCTGATGAGCTTCCTCAAGATCGGTGACCGCGCCGCGGGCGCGATCAAGTCCGGCGGCACCACCCGCCGCGCGGCCAAGATGGTGGTGGTCGACGCCGACCATCCGGATATCGAAACCTATATCGACTGGAAGGTGAAGGAGGAGCAGAAGGTCGCAGCGCTCGTGACCGGCTCCAAGCTCAACCAGCGGCATCTGAAGGCGGTGCTGAAGGCCTGCGTCAATTGCGAAGGCTCCGGCGACGACTGTTTTGACCCGGAGAAGAACCCTGCCCTGCGCCGCGAAATCAAACTCGCGCGCCGCGCCATGGTCGCCGACGGCATGATCAAGCGCGTCATCCAGTTCGCCCGCCAGGGATATAAAGAGATCGATTTCCCGGTCTACGACACCGACTGGGATTCGGAGGCCTACCTCACGGTATCCGGCCAGAACTCCAACAACTCGGTATCGCTGAAAGATGATTTCCTGCGCGCGGTGGAAACCGATGGCGACTGGAACCTGATCGGCCGCACCAACAAGAAGGTGACCAAGACCCTCAAGGCCCGCGACCTCTGGGAGAAAATCGGTCACGCCGCCTGGGCCTCGGCCGATCCCGGCCTGCACTTCAACACCACCATGAACGACTGGCACACCTGCAAGGCGTCGGGCGAGATCCGCGCTTCCAACCCGTGCTCGGAATACATGTTCCTGGACGACACCGCCTGCAATCTGGCGTCGGCCAACCTGATCACCTTCTACAACACCACGACCAAGAGCTTCGACGTCGATGCTTACGAGCATCTCTGTCGCTTGTGGACGGTCGTGCTCGAAATATCGGTGATGATGGCGCAGTTCCCGTCCAAGGCGATCGCGGAATTGTCCTACGAATTCCGCACGCTGGGCTTAGGCTTTGCCAACATCGGCGGATTGCTGATGACCATGGGTCTGTCCTATGACTCCAAGGAAGGCCGCGCGCTGTGCGGCGCGCTGACCGCTGTGATGACCGGCATCAGCTACGCCACCTCGGCGGAGATGGCCAAGGAGCTCGGCCCCTTCCCCGGCTACAAGAAGAACGCCGCGCACATGCTGCGGGTGATCCGCAACCACCGCCGCGCCGCCCATGGCGAATCCCGTGGCTACGAGGCGCTGGCGGTCAGCCCGGTGCCGCTGGATTACGCCAGCGTGCCGCAGACCGAAATCGTCGAACACGCCAAGGCCGCCTGGGACAAGGCGCTCGAACTCGGCGAACTCCATGGCTATCGCAACGCGCAGACCACGGTGGTGGCGCCGACCGGCACCATTGGCCTCGTGATGGATTGCGACACCACCGGCATCGAGCCGGATTTCGCGCTGGTGAAATTCAAGAAGCTCGCCGGCGGCGGCTACTGGAAGATCATCAACCGCGCGGTCCCTGAGGCGCTGCGCGCGCTCGGCTACCGCGAGAGCGATATCGCCGAGATCGAGGCCTATGCCGTCGGCCACGGCTCGCTCTCCAACGCGCCGGCGATCAACGTTTCCACCTTGAAGGCCAAGGGCTTCACCGACGAGGCTCTGGCAAAGGTCGAAGCCGCGTTGCCGACCGCGTTCGACATCAAGTTCGCCTTCAACAAATGGACCTTTGGCGAGGATTTCCTGCGCGAAACCCTTAAACTCGCAGCCGATGCAATCGCGGCGCCGAATTTCGACCTGCTCGCGGCGGTCGGGTTCAGCAAGCGCGAGATCGAGGCCGCCAACGTGCACATCTGCGGCGCGATGACGGTGGAAGGCGCGCCGCATCTGAAGGCCGAGCACTACAACGTGTTCGACTGCGCCAATCCCTGCGGCAAGGTCGGCAAGCGCTATCTGTCGGTGGAAAGCCACATCCGGATGATGGCGGCGTCGCAGCCGTTCATCTCGGGTGCGATCTCGAAAACCATCAACATGCCGAACGACGCCACGGTGGAGGATTGCAAGTCCGCTTACCTGCTGTCCTGGAAGCTCGCTCTCAAGGCCAACGCGCTCTACCGCGACGGCTCAAAGCTGTCGCAGCCGCTGAACTCGCAACTGATCAGCGACGACGACGAGGAAGACGACGCGATCGAGGCGTTCTACGACAAGCCGATGGCCGCGCGCACCGCGCAGATATCGGAAAAGGTGGTGGAGCGGCTGGTCGAGCGCATCATCGTGATGCGCGAGCGCGAGAAGATGCCGGATCGCCGCAAGGGCTATACGCAAAAGGCCGTGGTCGGCGGGCACAAGGTCTACTTGCGCACCGGCGAATATGACGACGGCCGGATCGGCGAGATCTTCATCGACATGCACAAGGAAGGCGCGGCGTTGCGCTCCTTCATCAACAACTTCGCGATTGCGGTCTCGCTCGGCTTGCAATACGGCGTGCCGCTGGAGGAATATGTCGACGCCTTCACCTTCACCCGCTTCGAGCCGAACGGCCCGGTGCAGGGCAACGACTCCATCAAATTCGCCACCTCGATCCTCGACTATGTGTTCCGCGAACTCGCGGTCAGCTACATGGGCCGGTTCGATCTCGCCCATGTCGACCCCTCCGAAACCAACTTCGACGCCATGGGCAAGGGCGTCGAGGAAGGCAAAGCGCCGGAGCAGCCCAGCAACAAGTATCTGTCGAAGGGCCTGACCCGCTCGCGCACCGACAATCTCGTGGTCATGCGCAGCGTCGCAGCCGAGCCGCAGACCGAAGCCCGCGGCTCCGGCAACGTCACCTCGATGGCGTCGCACGGCCCCAGCGCCCGCGCCGCCGACACCGCCGAAGGCGCGGTCGCGCTGAAGAAGCAGGAAGCCCAGCACGACCTGTCGCCGACGGAGAAGCTGGAGGCCCTGCAGTGGAGCAAGGCCGGCACCGCGCAACAGGCGGCACCAAGCAAGGCCGAGCGCCGCGCCGAAGCCAAGGCCAAAGGCTACGAAGGCGAAATGTGCGGCGAATGCGGGCATTTCTCGCTGGTACGCAACGGCACCTGCATGAAGTGCGATACGTGTGGATCGACGACGGGGTGCAGTTGATTATTCCGACTGTAGGAGTCGGGGCGGACGTGCCGATATACGACCTGCCCCATTACGTTATGCCGAACTGAAGCACGCTTCGTTCGGCAGACCATCGGGCCCGGCGCCGAAGGCGGCGGGCCCTCGACAAAGGTTCGCGGCGGGCTTCGGCCACGCCGCGAAAATGGCGCGACGAACGAACCGTGAATCAACTTTGAGACGTACCGTGATGAGCGTGGTTGCAGAAACCGAAGTGGAAGTTCGGGAGCCTTCGGCGGCACGCGGCGTGCGGCGTCGATCGGCGGCGAAGAAAACATCGCGCAAGCCCGTCCCCAACAAGGTTCAGAACGTGCTGTGGGCCCGAGCGGCCGGCCGTTGTCAGTACGCAGGCTGCAACAAGCTGCTGATAGGCGAGCAGATCTCCGGCGCCCGGAACGCCAACAAATCCTACATCGCCCACATCGTAGGCGACTCCCCCGAGGGGCCGCGCGGCGACGCGACTCTCTCGGCGAAACTCGCGCACGACCCGGACAACCTGATGCTCGTCTGCGATGAGCATCACCGTGTCATCGATCGCGAGATGGTCGACGCGCACTCGGTCGACGTCCTTCGCGAGATGAAGCGCAGGCATGAGGACCGCATCCGCGTCGTGACGGGGATCGACGAAGACCTCGGCAGCCATGTCATCCGATACGCAGCGAAGATCGGCGCCAACGAATCTCCCGTCGCGAAGAGCGACCTGAAATGGTCGATGATCCCCCAGCGCTATCCGCTCGACGACGGTTGGATCGATCTCGACCTCGCCACTCTCGATCTTCGCGACGACGATCCCAACTATTGGCCGACGCATATCCGGAATCTGCGTTCCGTCTTCGGCGAAAAAGTCCGCGGCCGGATGGGGAGACAGGAGATCCGCCGTATCGCCGTGTTCGGCCTCGCGCCGATGCCGCTGCTGTTCGAACTCGGCCGCCTGATCTCCGACATCGCGACCGCCGACGTGCGGCAGCTCCTCCGCGATCCAAAAGGCTGGAAGTGGGATCCGTCGGCGGCGCCGGTCGAGTACGACGTGCGTCGCCCGGATCGCATCGACGGCGTGGTCGCGCTGAAGCTCGAAATCAGCGCTCCCGTCGTCGACGAACGCGTCCGTTCGGTGCTCGGCCCCGAAGCGGCGATCTGGTCGATCGCGGCGGCTGGCGCGCACAACGATATTGTGCGCCGTCCTAAGGACCTTGCCGCGTTCGCAAAGCTCTTCCGCAAGACGCTCGACGACATCAAGCTCGTCCACGGCGAGAGCACAACCTTGAACGTGTTTCCCGCCGTTCCGGTCTCGATCGCCGTCGAGGCCGGCCGCTCGTGGCAGCCGAAGGCGCATCCACCCCTCGCAATCTACGACCAGAATTGGAAGTTGGGCGGCTTCATCCTCGCCCACCGACTTGAACACGCCAACTAACGCCGCGGAGGCCTAAATGAACGTGCACTTGCGCCCGACCGTCACACCCGAAGCCGAAGAAATGCTCGAAGATCTCGCCGAAACCCTCGAGATCCCGCAGCACCGCTACGAACAGGCGGAACGAAGCTACAAGTCGCTGGGAGACTGGCTCAACCGCCCGGCCTCCAGCATCCGACAATTCGATCCGCAGGTCCACGTCCAGGGATCTTTCGGTCTCGGGACCGTGATCCCGCCGATTAGCGACGACGAACACTACGATATCGACGCGGTCAGCGAGTTCCGCAAGCTGACCAAGGCCGAGGTCGCACAGCAGCAGTTGAAGCATCTGCTCGGCGCGGAGATGAAGCTCTACGCCCGCGCGCAGAACATGAACAACCCCGTCGAGGAACATCGGCGCTGCTGGCGGCTGGAGTACGCCGACGGCGCTCAATTCCATATGGACGTCACGCCCGGGATCCCAAATGAGGGCGAGCAACGCGCGCTCCTCGTGAGGAAGGGGCTCGACGCGTCGTTGGCGGACACCGCGATCGCGATTACGGACATTGATCACCCTTTCTACAAAGTTGTCTCGACCGATTGGCCGCGCTCGAACCCGCGGGGATACCTGAAATGGTTTCACAGCCGCATGGCCAAGATCTTCGAGGAACGCAAAAAGGCGCTGATGCAGAAGAGCGTGCGGGCCGGCACGGAGCCCATCCCGGACTACAAGGTAAGGACGCCGCTGCAGTCGGCTATCATGATCCTGAAGCGGCATCGCGACATCATGTTCACCGACCGTTTCGACGAACGTCCGATTTCCATCATCCTAACGACCCTCGCCGCCCACGCCTACAACGGTGAGAACAAGATCTCGGACGCCCTGTTCGCGATGTTGAGCCAGATGGACCGCTTCATCGTGTGTCAGCCGGACGGCACGCTTCTCATCGCGAATCCGAGCGATCCTTCCGAGAATTTCGCGGACAAATGGAAGAAGCATCCGGAGCGCGCGGCAGCGTTCTTCGAGTGGCTGCAGCGGGCCCGGGAGGACTTCGCACGGGCGGCCGTGCTGTCCAACACGCAACTGATCACCGAAAATCTTGCCAAGGGCATCGGTACCGACATGGCCGAGCGCGTCAAGAAACGCGCCGCCCGCAGGCTCGGCGCGCCGGCCGTCCTAACCGCCGGCCTGATCCGTAGCGAAGCGCAGGCGCGGAGCTCCGCCGTTCAGCTACAGGGAGACCGCCGGAATGCCTGAGAGCGATAAAGCTCTCTTGAACCGATTCAATTCGGCTGTCAGCGCCGTCGAAGAGCGCTGGCGGCACATTTCCGTGCCTGCAGAACGTCTTGTCGCAAAGCATTTGGCGAAATACCACAAGCACGAAGCTGCGGTCGGCTGGCGCATTCCCATTAAGTTTTCTGATCAAACCCGGCGGTTCGACGTCTTCGTGACCCGGGGCTTTCCCTTCGTGCCCGCGCGCGTCGCGCTGGTTGACCGGCCCGATTTCCTGACCTGGCCGCACATCGAGAGAGACGGTGTGCTCTGCCTCCTGCCGGCTCACGGGACTGTCTCCGTCGATGATCCCTACGGTACTGTCGCTGGGCTCATCGAGATGGCGTACGACTTAATCGACGGTTTCCTGCAGGGCGATTACGACGGCGAATTCAGGGCCGAGTTCCTGTCCTACTGGGCAAATTCAGCGAAGGCGCAGGACCGACCGATCCTTTCTCTGATCGATCCTGTGCCTCCATCGAGGATCATCAAGGTCTGGGAGGGCCGCAAGCGGATCGTCATCGCCGATGACGGCGATCGGCTTCAGGCTTGGCTTCAGAACCTCAATCCGGGTCTGCCGTCGCCCGAATGTCGCCTTCGCGATGGCGTTCTTGTTTGGCTCGACGAGGTGCCCCTTCCCTCCGAGTACCCTACGACCGCAAGAGAGGTCTACGCGATCGCAGCCCGCGCCGGTCTGGCGGATTCCCTGGACGCGCTAGCAAGCGAGGCACCAGATCTGCTGTTCGTCGCACTCGGAGCAATGACCGAAAATGGTCCTGCTATCGTGGCACCGATCATCAAGCGTCCACCGATCATTCGCGGCAACGATCCACTGATCCGCGGCTTCCGCCCGTCGCGGGTGCCCGAACCGATCTTTAACGCTCGTTTCTTCGGAGCGGAGCTGGCCGGCAAGAATTCGGTCGATCGCGTCGACGCCGGGTGGATCCATGGACGCGGTCAGGATCCGCGCGTCGTCACGCTGCAGGAAGCCACCGTCGCGGTGTTGGGTTGCGGTTCTGTCGGTGCACCCGTCGCGGTCAATCTTGCTCGCGCCGGCGTCCGAAAGCTGATCCTCGTCGATCAGGAGAAGTTCAAAGGAGCAAACGTCGGCAGGCATCCGCTCGGCGTTGGATCAATCGATTCACCCAAGGCCTCGGAGCTCGCCCGGCGTCTTCGCAGTGATCTTCCCCACGTGGAGGTCGAGAGCTATGTTTCTAAGGTTCAAGCGCTGTTGCTGCGAGATGATTGTCCGTTGGCGAAGGTCGACCTGATCGTTTCCGCCCTCGGCGACTGGCCGAGTGAGTCGATGTTGGACGAGTGGCACGTCGCAAACGGGAAGCGGTTTCCGATCGTCTACGGCTGGACCGAACCCTATGCCGCTGCGGGTCACGCGGTGATTGTCTCCCCTTCGGCCGGCCGACTGCGGGATGGACTGAATTCCGCCGGACAACCTCACTTGGTCGCGACGCAATGGGCCGAGGACACACGGAGATACGAGCCGGCATGCGGCGCGGCATTCGAACCGTACGGGCCGGTCGAACTCGGCTTCATCACGTCGCTCGTTTCGCACGCGGCGCTAGATTGTCTCCTCGGTTCGATCGGCACGGCCACGCATCGCATTTGGCTCGCGCGTCGCAACGTCCTTGAGGGCGCGGGCGGTCAATGGAGCCAAGCGATCCGGGAGATGGCACCTCACGCGCTGGAGGGCGGCACGACACTGGAGCGGCGGTGGGGACAGCATCTTAGTATGAAAGTCCGCGCCGCGTGATCGCGTTTGAAATCGGCTATTCCGGACAATCGTTGCAATTCAGCGATACCGTTCTCCGGCGCTTCGATCGCAGCCGTCAGGTCCATTTCTGGCACCGCGAGGCCGGCGGACTTCTGTTCGCGCGCTTCGATCTGCCCAAGATCGAGGTGTGCGAAGCCACAGGTCCCCGGCGCACCGACCGCCGCAGCCGGTATTCGTACTCACCTGACGTCCAGGCGGAACAGCTCGAAATCGAACAGAGGTTCACGCACGGGCTCCATTTCATCGGCTGTTGGCACACGCACCCCGAGAACGTGCCCTCCCCGTCACATGTCGACATGCGCAATACAGCAGAATGCGTGAGACGCTCGAACCACGCCCTAAACGGGTTCGTCATGGTGATCGTCGGGCGAAACGCGCTTCCAGAAAGCCTGTTCGTGTCCGTCTGCGATGAAACCTCAGTTCACCCGATTTCGATAAGCAGCTCGATTTCCGATCAAGCGGCAGCCTGCGCGCCGGCGAGTACGCGGCGATTGAGGCGAAGCGCGTGACGAGGACGAGCCCGTAGGATGGGTGCAGCGAAGCGATACCCATCAATTGCTATTCATGGGTCGATGGGTTTCGCAAAGGGCTCAACCCATCCTACGAGCTGCAATGGAGCAAGGCCGGCGCCGCGGCGCAGGCCGCCCCCTCAAAGGCCGAACGCCGGGCGGAAGCCAAGGCAAAAGGCTACGAAGGCGAGATGTGCGGCGAATGCGGGCACTTTTCGCTGGTGCGAAACGGCGCGTGCATGAAGAGCGATACGTGTGGATCAACGACGGGGTGTTCGTGATCCTCAACGCTAACTAACGGCTCTGGCGAAGGTCATAGTGTGTCTGCGATTTGGGCTTAGTTCGCCCGCGACCGTTGAGAAACGCGTAGCCGTCGCGCCGCCAGCAGCTCGTCGGGCAAAAAAAGCCCGGCTCAAGGCCGGGCTTTTCGTTCATTGGCGCTTGTCCTGACCGTGGCCTCCGCCACCGCCCGGTCCGCCGCCACCGCGCGGTGCGGCGTTGATGTGCGGCGCGCCGCCGCCGCCCTGCGGCATCGCGGGCGCTGCTGCGCGCGGGGCGGCCGGGGCCGGCACCTGCGCGCGAGCGTTCATCGGCGGGCCACTGCCGCCGCGCGCCGCATTGGGCTGCGTCATGTGGGGCGTGGCACGCTCGATCCGCGGCACAGCCGCACGCGGTTCGTCATGACCGCGGGCCATGGCCGGCGGCGTCTGCGTGCGGGCACGGGCCATCGGCTGCTCGCGCACGGCCGCCCTTGCGTTCTCATGCGTCATCCGCGCGTTCTCGCGGGTCGTGCGGGTCTGCACCGCCGCGCGTTCGTGCCCTTCGCGCGCGCTACGCGTAGCAATGTCTTTCTCCCGCGTCACGCGTTCCGTCACACCGGCGCGCGTCCGTTCGTCGACACGGGCACGCGACCTCTCCTCGACACCGACACGCTCCTTTGCACGCGCCTTTGCCTCGGGGAGCGCAGCGTCACGCGCTGCCGCCGCGCGGCCGATCCGGGCCGCCGAGCGGTCGATCGTCAACCGCGTCGCGAAACGCTCATGCGATTGCCAGTAGCCGCTCCAGTAGGCGCGGCGGTGATACCAGGGACGTCCCGCATAGTAGCTCGACCAGTACGAGGTCAGCGCGAACGGCACGACGGGAACGTCGATCTCGTCGACATAGTCGGGCAGATAGACGTAGCGGTTGCGGTAGAGATATTCGAGATATTGCGACGACACCCAGCCACGATCGTCCGACCAGCTCACATCGCACCAGGCGGTGCCTCTGAGACACCCATGGATGTTGACACGGGCGCCGCCGGGAATGCGGTCGACCGTTGGAAAGCCTTCACCGGGCCCTGCCCTCAGGCTGACCGTGGTGGTGACGATGCCCGGCGCCGCCAGTGCGGCGGTCGGCATCAGCAGCACGGCTGCTGCGATAAACAATCCTCTCAGTTTCATGGCGAGTTCCTCCTCTTGGGTAGGAACGCCGTCGCGAAACAAGCGTTCCCTGAGGAGTGGTCGCGTTAGCCAAAGAATGCAGGCGTCTCGCAGGCGCGAGACGCGCCGCCTTTGTTTGTCATTCCGGGATGCGTCAATGGGTCGGCGCGTAGCTCGCAGGGCGGATTAGCGCAGCCTAATCCGCCGCCGCGACTCCGGCGCATGACGCCACGCTATTGCCGCTTGCGCGGCCCTCCTCCGCGTGGAATATGGCTGGGTAGCCAGCTACCCTCTCTGCATAGCGCTGCGCTGATGCGGGCTACCTGCTCCGGTTTTCGAAAGCCGTCATGACAGAAATTACAAAGATATCGCCCACACTGATCGTCTTGTCCGGGCTGCCCGGTTCGGGCAAGACCGTGCTGGCTGAAAGCCTCTCCCGCGCGCTGTCAATCCCGATTTTCTCGCTCGACCCGATCGAGGCGGCGATGTGGCGCGCCGGCCTTGCCAAAACCGAAACCGGCGTCGCGGCCTATGAGGTCGCGCAGGCGCTGGCGGACGAGCATCTCCGTCTTCGGCATTCCGTCATCGTCGATGCGGTCAACCCGGTCGAGGCGCCGCGCGCCGCCTGGCGCAATCTGGCAGCGAAACATCGCGTCAGCCTCAAGATCATCGAATGCGTCTGCTCCGATGAAACGACGCACCGACAGCGGATCGAAGCGCGGGTGAGCAGCATCGCCGGCACGCACGAGCTCACCTGGGCGCGCCTGCTGCAGCGGCGTGCCGAATACGAAGCATGGACCGATCCCCGGCTGGTCCTGGATACGTCGCGAACATCACCCACACTGTTGCATGCGCAAGCGCTGAATTACGCGCGAGCGTGAGGGTTCTGGTCCGCTGACGCGGAAGGAGGATGGAAGCGCGAAGGGCGGATCAGCACCAGCGTAATCCGCCGCTTTCGGATGTAGATGGCGGATTACGCTCCGCTAATCCGCCCTACGGGCTTACTTCCGCTTTCGCCGAGCTACAGCCGCCATCGCCGCATATGCTGTTGGACGCCTCTCGGTCGAAAACGAGCCAAAGCGGACAATGATATGCTAGCCTCGCGAGCGATCAAACGGACGGCGGGTGATAGCAATGCTGGAAACGGACAAGGTGTTCGCTGGCTCGATTCCGGAAAACTACGACCGCTATATGGTGCCGTTGATTTTCGAGCCATTCGCCGCAGATCTTGCACAACGCGCAGCGTCCTTGTCGCCAAGCGCCGTTTTGGAAATCGCCGCGGGCACCGGGGTTGTCACCCGCGCATTGGCGCCAAAACTGTCCCCCGGCGCAAGCTATATCGTAACCGACCTCAACCAGCCGATGCTCGATTACGCCGCTTCGCGACAAGCTCCCGACAGTCGCATCAAATGGCGCCAAGCGGATGCTCTGGCGCTACCGTTTGAAAATGCGGCCTTCGATCTCGTTTGTTGTCAGTTCGGCGCGATGTTCTTTCCCGACCGCTCATCTGCCTACCGCGAAGCAAAGCGAGTCCTGAAGCCCGGAGGACATTTTTTATTCAACGTATGGGATCGCATCGAGGAGAATGTATTTGCGGATGATGTGACGAATGCTCTCGCAAGGATTTTTCCGAACGATCCGCCGCGCTTTCTGGCGCGCACGCCGCACGGCTACCACGATACGGCACTGATCCGCAGCGAGCTGGAGGACGCAGGTTTCTCCGGTGTGGTGATCGAGACGAGAGCCGAACAAAGCCGCGCATCCTCGCCGCGCCTTCCGGCCGTCGCTTATTGTCAGGGAACTCTTCTTCGCAACGAAATCGAGGCCAGAGACGCGGGAAAGCTGGAAGCTGCAACCGACTACGCCGCATCCGCGATTGCAGACAGACATGGCGACGGCGAGGTTGCTGCCAAAATTCAGGCACACGTCATCGTGGCCGTGGTCTAGTACCTGGAATCACAAATCGGTATTGCAGCCCATCCTTCGAGACGGCCACTTCGCGGCCTCCTCAGGATGAGGTCTAACTTGTTGAAACACAACAACCTCATGCTGAGGAGCGAGCCACGCGAGCGTCTCGAAGCATGGGCAGCTCGTAGCCCGTAGGATGGGTGGAGCCAACGGGTCGCGCGAATGCGCGCCCGACGATAAACTCCGCGATACCCATCAATCGAAGCTTGCGGAGATGATGGGTTTTCGCAAAGGGCTCAACCCATCCTACGTCCTGCTCTAGAAGATGGGTGGCAAAGCTGTGCCGGAAGTTATGCACGGTGACATGCTTATCCAGGGCCGGGGAACAGAGAGGCACAAGAAAGCCCCCGGACAATGCCGGAGCTTTTGGATTGCGATAGTCAGTTGAGGTCAGTACTTCGCAACAACCGGCCCGCCAAATCGGTAGTGGATACGGGCAGTGACCATATCGCCGAAATCGATTTTCTAGTCGATGCCTGCTAGGATTATACGTTGAAAATTTCCCGTCTACATACTGGGGGTATTAATGCTACGAACATTGATTGGAATAGGTATCGCGGTCGCGCTCGGTTTTGTAGCCAACGCGTTCGATGCAACGCCGTCGCTTGCGCTTTGCAACCAAGTTTGCCAAGCCAAGTGTTCCACGGCCACCTCGCAGGGACAATTCTCATCAGTAAAGGACTGCGAGGCAGTTTGGTCGCGACGTAATGGTCCGACCGGGCTTGGCTGCGGAAAGAAGGGTGAGCCTTGGAAATCGTGTGAGTGAAAGTCGCGAGAAGGCCGCCTCAGTTGGCGGCCTCTTTCGTTTAGAGATACGACCCCACGTCGTCTGTGGGCACATTTGAGAGATGCCGGCATGTCCGCTCCGTGGTCGCTATCAGGGTGCCGGCTCAACCGGTCGACGCAACACAGGCGCGCGACTCGAATCGCGTAAGGCAAACAGCGTCCTTATCGTTTCCGCTTCACGTGCAGCGAGAGCCTGCCGCTCGCCAGGAATAGCCCGTAGGATGGGTGGAGCCAACGGGTCGCGCGAATGCGCGCCCGATGATAAACTCCGCGATACCCATCAATTTGAGTTTGCGGAGATGATGGGTTTTCGCAAAGGGCTCAACCCATCCTACGAGCCGCGCTATCCCGCCCTGCGGTCCTGTTTCGTCTCGCGCGCAAGCGAAATCTCGCGATCCGGTCGCGACAAAACAACCCGACGGGCAAATCACCAAAACCCTGTCCAGACCTCCGCGCGAAAATATTTCGCTTTCGCCGTCGGGCAAATCACTGATTTAACTTCGCCTGTCTCACCCGATGAGAGGGGCGGCTCGCGATCGTCACGAACGTGCGGTGGGATGCGGTGGACGCGAGAGTTGCGACTGACGAGCGTGACTTGAGCGGACGGTGAAGCCGTGTGGTCCTGACACCCCGACGCTGGTGTCAAGTTCGCGGGAAGCAAAACTTCTCGTGGATGACGGTGGCAAGAAAGCCCGGTCACCGGGGAGAGCACGAAATAAGCCGTAAACCATTGCGCAGGGAAGGCCGGGATGCCTCCGCTGAACCTGTATGCTCGTGTGCGTTTTTTTGTGCATGTTTGCACACGAGACCGCGGGTGCAGCGCGCACCCGGCTTTCCCTGCGCCCTCTTGTTCTTATCGAGGGCGGCAATCGACGCAAACCTCGGGCGCATCGCGCCGCGAGAATGCGGACGCACATCCTCTCGCTGTATGACAATTGAATTGGAAATTCACACCCATGTCGTCCCGCGCAAGCTAAAGGCTCAATCCATCGCACTATATTCCAGCTAGCGTAGCCCGGATGGAGCGGAGCGAAATCCGGGATGGTAATGGCGGCGGCTATCCGGACAACACCATTTCGCCGAGCGCGCTGACTGACCCGGATTGCGCGGAGCCTGTCATCGGGCGGCGCTTCGCGCCGACCCGTTGGCTCCATCCGGGTTACAGCCGCTACTGCAAGGTTCTGGCGGCAGCCTTGGCTGGAATGCGGCGTTACCGGTCGCATCGCCCCCACCGGAGTTGTGGGTGGTTTCGTCAAGCCAAAGCTGCCGAATCCCTTATAGCAGTTCCGGCGTTCTATTTTCCAGTGGTGCGGGCGCGGCCGCAGATTGCGACAGCTGTCCCGATCAGCTACTTCGAACCGCGCCAGCCAAATCCAGGAGACAAGCATGCAAGTCGCGGTCATCGGGGCGGGAGCGGTCGGGTGTTACTATGGGGGGCTGCTCCTCCGGGCCGGACATGACGTGACGTTCATCGGAAGGCCAGCGCATGTCGACGCCATCAACGCGCATGGGCTGCTGCTGGACACGCAATTCTTCAAGGGTTACCTGCCCGCGAAGGCCGCCACGGACGCAGCCTCCCTCGCCTCGCCTGACCTAGTGCTGTTCTGCGTCAAGTCGGCCGATACCGAGGAAGCCGGCCGGTCGCTGGCCGGATGGCTGCGGCCGGAAACATCTGTTCTCAGCCTGCAGAACGGCGTCGACAATCCACAGCGTCTCCGGAAAGCCACCGGCCACCCCGTCATTCCAGCGGTGGTCTATGTCGGCAGCGAAATGGCCGGGCCCGGACACGTCAGGCATCACGGTGGCGGAGACATCGCGATCGGCGCCGCTCCCGCAAGCGTTGCGCTGGCGCAAACGCTTGGCGCGGCCGGCATCCGGACCACGATCGCCGACGACATCGAAGTGACGCAGTGGAGCAAGCTGGTCACGAACTGCGCCTTCAACGCGCTTTCGGCGGTGGCGGGCATCCCCTACGGACCGATGCTGGAGGTCGAAGGCACCAGGGATGTCGTCGCGAGCGCGGTGCAGGAAGCCGTGATGGTGGCCCGTGCCAGCGGCGTATCGCTGCCGGACGGCATCCTCGAGCAGATATTGAAAATTCCCGCCGCGATGCCGAACCAGATGTCGTCCACCGCGCAGGATGTGGCGCGCGGCAAGCCCAGCGAGATCGACTTCCTCAACGGCTATGTGGTGCGCAAGGGCGCCGAGCTCGGCGTTCCCACCCCGACCAATCAGGCCCTGCAGGTGATGGTGAAACTGGCGGAACGACGTAACGAGACAGCATGACCGTGATTTCGATTCAGTCGCAGGTCGCCTACGGCCATGTCGGCAACAGCGCCGCCGTGTTTCCCATGCAGATGCACGGCATCGACGTGATCGCGGTGCCCACCACCTTGCTGAGCAACCGGCCGGGTTACCCGACCATCCGCGGCCGGGTGCTCGATGCGCAACTGGTCGCTGATCTCCTGCTCGGGGTCGAGGAGCGCGGCGCGCTTCCCACCTGCCGGATGATCCTGTCGGGCTATCTCGGCTCGCCGGAGATCGCCGCCGTGGTCGCGGACTTCGTCGAGCGCGCCAAGGCCCGCCACCCCGCTTTGCTGTATTGTTGCGATCCCGTGCTCGGGGATCGCGACCGGGGCCTGTTCGTCCAGGCCGACATCCCGCCGCTGGTTCGTGACCGGCTGCTTCCGCTTGCGGATATCATCACCCCCAATCATTTCGAGTTCGAATGGCTGTGCGGGGCAAAGGCCACGACAACAGATCAAGTGATCGCGCAGGCGCAAGCTCTGCTGGCGCGCGGTCCATCGACGATCGTCGTCACCAGCGCCGAGCTCGCCGACCTGCCGGACGGCCAGATCGAGACCGTTGCCGTCGAACGGTTCGAGGGATTGTCCAAAGCCTGGCGCGTGCGCACGCCGAAACTGCCGATCAGCCCGTCCGGGACCGGCGATCTGTTCGCCGCGCTGTTCGTGGCCGCGCGCGTTCAGGAAAAGGCCACGCCGGAGGCGCTGGGCCACGCCGCATCGGCCATCTTCGCGGTGCTGGAGCGCACCGCTATCAGCGGCACCGAGGAAATGCGCATCGTCGAGAACGCCGAACTGCTCGCCCGGCCGACGCGCCGCTTCGACGCCATCGCCGTCCGCAGTTGAAGCCATCCTACGTATCGAAACCACCGTTTGTTCACGGGGAACGAACAGAGTCCGCGTTTTTCAATTTCACCAAAGGTAAATAAACAATCAAGGCCACACGGGCGTTACACCGCAGGGCCTTGAGCGAGACTGTCGCCTGAAGCATGATCTCGGGGCGCATGTGTCCGGGCCATACGATCCGTCCAGCGCGCCCCCACAGTGCAGACGCGATTTATCAAACCGCGTCCTTGGCTACTTTCAATGGCGACGCCTTGACGGTCTTGCTCGCCGGTTTGGCCGCGAATTCCATCGGCTCTTTGGTGAATGGATTGATGCCGCTGCGAGCTTCCGTGGCGGGCTTGTTGACCACCGACATTTTGACGAAGCCGGGAATGACAAACTCACCGGATTCATTCAGCTCCTTGTAGCCAACCGTCGCCAGGTGTTCCATGACAGCCTTCACGTCGTTCTTTGAAACAGCACTCGATTCCGATACAGCATCGATCAACTGAGTCTTAGTCATCTTCGCCATCGTAAGTCCTTTGATGTGTTGAAGGGGATGCAACGGGGGTTTAAAGCGCACAAGCACGCCGGATGCATAACTCTGCCCAAATGCGGCAAAACCACGCAGCGCGCTTCTCGTTCATCCCTACGGTCATAAAGTCACCGGGTTTAAACCGATCGATGACCAGAACGCAAGAACGGTTCGTCATGGTTTCGTAGTTGGCCTCGAAGGCGGCATGGCGTATAAGCGGTCGACGAGCGTCGACCATGAGGCAACCTGCCTCCATCTCGGCGTCAAGCTCGTAGCCCGTGGGGCGGAATCCGTCAGCTCTGATGCGGGCCCCGCATCATCTTCATGGCGTCCTCGATATGACGCCACTCCTTGGCTTCATCGGCCTCGCCCTTGCTCTCGCAAGCCAGGGCATTGCGGGCCGCCTCGGCGATCGCCTCGAAGCCGTGCTTCTCGATCATCTGCCGGGCGATGGTGTGGATTTGCATCTCGGATATCATGTCGCTCTCCCTCACGTTCCGCCACTCGGAGCCGCAGAAATTCATTCCGTCGTGCTGCTGCGGCTCCCTTCAAACCGCTGAACCGCAGCTCTCGTTCCACTTGCCGCCGTACACAATTTGCGTGGTTCGCGCGCGCCCGAGCGATCGATCAGCCGCGCCGAGCCGTGATCGGCCCGATCGATGCGTGCCGACCCGGCGGGAGGACGACGACGATAGCGCCTGGCTTCACCCGATCGAAGAGATCGATGACATCCTCGTTGGTCATGCGGATGCATCCGGATGAGATGGCCTGGCCGATATATTCCGGCTGGTTGGTGCCGTGGATGCGGTACAGGGTGTCCTTGTTGCCGTCGAACAGATAGAGCGCCCTCGCCCCCAGCGGATTGGACGGACCTCCGGCAACGCGCGCCGGGTAAGGGCCGAGCCGCGCCTGAATCTCCGGCGTCGGGATCCAGTCAGGCCATTCGGTCATGCGGCCAACCCTGGCGACGCCGGAGAAGGCCAGCGCTTCCTCCCCCACCGCCACGCCGTAGCGGATCGCCTTGTCTTGCGGCAGCACGTAATAGAGATACCGCGCTTCGGTATCGACCAGGATCGTGCCCGGCGCCTCCTTGCGCGGATAGTCGACGATATGCCGGCGGAAGGACTCTGGAATGTCTGCCCGCGCATAAGGCGGATGAGCCAGCAACTGCCGGTCCCGTGGGGTAAACTTGGCATCCGTCGACGGTGCGAGCGTCGTTTGCACGCAACCGCCGAGCACGAGCCCGACCAGCCCCACCACCGACAACACGAGCCCGGACCTCGGCACCACCCGCTCTCCAAACTTAGGGTTGCACTATGTGCTCCTCGAATAGTGCAAAAATCAAGGCCTCACGGGAGGTAAAATCTCATCGCCTACGGGCTGGAGCATGATCCGGAAAAGCATGCCCTCGGGCCACGACCCGATGGGTGGGTACCGGTTTTCCCTCGGGACAAACGCGAAGCGTTTGCCCGGAGATCATGTTCAAACAAAAAGACAGAGCGGGATGACGATTCGAAGAAAAGTCATCCCGCTCTAGCCAGACTGATCAACTGAATTGGCTGTTTGAAATTCGAATCGGTCAACGAATGGAGCGAGCGGTTTCGGTCCGGGTTGGTGCGGCCGTCGCGGTCGTGATTTTCGTCCGCGGTGTCAGGACTCTCAGCTGATGCGGCGAGGCCGTGGAGGTTGGCGCCGGCGACTGTTCCCTGACTTTCGCGGCTCCCAGCACTTGAACCTGCACCGCCGATATCGGCAAACCCGCCGCTTCATAGCTCGGCAACTCCGCGGCGAAGCCGGCAGTGCCAGCCGCAATCGAGATCACAACGGCGGCTGCGATTGTTAGGTAAGTCTTCTTCACAATTATTCTCCTCGTAGGATTCGAAGCCGCAGCCTATACCCCCTTGCTGCACTGCGATATGTTATTGCTGCAATGCAACAATGCAGTTCCGCACATCATTAATGCGTGAGGGTCGATCGACAGCGACGCGCGACTCGGATGTCAGCGAAGCAAGCGTAGATGGTAGGCAGGGAGCCGCATCAAAACTCTATCGTCATTCCCCGATGTGCAATTGCACATCTGAGGATGCGCCACTTGGCGCAGGCCCGGAATCCATACTCCCGGTCGTGGTTATGGATTCCGGGCTCGCGCGGAGGCTGTCATCGGGCCGCGCTTTGCACGGACCCGTTGGCGCGCCCTGGAATGACGGAGAAGGCGGCTACGCCGGATGATCGCCGTTGCCTGACAAAATCTGAGCGGCGCCGCCGATTCCGCGTCGGAAGGCTTCGTCAAAAGTCACGCCGCGAATCCGCCATCGGTGCGTCCGGTTCTGCCAGTCGATCCGCCACTGTGTGGCCCATCCGAGTTCCCGATCGTCCCAGACCAATCGCCCGATCAACGCGACTTCGCCACCCTGCCGGGCCGCGACCGAACCGAATTTCGAGGACGTCGTCGTCCCGAATTCCGCGCCAGTGATGCTCGATTCCGCCAGTGCAGCCGCGCTCGGCAACACAACCGTCATCCCCCGCTTGGCGGCGGCTGCGAGCAGCGATTCACGTTGTATGGCGGCCTGGTCTGCATCGGCCGTGACCATGTACGTCTTCGGGCCTTGCTGCATTTCGACAAAGACGGCAAGGATCGGACGGTGTGAATGCCACGGCTTGATGTGAAGTGTCTTGAGAAGGTCGTCGATTTTCGTTTCATCAAAGTCGACGGTCAGATCGTATGGCCGATCGCGGGTGCCCTGCTCGTCGCGAGTCGGAGTGCCGGACATTTGGTCGTGATAGCTAAATGCCCTGACGAGGTCCTTCGCGTTCGATTTGTAGGCTGCCAGTCGACGGTCTCCGGCAAGCTTCTGCGCGCCCGATACTTTAATGAGAACGTCCTCCAGACAGGAGGCGAAGCCGACGATGCGGTTTGCCTCGCCCTGGCCGGTGACGATTGCCTGTGCCCGATACAGGTCATCCGCCGCGGTCGCCATCGTGCCGCTGCAACATATCAACGTAACGGTCAGCGATATCCTGATGATGGCGCGAACCACAGCAAGATACATCAAGTGCGGCTGGCGCTTTGTCGTATGCCGAGTAACCACGCAACCCATCCTGCGAACTACATACGTTCTTCGGCGGAAGTGAAAAATTTGGTTCCATCGAAAAAGCGGTTCGGGCGATTGAAGACGGAGATGAACGTCGCTCCGTTAGGAGCATGCGCGACATGGACGTTGCCGCCCGGTCGCCACACGAAGTCACCCGCGCCAACGCTGCCTTCCGAGTCTTCCAGCGATCCTTCGAGCATGAAGGTCTGTTCGAGCGCCGTGTGCTCGTGCAATGGCACGACCGCGCCGGGCGCCATCTTGAACAGGATGGTCGAACGCCCTTCGTCGTCCTGGTACAGGATCTTCATCTCTATTCCGTCGAACGCCGTTGGCTGCCAGGGCATCGACGACGCGGCGACGAAGGTCGACCGAAGTTCGGGCGGGTTGACGGGCACAGGCTTGTTCATGGCTTCTTCTCCGAAAAATCCACCTCTGCTCACGAGATCTCGTAGACCGACACCTTGTCCGCGATGCCGCTCAGCGCCACGCGTCTGGGCGTTGGCTTTAGTCCCTTGGTCTCAAGCAGGGAGCGCGCTTGCGCGTTCTCCACCACCGATTCCGTCACCACGATCGAGCGCGAGGCAGCAAGGCCCTGGACGCGCGAGGCGATGTTCACCGTCTGGCCAAAATAATCCTGCTGGGCATTGAGCGTGACCGCGAGGCATGATCCTTCATGGATGCCCATCTTCAGGCTCAGGCTCTGGTGCTGACGCTCGGCGCCAAGATCGCTCATCGCCTCGCGCATGCGGATCGCCGCGGCAATGGCGCGGTCAGGCGTTTCGAAGGTCGCCATCACGGCATCGCCGATGGTCTTCACGACGGCACCTCTTTCCGACGCGATAATCTCCTGCAGCAGCCTGAAATGCTCGTTGACGAGATCGAAGGCGGTGAGGTCACCGACGCGTTCATAGAGTTCGGTGGAGCCCCTGAGATCGCTAAACAGGAAAGTCAGGCTCAGGATCTTGAGGCGCTGGCCGATGGCGAGCGTGTCGGTGCGGTAGATGTCGCGGAAGGTTTGATTGGTGAGAAGACGCTTGGCGGTGAGAATGGGCTTGCGTCGCTTCAGGATGTCGTCCAGCGCCTCGTTCGCCACCCATATCGCCGGCAACACACGGCCGTCGGTGCGGTTTTCCAAGGCCAGGCGCAGTGGCCCGGGGCGCAAGGCAACGCTGTCGACGGGAACCTGGAGCTTGTTGAAGATCACGGACAGGTTCTGGCGCTCGCTCGCCTCTTCGCCGCTGACATCAAGGAACTGGGCCGTGTGCGTCACGGGATCGAACACGATCAACGTGCCCTCCGGCACTTGCAACGAAAGGATGGCCCGTTCTCCCGGCGGCAAGTCAACCGTTTCGAGCGTCACCTCCTCCAGCAGTTTCTCCACATCGGCGGGAAGTTCGATGGCCGAACTCCAGAAGATCTGGCGATAATATTCGGCTGCGGACAATTCATCGGGACTGTGGGCCGCGATCTTGCGCAGGCGCGGGCTTACCGTGAAAGTCACCTCGACCAGGTTGTCGAGCGTCGTCTCATAGCCCGCGGCGCAGAAAGCGCAATTATACTGCGCCCGATCCAGGGTCTTCAGGCTTTTATTGGCGGAGAGAACACCGGCGCAGCTCGGGCACATCACGTTCCATGTCATTTCGAACATGCCGAGCCCCACCGCATTCAGGAGTGCCGCGATGACCTGCTCCTCGCCGACGCCCCCCTTGGCCGCGAGATCAAGCGCGTTCATTTTGTTCAAGGCATGATCCGGAGCATCCCGCACCATGCGCTCGAGCATGTCCACAACGGCTTGGTCGGCCGACTGACGCAGGGCCACAAACAAAGTCTCGGTTTCGCTCATACGATAATGCTACATGAAACAGGGCAAACTGGACACCCGCTAACCCATCACTTGTGTGTACCGCAACACTCAACCCGCGCGTAGCAGCAAGCGTAGCCCGAATGAAGCCGCCTGCTCTGCAGGTAATGTCTTTCACGCCACCGGAAAACGTCCTAACATAAGTGCTTGGTCATCTGCGGGGTCACCACGATGCGGTTCCGCGTGCGCAAATTTGCCCACGTTCTGGAACGCCTGGGCCTTGCGATGGCCGGGGCTGCGAGCGGCCTGTTTGTTGCCGCGCTGGTGGGGTCGAGCTTCGCGCTGCTGACTTCCCAGGCCTTCCTGCTCTTCATGATGATCGGTGGCGCCGTCGGATTTTACCTCGGCATTGACACCCCGCCTCTGCCTTTTCATCCAGCAAACGGTCCGCGTTCAAACGACGGCACGGAAGCCGGTATCGATTCCGCGGAATTCCTGAGCGCGGTAGGCACGTTTCTCGCGACGTTCTCGGCTTTTGCGTCGGTCGGCGTGATTGTGCTGCGTAACGATCCGCACATCGCCTGGACCGGCGCGATCATGGCGGGATGGGTGATTGGCGTGGTCATGCAAATCACGGCCGGAGCGATTGCACGCATCCGCCGTTGAGATACCGTTCCGGCGGGATTAGGCCAATGGGCTGAGCCGTGAGTGATATGGTTGAACGGCTCAGCCTGATGATTCGGGCAGTCGAGTGCTGTTCCCAAGATTTTCTCGTTCCCGCTTGATCGACCCAAATCTATAATTCTCGCCGTCCCGTCCCCTACGGGGGCGTATCGCGATGGGAGGCCGACGGAAAATGCCTTCAGATCGGAATGCGAAAACGCGCATACGAATAGCCTTCTTTTTCCTGTTCGTTTTCATGATTGTTTTTTCGGTCGGGGCCTATTTCGTACCCGACCTGGGGAAACTGCGGGAGAGTATTGCCGCTCGTGAAGCCCAGACGGCATTGCAAGGCATCACCGAGCCCAAGCAAATAGATGAGGCGCTCAGGCAACAGCCCTCCAATAAATTCCTGCAGATGATGGCAATGGCAACCAAGGCGACAAGTGAAACTGACGCTGCCATTGGAAAATTATCGAATGAAATTGAGTCGCCGGCGATTTCAAGAGACAACAATCTGGGCGCGGCGAGCCGGAGCGATCTTGAAGCACTTCGCCGCGATTTGAAAACCGCGGAAGCCAATGCCACGGCATTCATGCCGCGCTACATCGCGCTCCTGAAAACCGAACGCGACAATGTCGAAAAATACGCGCGCTCGCTACATCTGGGAAAAGACTCCACCGGCAGGTTGTTGGACAACATCGACAAGCGGCACGCCGAAATTACGGCGTTCGCTTCCAGGATGTTGCTGGCGCGTGCCGACTTTTATCGCGCCTACGAAAGCTATGTCGCGATTCTGGTCGGGGAATTCGGTGCCTACAAGGTCGTGAATGGTCAATTCATATTCCCATTTCAACGCACGGTGGACCGTTACAATGTCGCGGCCAGTGCCATGACCGTCGCCTCAACGCGTGTCGCTGAATTGGAGGAAGAAAGAGAACGGCTACTGAAATCCCAGCAGCAGGCATGGGAGAAGTTTGTCAGCGGTAAATGACTAGACCGACATATATGCGCCGCGTCAAACTCCAGCGTCATTCCCCGAAGTGCAATTGCACATCGTGAATGCGCCACCCGAACTCGGGTTTACTCGAGTTCGGCAATATCATTGTCCAAGTCGGCAACAGTCGACTTGGATGCGCAGGCCGGAATCCATACTCCCCGTCGTGGTTATGGATTCCGGGCTCGCGCGGAGCCTGTCATCGGGCCGCGCTTTGCGCGGACCCGTTGGCGCGCCCCGGAATGACGGGGTGAATTTCTATTAGCAAGCATGACCCTCGACTCAATACGGCGGGGGCTTCCGCGCGCGTTGCGCCTTGGCCGCCTCCACCCACCACGCCAGATCATCCGCAAATCGCGGGAACGCCCGCTCCAGCGCCTTGCCGCCCTCGCCGGTCGGCTCGCCCTGCTCCGACAGCGTCTGCGCAATCGGGCCCACCGCGATCGTGCTCGAAATCACCACCATGCCCATCTCGGAGAGCGTGCCATGCCACGCGGTGGCGGCGCGCACGCCGGAGAGGCGTCCGGCCGAATAGCTGGCGATGGCGGCGGGACGCCAGAACCACTCCTCGAGAAAATGATCGGTGAGATTCTTCAGGCCGGGCTGGATGCCCCAATTGTATTCGCCGGTGATAAAGACAAACCCGTCGGCGTCGCGAATTTGGCCGGCGAGTTTTTCCAACGCCGCCGGCGCCTCGCCCTTGCGATGTTCCTTGTACATCCGGTCCAGCATCGGCAGGCCGACCGCCTTGGCGTCGATCAGCTCAACCTCGTCGCCGCGATTGCGCAGGCCTTCGACGACGAACTGCGCCAGGCGGATGCCCATGCGGTCCGACCGGTACGAGCCGTACAACACGAGAATGCGATGGCTCATGGCATCAACGCTCCGTCATGCCCGGATTGATCCGGGTATCCGCCCTGTCTGACAACGGCATCTTACGAGGAAGTTGGACCACCCGGTCAAGTGTTCAACCCGCCGTTGGCGTGCCTCGGAGCGGCCACCAGCAGATCGAAGGCTCGCGCTAACCGGCCATCTTCCGGCCAGCTTCCTTCCTATGCGGCAAGGTCCAGTCCGGCCGAATGAAGTGACAGGTGTAGCCGTCGGGATATTTCTCCAGATAGTCCTGATGCTCGGGCTCGGCCTCCCAGAACGGTCCGACCGGCGCCACCTCGGTGACAACCTTGCCCGGCCAAAGGCCGGAAGCATCGACATCGGCGATGGTGTCTTCTGCGATCCGTTTCTGCTCGTCGTTCTCATAGAAGATGGCCGACCGGTAGCTCGCGCCCCTGTCGTTGCCCTGACGGTTCAGCGTGCTCGGATCGTGGATCTGGAAAAAGAATTCCAAGAGCTTGCGGTAGCTGATGATCTGCGGATCAAAGGTAATTTCGATGGCTTCCGCATGATTGCCGTGATTGCGATAGGTCGCGTTCGGCACCTCGCCGCCGGTGTAGCCCACCCGGGTTGAAATCACGCCGGGATACCGGCGCAGCAAGTCCTGCACACCCCAGAAGCAGCCCCCGGCAAGCACTGCGCGCTCCGTCAAAACTGTCATGTCGATCCTCCTTAAGCGCCTCGCAGGCGTCGTTCGCTGGGTCCCTATGTAAGGACGGTACAATGAAGCCGAAAGCCGAGCGATGCGCAAAATGTGCCCGTGCGAGACGCTCGACTGGAACAAAAACGCCAGTTCCGGGTTATGGTGAAAATTCGGGAGGGTCTCATGGATCGACTAACACGCTGCCCGAAATGCGGAAAGCGAATGGCCCCGGTTGTCACCATCTCCGGCCGCACCGACCTCCAATGCATCAGTTGTGACGACCCCGCGGTGAAATGGGCCGAAAGTCCGCGGACAGCCCCTGAGAAGCCGGTCGTGCCAGCACACATTTGAGCTACTCCGCGCGCTTGGGGTCATGGCTACCGAACCCGAACATCGGGCCGCGCCTTGCGCGGGTCTGCATCAAAACTCTGGCGTCATTCCGGGATGCGCCACCCGAACTCGGGTTTACCCGAGTTCGGCAATATCATTGTCCAAGTTGGCAACAGCCGACTTGGATGCGCAGGCCCGGAATCCATACTCCCCGTCGTGGTTATGGATTCCGGGCTCGCGCTTTGCGCGCCCCGGAATGACGGACATCGGCGCGCCCCGCCCAACTGCACCCCCACCGCAACCGCCCCCGCGGCAGCGTAAACTTAGGATTAATACCGACAAACTAGGGTGAAGGCCCCTACCCCTCCACCATCGTGAATGGCTCAATCTCATGAAAATTGGCACCCTGCTGACGGTCGCAATCGTCTCGCTGTCCGCTGTCGGCGGCGGTCTTGCCGTCTATGTCGCCACCACGAAATACCAGACGATGGACAAGGTTTCCGTCGCGCAGCGCCGGCTGGAGATCGTCCGGGCCGTCGGCGAAATCCCGCGCTATATGAACCCCGAGCGCGGCTTCGCCACCAACATCATGTTCGGGCCTCCCGCCGTGGACCCGAAAATGCGGGCGGAACTCAACGACAAATACCGCAAGCAGACCGACGGCGCCCGCGAAAAGATGAATCAAATCAGGGCAACCCTGCTCGGCGGGCTCGAAGAAGGCGCCGCCGTGGCCAGCGGCATGGACGGCCTGAATGCGAAGTTCGCAAGCTTGCGCGAGGCCATGGACAAGGCCATCGACGGACCGGCCGAAGCCCGCCGCGACGCCGCCAAGAAGATCGTTGGTGATAATGCGGTCTTCAACAAGGACGTCACCGCCCTGCTCGACGAGCAGGTCCGCAAGATGGCCGTGCTCGACGGCGACGCCTATCGGCAGGCGAGTTACGCCAACATCGCATGGACGTTGCGCGACGTCGGCGGTTACAACGCCAGCCTGCACAAGAACCTCGTCGGCGCCAAGCGCCCGGCCACCGATGCCGAAAAGATGGATTTGAGCCGCTCCCAGGGCCGCAACGACCAGATCCTGATGTCGCTTCAGGAATTGAAGGGAAATCCCGCAACGCCGGCCAATGTGGCGGCGGCGCTCGGCAAGATGAACGACGCCTATGTCGAGCGTTTCGGCCAAGAGCAGAAACTGGTGAAGGAAGGCGCCATCAGCGGCAAATATGAGCACGATGTCGACACCTACTACGCGGAGTCGCAACGCGGTCTCGCGGCGGTTGTCGAGGTGCGCGACGCCTTCTACGACAACGCCGAACAGGTGCTCAGCTCAGCCTATTCCGCCGCGCGCGTCAGCTTTGTCATCGCGCTCGGCGGCCTCCTCGCGGTCGTGATCGCGAGCGTCGGCCTGGTGACGATGGTCCGTCGCCGTGTCTGCAAGCCGATCGTCGACCTGACTGCCACGATGTCGCGTCTCGCCGGCGGCGATGTCTCCGACGAAATTTCAGGCAGCGACCGCGACGACGAGATCGGCGCGATGGCGGCGGCCGTCCGGGTCTTCAAGGACAACATGATCAAGGCGGATCGCCTGGCCGCGGAGAAGGAAGCGGAGAACGACATCAAGATGCGGCGCGCCCGCGTGCTCGACGAACTCGCCCGCGCGTTCGAGACCAAGGTCGGCGAACTGGTTGGCGGACTGTCGTCGGCATCGGCCGTGATGGAAGAAACCGCCCAGTCGATGTCTACGACCGCGGCGGCCACCAACCGCCAGGCCGGTGTCGTCGCTGCGGCCTCTGAGCAGACCTCGGCCAACGTGCAGACGGTCGCCAGCGCCACGGAGGAGTTGACAACCTCGGTCGCGGAGATCGGCCGCCAGGTCGCGCAATCCACCGAGATCGCCGCCCGCGCGGTCGAAAGCGCTCGCCGCAGCGGCGATACCGCGCGTTCGCTGGCCGACGGCGCGCAGAAAATCGGCGACGTCGTGACCCTGATCCAGACCATCGCCGCGCAGACCAACCTGCTCGCCCTCAACGCGACCATCGAGGCCGCGCGCGCCGGGGAAGCCGGACGCGGCTTTGCGGTCGTCGCATCCGAAGTCAAATCGCTGGCCGGCCAGACCGCGAAGGCCACCACCGAAATATCCGAACAGATCGCGGCGATTCAGACCGCGAGCGACGAGACGGTGACGGCGATCCGCAACGTGGTCGACGTGATCGCCGAGATCGATCAGATCGGCGTTGCGATCGCGTCCGCGATCCAGCAACAGGGGTCCGCGACCAAAGAAATTTCCCGCAACGTCCAGGAAGCCGCGCGCGGCACCCAGGAGGTCACCACCAACATCTCCGGCGTCCAGAAGGCGGCCGACGACACCGGCTCAGCCGCCACGCAGGTGCTGGGGGCGGCGGAACAACTGTCTTCGCAATCGAGAGAGCTTGCCGGGCAGGTCAACCGCTTCCTCTCCGAGGTCAGGGCCGCGTAAATCGGGCGCGGCCCCTCAGCCCAGGATCGCCCAACCGTGAGGCGGAAGCGTCATCTGCGTCTGCGAAGCTCCGGCGTGATGGCAGGCGGCATTCCCGGCCACGATGTCACCAGCGCGGGGAATCGACCGCGTCAGCGGCGCGTCAGTCAGATTGAGCGCGACCAGCAGGCGATACTCTCCGTGGAATGCTTCGTAGATGAAGTGCGTATTGGCTAGCTCCACCGCGCGGGTGCGCGCGTGGTGCAGCCAGGGGTGGCGGCGCCGCATTCCGATCAGATCCTGGTGCAGCCGGTAGGTCGGCCAGCCGAACGGCGCGAGATCCGCAGGCGCTGCCGGAAACGCCGGACGTATCGCATCGTCGCCTCCGGGACGATGCTCCTTGATGCCGCGGAACGCCTGCTCGTCACCGGCATAGATCGAAGGTGTGCCGCCGCACGTCATCAGAACGACCAAAGCGTGGGGAAGATGCCTGTCGTCGATCAGCGCGCTTGCGATCCGCGTGACGTCGTGATTGCCGATGAAGGTGAGCGGCACAAAACTATCGAGCCAGGAATTGTGCCGGTCCAGCGCCCAGGCCAGTTCGAAAAAATTTCGGTCGTTCAGCGCGCTCCAGATCGCTTTCCACAGCTCATATTGCGTCACCGCATCGACACCGGTGTCGCGAACAAAGCCGGCATAGTCGCCGTGGATGACCTCGCCAAAAACATACGCGTCAGGATGTTCGGTTCGAACCTGCGGCAGCACCTGCGCCCAAAATCGTCTTGGAACCGCATAGGCGGCGTCGAGCCGCCAGCCGTCGGCGCCCCGTTCCAGCCAGTGGTTCATGACGCGGGCAACGTAGTGCGCAACGGCAGGTTCGTCATGATTGAGAGCCACCAGCTGACGATGGCCTTCGAAGGTCTCATATTCCGGCTCCTGCCCCGGAGCGCGATCCGCCGGCCACGACAGGCGGAACCAGGCCGCGTCAGGGGCATCCGGTCCAGCCGCCACCGCGCGGCGGAACAGCGGAAACTCACGGCCGACATGGTTGAAGACACCGTCGAGAACGACCCGCAAGCCACGGCCGTGCGCGGCTTCGATCAGCGCGTCAAAATCAGCGTCGTCGCCGAGGCGCGGATCGATCTGGAAGTAGTCGGTGGTGTCATAACCATGCGTCGAGGAAGCGAAAATCGGCCCAAGCAGAAGCCCGGACGCGCCAAGCTCAACGGCATAGTCCAGCCATGATTTGATGTGGCCAAGCCGATGGACGACGCCTGCCCGATCGCGAGCGTCGGCTTCGGCGCCGGTAAACCCGAGCGGATAGATCTGCCAAAACACCACGTGTTTGACCCAAGTTGACACTTCTTCTCCTTCGGCTTCTCCTTCGGCGTGATGGGTGACAACGCCCTGACCCGTCAGAAGCACAGATTGGTCACGGTGTTTCCGCGCTTGTCCTTGATCACGTAGGGACAGCGCGCGCGCTCAAGCGCTTTCTTGGCGTCCTGATTGCCGAGCGCCGCGGATTTTTCGTAATAGGCTTTCGCGGCGTCCGAATCCTTCGGGCCGCCGCGCCCGCTTTGGGCGAATGCGCCCATCCGCTCCAGCGCGCCGGGGTGATTTTGCGCGGCCGCCTTTTCAAACAGCGTCCGCGCGGCGGCATCGTCCGCCGGGCCACCGGTACCGTCTTCCATCATCAATCCCAGCTGATACTGGGCTTCGGCATTGGTCTCCGCCGCTTTCGCCAACAGCTGTCTTGCTCTCGCGGGATCCGCCGGCGCGCCGCCGCCACCGGAAAGCGCGGCAAGATTGGTGACCCCGCGGGGATTGCCGGCTTCCGCAGCGCGCTCGAACAGCTTGCGCGCTTGGGCCTCATCCCGGGCCACGCCGGAGCCGGTGCCGTAGAGCACGCCGAGTTCAACCATCGCCGAGGTAGAGCCCTTGTCGGCCGCCTTGCGCCAGGCGCCGATCGCTTCCGGCAATTGCCGGTTGGCGGCGTAGGCGCGGCCGAGCTGATACAGCGCCCGTCGCGACGAGCCCGCGGCTATCCTGCAATATTTGATCGCGGTCGCGACATCGGACGCAGCGACGTCGGGCGTGCCTTTGACATCCGCCGGCTTGTCCGGATCGGCGGGGTCGGCGGCGAGCCGATCGCACAGCACGAGATCGGCCGATTGCGCGCGGGCCAGGGTTGGCGCTGCCGCGATCGCGATCACAGCGACGGCGATGCAGCCGATCGCAGCGAATGAAAGCGCGTGAAATCGTTTCATCAGGACGCACATGTTGATGGATGAAGGTTAGCTTCGAAGTGCCGGCAAATTCAAGGCTTCACCCCGCAATTGAGCAGCGCCGGAGCCGCTTCACGCAGGGTCAAACCCACGCGCCCTTATTACGCCGCCCGTCCGAACAATGCGCGTGACGCGATCAGCGGTGCTGTAAAGGCGTCGGATTTCGGCAGCTTGCGCAATGCTGCGTCAAATCGTTCCGCTGTCTTCGCCGCGCCAGCCACCGTCGGATGCAACTCGTCGCGCCACTGGTTTTTACCAATCGCGCCGCGCAAGTCGACGTACCGGTAATTGGAATATGTCATGGCGAATGCCGCCAAAGCGTTGTTAAAGGCATCGATCATGATCCGCACAATCGCCTGGCACAGGGCAGCTTGAAAGGTGGGATCGAGTCCAACGAACAACATGCCGTTTCCTATCCATGGCCCGCTACTGCGAGGGATAGCATGGTCGTACCCATGCCCGATCATAATTACGTTCGGGGCCCGCACGTGCACGCGCTGGATCAATGACTCATAGTTCTGCACGATCAGCTTCAGATTGTCGTAAAATTCCGGCTTGATGTAATACGCAGCATCGGACGGTTTGGTATGCCCCACATCGAAGAGATTCAGAAACCGCGCGATCCCTCCTTCACCGCCCAGCACATCGTTGCCACCGCCTGAGAACAAAAAAGTGTCGGCCTGCTCCGAGATGAGCGGAGGCCAGAACTGACCTGTCTGGATCATCTCGGCCAGAGTATCGCCCCAGTGCGCCATGTTATCGATCGGGTAGCCATCGGTTTGCTGCAGCACATCGATTAGCGTCGGCGGCATGATCACCTGCGGCAGCCGAAACCATGAATCGCCCTCCGCGACGATCGGCGTCTTGCGCTGGAACCCCTTGGGCGGGGTGGCCGCGCGAATTTGCTGATCGCGGCCGATGGACGCGTCGTGTACCAGCGCATCCGCAAGCTTGCCAGATTTTTCAACGCCCTGAAGATCGACGGCCGCGCTGTTGATCCCGATCGCGAAGTCAAACGGCTGTCGGGGATTGGGCTGCGCAACGAAGTAATTGGAAAATTCCTTGTCGCTAATGGTGCCGCTCTGAACTTTTTCAACAACGGCATGGAACGGAGTTTTTCCGGCAGCGGATTTCGACTTCTTCGCCATGTCGCCCTCCTTCGCGAATTTGCCACCGCTATCGTTTCACAACCCTGCGTTTAGTTCAATTGAACATCCTTCGTGGGCTTCGATGCCGGGCGCTACTTCTCCAGCCCGGACTCTCGCAGCACGGGTGCGGCCTCGGGCGACGCGAGATATTTCAGGAGTTCGCAGGCTTGAAGCACCCGCTTTGAGGCCGCCAGACGCCCGGCGGAAAACACGGCAGGACTTTGCATCTCGAGCGGGATCGGGCCGATGACTTCAACACCGGGGACCTGCTTCAACTCGCTGATCTGCTGCACCGCGAGGTCAGCCTCGCCGGCGACGAGCCGTTCGGCGGTAAAGCCGGACGGAACGATCCGGGCCCTGGCGTTGATTTCGGATGCAATCCCCATGCGCTCGATCAGTTGCGCGAAGAAAATGCCGCTGGCGCCGATCCGCGAATAGGCCACTCGCGCGCCCAGCAGCGTCGCGCGCAGCGCGGTCTCGGTTGCGATGTCGGGATGATCAACGCCGGCCTTCACCGCGATACCGACATAGGAGCGGGCCAGATCGACGCGGCTGTCCGCGACCACTATTCCCTCCGCCGCGAGATCGTCGAGCCCCTCGCGGGTCAGAATGACAACGTCAGCGCCCTCGCCGCCGCGCAGACGATCCAACAGCGCCAGCGTCGGCGCGAAATCGGCATCGATGCGCGTTCGCAGCTCTGCTTCATATCGGTCGGCGAGATGGCGAACCGCCCCCATCAAGGCCAGCGTCGAGAGTAAGCGAACAACGTTTTCCATTTGCAGCCTTTTTTTCGGATGCAAATCTAGCGCGGTTCGCGCCGGCGGGAAACGAGGTTTAGAGCAACCGACGAATTTCGTGCTGGCGCCGCACTTTGGAGCGGCATCCACCGGCGACTAAACGCAATAATCCGCCAAAGTCGCTCAGGCTTTGGCGGATCAGATTGCGGCCCGGACGTTTCCAAGGCCACGCGGTGTATCGAACGCTTAAGCGGCTGCCGACTTGGCGACGGTCGGAACCGACGCGATCGTCTTCAGGATCTGGGAAGCGATCTGGTAGGGGTCGCCTTGCGAGTTCGGACGGCGATCTTCGAGATAGCCCTTGTAGCCGTTATTGGCGAAGCTGTGGGGTACGCGGATCGAGGCGCCGCGGTCCGCGATACCGTAGCTGAACTCGGTGATCGCAGCGGTCTCGTGCTTGCCGGTCAGCCGCAGATGGTTGTCCGGGCCGTAGACCGCGATGTGATCTTCGCGGTTGGTTTCGAACGCCTTCATCAGCTTCTCGAAATACTCCTTGCCGCCGACTTCACGCATATAGGTGGTGGAGAAGTTGGCGTGCATGCCAGAGCCGTTCCAGTCGGTGTCGCCGAGCGGCTTGCAGTGGTACTCGATGTCGATGCCGTAGCTTTCGGTCAGCCGCTGCATCAAATAGCGGGCCATCCACATTTCGTCAGCAGCCTTCTTGGAGCCCTTGCCGAAGATCTGGAATTCCCACTGTCCCTTCGCGACTTCGGCGTTGATGCCTTCGTGGTTGATGCCGGCCGCGAGGCACAGATCGAGATGCTTCTCGACGATCTCGCGAGCGACAGCACCGACGTTCGAGTAACCGACGCCGGTATAGTACGGACCCTGTGGCGCGGGATAGCCGGTGGAGGGAAAGCCGAGCGGACGGCCGTCCTTGTAAAAGAAATATTCCTGCTCAAACCCGAACCATGCGCCTGCGTCGTCGAGAATGGTCGCACGCTTGTTAGAAGGATGTGCAGTCTTGCCGTCGGGCATCATCACTTCGCACATCACCAGCACGCCATTGGTGCGCGTAGCATCCAGATAAATCGCGACCGGCTTGAGAACGCAGTCTGAACTTTTTCCCTCCGCCTGCATGGTCGAGCTACCGTCGAAGCCCCACAGCGGAAGCTGTTCCAACGTCGGGAATGAATCGAATTCCTTGATCTGCGTTTTGCCGCGCAGATTCGGTATCGGCGTATATCCGTCGAGCCAGATATACTCGAGCTTAAACTTTGTCATTGAGCTCTCTCATGAGTTGATGATGCGAAAGGTGGGAAACCAAAACGCTTTTTTGGTCACCACAAGCGTACCCGGCCACCATCGGCCACTCCTTTCCAAGCAATTAAAGTGCCAATCGCTGCACTGCGGGAACGCCGGCCAGGGAGGAGAAGCGCCACCACCTCCCCGGTTGCCGGTCGAATTTGAGGTGCGGCAAAGGCGCGCGGGGAACGCTTTGGACGAGGCACCGGAGCGCCAAGCTAAGCCTTATTTCACAGCAGTCGGCCGCCGTTCTATCGCTCAGACCAAACACGCGCCACTTGCGAGCAATATTCGTCTGAAAATCAAGGTCAATCCGCGACCTCGGCGACGGCCCAAGCGTTAGCCAGTCTGTGGGTGCCTCCCAAGAAGCAACGCCGGAGATGCCTACAATTTATACAGGAAACGATTTTGTTTTGAGCATGTTGCACTGGCGGAGTGCACGAACGATATCGGTGTCAGTAACCAGTCGAGAACGAGTCGGGCGCAGCATGAGGCAAGGCGCATCGACACAAGGAGAACGATGATGAATACGAGTTTGAATCACGGGTCCGCCAAGATCTACCAATTCCCGGTTGGCGGCCGCTCGGGCGTTAGCGGACGTCACCAAGACGAAGCCAAGACCGCCGCCGATCTTGCCTCCTCGCGCGTGAGCGAAGTTGCTGTTGGCGGCGCCTGGTACCATGAGGCGGCAATCCAGGAGTCGAACGCGGTGCGTGAGAGCTGATGCCGTCAGCACGCGCGTTGCCGATGGGTTGCCGGTGTTCGGCACCATTTCGAAAGTGGTAAAAGGGTCGGAACGGAAACGTTTCGGCCCTTTTTTCAGATCAGTTCGCATGCCGTCGTCGGCCGCTTGGCGTGCTTGAGCGTGGTGCCTGCCTTCGCGATCTTCAACGTGACACCCCCGCCCGAATAGCGCGAACCGGACAGCGCCAGACGCTTGCCGAGTGTGACCGCCTTGCCATCGATCTGCAGATGCGCGCGCTTATCATATTGGAAAAAACCAACAATGAACTGGGAGCCGTCGGCGCAGCGATAGCTCTGGAACGAGGTCTGCGCGACCGCGGGCGGAGCGCCTGCTGCCATTCCCGCAACGAATATTGCCGCACCGAAATTCATGGCCTTGCGCCGATTCATGTTCGCCTCCTGATAAGACCAGTATAGACCAAAGCGAAACGCCCTCCCCGTCATTTGTCCGCCGCAGAGAATGGCTTAAGCTAAAGCCCATGTCAGATTCAAATCCGTCAGCTTCAAATCCGTCAGCTTCTCCTGCCCGCCACCTCAATCTGGCCGGCGCCAGCAACTTCCGCGACCTCGGCGGCTATCCCGGCAAAGATGGCCGTGCTGTCCGCTGGCGGCAGATCTTCCGCTCCAACCATCTCGGCCATCTCACCGAGGCCGATATCGAAGTGCTGCGCGGCCTGGGTCTGAAGAGCGCGTTCGATTTTCGCGGCACCGAGGAGCGCGTCGCGGCGATGTGTGGCGTTGAGGAGATCGCCGTGCATTCGCTGCCGATCGAGCCGACCGTCGTCGCGGCGCTGCGCGCGCGTCTCGCCACCGGCGCGGCGCTGTCTTCCGCCGACGCGCTGGATGTCATGCGCGATTCCTACCGCAACTATGTACGCCAAAATACCCCGAGCTTCCGCGCGCTGTTCGCCCATCTGCTTGAGGACCGCGCCCCGCTGGTGATTCACTGCACCGCCGGCAAGGATCGCACCGGATTCGCCTGCGCGCTGATCCTGCATGCACTCGGAGTGCCGGACGAAATGATCGCGGAAGACTATCTGCTCACCAACCGCTTCTACCGCCGCGACCGCACGGCCAGCTCCGATCTTCCTGAGGAGGTCAAGCAGGTGCTGGCGAGGGTCGAGGCATCGTTTCTCGCCGCCGCGTTCGATGCCATCCGCACCGACTACGGCGATCTCGAAAACTATCTCAGCGACGGGTTGGGTCTCGGTGCAAGCGAACGCGCGAGGCTCGAAGCCCGCTATCTGGATCGCTGACACCGCACAGCCGCCGAATCTTTGCAGCGGCTCGCGCCGAAGATTGGCTCGTTCACGGATTGCTAGCCATAAACGAGCCAAGCCTGGGCTATCTGGAGGGGAACTGGCTTATGCCGCCGCTTCCAGCTCGGCATCGAGATCGGCGATGACGTCCTCGAATGCGGAAATCGCCTGCTGGATCGCTGCAATCTGGATCAGCTCCCAGCCGCCGACCGGGGCGTTGCGATTTTGCAGCGCGACGATCAAATCCCGGCGCTGCTCCTTAAGCTGAACAAGAGGTAAACCGTGATCGGGTAGATGTCTCATGATAATGCGCCCCTGCCCATTGGTTGGCCTACATGAAGCCTAGCGCCTTGTTTCTGCTTTCCGCTTACAGAACTCCGACAAATTTTAACTATTAGCGCGGGGACTGTGAATGTCGCTTCTACACCGCGGCAGCAGGCGCCGTCGTAATTGCTTCGAACAGGGCCTTCGTGACACAATTGGTCGCCCAATCGCTCATGTGAAGGTGGCTATTGTCGTCAGGATCGATCAGGTCCGCCATCGGGATGTTGTCTTCGCAGCGCCAGCGGCGCATCAGGGCGAAGCGACGAAACACATTGACGTGGGCCTTCTCCGCGGCCGCAGATATCCGCGAAACCATATCTTCGGCGAAACCGATCTTGTCGGTCACCAAGGCCGTTGTGTATTGCAGGTCCATCAGCACGACATCCATCGGGAGTTCCGCAAGCCAATCCAGTCCCGCCGCGATGGATGCGGCCACCTCGTCTAAACTATAAATTTCCTTGTGAAATACCGCATTAGTGCCGACTTGCCAGATTACCAGCGCCGGCGCTTCGTCGATCACGTCCGGTTGAAAGCGCGACAGTTCGTCCTGCGCCTCCTGGCCACCGAACCCCCGGTTCAGAACGTCGATCATCCGGCCGTAAGACCGCGCCCTTAGTGCCAGCTCGAGTCTGGACGGAAAGGGTACAATCTTGATTTCGCCCGCCGATGACTTCTCGCCCGCTGTCGACGATGAACCGATCGCCACGATCTTGGTCTTGCGCTGGCGTTTGAGGCTCTGCATCAGGTGCGGAAGCGGATATTTGAAGCCGATGAGATCGAGGTGGGGATCGCAAGGCCGTGGCGCGTCAGGCATGTGAGCCTCCATGTGCAGGAGCGAACCTTTTGAGCTCCTATCTCACCGCAAAATTCCGGAGCATTGCAAATGAATTTCGCATGGCGGTAGTGTGCACTCTCCTCATCCCTTGGCCCGGAGACCAATCATGGACGGAAAAGTCATTGTCGTGACCGGCGCCTTGGGCGCACTTGGCAAAGTCGTTGCGGAAGTGGCGCTGGCGCGGGGCGACCGGGTGGCCGGCGTCGACTACGGAACGTCGCAAATCGCGGCGACGCCAGATCGGATCGAATTCGGCGGCGTCGATCTTTCGGATGCGGCCCAAGCCCAGAAAGCCATCGACGCCGTCGCGTCGCACTTCGGCAGGCTCGATGCGCTGGTCAATATCGCCGGCGGTTTTGCGTACGAGACGGTCGCCGAGGGCGACCCGAAAACCTGGCATCGGATGTATGCGCTCAACGTACTCACCGCGCTGAATGCGTCGCGATCGGCGATCCCGCATCTCACCGCTTCCGCGTCGGCGCGGATCGTCAATGTCGGCGCCATGGGGGCGCTGCAGGCTGGCTCCGGCATGGGCGCCTACGCCGCCTCCAAAGCCGGCGTGCATCGCCTGACCGAGGCGCTCGCCGCCGAGTGGAAAGGCAAGATCACCGTCAACGCCGTGCTGCCGTCGACCATCGACACCCCAGCCAACCGCGCCAGCATGCCGAAAGCGGATTTCGGAAAATGGGTGACGCCGCAAGAACTGGCCGACGTGATCCTGTTTTTGGTGAGCGATGCTGCGAGCGCCGTCACCGGCGCGCTGCTCCCGGTGAGCGGGCGGGTGTAGACCAGCTGTTCTGCCCGCATTCCCAGGCACCTTTTCGTGACGCCGCGCGGATGCTATATTGCTGATATGACGACCACCGAAGACATCGAAAAAGCCGTCGAGCAATTGGACCCGCGGGAGCTGGCACGTTTCCGTGCATGGTTCGAGGTGTTTGACGCCGATCGGTTCGACGCCGCCATTGAGAACGATGTGCACGCCGGAAAACTCGACGCATTCGCAGAGGAAGCCCTCGCGGCACATCGCGCCGGGCGCTCCCGGGACTTGTGAAACGCTCCGCTTCGCCACGATTCTGGACGACCTACGAAGCGTTGCCAGCCCCAGTTCGAAAGCTGGCCGACGCCAATTTTTCGCTGCTCAAGCGCGATCCGCGCCACCCTTCGCTCCAGTTCAAAAAAGTTGGTCGATATTGGTCCGTCCGCGTCGGCCTGCGCTACCGAGCCTTGGCTGTTGAAACAGAAGGCGGATATCTTTGGTTTTGGATTGGCTCGCACGCCGATTACGATCGATTAGTCGGCTAAGAGTCCCTCACGCCTCCGCGAGCTTCTTCAGTACCGCGCTGAAGCGAATGCTGCGCTTGCCGGCCAGTGCGGTGGCTTCCGCGACCGCGCCCTCATCCGTGTAAGTGCCGGAAAAGCCGATGCCGACCTCGTAGCCGCCGAACACCGGCCGTTCGCCCTGGTTCGGGGTGTGTTCGTGGTTGACGAGTTCCCCCTTCCACCTGCCGTTCGCGCTGCTGTAGGAACCGATATAATCGAAGAAGGCATCGCCACCGTGGATCCGGCCGTCGTGCAGCACCATGACACCGGTATTGCCGCCGTCGATGCCGTCGAGCATCCGGATGTGAATGGAATAAAGCCCGTTCCCGATCCCGCCTTTTTCGACCGAAGGTGCTGATGGCGCCGCCTCTTCGCTGATGGGGGTCATCACCGAGTTGAAGGCAACGCCAGGCAACTGCGGCGTGCCGCCTTCGAAGAAATATTGTTCGCCCCGCTGCTTGCCTTTGAGCGCGAGGGTGATCTTGTCGGTCTTGAGCAGGGGCTGGAATTTCGGATCTTCGTTGTGGCGCAACGTCGATATGTCGACTGATACGTCGCCATCGGCATCCTGGTAGGTGCCGATGAATGCGAAAGCCGAATTGCCGCCCATCATCTTGCCGTCATATACATAGAGCACGCCGCGGCGCGAACCATGCACCGTATGCATCTCAACCTTGTAAAGTCCGTGCAGCACCTGAAACCGCCCAATGTCGAGGAATACTGCGCGACCCGCGAATCCCTGGATTCGCAAGCAGCCAGTCCGACGCTATTCGCCTTGTCCCGGGACCATGGTAGCCGCTCCCCTGCCCCTTGATCAAATCCTCTCATGGGATTCAGGCTACACTTTCACAATTGAGTCGCATTTTCGGCGGCTCTGGAGCCTCGATCGTTGGAAACCGCGCTTTATCTACCCGTCAAACGCTTCCTGGAAAACCTCGGCTTCACGGTCAAGGGCGAGGTCGGCGGCTGCGACCTGGTGGCGCTTAGCGCCGGCGATCCCCCGATCGTGGTGATCGGCGAACTGAAACTTACATTCAATCTTGAACTGATCCTGCAGGCGGTCGATCGCGCCGGCGCCTGTGACGAGATCTGGCTTGCCGCCAAAATGTCCGCACGCGGCAAGGGACGCGAGAGTGATGCGCGCTATCGTAATCTCTGCCGACGGCTGGGCTTCGGCATGCTCGCGGTGACCAATACCGGCGACGTCGAGGTACTCGTCAAACCGCCCACGACCAGCCCGCGCCGCAACCCCAAGAAGCGCTCGCGCCTGATCGCGGAGCACCGGCGCCGCAAGGGCGACCCGGCGCTGGGCGGGAGCACGCGCGCGCCGATCATGACGGCCTATCGCCAGCAGGCGCTGGCCTGCGCGTCGGCGCTGTCGCGAGGGCCGCGGCGTGTGCGCGACCTCAAGCCTGAGATTCCCGACGCGCCGAAGATCCTGCAGCACAACGTCTATGGCTGGTTCGATCGCGCCGAGCGCGGCATCTACATGCTGACCGATGCCGGCCATGCCGCGCTGAAGCGCTGGCCGCAGCAGCCGATAGACTTTGCAAACGCCGGCGATTCAATCCCTTGACGATAACGGAAACGAGAACGGGTGACACGATGATCGTAGTGACCGGCAGTGTGACGGCCCGGGAAGACACCCTCGGTGCGGTTCGCGAATTGAGCCCCGAGCATGTCCATCGCTCGCGCAAGGAGCCTGGATGCATCTCTCACGCCGTGCATGTCGATTGCGAGAATCCGCTGCGGCTGGTGTTCATCGAGCAGTGGGCCGATCGTGCCGCGTTACAGGCACATTTCGCAGTGCCGGCTTCACGTAATTTTGTCCGCGCGCTGCAGCCGCTTGCCGCTGCCACCACCACAATCCAAATTTACGACGCCACCAGGCTGGAAAACCTTTGAATCAATCCAGTGCATAGCTGGATTGCCACATCAATTTCATATTGCAATGCAACAAGCTGCGCCTTAGGTATTTCTGATCAGACAAGAGGATCTTATGAGCGAAGATTGGAATACCAAATACGGATCGCGACGCGTCCGGCGCGATCCGCCGACGCTGGATGAAGCTATCTTCGCAGCGATCGGCATCACCGATGATCAGCAGGCTCAGGCTGAAATCGCAGCGTCCCTGATGGGACTGCCGATCGAATCCGTTCAGGCCGAAGTGAGGAAAGCCGGCCGCACCGCGGCGCGGTCTTCGACGCGGGTGATCGCGGGCGAGCAAGGCGCGCAGCGCTCTGTGGTGGTGGAACGCCGCGTGATCAGGAAATTCGGCAACGACAAGCGCACCGGCACCTAGCGCGCTTTCGGTGCGCGCTGCTGTCCGGCCATTTCACTTGATCCGAGATCAGTGAATTGCCGTATGCAGGCGCCGCCGGTCAGGCCGTTCGGCCCCAACCATACATTCGCAGAAACAGCTTCCAGTACGCGCGATTGAACTCAACGATCGCGCGTGCGGCTTCGGCCGGCGTCGCGATCGCATATCTTGCAAGTCCGGGCTGCGGATGCTGCTTCAGATCGATGCTTCCGGTCGACTCGCCGTGGCGGAATGTCAGATGCGCACCGAACTTGTTGGCGAGCGCCCGCATCGCCTGGTTCTGCGCGCCGGTGGTGATCCGCAAGGAGTGGTAACCCTTCGAGCGCGCTTCGGCGATCAGCTTTCTGAACAGGACGCTGCCGACCCCCTGGCGTCGCACGCACGCCTCGACGCTGAACGCGATCTCAGGCAGTGAATCCGGGGACTGATCGGGCGGATGGAGCTCCGCCGCGCCGCGTACCACGCCGTTCTCGATATACGCAATGATGACGGTGCCGTCGTCAGCGCATTTCGCGGCATAGCGTTCGATGAAATCGTCATCCATGAAGCCGTGAAAGCGATCATGCCGGCTCTCCCGATCGAGTCGCAAAAGGTGATCGCGGAGTAGCGGTAATTCTTCCTGCTGACGCAGCGTCCGAACGTAGCCCCTAGCCAGCGTCGAACCGGTAATGTTTTCGTGGCGCACTTCATAACTCCTCTTGGATGGCCCTCGAGGAGGCGTCGAATCCCTAGATCCCGAATATTGTGCATCGCAATATAAAATTCAAGGTTACTTGCCGCCTCAAATAACGGCAGCAATTCCAAAATATTAGCGCCACGCAGGTTTTGTTATTGTTAACATTTCCTTAATGTTTGCGGCGGTCGGCAAGCCAATTGCAAACACTGGATTTGAGCCAGGCTCTGGCCCACTATCTGGCGGTTTCCTGGAGGCGTACCGTGGCTGTCGTGCTCGACACCAGTTCTTCGGTTCCGGATCGACGACTTGCAGTCTGGCAGGACATCGTCTGCGATACGTTTGTCGGGCTCGATTGCCAGTCGGACATGCACGACGCGTTCTGGGGTTCGGTTTCGCAATCGGCGGTCGGACCTGCGACGTTTACACGCGTCGATTCCTGCGCCCAGCGGGTGTTCCGCACGCCGTCGCGGATCGCGCGCGCCAGCGAGGATTTCGTGCTGGTGGCGTTGGGAAACAGCGGCGTGAACGGCGTGTATCAGGACGGCCGCGAAGCCGTCGTATCCGCGGGCCAGTTCACCATTTACGACACCACCCGTCCCTACGAGCTGCGCTTCGACGACAGCTTTTCGCAGACCATCCTTCAGATGCCTCGAAAACTTCTGCAACAGCGCATCGGCGCGTTCGACATGCTGACTGCGACCACTTTCTCCAGCGATCGTCCCCTCGAAAGCCTGGTCTACGAATTCCTGGTCAGCATGAGCAAGACGATCGACCACGTCGATTCCGCCACCGCAGCCCGACTGCTGGACCAGGCGCTGGATCTGGTCGCGATGGCCTTCGCCGACAGAATGCATCAGCGTTCGCCGGACCAGTCGTCGCACCGATCCGCACTGCTTTATCGTCTCAAGAACTACATCCTGACACATCTGCGCGACCCCGAACTGTCGATGCCGCGTGCGGCGGCGGCTATCGGAATCTCGCCGCGCTATGCCAGCGATTTGATGGCCGCCGAACAAGCTTCGTTCCGCAGCTATGTGCAGGTACAACGTCTGGAGCGATGCAGGCGCGATCTGTCGGACCCCGCCCATGCCGCCCGGCATATCAGCGACATCGCATTCGCATGGGGCTTCAACGACCTCGCCCATTTCAGCCGGATCTTCAAGCAGAGGTTCGGCGCCTCGCCGCGTGAATGGCGCGAGCACCCGGCGCAGTAACCCATCTTCCGATCGGGCCCGCTTGCTGTCGCGGCACCTACGCCGCGCCTCGCGTGCGGCAACGCGGCCGAAGCGGTCGCTTGGACACCAATTCGCCAGTTAAGACAAGTTTTTGTTCTGCCACGGACAAGCGGCGCGCCCAAGCATGGCTGTAAGCTTCGGACCCATGATTGTCTGCCTCCCAATGCGAAAGGATGACGTCGATGGGTCTCGTTCATCAGAAATACAGGGTTGCGGTGGTTCAGGCGGCGCCGGTTTTTCTCGATCTTGATGCGACGGTGGACAAGACGATCGCGCTGATCGAGCAGGCCGCCGCGCAGGACGCGAAGCTGATCGCGTTTCCCGAAACCTTCATTCCCGGATATCCGTGGCAGATCTGGCTTGGCGCTCCCGCCTGGGCGATCGGCCGTGGCTTCGTGCAGCGCTATTTCGATAACTCGCTGTCCTATGACAGTCCGCAGGCCGAAAAAATTCGCAAGGCCGTGAAGCGCGCCAAGCTGACCGCGGTTGTCGGCGTGTCCGAACGCAACGGTGGCAGCCTCTATATGGGGCAATGGCTGATCGGTCCCGACGGCGAGACCATCGCCAAGCGCCGCAAGCTCCGGCCGACCCATGCCGAACGCACCGTGTTCGGCGAGGGCGACGGCAGCGACCTTGCCGTCCACGATCGCGCCGACGTCGGACGGCTCGGCGCATTGTGCTGCTGGGAGCATCTGCAACCGCTGTCGAAATACGCGATGTACGCCCAGAACGAGCAGGTTCACGTCGGCGCCTGGCCGAGTTTTTCGCTGTATGATCCGTTCGCGCATGCGCTCGGCTGGGAGGTCAACAACGCCGCGAGCAAGGTCTACGCCGTCGAGGGCTCATGTTTCTTCCTCGGCCCCTGCGCGGTGGTCTCGCAGGCCATGATCGATGAGCTCTGCGACTCGCCCGAGAAACACGCGTTCCTGCACGCCGGCGGCGGCCATGCGGTGATCTATGGGCCGGATGGCAGTTCGCTTGCCGAGAAACTTCCGCCCGATCAGGAAGGCATTCTGTATGCGGATATCGATCTCGGCATGATCGGCGTGGCGAAGAACGCCGCCGATCCCGCGGGCCACTATTCCAGGCCCGACGTCACGCGGCTGCTGCTCAATAGCTCCCGCGCCAACCGGGTCGAGCATTTCACCCTTCCGGTCGATGCCGAGGTCATGAGCGAAATCAAGCTTCAGGCCTGAATAAACTTCAAGAGGAGTCCGCCATGGAATCCGCAATCCCCGAGCATCTCCAAACCGCCCGTACGCGTCACCGGCGCGTTCCCGACGACTATGCGCCGCCCTACCCATCGTTCGTGGCACGCCACAAGCCGGGCGTGGAACGGGTGGTGATGGCCTATTTCGGCGTACAGACCCGTGGTGCTCCCTCAAAAGCCGCGGAGCAGGCGATGACACGGATCGCGTCCTGTTTCGAAGCGAACGGCGGCCCGGCGCATTGGGACCGGGCACGCTATATCGACGAAGCCGGTTTCACCAACGTCGTGACGGTGGCCTATTGGGACGATCGCACAAAGTTCGATGGCTGGTTTCCGGCGGCGCGCGACGGCTGGACCGGCGACCAGCGCGACATCGATGGGATCGGCACATTCATCGAGGTGCTTTATCCTGCCGTGGAGGGCTACGAAACCCTGTTCTCTTCCCTGGGGCGGCCGGAGGGCGTCGCCGTCCTCGCCGACGCCATGAGCGGCGAGGTTCGGGAACATGCCTATTGGGGCGGCATGCGCGACCGCATTCCGAAGTCCCAGACCAGCGAGATGGCGCCCGCCGGTACCGCCCAAACCATTCGTGACGGCTCGCGCATTCGGGTCATTCCACACGACAATTTGTGCCTGATCCGGTCGGGTCAGGATTGGGGCGACACCGAAACCGCCGAACGCAAGATGTACCTCGATGATGTCGAGCCGATCTTAAGGGAAGGCATGGACTTCCTGCGCGACAACGGCCGTTCGATCGGCTGTTACGCCAACCGCTACATGACCGTCGTTGCCGCCGATGGCACGCCGACCGAAAAATCCTATGGCATGAGCTGGTGGAAGAGTCTGGCGGCACTGGAGCGATGGGCGGAATCGCATCCGACCCATGTCAGGATCTTCGGCGCCGCCATGAAATATCTGTCGACATTGGGACCTGCGGCGAAGCTGCGGCTCTATCACGAGGTTACCGTGGCTCGGGCCGACGAACAGTTTTTCGAGTATGTGGACTGTCATCCGCAAACCGGCATGTTGAACGCCGTGCAGACGGTTGACGCCACATAAGGTTGCGGCCGCGCGCCGACCGCTCCCCTACAGCACCATCTGCGTCTGGGTCACCAGCGCGACCAGCTTGCCTTCCTCGGTCTCCAGCCGCGTCTGCCAGACCTGGGTGCGCCGGCCGCGATGCACCGGGGTTGCGGTGGCGATGACGGTCATCCCCTCTTTCGCGCCGCCGATGAAATTGGTCTTGCTCTCGATCGTGGTGGTGCCTTTCGCATCCTCGGGCAAATTGATCACGGTCGCCGCGGCGCCGACCGAATCCGCGAACGCCATGATGGCGCCGCCGTGAATCGTATGATTGAGGGTGCAGAGATCCGGCCGAACCAGCATGCGCGCCACCACGCGATCCTTCCCGGCTTCGGTGAATGTCACCCCCTTCAACTCCGCAAAAGGCATCTTCATCGAATTGACTTTTTCAAGCGGCGTCATGATCGGCTGTCCCATATTTATTGGTTTCGTCATTCCGGGATGGTCCGAAGGACCAGACCTAAGATGTGCAATTGCACATCGGGGAATCTCGAGATTCCGGGTTCATGCTTCGCATGCCCCGGAATGACGGTTCTATCTTCGTCAAAGACGTTCTTGAAAGAATTACTTGCCGGGTCAAGCCTGGCAATGACGTCTAAGGTAATGGCATCCGTGACAACCGTGCCATTATTCGCCATATCGTCAGCCATGCACCAATTCCCTCCCCGCCGGATCGTCTGTCTCACCGAGGAAACCGTGGAGACGCTGTATCTGCTCGGCGAGCAGGACCGGATCGTCGGCGTTTCCGGCTACGCGGTGCGGCCGCCGCAGGTCCGGCGCGAGAAGCCGCGGGTGTCGGCGTTCATTTCGGCGGACATTCCGAAGATTCTCGCGCTCGAGCCGGACCTCGTGCTCGCCTTCTCCGATCTGCAGGCTGACATTGTGGCGGATCTGGTCCGCGCCGGCGTGGCCATTCATGTCTTCAACCAGCGCGACGTCGCCGGCATCCTGGCGATGATCCGCACGCTGGGCGCGCTGGTCGATGCGGCCGAGCGCGCCGATCAACTCGCCGCCAGCTATGAGGCGCGCCTCGCAAGCATAGCGTCCGCTGCCCGGCCCTCGCCCAAGCCAAAAGTCTATTTCGAGGAATGGGACGATCCCCTGATCAGCGGCATCGGCTGGGTTTCCGAATTGATCGAGATCGCCGGCGGCGAAGACATCCTGCCGAAATTGCGGTTTCAACAAGCGGCGAAGGACCGGATCATTTCGCCTGATGTCGTGCGCGCCGCCGCGCCGGATGTGATCCTGGCGTCCTGGTGCGGCAAGAAGGTCGTTGCGGACAAAATCAGAGCACGGCCGGGCTGGAACGAGATTCCGGCCGTCCGTGACGACCGCATTGTCGAGATCAAGTCGCCGCTGATCCTGCAGCCCGGCCCGGCGGCGTTGACCGACGGGCTGGATGCGATCGTCGCGGCGCTGTGGCCTGCACTACCCGGCTCCTGAAACCAGGGCTTGCACGACCTCTGCCACAACAAGACTGTCGTCGCCCGGCTTGACCGGGCGATCCAGTACGCCGCAGCTTCTCGGTTGGACACGACCGTCTCTGGAATACTGGGCGGCCGGTCAAGCCGGGCGATGACCGCGGTGTTTGTTTCGTCCACCGGCGTCGGCCCCGCGGTCGGTACCGAACGAACTCGCAATGACGGATCGGAGTTTCGATTCAAATTTCAAACAGCGGATACACGTCCGCATTCTCGCGGCGGGAGGCGCCCGAGGTTTGCGTGTCGTCCTCCCTCAAAAGAGGGAGCAGGGAATGCCGGATGCGCGCTGCACCCGCGGTCTCGTGTGCAAAAGGCAGAACGAAAATCGCACACGAGCATACAGGGCAGCGGA
>Ga0193726_1000385_pt1 | contig 48871 bp, 46 predicted proteins | sample H2c1metaG_FD_144928 | JGI IMG/M metagenome (GOLD analysis project Ga0193726, IMG submission 144928) | Soil microbial communities from a riparian zone of the East river system, Colorado, United States - H2c1 | ecosystem: Environmental > Terrestrial > Soil > Riparian zone | place: USA: East River... | reverse complement strand
CGAGCGGAAAAAGTGTCGGTCATGTCCCCGAACAGGTGTCGGCCATGTCCCCGGACTGAACATCAAGCCCGGCAATGACGGTTACAATGGTTGCTCCACCCCTCCCCCTGCACTACCTATACCTCATGAAATTCCTCGATGAAGCCAAGGTCTATATCCGCTCCGGCGACGGCGGCAACGGTTGCGTGGCGTTTCGGCGCGAGAAGTATATCGAGTTCGGCGGACCCTCCGGCGGCAATGGCGGGCGCGGCGGCGACGTCATCGTCGAGGTCGCCGACGGGCTCAACACGCTGATCGATTATCGCTACCAGCAGCACTTCAAGGCGCCGAAGGGCACCAACGGCATGGGCAAGGACCGCCATGGCGCCAACGGCAAATCGATCGTGCTGAAAGTGCCGGTCGGCACCCAGATTTTCGACGAGGACCGCGAGACGCTGATCCACGACTTCACCAATCTCGGCGAGCGATTCGTGCTCGCCGAAGGCGGCAATGGCGGCTTTGGCAACGCGCATTTCAAATCCTCCACCAACCGCGCGCCGCGCAACGCCAATCCCGGGCAGGAAGGCGAGGAGCGCTGGATCTGGCTGCGGCTGAAGCTGATCGCCGATGCGGGACTCGTGGGTCTTCCCAACGCCGGCAAATCGACCTTCCTCTCGGTGGTGAGTGCGGCAAAACCGAAGATCGCCGACTATCCGTTCACGACGCTGCATCCGCAGCTCGGCGTGGTGAATTCGGACGGCCGGGAATTCGTGCTGGCGGATATTCCGGGCCTGATCGAGGGCGCGCATGAAGGCGCAGGGCTCGGCGATCGGTTTCTCGGCCATGTCGAGCGCTGCCGCGTGCTGCTGCATCTGGTGGATGCGACCTGCGAGCACGCCGGCAAGGCGTACAAGACGGTGCGCACCGAGTTGGACGCCTATGAAGGAAACCTCGCCAACAAGATCGAGATCATAGCACTCAACAAGATCGACGCGGTTTCATCAGACGAATTGAAAAAACAAAAGGACCGGCTGAAGCGCGCCGCCAAGAAAACGCCGCTGCTGATGTCGGGCGTGACCGGCGAAGGCGTCAAGGACGCGTTGCGCGCACTGGTCGAAGTGATCGGCGAAGCGCCGGTGTCGGTGAAAGCCAAGGGCGCGGCACAGGCCGAGCCATGGACGCCGCAATCGACCTGAGCCCGCGTGGGCGCGATCGGGGCCCAACCTGAATTAAAGTTAATGCGGAGTCGGTCAGGATCGCCCTTGGCCGAACGCGCGCTTGCGGAGAAAATGGGCTAATCTCGCACCAATAAGCAAGGCAGGGAGAAACAACATGGCTATCCGGTCTCCGGCGTTGCTGCGCTGTGCGGGTATCGCCTTCGCGCTGCTCGCATTCACTCTGCTGACCGAGGTGCGCGCCGAGGACGACGCGGCGCCGGCGCCGCAACCCTCCGCGGCTCCCTCGTCCGCACCCTCTGGCCAGAAGGGCGGCGGAGCCCGTGCGCGCGGCGAGGGTTCGGCCCCGCCAGCTTCACCCGCCGTCGCCGAGCAGCATCGCCTGCCGCCGGATTCGACGACCAAACAGACGCTGGCGCTTCCCGGCCGCACCCTCGCCTTCACCGCGACCGCGGGCTCGATCCGCCTGTTCGACGACAAGGGCGAGCCGCAGGCCGACCTCGTCTACACCGCGTACCAGCTCGATGGCGCCGACGCGCGCACCCGCCCCGTGACCTTCCTGTTCAATGGCGGGCCGGGCGCTGCCTCCGCCTGGCTGCAATTCGGCGATGCCGGACCGTGGCGGCTTGGCTTCAGCGGCGACGCCGCGACTTCGTCGGCCTCCCCCGACCTCGTGCCCAATGCCGAGACCTGGCTCGATTTTACCGATCTGGTCTTCCTCGATCCGGTCACTACCGGCTACAGCCGCTTCGTCGCCACCGGCGACGACGTGCGCAAGCGCTTCTTCTCTGTCGATGGCGACGTCGCCTCGCTCTCCGTGATGATCCGCCGCTGGCTGGAAAAGCACGACCGCCTGCTGTCGCCGAAATTCGTCGCCGGCGAAAGCTATGGCGGCATTCGCGGGCCGAAGATCGTGCGCAACCTGCAGACCCAGCAGGGCGTCGGCGTAAAAGGCCTGATCCTGATTTCGCCGTTGTTCGACTTCCGCGAATTTTCCGGCTCCAGCCTGCTGAAATATGTCTGGAGCCTTCCGACCATGGCCGCGGTCGCGCGCGAAAAGGAGAAGGGCTCTGTGACCCGCGCCGACATGGCCGATGTCGAAAACTATGCGCGCAGCGATTTCCTGACCGACCTGCTCAAGGGCGAGGCCGATACCGAAGCCACCAACCGCATCGCCGACAAGATCTCGGGCTTTACGGGAATCGATCAGGCGGTAAGCCGCAGGCTGGCCGGGCGTTTCGACCCCGTCGAGTTTCGCCGCGAGTTCGACCGCAAGAACGGCCGAGTGACGGGACGCTACGACGCCTCGGTGACGGGCTTCGACTCCTATCCGGACTCGACCTTCTATCACTTCGGCGATCCGTCTGCCGAGCCGCTGTTCGCGCCGCTGACCAGTGCCGCGGTGGATCACACCACGCGCAAACTGAACTGGCGCCCGGACGGATCCTACAATTTGATGAGCGCCTCGGCCGAGAAAGGCTGGGACTGGGGCCGCGGCCTCAACCCGCCGCAGTCGATCGGCGAGTTGCGGCAGACGCTGGCACTCGATCCGAAACTCAAACTGCTGGTGGCGCACGGGCTGTTCGATCTCGCTACCCCCTATTTCGGGTCGAAAATCCTGCTCGACCAGTTGCCGGCCTATGCGACGCCCGATCGCGTCAAGCTCGTGGTCTATCCCGGCGGCCACATGTTCTATTCGCGCGACGCCTCGCGACAGGCCTTGCGGGACGAAGTTCAGGCGATGATGAAGTGAGCGTACAGCAGAGCACCGTGCCCCGGACGCAGTGCAGCGCCGCGCTTGCGGCGTGATGCGCTGCAGAGCCGGGGCCGTAACGAACTTCGGTGCTTGGTACGGTCCCGGCTCTGCGGTGCATCGTGAGGAACGCTGCACCGCGTCCGGGACACGTAGCTCGTGGCTGCAAGCCTGCATTCGCTACGGAACCTGACTTGCGCCGGCGGCGTTCAACTGCAAAACTTGGCTATTCCTTAAAAATAGCAGGGAGAAACCGATGATCGGTTACGTCACGTTGGGCACCAACGACCTCAAGAAGTCCGCCGCGTTCTATGACAAGCTTTGCGCTGAAATGGGCATGGGACGCTTCATGGAGAACGATCGGCTTATCGCTTGGGGCGGGCCGGGCGGCGGCGCAGGATTTGGGATCGCGCTGCCCTATGATGGCAAGCCCATGACCATCGGCAATGGCGTCATGGCGGCATTCGGGGCAAAAGACAAAGCCCATGTCGAGCAAATCCACAAACTTGCGCTATCGCTCGGCGGCAGCTGCGAAGGCCCTCCGGGCCCGCGCGGCGACAGCGGATTTTACGCGGCCTATTTCCGCGATCCCGACGGCAACAAACTCAATGCGTTTGTAATGGGCTGATATAAGCTCGTCATTGCGAGGAGCGAAGCGACGAAGCAATCCAGCTCTTTTTCGTGACTTCTGGCTTGCTTCGCTTCGCTCGCAATGACGGTGAAAGTCCGCGTTCGAGAAATAGGCTTACCCGTCCACGATGGCCCGCCCGAATTTAAAAAACTTCCGCCGCATCGTGGTCAAGGTCGGCTCGTCGCTGCTGATCGATTCCGACGCCGGCGAGGTGCGGGCGTCGTGGCTCGCTGCGCTTGCCGCCGATCTTGCCAAGCTGCATGGCGAAGGCCGCGAACTGCTGATCGTCTCGTCCGGCTCGATCGCACTCGGCCGCAGCCGGTTAAAACTGCCGCGCGGCGCGCTGAAGCTGGAAGAGAGCCAGGCCGCCGCCGCCGTGGGCCAGATCGCGCTGGCGCGAATCTGGTCCGAGGTGCTCGGGCATCACGGCATCGGCGCCGGGCAAATTCTGGTGACATTACAGGACACCGAGGAGCGCCGGCGTTATCTCAACGCGCGCTCCACCATCGCCAAACTGCTGGAATGGCGCGCGGTGCCCGTGATCAACGAGAACGACACCGTCGCCACCAACGAAATCCGCTACGGCGACAACGATCGCCTCGCGGCAAGAGTCGCGACCATGGCGAGCGCCGATCTGTTGATCCTGTTGTCGGATATCGACGGGCTCTACGACGCGCCGCCCGCCGCCAATCCGAACGCGAAACTGATTCCGTTCGTCGAATCCGTCACCGCCGAGATTGAAGCGATGGCCGGCGCCGCCGAATCCGAACTGTCGCGCGGCGGCATGTTCACCAAGATCGAGGCGGCGAAGATCGCGACCACCGCCGGCACGCATATGCTGATCGCGTCGGGCAAGATCGAGCATCCGCTGCGCGCGATCGCGGAAGGCGGACGCTGCACCTGGTTCCTGACGCCCGCGAATCCGGTGACCGCGCGAAAACGCTGGATCGCGGGCTCGCTGGAGCCGAAGGGTACGCTGACCATCGACGCCGGCGCCGTCACCGCGCTGCGCGCGGGCAAGAGCCTGTTGCCGGCCGGCGTGATCCGGGTCGACGGACAATTCGCGCGTGGTGACGCCGTGGTGGTGCGCGGTCCCGACACCCACGAGATCGGCCGCGGGCTCGTGGCCTATGACGCCGACGACGCCGAGAAGATCAAGGGCCGCTCGTCTTCCGATGCCGCGCAAATTCTCGGCGTCAGCGGCCGCGCCGAAATGATCCACCGCGATGATCTGGTGATGGGGGCTGCGCCGGGGTGAAGTTACAAATCGTCAGGCTCAATCCCGGCTGCCAAGCGCTCCCGACCCCGCCGCTTGATGTCCTCGGCCCACTCTTTGATGTCGACTTCCCGCGCTGGTCCGCTGTCGAGGCCCTTCTGAATCTCGGCGCGTAACCACTCCAGTTTGGCTTCGCGGCGCTGCTCGCGTTCTTCGATCATCCGCAATCCGTCGCGAATGACCTCGCCTGCGGTTGAGTAGCGATCGTTGGCGATCAAACGCTCAATGAGGTCTTCGAAGTGCTTGCCGATGTAGTAGCTGACGGTCTTAGTCATGCTCCCGTTACCGCATAAAATACCATCGAGAGCTACAAACGGCGGGTTGCAACTCGTTTTGGGGACTTTCCTTCCGCTAGAATCGCGACGAGCAGGCTTGCCGGAAGGAATGCTGGCAGTCACATTCTAGCCCGGGGTTCGCCGCAACGGTGCCGCAAGACCCGGTGCGGCGTCTGCCATGCAGCCTAACCCCTCGTAAATACAGGATTTATGGGCTATATTGGGCTTGAAATTGAAACCGAAACTGAAATGACGGCCTCACTAAAAGCCATCGACGGGTCGGCTGATTTGCCGGCATTGATGACCGATCTCGCCGCGCGTGCCCGCGACTCTGCGCGGGTGCTGGCGCTCGCTTCGCCTGAGCAGAAAAATCGTGCGCTCGATGCGATGGAGCGCGCCGTTCGCGCTAACGCACCAGCGATTCTCGCGGCCAACGCCGAAGACGTCGCCGAAGTCCGCGCCGGCGGCGCTACCTCTGCCTTCATCGATCGGCTGACGCTGACGCCGGCGCGCATCGACGCGATGGCCGACGGCATCCGGATCGTGCGCGATATCGCCGATCCCGTCGGCGTCATTACCGAGAGCTGGCAGCGCCCCAACGGCATGACCATCGAGCGCGTGCGGGTGCCGCTCGGCGTCGTCGCGGTGATTTTCGAAAGCCGCCCCAACGTCGCCGCCGATGCCGGCGTGCTGTGCCTGAAATCCGGAAACGCCGTGATCCTGCGCGGCGGCTCCGACAGTTTTCGATCCTGCCGCGCGATTCACGAATGTCTTGTGCAGGGTTTGCGCGAAGCCGATCTGCCGGAGGCTGCAATCACGCTGGTGCCGACCCGCGACCGCGCCGCGGTTGGACTGTTGCTGAGCGGCCTCAACGGCGGCATCGACGTCATCGTGCCGCGCGGGGGAAAAAGCCTGGTTGCGCGCGTCGAAGCCGAAGCGCGCGTTCCGGTGTTCGCGCATCTCGAAGGCGTCAACCATGTCTATGTCGATCATGCCGCCAATCTCGAAATGGCGAAATCGATCGTGCTGAACGCCAAGATGCGGCGGCCCGGCGTCTGTGGTGCGGCCGAAACCTTGCTGGTCGATCGCGCCGGTGCGTCGGTAAATCTCAAACCGCTGGTCGAGATGCTGATCGATGCCGGCTGCGAAGTGCGCGGCGACGACGCCGTGCAGCGCACGGATTCGCGTGTAAAGCCCGCGTCGGATGAGGATTGGGATACCGAGTATGAAGACGCGATCATCACCGCGAAAGTGGTCGGCGGCGTCGATGAAGCGATCGCGCATATCCACAAGCACGGCTCGCATCATACCGATGCGATCGTGACCGAAGACGCGGCAACCGCGCAAAAGTTTCTCAACGAGGTCGACTCGGCGATCGTGCTGCACAACGCCTCGACGCAATTCGCCGACGGCGGCGAATTCGGTTTTGGCGCGGAAATCGGCATCGCCACCGGCAAATTCCATGCGCGCGGCCCGGTCGGCGCCGAACAACTGACCAGCTTCAAATACCGCATTCACGGCACCGGACAGACCCGGCCGTGAAAGGCCATAGCGTTTTCAAGCGAAGTGGGAACCGGTTCGCGTGAAGAAAACGCGTCATAAAAAAAACTCGCGCACGCGGTGGCTGCGTTGAAAGCACCGGCCGACACGCCCTTCGCCGCAGCATCTCATGAAATCCCGTTTCATACCGATGGCATGCGCATCGGCCTGCTCGGCGGCTCGTTCAATCCGCCGCATGCTGCGCATCGCGTTATCAGCCAGTTCGCGATCAAGCGGCTGCATCTCGACCGCGTCTGGTGGCTGGTCACGCCGGGCAACCCGCTCAAGGACCACGGCGGGTTGCGCGATCTCGAGGCGCGCGCCGACGCCGCGCGCAAAATGGCTGATGATCCGCGCATCGATGTGAGCTGTCTCGAATCCGTCATCGGAACGCGCTACACTATCGATACCATCACTTATCTGCGCCGCCGCTGCGCCGGCCTGCGCTTTGTCTGGATCATGGGCGCCGACAATCTCGCGCAATTTCACCGCTGGGAAAACTGGCGGCGCATCGCCGCCGAGGTACCGATGGCGGTGATCGACCGTCCGCCGCAAAGCTTTCGCGCGCTCGCAGCACCCGCGGCCCAGGCGCTCGCGCGCTATCGGGTGCCCGAAAAAGACGCGACCCGCCTCGCCGACCGCCGCGCTCCGGCCTGGGTGTTTCTGACCGGCATGAAATCGGGCCTGTCATCGACCGGCCTTCGGAACCCCGATGGTAGCTGGAAAGCATCACTCAAGAAGTAAAAGCTGAGGTCACTGGAATATTGAAACCATTAACCCCACATGCATAGTATAGTCATCGGGCGCCGGGATTCGGCGTTCGCGATACAGTGAAAGGAATGGTCCCTGGCCACATCTGTATTGTCCAAGTCTGTTTTACCGAAGTCTGTCTCACCGAAGACGCGTAAAACATCGACGCAAGCCGCGGTTTTGAAGGCTGCACCTGATGCCGACGAGACCCTGAAACTGATCCTCTCCCGTCTCGACGATATGAAGGCGGAAGAAACGGTCACCATCGACCTTCGCGGCAAATCCGCCTTCTCAGACTACATGATCGTGACGTCGGGCCGGGCCAACCGGCACGTCGGCGCGATCGCGGAGAATGTCGCCAAAGGTCTCAAGGAAACCGGAATCAAAAGCATCCACGTCGAGGGCTTGCCCAACTGCGACTGGGTGCTGATCGATTCCGGCGACGTGATCGTGCACGTGTTCAGGCCCGAGGTCCGCGAATTCTACAATCTGGAGCGGTTGTGGACGCAAAGCCCGACGGCGGCGAAGACGCTCTGAGCCAACGACGCTCGGGGTTGATGTGAACTGGCTGAACGCATGGTAGCGTGCGTGGATGCGCCTCGTCGTCATTGCAATCGGCCGTCTTAAAAAGGGTCCGGAGCGGGAACTCGCGGAGCGCTATCGCGAGCGATTTGACGACATCGGCCGCAAGCTCGGCTTTCGCGGCCTCGAGATTCATGAAATTCCGGAAAGCCGCGCGCGGGATGCTACGACCCGTATATCCGAGGAAGCCGCAGCGATTTCGGCGCTAATCCCGGCAAAATCGGCTCTGGTGGCGCTCGATGAGCGTGGGGACAGCATCGACAGCGCGGCGTTTGCCCGGCATCTTGGGCGCTTCCGGGATGAGTCGGTCGCGAACACTTTTTTTCTAATCGGCGGCGCGGACGGACTTTCGCCCGATTTGCGGCGCAAGGCAAAGCTCAGCGTTGCGTTCGGCGCCGCGACCTGGCCGCATCAAATGGTACGCGTCATGCTTCTGGAACAGATTTATCGGGCCGCGACCATTTTGGCCGGACACCCTTATCACCGCGCATAAGCGCAAGCGGAAGCTAGAGAGAGCGGCAACCGGATCCGATGCAGGCAACGCGGGACACCAGTCTGTACCATGACACCGCGCGCCGCGGTCAGCCGCATTCTATCCGCACGCCGTTGTCCATGATGATGCTCGCAGCTAGCTTTGCGGGCCTGGTTGTTTCGCCCGTCCATGCGCAGGTCGCAGCGGCAACGCCGCAAGCGGCGGCGCCCTCCTCCGATGTGATCAAGCAGCGCGAGCAGGAGCTCGAGACGGCGCGCGCGCAGCAAAAGAGCGCTGCGGATTTGCAGGAAAAGTTCAAGGCCGATATCGCCGCGATCGGCCAGGACCGCAGCAAGCTCAATCAGCAATTGATCGACATCGCCGCACGGGTGCGCGGCGTCGAGACCCGGATCGGCGACGCTGAGGCGCGGCTGCGCACGCTCGATGGGCGCGAGCAGCAGATCCGCAATTCGCTCGATTCGCGCCGCTCCGAAATCGTCGAAGTGCTGGCCGCCCTGCAACGCGCCGGCCGCCGCGCGCCGCCGGCCTTGCTGGTGCGGCCGGAGGACGCGCTGCAATCGCTGCGCACCGCGATGCTGCTCGGATCGGTGGTGCCGGAAATGCGGTCACAGGCCGAACGGCTGGCGGGCGACCTCGGCGAACTGATCGGCTTACGCAAGACCATCGCCGCCGAACGCGACCAGCTTGCAATCGATCGCGACAAGCTCAAGGGCGACCAGGTCCAGCTCGCCTCGCTGGTCGATGAGCGGCAGCGCAAGCAGAGCGCCATCGAAAAAGACCTGGAGGCGGAGAGCGCCCGCGCGCTGATGCTGGCGCGTCAGGCCGACAGTTTGCAGGGCCTAATCGCCAAGATGGAGCAGGACCTCAAGAGTGCGGCGAAAGCGGCCGAAATCGCCAGCCTGAAGGGCACCCCGGCGGCCCTCAACGGCAAGCCCAATCTGGGCGCCCTGAAAGACCCCGGCCGGCTCAGCCCGGCCATTGCTTTTGCGTCCGCCAAGGGTTTATTCGCGGTGCCGGTTAATGGCGTCAAGATTCGCGAATTTGGCGGTTCCGACGGCGTAGGTGGCGTAGAAAAAGGCATTTCCTTGGCAACCCGGGCCGGCGCGCAGGTCACAACCCCGTGTGATGGCTGGGTAGTTTACGCCGGACCGTTCCGGTCTTACGGACAACTCTTGATCCTCAACGCCGGTGGCGGGTATCATGTGTTGATCGCCGGGATGGAGCGCATTTCGGTCAACATTGGCCAGTTTGTACTTACGGGGGAGCCGGTCGCGACCATGGGAACGACGTCCCAGGTTGCATCGATACTCGCGGCAAATGCGAGTCAGCCCGTGCTCTATATCGAGTTCCGTAAGGACGGCACTCCCATTGATCCAGGCCCATGGTGGGCCGCAAATGAAGGCGAAAAGGTTCGCGGATGATGCGCAAGACTTCCCTGGTTCTCCTTAGCGCCGCCACAGGCGCGGCAGTGATGCTTTTCGTGACCCAGCCGCGTGCGGTGCTGATGGGGTCGAGCGCGCGTGCCGCGACCTCGGACACCTATCGCCAGCTCAATCTGTTCGGCGATGTGTTCGAGCGGGTCCGCAGCGACTACGTCGAAAAGCCCGACGACAGCAAGCTCGTCGAGTCCGCCATCAGCGGAATGCTGACCGGCCTCGATCCGCATTCGAGCTATATGGACGCCAAGAGCTTCAAGGACATGCAGGTGCAGACCCGCGGCGAGTTCGGCGGTCTCGGCATCGAAGTCACGATGGAAGACGGACTGATCAAGGTCGTCTCGCCGATCGATGACACGCCGGCGTCGAAGGCCGGCATCATGTCCAACGACATCATCACCAATCTCGATGACGAAGCGGTGCAAGGTCTTACGCTGAACCAGGCCGTCGAGAAGATGCGCGGCCCGGTCAATACCAAGATCAGGTTGAAGATCATCCGCAAGGGCCAGGACAATCCGATCGACGTCACGCTGGTGCGCGACAACATCCGGGTTCGCTCGGTGCGCGCGCGCGTTGAAAGCGACGATATTGCCTACATCCGCATCACCACCTTCAACGAGCAGACCACCGAGGGCCTGAAGCGGGAAATCGGCGCACTGACGACGCAGATCGGCGCCGACAAGCTGAAGGGCTTCATCATCGACATGCGCAACAACCCCGGCGGCTTGCTGGAGGAAGCGGTGACGGTCTCCGACACCTTCCTTGAGCGCGGCGAGATCGTCTCGACCCGTGGCCGCAACGCCGAGGAAACCCAGCGGCGCACCGCGCATGCCGGCGATCTCACCAAGGGCAAGCCGTTGATCGTTCTGATCAACGGCGGCTCGGCATCGGCATCGGAAATCGTCGCCGGCGCGTTGCAGGACCACAAGCGCGCGACGCTGGTCGGCACGCGCTCGTTCGGCAAGGGCTCGGTGCAGACCATCATTCCGCTCGGCTCCGGCAACGGCGCGCTTCGGCTCACCACCGCGCGCTACTTCACGCCGTCCGGCAAATCGATCCAGGCCAAGGGCATCGTTCCCGACATCGAAGTGCTGCAGGACGTACCCGATGAATTGAAGTCGCGGACCGACACCAAGGGCGAAGCCTCGCTGCGCGGCCATCTGAAATCGGAGGGCGACGAGAAGACCGGCTCGCAATCCTACGTGCCGCCGGATGCCAAGGACGACAAGGCCCTGAAGATGGCGGCCGATCTGCTGCATGGCGTCAAGGTCAATGCCACGGCACCGGCCACCGGCGACAAGGCCGCGATCGACAAGCCGGCCAACAAGGTCGCTAACTGATAAGAGATAGCCGTCATTCCGGGACACGCATCTTCGCGTGGACCCGGAATCCAGAGACACGGTTATTGGTTTCTGGATTCCGGGTTCGAGGGCTTCGCCCTCGCCCCGGAATGACCCCGGAAGCAAAGGGCGGCCTTCGGGCCGCCCTTTTTGTTTGGTGACCCGGCGCGCCGCTCGTCATCCTCCGCGAAAGCGGAGGACCCAGTATTCCAGAGGCTTCAGGGATTGATCGCTGACGCCCGAGCGTACTGGGTCGCCCGGTCAAGCCGGGCGATGACGATGGGAGAGCATTGGAACCGCGCCGGACCGGCCGCGGCCTTGATTCGTCGTGGTATTGTCGGGCCGGCTGATTCGGGGAGGTCCAGGAGGCACATGGCGGAGACTGCAGACGATCTGAGCACTCCGCTCGGACAGGAAACTGCGCGCAAGACGCGCCGCTTCCGGCTGCCGTTTACCGCGGCCCAGGCGGTCGCGGTGCTGATGGGCCTGTTGCTGCTGGCCTTCCTCGGCTTCGCCGTCTTCAATGACGGTCCGCTGGGTGGCGAGCCAAGCGCGCGGGTCGCGATTCGCACAACTCCGCCGAGCGAAAAAACAGCCATGTCGCCGGCAGATCCGGCGCCGGTCATCAAGTCGGCGGCTGACGTCGCAAAGCAAGCGGACCCCGCCGGAAAGAAGACCATCACCATCATCGATGGCTCCAGCGGCGCGCGCCACGATGTCGTGGTGTCCGGCGAAAGCTCCGACAAGGCCGAGCCCGAGGCCGCGCCCGCTCTGATGGCCGGGATTGATCAGCGGCTGCTGGAAAAGTCACGCTACGGCATGATCCCCGTCGTCGCCGACGGGCTAAAACCTTTCACGGCCTATGCGGGTGGAACCGACGCCGATCGGGCCCGCGCCGCGAAAATGCCGAGCATTGCCATCGTCATCGGCGGCCTCGGCGTCGGTGCTGCCAAGACCAGCGACGCCATCATGAAGCTGCCGGCGGCGGTGACGCTGGCGTTCACGCCCTATGGCTCCGATCCCGGCAAGCTGGTGGAGCGCGCCCGCGCGCAACGCCACGAGGTGCTGCTGCAAATTCCGATGGAGCCGTTCGACTATCCCGACAACGATCCCGGGCCGCAAACCCTGCTGACGTCATTAAATGCTGAGCAGAATCTCGACCGCCTGTACTGGCACCTCAGCCGGTTCCAGGGTTATGCCGGGATCGCCAATTTCATGGGCGCGCGCTTTGTCGTCACCGACGCCGTGATGCAGCCCATCGTCCGCGAAGCCGCCAAGCGCGGGCTCGGCTACCTCGACGACGGCTCGGCGCCGCGCAGCGTCGCCTCCTCGGTGGCGGAAAGCCAGGCGATGCCGTTCGCCAAGGCCGATTCCAGCATCGATGTAGTGCCGACATCGGTCGAAATCGACCGCGCGTTGGCGAAACTCGAAAGTCTGGCGAAAGAGCGCGGCACCGCCGTCGGCATCGCGTCGGCATTGCCGATCTCGATCGAGCGGATCGCCGCCTGGACCAGGTCGCTGGAGAGCCGTGGCATCATGCTTGTGCCATTGACAACGGCGATGCTGAAATCAAAATCAAACTAACCTCATCCCTAAGGGGGCGGCGTCTCGCCGCGTCTCGAAGGATGGGAGCCGGCATGGTTCGAGACGGCGCAAGAGCGCCTCCTCACCATGAGGACAGAACACGGCAACGCGAGAGGCATCGACGGAATGGCGCGCTACGAAGACCTGCCCTATCGGACTTGCGTCGGCATGATGCTGATCAACGCGGCGGGGCTGGTTTTCATCGGCCGCCGCGCCGGCGGCATCGAACACATCGACGAGTCCCATGTCTGGCAGATGCCGCAAGGCGGCGTCGATCCCGGCGAAGACACCTGGAGCGCGGCAAAGCGCGAACTCTACGAGGAAACCAGTGTCCGCTCGGTCGAGAAGCTCGGCGAGGTGCCGGACTGGCTGATCTACGATATTCCGCGCACCGTGGCGGGGCGGACCTGGAAGGGCCGCTACCGCGGACAGCGGCAGAAATGGTACGCGGTGCGGTTCACCGGCAACGACGCCGAGATCAATGTCGCCAATCCCGGCGGCGGTCACAAGGCGGAGTTCATCAGCTGGCGCTGGGAGCCGATGAAGAACCTTCCCGACCTGATCGTCCCGTTCAAGCGCCCGGTCTATGAGCGCGTGGTGAAAGAGTTTTCCGGACTCGCGGGCGGTTAGAAATCGTTTTGACTGAACCAACACTCGTCATTCCGGGGCGCGCCAACGGGTCCGCGCAAAGCGCGGCCCGACGGCGCGAACCCGGAATCCAGAAGTCAGTGCACGCTGCTGGATTCCGGGTTCGCTCGTTTCACTCGCGCCCCGGAATGACGAGATTCGCATGAGCGTCGACAAACCCTATCGCCCCAATGTCGGCGTCGCGCTGTTCAATGCCTCCGGCCAGGTCCTGATCGGGCGGCGCTTCCGGGACGACGGACCGGAAATCATTCTTCCCGGACTGGAATGGCAGATGCCGCAGGGCGGCATCGACGCCAATGAAAATCCCCGTGAAGCCGTGATGCGCGAATTATGGGAAGAGACCGGCGTCGCCAATGCGAGCTATCTCGGCGAAACCGACTGGCTGACGTACGATTTTCCGCCGTTCGACGGACCGCAGTCGCACCGGCTGGCGAAATTTCGCGGCCAGCGGCAGAAATGGTTCGCGCTGCGCTTTACCGGCGAGGACCGCGAGGTCGATCCGCTGACCCCGCGCAACGGCCAGCCACCGGAATTCGACCAATGGAGATGGGAGCGGCTCGATCGTGTCGCCGATCTCGTGGTGCCATTCAGGCGCGAGGTCTACCGCGCGGCTGCACGAAGTTTCGCGCGGTTGGTGTGAGGATCGATCTCAACGCGATCCGACCAGAAACGGACCGATGGCGATGACGTGGCAATCGCGATCCTGCTTGACGCAATTGCCCAGCGCGTCGTTGACCGCGTCCTGCTCGTTCGATGACTTGAGCGCCACTCCGGGACGTCCGCTGGCGCCGACGGCAACGGCATTCCAGCCGGTGTTTGCCGCCGCGAGCCGTCGCGCCACATCGTCGCGCGCATCCGATGCAATGGCGGGATCGGTGCCTGCGCGAAAGAAGCCGATCACCTTTAACGTCGTCGGTACTGGAACAACGAAGACGTCGTCGAGCGCGATGATCATGCAGGGCACGCCGGAAACGGAGCCGCAAGCCTCCAGCGTTCTGCGGGTGGCTTCCTCGGGCGATTCCTGATTGGAATAAAAGAAGAATTGCCCGCCGGGACCGAGCGCGATCGCCTTGGTCTTGCGGCCGGCCAGATAATTCTTTTCAAGATTCGATCTGCCGATTTCGCGGACCAGCGGCACGTCCTGCGCGGCAAACGGCTTCTCGATCGACGCATCATGCGCGACCCACGGCGTCGGCGGAAGTGGCGGTCGGCCATGCGCGTAAGTGACAATGTCACCGACCGCATAGATTTCGCATTTCCGCGGCGGCTGCACGGTGTCCGCACGCTTTTGACATTCCCCGAGCGCGGCGGTTTTTGCAGCCTCGTCACTCTCCATGTTGGAGACGTAAGCGTTCGACGATCCGATCGCGATGGCAAGCGCCTTGTGATCGGGAGCGGACGTATAGTTTCGCGCCAGCGTCAGGCGCGTCCGGTCGGTCACCAACGGAACGTTCTCGGCCGCGAATTTTTCAGTCTGCGGAATCGGCGGCGGTGAAGGTGGCGGCGGAGGCGCCGCGGCGACGGCCGCGGCCGTTGCCGGAGTTGCTGCGGGCGGCGGAGCGCGCTCTGCCGTCGATGGGGCGGGCGTTGGTGAAGCGTTTGAAGCGACCTTCGCCGCACCGGGCTTCTCGACCTTGTTGAAATACAAGAACCCGCCGACGCCGATCGCCGCGACACAGACCAGCGCGACGGCCGCCGGCCACATCCAGTTCGGCTGGGTCGCTGCGGCAGGCTTCTTCTTGACCTGCGGCGTTGAGTAGGTGCCGTCCTGGCGCCGCATCGCGACCATGTAGGCGTGAACCGGCGTCGGGATGTTCTTCACTTCCTGCGCGCCGATATCGGCGAACTGCACCGACAATTTGTTGGCGACCTGCTCATGCACCGCGCGGGAAACACAGATGCCGCCGACTTCGGCCAGGCCCTCGAGGCGCGCGGCGATGTTAACGCCGTCGCCAAGCAGATCGCCGTCGCGCTCGACCACGTCGCCGATGGTAATGCCGATCCGAAAACTCATCTGCCGGCTGGCGGGATAAGCCATGTTGCGGGTGCGCAGGCTTTCCTGGATATCGATCGCACAACGCACGGCTTCGACGGCGCTGGGAAATTCAGCGAGAACGGCGTCGCCCGCGGTGTTGAAAATACGCCCGCCATATCTGGCGATAAAATCATCGGTGACGGATCGATAGGACGCGAGACGGCGCAGCGTTTCTTCTTCGTCCTCGGCAACCAGCCGGGAATAACCGGCAATATCCGCGGCAAAAATCGCTGCGATCTTGCGTTTCATGAAAAGGCGGCCTCAGGCAATAGTTGGCCTGAGAATGCCGCCAACCGTTCAAAGGCGCAACCGGCTTTCAGCCGGCGGATTAAACGCCGTCATTCCGGGACGCGCGAAGCGCGAACCCGGAATCCAGAAGTTCGGACGCGGTGCTGGATTCCGGGTTCGCTCGCTGCGCTCGCGCCCCGGAATGACGGCTGTTAGTGCATCGCCGTCGAATTGAGCTGGCTCTGGATGCTCTTGAAATGATCGAGCCGCTCGATCGCGCGGTCGAGTTCGGAGCCTTCCTTCTCGGCGAGTTTCTCTTCCATGCCGGAAATCTTGTCGGCGAACGCAGCCTTGTCTAGATCCTCTATCGAGGTCGCGACATCGGCCAGCACGGTGAGGCCCTTGTCGGAGACTTCGGCGAGGCCGCCGAGCACGATGATTTTCTCATGCGTGCCGCCGGTAGTCACCGTCAGGATACCGGGCCGGATCGCCGCCACCACCGGGGCATGTCCGGCGAGCACGCCGAAATCGCCCTCGACGCCTGGGATATCAACCTGATCGACTTCTCCGGAGAACGCGAGCTTTTCCGGCGAGACGAGATCGAAGTGGAAGGTGGCCATGGGATCCCTGCGAATAGCGAGTGGCGAATAGCGAGTGGCGAAGAAAAGGTGCGAAGAGTTCTATCTATTCGCTACTCCCTATTCGCCATTCGCCTCTTAGGCTGCTTCGGCAGCGAGCTTCTTGCCCTTCTCGACGGCTTCTTCGATGGTGCCGACCATGTAGAAGGCCTGCTCGGGCAGGTGGTCGTACTTGCCGTCGCAAAGTCCGCGGAAACCCTTGATGGTGTCGGCGAGGTCGACGAATTTACCGGGCGACCCCGTGAAGACTTCGGCGACAAAGAACGGCTGCGACAAAAAGCGCTCGATCTTGCGCGCGCGGGCGACCGTGATCTTGTCCTCCTCATTCAGTTCATCCATGCCGAGAATGGCGATGATGTCCTGCAGCGATTTGTACTTCTGCAGAATCTGCTGGACCATGCGGGCGGTGTTGTAATGCTCCTCGCCGACGATCAGCGGCGACAGCATTCGCGATGTCGAATCCAGCGGGTTAACCGCCGGATAGATTCCCTTCTCCGAGATCGCGCGATCGAGGTTGGTCGTTGCATCGAGATGGGCAAACGTCGTGGCCGGCGCCGGATCGGTGTAGTCGTCCGCGGGGACATAAATCGCCTGAATCGACGTGATCGAGCCCTTGTTGGTGGTGGTGATGCGCTCCTGCATCGCGCCCATATCGGTGGCGAGCGTCGGCTGATAGCCCACCGCCGAAGGAATACGGCCCAACAGCGCCGACACTTCCGAGCCCGCCTGTGTGAAGCGGAAAATGTTATCGACGAAGAACAGCACGTCCTGGCCCTGATCGCGGAAATGCTCGGCGACGGTGAGGCCGGTGAGGCCGACGCGGGCGCGGGCGCCCGGCGGCTCATTCATCTGGCCGTAGACCAGCGCGCATTTCGAGCCTTCGCCGCCGCCCTTCTTGTTGACGCCGGATTCGATGAACTCGTGATAGAGGTCGTTGCCTTCGCGGGTGCGCTCGCCGACGCCGGCGAACACTGAATAACCGCCGTGGGCTTTCGCGACGTTGTTGATCAATTCCTGAATCAGCACGGTCTTGCCGACGCCGGCGCCGCCGAACAGGCCGATCTTGCCGCCCCTCGCATAGGGCGCAAGCAGGTCCACCACCTTGATGCCTGTGATAAGAATTTCCGATTCGGTCGACTGCTCGGTGTAGGCCGGCGCCGGCTGATGGATGGCGCGGTTGCCTTCCGATTCGATCGGTCCTGCTTCATCGACCGGCTCGCCGATCACATTCATGATGCGGCCGAGCGTGCCGACGCCGACCGGGACCATGATCGGATTGCCGGTGTCGCCGACTTCCTGGCCGCGGACCAGACCTTCGGCTGTATCCATGGCGATGGTGCGCACCGTGGATTCGCCGAGATGCTGTGCAACCTCAAGCACGAGGCGATTGCCGCCGTTTTGGGTCTCGAGCGCGTTCAAAATCGCCGGCAGATGTCCTTCGAACTGCACGTCGACGACGGCGCCGATGACCTGCGTGATTCGTCCGGTCTGGTTGGCAGGGGTAGCCATGGAAACTCTCTCCTTGAAGTCCGAAACCTAGGGCATGATCCCGAAAAGTGGATACCGGTTTTCGGAAAAGATCATGCCCAATTAAACTAGATAACCGTCAGCTTGACGGGGATGTTGCCCTTGGTCGCCTTCGAGTACGGGCACACGGTGTGAGCTTCCTCCGCCGCCGCCTGGACCTTGTCCTTGTCGGCGCCGGGGACCGAAATCTTCAACTCGGCGGCCAGGTTGAAGCCGCCCTCGGTATTCAGCGTGACTTCGCAGGTCACCTTGGCGGCCTGGGCATCGATGCCGTGCTTCTTCGCTATCAGCATCAGCGCCTGGCAGTAGCAGGACGACCAGCCCAGCGCGAAAAGCTGCTCGGGATTGTGGCCGTCGCCGGCGCCGCCGAGATCCTTCGGAAAAGCCATCGCCAGCCCAAGGACCCCGTTTTCGAGAACCGCGCGTCCGTTGCGTCCGCCTGATGTCGTAGCCTTGGTGACATATGCCATCGTTAGCCTCCTCAGATTGCCTCGGCGCCGGAGATGATCTCGATCAGCTCCTTGGTAATCATCGCCTGGCGGGTTCGGTTGTAGATCAGGGTCTGCTTGCGGATCATGTCGCCGGCATTGCGGGTGGCGTTGTCCATCGCGCTCATCTGCGCGCCGTAGAATGAGGCATTGTTTTCCAAGAGCGCGCGAAAAATCTGCACCGCGAGATTGCGCGGCAACAACCCGGTCAGGATTTCATCTTCTTCCGGTTCGTATTCATAAGAGGTCGCGGGACCGGCGTTCGCGGCGGGTGCTTCCACCACCAGCGGAATGATCTGCTGCGCGGTCGGAATCTGCGAGATCACCGATTTGAAGCGTGAGTAGAACAGCGTGCAGACGTCGAACTCGCCGGCCTCGAAACGGGCAATCACCTTTTTCGCGATGTCTTCCGCGTTGACGAAAGCGAGTTGACGCACCGAACGCAGATCGACGTGCTCGACGATCTGTTTCTCAAAATTGCGGCGCAGCTGCTCATAGCCCTTGCGGCCGACGCAGAAGAATTTGACTTCCTTGCCCTGGTTCATCAGCGACAGCGCGCGCTCGCGGGCGAGGCGCACGATCGACGAGTTGAACGCGCCGCTAAGGCCGCGCTCGCCGGTGCAAACCAGCAGCAGATGCACCTGATCCTTGCCGGTGCCGCCCAGCAGCACCGGCGCACCTGGAGAACCGGCGGCGGCGCTGGCGATATTGGAGATCACCGCGTCCATTTTCTCGGCGTAGGGACGCGCGGCTTCGGCGGCGTTCTGCGCCCGGCGCAGTTTCGACGCCGCGACCATCTGCATCGCCTTGGTGATCTTCTGCGTCGCCTTGGTGGAGGCGATGCGGACGCGCATGTCTTTAAGTGAAGCCATTCTTGGTGTTCTGCCCTATCCCGTCATCCTGAGGTGGCCGCCCTTGCGGCCCTCGAAGGATGGCCTCCCGGTGCAGTCGCCCTTCGAGGCTCGCTTCGCTAGCTCCTCAGGGTGACGGCGTTTCAAATCATGCAGCAAACGTCTTGGCGTAACCCTCGACCGCGGTCTTGAGCTTGGCCGCGACATCATCCGACAGATCGCGGCTGTCGCGGATGGCATTGAGGATATCGACGTTCTTGCCGCGCAGCAGCGACAGCAGGCCGTCCTCGAACGCCCGCACCTTGGCTACGGGGAGCGGATCGAGATAGCCGTTGGTGCCGGCCCATATCACGACGACCTGTTCTTCCATCTTCAGCGGCGAGAACTGCGGCTGCTTCAGAAGCTCAGTGAGGCGCGAGCCGCGGTTGAGCAGACGCTGCGTCGAGGCGTCGAGATCGGAGCCGAACTGCGCGAACGCCGCCATTTCGCGGTACTGCGCGAGCTCGCCCTTGATCTTGCCGGCGACCTTCTTCATCGCCTTGGTCTGCGCCGACGATCCGACGCGCGACACCGACAGGCCGACGTTCAGCGCCGGGCGAACGCCCTGGAAGAACAGATCGCTCTCGAGGTAGATCTGGCCGTCGGTAATCGAGATCACGTTGGTCGGGATATAGGCCGAGACGTCGTTGGCCTGGGTTTCGATGATCGGCAGCGCCGTCAGCGAGCCCGAGCCGTGCTCGTCGTTCAATTTGGCGGCACGCTCGAGCAGGCGGGAATGCAGATAGAACACGTCGCCGGGATAGGCTTCGCGGCCCGGCGGGCGGCGCAGCAGCAGTGACATCTGACGATAAGCGACGGCCTGTTTCGAAAGATCGTCGTAGATGATGACGGCGTGCATGCCGTTGTCGCGGAAATATTCACCCATGGTGCAGCCGGTGAACGGCGCAAGGTATTGCATCGGCGCCGGATCGGAAGCGGTAGCCGCGACGATGATGGAATATTCCAGCGCGCCCTGCTCTTCCAGCACCTTGACGAACTGCGCCACCGTCGAGCGCTTTTGGCCGATCGCGACATAGATGCAATACAGCTTGATCTTTTCGTCCTTCTGCGCGTTGAGCGGCTTCTGGTTCAGGATGGTGTCGAGCGCGATCGCGGTCTTGCCGGTCTGGCGGTCGCCGATGATCAGCTCGCGCTGGCCGCGGCCGACCGGGATCAGCGCATCGATCGCCTTGAGACCGGTCGCCATCGGCTCGTTGACCGATTTGCGCGGAATGATGCCGGGCGCCTTGACGTCGACGCGCATCCGCTTCTCGGCCTGGATCGGACCCTTGCCGTCGATCGGATTGCCGAGCGCATCGACCACGCGGCCGAGCAGGCCCTTGCCCACCGGCGTATCGACGATGGCGCCGGTGCGCTTGACGGTCTGGCCTTCCTTGATCTCACGGTCGGCGCCGAAGATCACGATGCCGACGTTGTCGGTCTCGAGATTCAGCGCCATGCCGCGCGTGCCGTTCTCGAACTCGACCATCTCGCCGGACTGGACGTTGTCGAGGCCGTAGACGCGGGCAATGCCGTCGCCGACGGACAACACCTGTCCGACTTCGGAAACCTCAGCCTCCTGGCCGAAATTCTTGATCTGGTCCTTCAGGATCGCGGAAATTTCCGCGGCGCGGATGTCCATCAGCCTGCCTCTTTCATCGCGTGCTTGATCGAATTGAGTTTGGTGCGAAGCGAACTATCCACCATGCGGCTGCCGAGCTTGACCACAAGCCCGCCGATGATGGACGGATCGACTTTCACGTTGAGCGCGACGTCCTTGCCGGTCACTGATTTCAGCGCGGTCTTCAGAGCATCGAGATTCTTGTCGCTGAGCGCCTCGGCGACGGTGACGTCGGCGGTGGCTTCGCCCTTGAACCTGGCCACCAGTGCGCGGAACGCCTTGATGACGTCGGCGACTGCGAACAGCCGGCGATTGGCGGTGAGAACTTTCAGGAACTTTGCGGAAATACCGCCGATTTCAGCCTTTTCGAGTACCGCCGCCAGCGCCTTGGACTGCGCATCTGCCGAAAAAACCGGGCTGCGCACCAGCCTCGACAGGTCAGGGCTGTCCGTCAGCATGGCATCGAATCTATCGAGATCGGCCTTCACGGCATCGACGGCTTTTTCGTCGCGGGCGAGTTCGAACAAAGCCGTTGCGTAACGACCGGACACTCCCGAGAGGGACGGATTTTCAGCTGCCACAAGCGCGCTCTTTTAGCTGTCAAACGCCAAGGAAAAAGCCGTCGCCACAATGCGGCGCTGTAGCGGCCCAAGCCCTTGGAATTCAAGCGGGACTTCGATTTTCGACCAGTACGTGACGTACCGGCAACGTTAAAATCGCGGCTTTGCTAACATAGCGTGAGCGCAGGTGCAACATGAGGCAGGCGACCGGCGGTGCCTTGTCGCAACCCCGTGAGGTCGCGCACCTAAGTAACAAATGGCGCGCTTCCAGGCGGGCGAAATGCTCCGAATTTTCGGACGGGCCAGGCTGGTTCGTTTGACCCGCACCTGTCGCGTCAACCTCAAATCGTTCCGCCCATGATTGCATGCGCTCCATGCATCCGACGCAGGAACGCTGGAACCTGCAGAGTCATTCCACCTCAAGCGTTACTTGATGAATGCTGGGCCTGCCGAGCGATAACTTGCTTCTACAGTTTCATCAAGTAATTCAAAGTATAGAATTGGTTAATGATTGGTTAATATCGAAGCACCACGCACTATCCGATCCAATCACAAGATATTTCATCTTTGACTGGAACGAAAATCTCGCCAAGTTTACGCCTTATTGCATCATCAACGGTGCGGCACTCAAATGGGACGGGGGTTCCACTTGCCACATATGTGGCAATACTATCTGAGGGACTTGGTAAATGTTGAAATTCAAAAAGTCGGCACTGGGAAATGGTACCCGGTCACGTACGGCGCTTTCTCTCGTCGCCGCAACTGTACTGCTCGGTGGGGGCATCACCGAAGCCTCGGCTAAATCGCACAGGCATCATCACCGTCATCATCACGCCCATCATGCCAGCAATTCGTCCTGGCGCGACGCCAACGCCTCGATCGGCGGCGGCTCCGGGCACAGCTTCTCCGGCATGGCGTCCTATTACGGCAATGAATCCGGCAGCAAGACTGCCTCCGGGGCGCGTTTCAATCAGAACGCCATGACCTGCGCCCACCGCTCGCTGCCGTTCGGCACCAAGCTCAGGGTGACCCATGGCGGCCGCAGCGTCGTCGTCACCGTCAACGACCGCGGGCCGTTCGTCCGCGGCCGGGTGCTCGACCTCTCGACCGGCGCAGCGCGAGCGGTCGGCCTGACCGGCGCCGGCGTCGGCCGGGTCACCGCCGAAGTTGTTTCCTGACGGCGGTTCTGGTCAATCAAGAATAGTACGCGTTGCGTTCAGTACGGCTGCGGGACCTTTCCGCAGACGCAAGAGCCTGCCGTCGCAAATGACGGCAGGCTTTTTTGTGCGCATTCGTCATTGCGAGGAGCACTTGCGACGAAGCAATCCAGTCATGGCTGGAGCTACTGCGTCGTTCGCTTCGCTCTGGCCCTTCTCACCGTAAAATACGCGCCAAGGAAGTTGATGAGCGCTACCATGGTTACGGCGATTAATACGTAACTCTGCTTGAGGATCATGCGTTCATTTTCCGTTGTGAAGCGTCATTGCGAGCCAACGGGTCGGCGCGAACGCGCCGCCCGATGACAGGCTCCGCGAAGCAATCCAGCACTAATGCAAACGTAGAACTGGATTGCTTCGTCGCAAGAGCTCCTCGCAATGACGGCTCGGTCACGCGCTACTTCTTCTTCCTCAGACGCACACCCGGCGCGTCTCCATTGGTGAACTCGACGCCGGCTTCTTCGAGCACGCGCTGGATCGCCGCGAGATTATTGCGCGTCGGCACGCGACGTCCCTTCTCGAAATCGATGATGACGCTGCGCGAGACCATGGCATCATCAGCCAGCGTCCCTTGATCCATCTCGACGAGGCCGCGCGCGGCGCGGCATTGGGCGGGTGTGATCGGCATATGTTAATCATCTAACCTTAGACATATTGACTTACGTTAGATATTCTATTATAGGTCGGCTGTAGGCTCACGTCGGAGCAATACCATGCCGCGTAGGCGACGGGCACCGGTCAAGCGTCTGCGCGCACAGAAAACCGCGCGCCGCGCCGAGTCGTTTCCGCTCATCCTCCGTATCGAAGAGCCGCTGACCGACGCCATCAACTATGTGCAGGCGTTGTACCTGATGGGCTTCGGCCTCATCTCGCATCACGAGGCGGGCGGCGACGCGATCGTGGCCCTCGCGCAGGAAACCGGGCAGCGCCTCGAAGCGGTGAAAGAGATTTGGAACGAGATGCTGGGGAAGGAACGGCGATCTCGTAGCCTGAAGCGCAGACCGTAGGGCGGATTAGCGAAGCGTAATCCGCCCTCCCCCGGAGCGCGGCGCAATACGCTACGCTATTGCGCCCTACGGACTGACCACGCCGAGATTCGTCATTCCGGGATGCGCCTCTTGGCGCAGGCCCGGAATCCATAAACGCCGATCGTGGTTATGGATTCCGGGCTCGCGCTTCGCGCGCCCCGGAATGACGAATGTTTTGAATTCACAAAAAACTCTGCGGATCGACATCGACCTCCAGCTTGAGGTTACCCTTGGTCTTCGGCCCCGCCGCCAGCCACTCGCGCAGATATTCCGACAGATCGACGCCGCGCGCGGACTTCACCAATAATCGGAAACGGTAGCGGCCCTTGATCACCGCGAGCGGTGCTTCGGCGGGCCCGAGCACTTGAATCCGCTCATCGATCGGCGCAATGGCCGCAAGTCTGCGTGCAAAGCTCTCCGCGGTCGGGCGATCGCCGGCGGAGATGATCAGGCTCGCCAGCCTTCCGAACGGCGGATAGCCGGCGCGTTCGCGCGCCTCGATTTCACTGGCATAAAACGCCTCGCGGTCGCAGGCCACCAGCGCCTTCATCACCGGATGCTCGGGCTGATGGGTCTGCAGATAGCCGATGCCGCGGCCCTGCTCGCGTCCGGAGCGGCCGATCACCTGGTTGAGCAATTGAAACGTGCGCTCGGCGGCGCGGGGATCGCCGTTGCCGAGCCCGAGGTCGGCATCGACCACGCCGACCAGATTGAGGCGCGGAAAATTATGGCCCTTCGCCACCAGCTGCGTGCCGATGATGATATCGACGCGGCCCTCCGCGATTTCGTTCAGCTCGCTGCGCATGGTTTCGATCGAGGTGATCAGATCGCTCGACAGCACCATGGTGCGCGCGCCCGGGAACAGCGCCGCGGCTTCTTCCTGCAGCCGCTCAACGCCGGGACCGACGGCCACCAGCGATTCCTCCGCCGCGCAGTGCGGGCAGACGTGCGGGCGCGGCATCGAGAAACCGCAGTGATGGCAGACCAGGCGCTGGCGAAAGCGATGATCCACCAGCCATGCATCGCAGATCGTGCAGGCGAAGCGATGCCCGCAGGCCCGGCATAACGTCAGCGGCGCGTAGCCGCGGCGGTTGAGAAACAGCAGCGCCTGCTCACGCCGCTCGACAGCTATTCCGATCTCCTCCGCCAGCCGCGGCGAGATGAAGCGGCCGCGCATCGGGCCCTCGCGGCGAAGATCGATCGCCTCGATATGCGGCATGTGCTGGCCGCCGAAGCGCGACGGCAGCACCACGCGCTGATAGCGGCCCTTGCGCGCGTTGACTTCGGTCTCGACCGACGGCGTCGCCGACGCCAGCACGATCGGGATCTTCGCGATGCTCGCGCGCACCACCGCCATGTCGCGGGCGTGATAATGCGCGCCCTCGTCCTGCTTGTAGGCCTGATCATGCTCTTCATCGACAATGATCAGCCCGAGATTGGCGTAGGGCATGAACAGCGCCGAGCGCGCGCCGACCACCACATGCGCCTCACCCGCGGCGATCGCGGCCCAGTTGCGCGCCCGCGTGCGCGGCGTCAATTCCGAATGCCATTCCAGCGGCCGCACCCCGAACCGCGCGGCGAAGCGGTCGAGAAATTGCCCGGTCAGCGCGATCTCCGGCATCAGGATCAGCGCCTGTTTGCCGCGCCGGATAATTTCGGCAACCGCTTCGAAATACACTTCAGTCTTGCCCGAGCCGGTGACGCCATCGAGCAGTGCTACATGAAAACTGCCGTTCGCCGCCAGCGCACGCATCGCATCCACCGCGGTGCGCTGCTGGCGCGAGAAATCCGGCTCCGCGAATGACGGATCGGGCGCCGGCGGCGCCGGCGCACGCGGCATGGCCTCGGTCGTCAGGGTGCCTTCATCGACCAGCCCGTCGATCACGCCGGCGCTGACACCGGCCTCCTTCGCGGCTTCGGATTTTCCGTGCAGCAGTCCGTCCGACAAAATCCCGATCAGCCGCCGCCGCGCCGGCGTCATCCGTTGCGGCGGTTTGCCCACCAGCCGCACGCCCATCCGCGTCCGCTCCGGGCCGAGATGCTCGCCCATCCGCAGCGTCATCCGCAGCACCATGCCGCGCGCCGACAACGTGTAGCCGGCGACCCAGTCGACCAGGCTGCGCAATTCGTCCTTGAGCGGCGGCACGTCGAGCTTTTCGCTGACGTCCTTGAGGCGATTGTGCAGGCGCGGATCGGGCTTGGCGTTTTCAGCCCAGACCACGGCGATGACCTCGCGCGGTCCCAGCGGCACGCACACCACGTCGCCCGGCGCCAGGTCCATGCCGCGGGGTACGCGGTAGGAATAGGCCTGATTGAGCGCGACCGGCACCAGCACATCGACCACGCGCGTGGCCGACGATGCAGATGACGTACTGTCGCGTGTGGTGTGGTCCATCGCAGAATCAGACTCAGAAGCGGGAGGGCGGAGTTAACTTAAGGTCGCGGGCCGGTTGGGGCCAGCGACACCAGCGTGTGGCGGGCGGATTTCACCCCATCCGTCATTCCGGGGTGCGTGCGAAGCACGCAGACCCGGAATCCAGAGTAGTGCTCGGAACTGGATTCCGGGTTCGCGCCAACGGGTCCGCGCAAAGCGCGGCCCGATGACAGGCTCCGACGCGCGCCCCGGAATGACGGTGGTGGAATTCAAGCGGTTCACCAAAGGGTAACGACCCGGATGTGATAGTATGGGCCATTCGCTCCTGCTTCGAGAATCAATGGCCAAGCCAGCCCCCGTAACGCCGCAAATCGACCTCGCCTGCGCCGCCGACGATCTTGCAGCCGAGATGACACGATGGCTGTCGCATCTGCGCGCCGAACGCCGGCTGTCGCCGAAAACGCTCGAAGCCTATGCCCGCGACCTCCGCCAATGCCTGACGTTTCTTTGCGAGCATTGGGGCACGCTGGTGACGCTGCCGCGCTTTGCAGCGCTTGAGGCCAGCGATGTCAGGGCCTTCATGGCGTCGCGGCGCGCCAATGACATCGGCGGGCGCTCGCTGATGCGGGCGCTGGCCGGACTGCGCTCGTTCGGACGCTTTCTCGAACGGGAGGGCAAGGGCAAGGTCGGCGCACTGTCGGCGATCCGCGCGCCCAAGGTCGGCAAGACCCTGCCCAAACCAATCCAGATGGCGGCGGCCAAACGCTTCGCCGATGCCACTGAGCGCGCGGGTGAAACCCGCGAGCCATGGATCTGGGCGCGCGATGCCGCCGTGATGGCGCTGCTGTACGGCTCGGGCTTGCGCATTTCCGAAGCGCTCGGCTTAAAGCGCCGCGACGTGCCGGCGCCCGGCGCGGGCGACGTGCTGATCGTGACCGGCAAGGGCAACAAGACGCGGATGGTGCCGGTGCTGCAAAACGTGCTGGCGCTGATCCAGGATTATGTCGCGATGTGTCCGCATCCGCTTCCGGCCGAAGGGCCGATTTTCGTAGGCTCCCGCGGCGGACCGCTCAGGGCCCGAATCATTCAGCTCACCATGGAACGGCTGCGCGGCGCGCTGGGCCTGCCCGACAGCGCGACCCCGCATGCGCTGCGGCATTCCTTTGCCACCCACCTTTTGACCCGCGGCGGCGATCTGCGCGCAATCCAGGAATTGCTCGGCCACGCCTCGCTCTCGACCACGCAAATCTATACCGGCATCGACACCGAACGGCTGTTCGAGGTCTACAAAACCGCGCATCCGCGGGCCTAACCTCGATCCTGTAGGGCGCAATAGCGTAGCGTATTGCGCCGCGTTGGCAGCGACTGGCGGATTACGCTACGCTAATCCGCCCTACATGCGTCGCGCCTCGCGATGACGGCGGTGCATAGCCACATTCCCCTTGCACCGAACAAGCCTATCGGCCAATGCTCGCGCAGTTTCGCCGGGAGGGAATCATGAGCGCACACGAAAGCATGGAGCACGCCGAGCATGCCGAGCATGCGTCCGGCTCCAACAAGAAGATCGCATTGCTGATCGCCGTGATCGCGCTTTTTCTGGCGCTGTCGGAAACACTGGGCAAGGGCGCCCAGACCGAATCCATCAGCAAGAACGTGGAAGCCTCCAACCTGTGGGCGTTCTTTCAGGCCAAGAGCATTCGCCGCACGGTAGTGCAGGCGGTATCGGATCAGGCCAGGCTGAGCCTTGGCGTCATGGGCGACGATGCCGCCAAGGCCGCGTTGCAAAAGCAGATCGAGGACTGGACCAAGACCGCGGCGCGCTACCGCTCGGAGCCGGAGACCGGCGAAGGCTCGGAGCAATTGTCCGAGCGCGCCAAGCACGCCGAACACGAGCGCGACCTCGCAATGGCGAAATACCACCACTTCGAGGTGGCCTCGGCCGCCTTCCAGATCGGGATCGTGCTGGCGTCAGCCACCATCATCACCGGCATGGTCGCGCTGGCGTGGGTCTCCGGGTTGCTGGCATTGGCCGGCATCGCGTTTACGGCGATCGGCCTGTTCGCGCCGCATGCGGTGCATTTGATGTAGGCCGTGCCCCGGACGCAGCGCCATAAGCGCGTATACGCGCGTCTTCGACGCGCTATGGCGTAGCTCTTGCGAAGCGGTGCGCTGCTAAGCCGGGGCCGTAACAAGCTCCAGCGTTCGTAACGGTCCCGGCTCGGCGGAGCAGCGTAAGAACGCTGCACCGCGTCCGGGACACGAGGCCCTGCCTAAGCGATCTTACAGAGCTGCAGCACCGCATCGGCAAATGCTTGCGGGGATTCCTGCGGCACATTGTGGCCGACACCCGGCAGCACACGGCGTTCGTACGTCGCGGTAAAATACTTTCCGTGCGCTTCCGACCCACGATGCGGCGTCACGCCGTCATCGGCGCCGTGCAGGTTGATGGTCGGCACGTTAATTTTTGGCTGCGCCGCCAGCCGTGCTTCAACCGAGGCATAACGTGGATCGCCGGCGACGCTGCCAAATCGATGCCGATACGAATGAATGACGACATCGACAAAATCCTCGTTGTCGAACGATGCCGCCGTTCGCTCAAATGCCGCGTCGTCGAATGCCCAGGTTGGCGACCACATCTTCCACAGCAAGCGGCAAAGCTCGCGGCGCTTCTGCACCAGTCCGTTGCGGCCGCGTTCGGTATGAAAATAATATTGATACCAGAGCCGCGATTCCTGTTCGGGATCGGCGGGCCTGCCGGAATTCGCAATGTCCTGGATATTGTAGCCGGTGCAGCTGACAAGCCCCGCGGCGCGCTCCGGCCACAGCGCCGACACCACGCAGGCCGCGCGTCCGCCCCAGTCATATCCGGCCAGCACCGCTTTGCGTATCCCAAGCGCGTCGAGCAATTCCTTGAGGTCCTGCCCAAGCGCCGCCTGTTCGCCGGAGCGCACCGTATTCGCGGATAAGAATCGCGTGCCGCCATAGCCGCGCAGATACGGGACGATGGTGCGGAAGCCCGCGGCGTTGACGATTGCCGCGACCTCGTCGTAGCCGCGCGGATCGTAGGGAAAGCCGTGCAGCAACAGAACCGGCAGCGCATCGTCCGGGCCGCTCTGCTCATAGGCGATATCGAGCACGGCGGTTCGAATGCGGGCCGGCTGCGCCAAGAGTTACCGCGCCTCGCGCACGCGCTTGCGGAAGTGCTGGATCATCCGCATCAGCCGCGACGACCAGCCGCCGCGATCGGCGCCCATGGCTTCCCTGATCCGCAAGATGATGGGATCGACGATCGCGCGGGCCTTTGTCCGCAACGACATCACCCAGTCATACATTTTTTCGAACCACGCCATCTGCAGCAATTTCGGCCGCGTCACGTCGAACACGAAAGCCGCGACGCCGACGCCGAGGAATTTTGCGAAGATGATGGTGAGGACAGCGCTGACCCAGTATTCGTGCATGAGCAGCCACAGGCCGATCAGCTTTAGCGGAAACAGCGGGATCACCGGCACGATGAAAACGATCAGCGTCATCGCCGGCGACAGCGTATCGACGCGTTCGGCGAGCCATACCTTGAAGGCGCGAAACGGAATCCACGCCACGGCGCGCGCGACGATCGGCTCAAGGTGATCCCACAGCCAAGCTTCGACCAGGAAGATCAGCGCGAGCAGAACCCACAGCGGTTGGAGAATGCGGCGCAGCATAAATCTTGTCCCATCCGGCGTACCGGATGATCACATATGGATGGCGCGTTTGCCAACCGCAAGCGCGGCTTCCTTGACGGCTTCCGAACGCGTCGGATGGGCGTGGCAGGTACGCGCGAGATCCTCCGCGGAACCGCCGAATTCCATCAATACCGCGGCTTCGTGGATCATTTCGCCGGCTTCCGCGCCGATGATGTGCGCGCCGAGCACGCGATCGGTCTTCGCATCTGCGAGAATTTTCACAAAACCTTCGGTGGTCTGGTTCACCTTGGTGCGCGCGTTGGCGGTGAAGGGGAACTTGCCGACGTTGTATGCTATGCCTGCGGCCTTCAATTCTTCCTCGGTCTTGCCGACCGCGGCGACTTCCGGAGACGTATAGACCACACCGGGAATGACATCGTAATTGGTGTGTCCCGCCTGCCCTGCGAGGATTTCGGCGATTGCAATGCCTTCGTCCTCGGCCTTGTGCGCCAGCATCGGGCCGGTGATCACGTCGCCGATGGCATAGATGCCTTTCACATTGGTGGCGAAGTGTCCGTCGGTCTGCACCCGGCCGCGGGCATCGAGTTGCACGCCGGCTTCCTTCAGCCCAAGTCCTTCGGTGTAGGGCACGCGTCCGATGCAGACCATCACCACATCGGCATCGATGGTCTCAGCAGCACCGCCGGCGGCAGGCTCGACCTGCGACTTCAACATTTTTCCGGAAGCGTCGATTGCGGTGACTTTGGCGCCGAGCTTGAAGACGATGCCCTGCTTTTCGAGAATGCGCTGGAAGGACTTTGCGATTTCGCCGTCCATGCCGGGAAGAATGCGGTCGAGGAATTCCACCACCACGACTTCCGATCCCAGCCGCCGCCACACCGAGCCAAGCTCGAGCCCGATGACGCCGGCGCCGATCACCAGCATTTTTTCCGGCACCTTCTCAAGCAACAGCGCGCCGGTCGAGGAGATGATGCGCTTCTCGTCGATCTCGATGCCTTTGAGCCTCGCGACATCGGAGCCGGTGGCGATGACGATGTTCTTGGTCTCAAGCGTCTCGACCTTGCCATCGGCGGCCTTCACATCGACCTTGCCGGCGGCGACGATGCGCCCTGTGCCCTGATAGGGATCGATCTTGTTCTTCTTGAACAGGAAGGCGACGCCCTTGGTGTTGCCGTCGACGCCATCACTCTTGAATTTCATCATGGTCGGAAGGTCGAGCTTCGGCTTGCCGACCACGACGCCCATCTTGGGCAGCGCGTGGGCTGCCTCCTCGAAGCGTTCCGACGCCTGCAGCAGCGCCTTCGAGGGAATGCAGCCGATGTTCAGGCAGGTGCCGCCGAAGGTCGGCCACTTCTCGACCACGGCGACCTTCATGCCGAGTTGCGCCGCGCGGATCGCACAGACATAGCCGCCGGGACCGGTACCGATAACAACGAGATCGTAAATGGCCATGATTATTCCCTAGCTGATCACTGTGACAGGTATTACCGCCCGCCCGACACATCAAGGATGGCGCTGGTCACGTAGGAGGCGTCGTCCGACATCAGCCAGACGATGGCGTTGGCGATTTCGTCGGCGCTGCCGACGCGCTTCATCGGTACCATGGGGCTGAGACGGTGAGCACGGTCGGGGTCGCCGCCGCTGCCGTGAATGTCCGTGTCGATCAGGCCGGGCCGGATCGCCGCGACGCGAATGCCTTCGCCGGCGACCTCATGGCCAAGCCCGATGGTGAAGGAATCGATCGCGCCCTTGGAGGCGGCGTAATCGACGTAGGTATTGGGCGCACCGAGTCTGGCGGCAACCGATGACAGATTGACGATGACGCCGCCCTTGCCGCCGTGGCGCGTCGACATCCGCTTCACCGCCTCGCGTGCGCATAAAATGCTGCCGGTGACGTTGACCGCCATCATGCGCTGGATGCGCTCGGCGGACATCTCGTCGACGCGGGACGTGACCCCGATGATGCCGGCATTGTTGATCAGCGCACCGAGCGTCCCGAACTCGTCCGCCGCCTTGAACAGCGCCAGGATATCGGCTTCGCTGCCGACGTCGCATTTCACCGCGATGGCCTTGCCGTTCTTCGCCTCGATGGCGGTCACTACCTCACGCGCGGCGGCTTCATTGGCGGCATAGCCGACGCATATCTTGAAGCCACGCGCCGCGGCGGCAATCGCGGTGGCGCGGCCGATGCCGCGGCTTCCGCCGGTGACGATGACGACCTTGTCTGTCAAAACAACCCCCTGAACGCCTGCAAGGCTACTCGAACAACCGTATCAGCATTGCGACCAGCGCGAAAATCGAAACGAACCAGGCGGCACTGCGCGCGAACGGAATGTGAAACAGATACAGCGGTACATAGAGAATGCGCGCCACGATCCACACCTCGGCCCCGAGCGCGCCGAGGCCGCCATTCCTGCCGGTGACCACCAATGCCAGCGCAAGCGCAGCGAACGCCGGAAAGGTTTCCAGCAGATTGCGAAACGCGCGGTCGGCGCGTCCGGCGAACTTTCCCCGCACGACACGGGTGTCGTCGCGCGATCCGGCCTTGTATTCACCACCCACTTCGAGCGCCGAGGAAACCGATTGCAGGAAGAGTTGCACGATCAGCAGCACCACGCCGATGCCGAGCATGACGATTTCGGTCGGCAGCGGCTGCATGATCTTCCCTACCCTATCGTCATTGCGAGCGAAGCGAAGCAATCCAGAGCCCCGGGCTCCGACTGGATTGCTTCGTCGCTTCGCTCCTCGCAATGACGCGGCAGCTTCTTCATCACAAATCCAGCACCAGCCGCGCCGGGTCTTCCAGATTTTCCTTGACCCGAACCAGGAACGTCACCGCTTCCTTGCCGTCGATGACGCGGTGGTCGTAGGACAGCGCCAGATACATCATCGGCCGTATCTCGACCTTGCCGCCGATCGCCATCGGGCGCTCCTGAATCTTGTGCATGCCGAGAATGGCGGATTGCGGCGCGTTCAGAATCGGCGTCGACATCAGCGAGCCATAGATGCCGCCATTGGTGATGGTGAAGGTGCCGCCCTGCATCTCGTCGATCTTGAGCTGGCCGTCGCGGGCGCGCTTGCCGAAATCGGCGATACTCTTCTCGATCTCGGCGATCGACTTGTGGTCGCAGTCGCGCACCACCGGCACCACCAGGCCCTTGTCGGTGCCGACGGCGACGCCGACATGATAGTAATTCTTGTAGATCAAATCGGTGCCGTCGATCTCGGCGTTGACCGCGGGGATATCCTTCAGCGCCTGCACGCAGGCCTTGGTGAAGAAGCCCATGAAGCCGAGTTTGCTGCCGTGCTTCTTCTCGAACACGTCCTTGTACTGCGCGCGCATCGCCATGATGTGGCCCATGTCGACCTCGTTGAAGGTCGTGAGCATGGCCGCGGTGTTCTGTACTTCCTTGAGGCGGCGCGCGATGGTCTGGCGCAGCCGCGTCATTTTCACGCGCTCCTCGCGCGACGCGTCATCGGCCGGCGAGGGCGCCCGTGCCTGTACCGCGGCGGCGGGCTGATTGACCGGCGTCGGCGCGGAGGCGGCCTTCTCGATCGCGGCCAGCATGTCGCCCTTGGTGACGCGGCCATCCTTGCCGGAGCCCGGCACGGTGGCGGCATCGATGCCGCTCTCGGCGGAAATTTTGCGCACCGACGGCGCCAACGGCGCATCGGCCGGCGGTGTCTTTTGCACCGCGGGCGCGGCAGCAGCGGCAACTGGCGCGGCGGCGGGCGCAGCCGGCGCAGCCGGTTTAGCGGGTGCGTCAGCCTTGGCGGGTGCGTCCGCAGCCTTCGCTGGCGCGGCGGCCGGCTTGGCCGAGGCGGCGCCTTCATTGATCTGCCCGAGCAGCGCGCCGACCGCGACGGTCTCGCCGTCCTTGGCAACGATCTCGCCCAAGGTGCCGGCCGAGGGCGCCGGGACTTCGATGGTGACCTTGTCGGTCTCGAGCTCGACCAGCGGCTCGTCGACCGCGACGGCATCGCCGGCCTTCTTGAACCAGCGGCCGATCGTCGCCTCGGTGACGGATTCGCCGAGCGTGGGAACGCGGATTTCAGTCATTGTTCGTTTCCTCAGTACTGTGTCGTCATCGTCCGCGAAAGCGGACGACCCAGTAATCCGTGACGGTCCCGTTTCATATCGAACAGCGCCGGTTACTGGGTGCCCCGCCTTCGCGGGGCATGACAGTTGTGGATCGTCAGTTCAGCGCCTCATCCAGCAACGCCTTGAGCTGCGCCAGATGCTTCGACATCAGTCCGGTGGCGGTGGCCGCCGCCGCCGCGCGACCGGCGTAGCGCGGACGCTTGTTCGGTGCGTTGATCTGGTTCAGCACCCATTCGAGATAGGGCTCCATGAAATGCCACGCGCCCATGTTGCGCGGCTCTTCCTGGCACCACACCAGTTCGGCGCCCTTGAACCGTCCGAGTTCCTGCACCAGCGCCTTCAGCGGCACCGGGTAAAGCTGCTCGACGCGCATGATGTAGATATCGTCGATGCCGCGCTTTTCGCGCTCGTCGTAGATATCGTAATAGACCTTGCCGGAGCACAGCACGACGCGCCTGATCTTGTCGTCGGCGGCCAGCTTGATCTTTTCGTCCGGCAACATCTGCGCGTCATCGTAAAGCAGGCGATGGAACGTGGTATCCGCGCCCATCTCGTCGAGCCGCGACACCGCGCGCTTGTGGCGCAGCAGCGACTTCGGCGTCATCATGATCAGCGGCTTGCGGATCTCGCGCTTCAATTGCCGCCGCAGCACGTGGAACAGATTGGCCGGCGTGGTGGCGTGGACCACCTGCATGTTGTCTTCCGCGCACATCTGCAGGAAGCGTTCGAGCCTCGCGGAAGAATGCTCCGGTCCCTGCCCCTCATAGCCATGCGGCAGCATGCAGACGAGGCCGGACATGCGCAGCCACTTGCGCTCGCCCGAGGAGATGAACTGGTCGAACAGCACCTGCGCGCCGTTGGCGAAATCGCCGAACTGCGCCTCCCAGATCGTCAGCGCCTTCGGCTCCGCCAGCGAATAGCCGTACTCGAAGCCGAGCACCGCCTCTTCCGACAGCAGCGAATTGATGACCTCGTAGCGCCCCTGATCGGGCTTCAGATGCTTGAACGGCGTGTAGCGGGTCTCGTCCTCCTGATCGATCAGCACCGAGTGCCGCTGCGAGAAGGTGCCGCGCTCGGAGTCCTGTCCGGACAGCCGGACATGATGGCCTTCCTCCAGCATCGTGCAGAACGCCAGCGCCTCGCCGGTCGCCCAATCGATGCCGACGCCGTTCTCGATCGCCTTGGCGCGATTTTCGAGAAACCGCTGCACGGTGCGGTGAACCCGGAAGCCGTCGGGCACCTTGGTGATCTTGCGGCCGATATCCTTCAGTTCGGCCACATCGACGCCGGTGACGCCGCGGCGGGGATCTTCCTCCTGATCGGCGGTCTTGAACCCGGCCCACTTGCCGTCGAGCCAGTCGGCCTTGTTGGGCTTGTAGCCCGAGCCCGCATCCAGTTCGGCATCGAGCCGCGCGCGCCAGTCCGCCTTCGCCCTGTCTACCTCGCCTTCGGTCATCACGCCTTCGGCGATCAACCGCTTTGAATAGATCTCCAGCGTGGTCGGCTGCGTCGCGATCTTCTTGTACATCAAGGGCTGGGTGAACATCGGCTCGTCACCCTCGTTGTGACCGTGCCTGCGATAGCAGAACATGTCGATCACGACGGGCTTGTGGAACTTCTGCCGGAATTCGATCGCGACCTTGGCGGCGAACACCACCGCTTCCGGATCGTCGCCGTTCACATGGAAAATCGGCGCGTCGATCATCTTCGCCACGTCGGAGGGATACGGCGAGGAGCGCGAATAACGCGGATAGGTGGTGAACCCGATCTGGTTGTTGACGATGAAGTGCAGCGAACCGCCGGTGCGATAGCCCTTCAAATCCGACAGCGCAAAACATTCCGCCACCACGCCTTGTCCGGCGAATGCGGCGTCGCCGTGCATTAACAGCGGCAGTACCGAAATACGCTGGTCCGGCGGATCGCCATGCTGATCCTGCTTGGCGCGCACCTTGCCGAGCACAACGGGATCGACGATCTCCAGATGCGACGGGTTAGCGGTGAGCGACAGATGGATCTTGTTGTTGTCGAACTCGCGGTCCGACGACGTGCCGAGATGATACTTGACGTCGCCCGAACCTTCGACCGCGTCGGGATTGGCGGAGCCGCCCTTGAACTCATGAAACAGCGCGCGGTGCGGCTTGCCCATCACCTGCGTCAGCACGTTGAGGCGTCCGCGATGCGGCATGCCGACCACGATTTCCTTCACGCCGAGATTGCCGCCGCGCTTGATGATCTGCTCCAGCGCGGGAATTAGCGATTCAGCGCCATCTAGCCCGAAGCGCTTGGTGCCGGTGAACTTGAGGTCGCAGAATTTCTCAAAGCCTTCCGCTTCAACCAGCTTGTTGAGAATCGCGCGGCGGCCCTCGCGGGTGAAGCTGATTTCCTTGTCCGGGCCTTCGATGCGCTCCTGGATCCAGGCTTTTTGCGCACCGTTCGAGATGTGCATGAACTCGACGCCGAGCGTCTGGCAATAGGTGCGTTCGCAGATCGCGACGATCTCGCGCAGCGTCGCGTAATCAAGACCGAGCACGTGATCGAGAAAAATCTTGCGGTCGAGATCGGCGTCGGTGAAGCCATAGGAGCGCGGATCGAGTTCCTCGTGATCGCGCGGCGGCTCGAGGCCGAGCGGATCGAGTTTTGCGTGAAAATGGCCGCGCATCCGGTAGGCGCGAATCAGCATCAAAGCGCGGACCGAATCGCGCGTCGCCTGGTGCACATCGGCGGAGGTGAGATCGGAACCCTTGGCCTGCGCCTTGGCCGCGATCTTTCCGCCGATCGCCTTCTCGACTTCGGCCCAGTTGCCGTCGAGCGCGGAGGTGAGGTCGTCGCGCGGGCTGAGCGGCCAGTTGTCGCGGCCCCAGGACGGCCCGTCGGCGTTCTTAAGAATGTCGGCGGGCGGGTCTTTCAGGCTCTTGAAGAAATCCTGCCACTCGGCATCGACCGAGCCGGGGTCCTTTTCGTAGCGAGCATAGAGTTCGTCGATGTAGGTGGCGTTGGCGCCCTGCAGAAACGAGGAGAGGGCAAAAGCGGCATTCGCGTCCTGGCGAGACATGATCGCGTCCTGATTTTTTGGCGTCGCGCGGAAAAAGCGGCGATTAAGGCCGATCCGGGACCGGATTGGCCGATTGGGGAGCTTTTACCCTATTTAGGGCGAAGTTTCGCGCCGAAAAGAACCAAGAATTGAATTAGGACTTCAATTTTTCGACAAGGGTCTTGCCGAGCCGGGCCGGCGACGGCGAGACCGTGATGCCGGCCGCTTCCATCGCCGCGGTCTTGGATCCAGCGTCGCCCTTGCCGCCGGAGATGATGGCGCCCGCATGGCCCATGCGGCGGCCGGGAGGCGCGGTCACCCCCGCGATGAAGCCGACCATCGGCTTGCTTCGGCCGCGTTTGGCCTCGTCCCTGATGAACTGCGCAGCGTCCTCCTCGGCCGAGCCGCCGATCTCGCCGATCATGACGATCGAGGTCGTCTTGGGGTCGGCCAGAAACATCTCCAGCACGTCGATGAACTCAGTGCCCTTGACCGGATCGCCGCCGATCCCGACCGCGGTGGTCTGACCGAGGCCTTCCTGCGAAGTTTGAAACACAGCCTCGTAAGTCAGCGTGCCCGAGCGCGAGACGATGCCGACATTGCCGGGCTTGAAGATATTGGCCGGCATGATGCCGATCTTGCATTCGCCCGCGGTCATCACGCCCGGACAGTTTGGGCCGATCAGCCGCGACTTCGATCCGGACAGCGAGCGCTTGACCCTGACCATGTCGAGCACCGGAATGCCTTCGGTGATGCAGACGATCAGCGGAATTTCCGCGTCGATGGCTTCGCAGATCGCATCCGCCGCACCCGGCGGCGGCACATAGATCACGCTGGCGTCGGCGCCGGTCTTTGCTTTCGCCTCCTGCACGGTGTCGAACACCGGCAAGCCGAGATGGATCGAGCCGCCTTTGCCCGGCGAGGTGCCGCCGACCATCCTGGTGCCATAAGCGATCGCGGCCTCGGAATGAAACGTGCCGTTCTTGCCGGTAAAGCCCTGGCACATGACTTTGGTGTTCTTGTCGATCAGGACGGACATTGAGACTCTCTGGTCAGTTGACGCGGAAGGGATTCACGACCCGGACTGATCCATAGGTCTGATCGTGGTTGAGGTCTTCGGTGTATAGGATAGAAGCATTGAGACGGTGCGCGGCAGCAAGGATCGCGCCGTCCCAATAGGAAATCCGGTAGCGATCGGCAATGTCTGCACCATGACGCACCAAAGACGCATCGACGGGGAGGCAGGGCAAATCTTCGAATGTCTCGAGCCAGTCGATCGCGTCGGCGATCGACAAAGGCGTTGGTCCCTTGCGGGTCACTGTGACAAAGAACTCCTGAAGAATCTGCGCCGATATCCCCGCGTTTCCGGCGGCCAGCAGGCGTCCTGCTGCCTCGGCCTTCGCTGCCTCACCAACTGCGGTCGAAATCGCGTAGACGAGAACGTTCGTATCCAGCACGACCTCAGCGTTCATAAAGCTCGTCCCGCGTCCATGTTATGGGACCAACCTCGAATTTCGTCCTCGCCCGCAAGGCTCTGATGCGCCGCTGAAACCTGCTTTTTTTGTCCTCAGCCATCGCAACCTGTTCAAGATACGCCCGGACCAGGCCATTCACCGTTGTTTTCTGCTCGGCAGCGACCACGCGGACGCGATCAAGCACATCCTTATCGATCGCCAGCGTAATGTTCTTCGTCATCCGTCGGCCTCCACAGTTACACATATTATGTGTAACTGTGCTAGAAAAATCAAGCTTAAGCCGTCACGCTGCGTCCTTCACCGCCTTGACGATCTTCTGCGCGGCATCGTCGAGATCGTCAGCCGGCAAAACATTCAATCCGCTCTCGCGGATGATCTTCTTCCCCGCATCGACATTGGTGCCTTCCATCCGCACCACCAGCGGCACTTTCAGGCCGGCTTCCTTCACGGCTGCGACCACGCCCTCGGCGATGATGTCGCATTTCATGATGCCGCCGAAGATGTTGACCAGGATGCCCTTCACATTGGGGTCGGCGGTGATGATCTTGAACGCCGCGGTGACCTTGGCCTTGTCGGCGCCGCCGCCGACGTCGAGGAAGTTCGCCGGCGCCATGCCGTAGAGCTTGATGATGTCCATGGTCGCCATCGCGAGGCCGGCGCCGTTGACCATGCAGCCGATGGTGCCGTCGAGCGTGATGTAATTGAGATCGTATTTCGACGCCTCGATTTCCTTCGGATCCTCCTCGGTCTCGTCGCGCAGCGCCGCCACTTCGGGATGGCGATAGAGCGCGTTGCCGTCGAAGGTCACCTTGGCGTCGAGCACGCGCAAATCGCCCTGCTTGGTGACGACCAGCGGATTGATCTCCAGCATCGCCATGTCTTTGCCGACAAACGCTGTATAGAGCTGCGTCACCAGTTTTTCCGCCTGCTTGGCGAGATCGCCTGACAGGCCGAGCGCCTTGGCGACGGTGCGGCCGTGATGGCCCATGATCCCGGTGGCGGGATCGACCGAGAAGGTCACGATCTTCTCAGGATTGTTGTGGGCGACGTCCTCGATGTTGACGCCGCCTTCGGTGGAGACCACGAACGACACTTCGCCGGTCTCGCGATCGACCAACGCCGACAGATAGAACTCCTTGTCGATGTCGGAGCCTTCCTCGATGTAGAGGCGGTTGACCTGCTTGCCGTGCGGGCCGGTCTGGATCGTGACCAGCGTCGCGCCCAGCATCTGCTTGGCGAATTCATTGACCTCGTCGATCGATTTTGCGATGCGGACGCCGCCCTTGTCGCCGGCGGAAGCTTCCTTGAACTTGCCCTTGCCGCGGCCGCCGGCATGGATCTGGCTCTTCACCACCCAAATTGGCCCGCCCAGGGTTTTGGCGGCGACATCGGAATCCTCCGCCCGCAGGATCGGTACACCGCGCGAGATCGGCACGCCGAATTCATGCAGCAGCGCCTTGGCCTGATATTCATGGATGTTCATTCGACGTTCCCCGATCCCTCGTGCCGCAATCCACGCCAGTTTTGCGGCTGGCATACCATATACCACAAAAACTGCAATCCAGCCGCTGCGGAATTTGGCGTGCCGAAAACCGGTTGGCGCAGCTGAACGCGATCAGCGGCCGAGCAGGTCCGGCGCGATCTTCTTGCAGGCATCGACCAGACCCTGCACCGCGCCGACCGACTTGTCGAACGCTTCGCGATCCTTGCCTGCGAGTTCGATCTCGACAATGCGCTCGACCCCCTTCGATCCAATGACGACGGGCACGCCGACATACATATCCTTCACGCCATATTCGCCGTTGAGATAGGCGGCACAGGGCAGCACGCGCTTCTTGTCGCGCAGATAGCTTTCGGCCATCGCGATAGCAGACGCAGCCGGCGCGTAAAACGCCGAGCCGGTCTTGAGCAGGTTGACGATCTCCGCGCCGCCATTGCGGGTACGGTCGACGATCTCATCGATGCGCGCCTGCGAGGTCCAGCCCATCTTGACCAGGTCGGGCAGCGGAATGCCGGCCACCGTGGAGTACTTCACCAGCGGCACCATGGTGTCGCCATGGCCGCCGAGCACGAACGCGGTGACGTCTTCCACCGAGACGTTGAATTCGTCGGCGAGGAAGTAACGGAAGCGCGAGGAATCCAGCACGCCGGCCATGCCGACCACCTTCTTGTGCGGCATGCCGGAGGCCTTCTGCAGCGCCCACACCATGGCGTCGAGCGGGTTGGTGATGCAAATGACGAAGGCGTCGGGGGCGTATTTCTTGATGCCGGCGCCGACCTGCTCCATCACCTTCAGATTGATGCTGAGCAGATCGTCGCGGCTCATGCCGGGCTTGCGCGGCACGCCGGCGGTGACGATGCAGACCTTGGCATTGTCCAGCGCCTCGTAGGAATTGGCGCCGGTGAAATGCGCGTCGAAGCCGTCGACCGGAGAGGACTGCGCGATATCCAGCGATTTGCCCTGCGGCACGCCCTCGGCGATGTCGAACATCACCACGTCGCCCAGCTCCTTCAGGCCGATGAGGTGTGCCAGCGTTCCGCCGATCTGACCGGAGCCAATCAAAGCAATCTTGTCGCGCGCCATGGGAAAATCCGTCCTTTGAACCCGAAGGGAGAAGCCGACTGGCTGGTTATCCCTTTCAAGGGAGCCGTTCAAGCCGGGGCGCGCTCAATTGTTGGCCACTCTCGTTATTCCGGGGCGCCGCGCTTGGCGTTCCCCGGATGCTGCGCAGCGCGCCGCCCTTCGCGGCGTGGTGCGCTGCTGATCCGGGGCCCAGCTTGTTTGTCTAACCGGGGTCCCGGCTCTGCGAAGCGGCATGAAGAATGCCGCATCGCGTCCGGGACACGGCTCACGTCTCCACCAAGCCGGCACTCGATCCGCTGGCGGCGGAATCCTTGCGGCCGTGGGGCAAGCCTAAGTACGAGTCCGAACTCATCTCGATCAGCCGCGACGACGTCCGTTTGAACTCGTTGGCCTCGAAACCTTCGGTCGCGCGATACAGCGACACCGGATCGGCCTCGGCCGAAGCCATCAGCTTCACTGCATTGTCGTAGAGCGTATCGATCAGTGCGATGAAACGCTTGGCCGCGTTACGCTCGGCGTAGTCCATCACCGGGATGCGGTCGATCAGGATGGTGTGATAGTCGCGCGCGAGCCGCAGGTAGTCCGATGCCGCGAGCGGCTTTTCGCATACATCCGCGAATGAAAACCGCGCCACGCCCTGCGCCGAACACGGCACATGCAGCACGCGGCCTTTGATGGGAATATCGCGCGGCTTGCAGGGCGCGCTGCCGGTCATCTTGGCCCAGGCCTTGTCGAGCGCGGCATCGGCATTGTGATTCGCGGGCACCAGCCACATCTGGACACCCACCAGCTTTTCGAGCCGGAAATCGGTGCGGGCCTCTAACCGCAGCACATCCATATGCGCCGATATCTGCGCGATGAACGGCAGGAACAGCGCGCGGTTGAGGCCGTCCTTGTAGAGATTCTCCGGCGCGACATTGGAGGTCGCCACCACCACGGTGCCGAGTTCGAACAGTTTTGAGAACAGCCGTCCCAGGATCATCGCATCCGCGATGTCGGTGACATGAAATTCATCGAAGCATAATAGCCATGCCTCATCGAAGATCGACGCGGCGGTGAGTGCAATGACGTCGCCGTCGGCGGTCTCGCCGCGCGCGATGGCCTGGCGGAAACCGTAGATGCGCTCGTGCACGTCGGCCATGAATTCGTGGAAGTGCGCGCGGCGTTTATGCGTGACCGGGCTCTGCTGGAAAAACAGATCCATCAGCATGGTCTTGCCGCGGCCGACCTCGCCGTGAACGTAAAGCCCGCGCGGTGCCTCGTCCTTGTCCGCGAACAGCCGGCCCAGCAGGCCCTGCTTGCGCGCCGGCTTGTAGCGCGCTAGCCGCTGCTCGAGCGTAGTGAAGGCTTCGACGGCGCGCGCCTGCGCGGCGTCAGCCTCGATCGCGCCGGACGAGACCAGGGCCTGATAATGGGCGCGAAACGAGGCGGGCGAAGACATGTGCACTTACGGCCTCAGCGCGCGGCAAATTGCAAGCCGTGAATTGGTGTGAGGGGGGTATGCTGGCTGTCATACCCGCGAAAGCGGGTATCCAGTACCCCGCGGATTCTCGACTCCATCGCATCCGCTCTGGAATACTGGGTCACCCGGTCAAGCCGGGTGATGACGGCGGTAAATGTGGCGCGTACGTACCTTCACGCGCTCAACGCGTAGGAATCCTCAACCACATACGGCCCGCCGCCGGTGGAGGCGCGCGACGAGAACAGCACGAAGCGCGAGGCGGTGAATACCCGGGTCGGGAAATAGCCGCGCACCGACAGATAATCGGCGACGTCCTGGTTGGAGGCATCGCGCAGCCGCGCCAGCGTCACATGCGGGGTGAACTTGCGGCCCTCCGGATCGAGGCCGAAGCGCTGCATCAGCCGCTCGAGTTCGGCCTGCAGCTCGATCAAGGGGCGGCTCGGCACCACCGAGGCGACCACCGCGCGCGGCTTTTTCCCGCCGAAGCTCGACAACCCTTGCAGCGCCACGTCGAACGGCTTGCGGTTGATCCGAAACAGCAGCGAGGCGATTTCATTGGCGGCGACGCCATCGATATCGCCGATGAAGCGCAAGGTGACGTGATAATTTTCGGGGTCGATCCAGCGGGCGCCTGGCAGGCCGCCGCGCAAATTGGAGAGCGTCTGGCCGATCTCGGCCGGTATTTCCAGTCCAGCGAACAAACGCGGCATCGCAAACTCCGGCAACGAATCACCGATATAAGTTTCTAGCGTAATTATGTAACGGTGCGAAGCATCCGGGCTTCAGCGAACGAAAAGCTCGCGGGAAAACACGATGTTAGGGTTATCGCTGCCCGGTTTTCAACGCCGCTGCCCGGAAATCGTGCCGACAAATGCCTCCACGGCGGGCAGGATATTCCTGACGATCGTATCGACGCCCTCCGCGGTCGGATGCAACCCGTCGGCCTGATTGAGCTTGGCATCGGCGGCCACGCCTTCCAGGAAAAATGGATACAGCGGCACCTGAAACGCCTTCGCCAAATCCGGATAGATCGCGTTGAAGCCCCGCGAATAGTCGGCGCCGTAATTGGGCGGCGCAACCATCCCGCACAGCAGAACCGCGATTCCGCGCGCCTTCAGCCGCGTGAGGATGTCTGAAAGTGCGGCGCGGGTGACCTTTGGATCGAGGCCGCGCAATGCGTCGTTGGCGCCGAGTTCGAGGATCACAGCCTCGGTGCCTTCCGGGACCGACCAGTCGAGCCGGTCGCGGCCGCCTGAAGAGGTGTCGCCCGACACCCCGGCATTGATCATGTCAATGTCTATCCCCTTGGCTTTCAAGGCTTTTTGCAGCCGCTCCGGGAATGCGGCGGAGGCGGAAAGGCCAAGGCCCGCACTCAGGGAATCGCCGAGCACAACCATCTTGATCGGCTTCGCAGCCGGGCCCGCAGCTTGCGCGAACGCCGGCTCCGCCATCCATAACCCGCTGCCGACGAGCCCCAACACGAGCATGTGCGCGAACATCCGCACCGGCCACTCGACCGCCGCAAACGAAATGCCATATGAACCTCGCATGGACAGTCTCATCGAACCCTCGTCACTGCCAGGCCTTGCTTCGTCAAGCCTTGAGCCGGACACCATTTCCATCTCGAACGTCAATCTCTCGCTGGGCAGCGGTCCGGCGCGCGTGCACATCCTCAAGGATATCAGCTTGCGGGTGGCATCAGGCGAGGCGATCGGCCTGATCGGGCCGTCAGGTTCCGGGAAATCCACGCTGCTGATGGTGATGGCGGGACTGGAGCGTCCCGACAGCGGAGAAGTGGTGGTCAACGGCACGCCTTTCAATGCCCTCGACGAGGACGCGCTGGCGCGGTTTCGCGGCCGCCATGTCGGCATCGTCTTCCAGTCCTTTCATCTGATCCCGACCATGACCGCGCTGGAGAATGTCGCGGTGCCGCTGGAACTGGCGGGCAATCCCGACGCAACCGCGCGGGCGGCGCACGAACTCGAATCGGTCGGCCTCGGCGACCGGCTGCATCATTATCCCACGCAATTGTCTGGCGGCGAGCAGCAGCGCGTCGCGCTGGCCCGCGCGCTGGCGCCCGATCCCGCCATTCTCGTCGCCGACGAGCCCACCGGAAATCTCGACGAGGCCACCGGCAAGCAGATCGTCGATCTGTTGTTCACCAAGCACGCCGAGCGCGGCATGACGCTGGTGCTGGTGACTCACGATACCTCGCTGGCGCGACGCTGCGACCGCGTGGTGCGGCTGCGCTCCGGCCATATCGATGGACCCGCTACGGATCGTCATTGGGTCGAGACGGCCTGATCCATGGCCATTGCATTGGAGCTTTCGCAAAGCCGCGCGTCATTGCTGGCGCTGCGCTACGCATTGCGCGAACTGCGCAGCGGGTTGCGCGGCTTCTATGTGTTCATCGCCTGTATCGCGCTCGGCGTGATGGCGATTGCCGGCGTCGGTTCGGTGGCGGCAAGCCTGAGCGAGGGCCTCGCGCGCGAGGGGCGCACGCTGCTCGGCGGCGACGCCGCGTTCTCGTTGATCCAGCGCGAGGCCAAGCCGGAGGAAATCGCGTTCCTGCGTTCGCGCGGAACGGTCTCGGTTGCGGCGACGCTGCGCGGCATGGCGCGCACGCAAGACGGCAGACTGGCGCTGGTCGAACTCAAGGCGGTAGATAACACCTATCCGTTGCTTGGCGAACTGACGCTCGATCCGAACATGCCAGTCACTGACTTGCTCGCAGATCGCGACGGCGCATTCGGCGCAGCGGCCGACGCAACGCTGCTGGCGCGGCTCGATCTGAAAATCGGCGACCGCGTCAGCGTCGGCAGCGCGACATTTCAAATTCGCAGCGTGGTCGGCGCCGAGCCGGACAAGCTCGCCGGCGGCGTCGGCTTTGGGCCGCGATTCCTGGTCAGCGAAGCCGGATTGCGCGCGACCGAACTGCTGCAGCCCGGCAGCCTGGTGCGCTGGATCTACCGTGTAAAACTGCCCGACAACGCGGCCGACGATCGCGCCGCGCAAACGCTCGCGACCGACGCGCGAACCGCGTTGCCGAGCGCGGGGTGGGAAATCCGCACCCGCAGCAATGCCTCGCCGCAGTTGGAGCGCACCATCAGCCGCTTCACGCAGTTTCTGACGCTGGTCGGCCTCGCCGCCCTTCTGGTCGGCGGCGTCGGCGTCGCCAATGCGGTGAAAAGCCATATCGATCGCCGCCGCGACGTCATCGCCGCGTTCAAGGCGCTGGGCGCCACCGGCCGCGACGTGTTCACGATTTACCTGACGCAGGTCGTCGTGCTGGCGGTGATCGGTTCGCTGATCGGGCTGGCCGCCGGTGCGGCGCTGCCTTATCTGATCGTCGGCCTGTTCGGTAAGTTGTTGCCGCTGCCGGTGGTACCGGCGCTGCATCCGGATGAACTGGCATTGTCGCTGGTCTACGGGCTGCTCACTGCGCTCGCTTTCGGGCTGTGGCCGCTTGGCCGCGTGCATGACGTGCCGGTGGCGGCGCTGTTTCGCGAAGCGGTGACCAGCGAATGGCACCGGCCGCGCTGGCGCTATCTCGCATTGATGGCGGTGGTGATCGTGCTGTTGATCGCCATCGCGATCGGGCTCGCCTACGACAAGCGCGTTGCCTCCGTGTTCGTCGCTTCCTCCATCGTGGTGTTCGCGCTGCTGCGCGGCATCGCCGCCGGACTGATGGCGCTGGCGCGCCGCCTGCCGCGCCCGCGCTTCACCATGCTGCGGCTGGCGATCGCCAACATCTATCGCCCCGGCGCGCTGACGCCGTCGGTGGTGATGTCGCTCGGCCTCGGTCTCGCGGTGCTGGTCACCATCACGCAAATCGACGGCAATCTGCGGCGGCAATTCATGGCGGCGCTGCCGGACAAAGCACCCTCGTTCTATTTCATCGATATCCCCACCGCCGAGGCCGATCACTTCAGCGCGTTCCTGAAACAACAGGCGCCGCAATCGACCATCGAGGACGTACCGATGCTGCGCGGGCGCATCGTCGCCGCCCGCGGCGTCAAGGCCGAAGACCTCAAGCCATCGTCCGACGCCGAATGGGTGCTGCAGAGCGACCGCGGCCTGACCTATACCGGCGACATCCCGAAAGGCTCGAAGGTGGTCGAGGGCAAATGGTGGCTCCCCAATTACGACGGCCCGCCGCTGGTGTCGTTCGAGAAGAAGCTCGCCGACGGACTGGGACTCAGAATAGGCGACGAGGTCGTCGTCAACGTGCTCGGCCGCGATATCTCCGCCACCATAGGCAACATGCGCACGGTGGACTGGCAGAGCCTCGGCATCAACTTCGTGCTGGTGTTTTCGCCCAACGCCTTCAAGGGCGCGCCGCATACCCATATCGCGACCCTGACCGAGGTGCATTCCGACCCTGCCGGCGACGCCAGGATCATCAAGTCGGTGGCGGATGCCTTTCCGATGGTGACCAGCGTGCGGGTCCGTGAGGCGCTGGAGACCATCGGCGCCGTGGTCACCAACCTGGTGCTGGCAATCCGCGGCGCCAGCGCGGTGACGCTGATCTCAGCCATTCTGGTGCTGGGCGGCGCACTTGCGGCCGGCCACCGCCACCGGGTTTACGACGCGGTGATCCTGAAAACCCTTGGCGCCACCCGCGCGCGGCTGCTCGGCGCCTACGCGCTGGAATATCTGATGATCGGTTTTGCCACCGCGATCTTCGGCGTGTTCGCCGGCTCGGTCGCGGCCTGGCTGATCGTGACCCGGCTGATGACACTCAGTTTCATCTGGCAGGCTGGTAGCGCCGCCGCCGTGGTATTGGCGGCGCTGGTCGTCACAGTAGGGCTGGGGCTGGCCGGCACGCTGGTGGCGCTGAACCAGAAGCCGGCAAGCGTGCTGCGGAATTTATGACAATTTGTAGCAGGCCGGGGTGCTGCGTCCGGTTTCGCACTAACCGCTGTGAAAGACCCGTTTTCCTTATACCGAACGGTGTTTACCTCGCTTAAGAATGCTCGCGCCTAGCGACATTCAGCCGCGCATGGCAGCTTGCGATGAATGTGCTAGTTTCCCACATATCAGCTTGGGTCGGACGCCGGCTTGATGACACAAAATTAATGTCGGCAAGCGCCGGTATCCGGGATAGATTTAGTGCTGGCGGCGCAGACCCTTTGCGTTTCGTCGGACAACCAACGGGAATTCGACCATGTCGGACCTAGACCGTAACTACGCTTCGCCCTTCGGCCGGGCCGCCGGGCGTACTGACGCCGCAGCCGTCGATGCCGGCCTGCGCGCCTACATGCTGCGCATCTACAACTACATGACGATCGGCCTCGCCATCACCGGCCTCGCCTCGCTTGGCGTCTATATGGCTGCCGTGACGACGGATTCGTCGGGAGCCGCCGCCAAGTTCGGCAACGCCTTTCTGACGCCCTTCGGCTACGCGATGTATGTGAGCCCGCTGAAGTGGGTGTTCATGCTGGCGCCGCTGGCAATGGTGTTCGCCATCTCGTTCGGCATCAACCGGCTCAAGCCCGCCACGGCGCAAATGCTGTTCTGGGCGTTCTCGGCGCTGATGGGCATCTCGCTGTCGTCGATCTTCCTGGTCTACACGCACTCCTCGATCGTGCGGGTGTTCTTCATCACCGCGGCATCGTTCGGCGCGCTCAGCCTGTATGGCTACACCACCAAGCGCGACATGACCGGGATGGGATCGTTCCTGATCATGGGCCTGTTTGGCCTGATCATCGCCAGCCTGGTGAACCTGTTCTTCCCCAGCGGAATGCTGCAGTTCGTCATCTCCGTGGTCGGCGTGCTGATCTTCGCAGGTTTGACCGCCTACGACACGCAGCGGCTGAAGAACGACTACATCTACGGCTACGCCTCGCAGGGCGGCGACATCGCCGAACGCGCGGCCATCACCGGCGCGCTGTCGCTGTACTTGAACTTCATCAACCTGTTCACGCTGCTGCTGCAGCTGCTCGGACAGCGCGACTAACCGCTACGCGTCAGCTGACAAATTCAAGCCCCGGCCTCGCGGCCGGGGCTTTTTGTTTTGTTCGTGTCCCGGGCGCGATGCCATAAGCGCGTTTACGCGCGTCTTCGACGCGCTATGGCGTAGCTGTTGCGAAGCGCTGCTTCGCAGAACCGGGACTCCGGTTGCAGTTTTAAAAAAGCTGGACCCCGGCTCTGCAGCGCACCGCTTCGCAAAGAGCTACGCGCTGCGCTGCGTCCGGGCACGAAAGCCGGTGCAAACGGCCACTCACGAACTTGTGAATGTATACCTATCCCCGTCCCCAGAACCTCCTTTATGTTGATCGCATCCTGTCCAACGAGGGGGCGCTTCTAGAGGCGTTACTGAAGTGGGACAGAGCGAAAGCTTGGCCGGGGCGGGGTAACCCAAACTGGTCGGATGCGGCGCCTGCGGCTGTGTCTCGCACACATGGCATCGGGGGGCCTTGGGTAGCCGTCCGGGCCCACTACGGGGCTCTGCCTTCAATGGCTGG